>MTLE01003955.1_pt1 | contig 22570 bp, 9 predicted proteins | sample 1982461 | NCBI WGS metagenome assembly MTLE01 (sample SAMN05712605, study PRJNA340218) | biofilm metagenome | isolation source: sample SPL anode biofilm adapted to -200 mV | place: USA | collected 2012-02-03
CGAAGGCGGCGCGGCAGGCGGGCGGATCGTAGCCGAAGGCACGCCGGAGCAAATTTCGTCCAAAGCGGAGTCGCACACGGGACGGTATTTGCGGGAAGTAATCGTGCAACAGCCCGGGAATCCTTTCCCCATTCAAAATGAACCGCGACAAGCCGGCGCTGTCTAAATCCGAAAAGCGGTTGTGGATGAGGCATGGGAAAATAGCGGGCTGAGACTTAATAACGCACGGCACAGCACATGCTAACAAGAGGCTTGATTGCCAGCCGCAGCTTGCCCACAATGCCCGCCATAAACGCGGTATTGCATATTGCAGGTCGCTGAAATTGCACGAAAATGTCGAACGTATTAGACAGCCGGATACAGTTTAACCAGGTGGCTTGGCTTGCCATGACCCTGGTGGCAGCGGCACTGCTAGGGTTTTATTTGGCCTATGATTCCTTTTTGGCGGTCATCGCCATGATTGGGTTCATGTGGCTGGTCACCCTGCCCTACCATTCCCAACTATCGATTTTTCTATCGGTTGCCACCTTCAGTTCCGCGCTCATTGTGCCCTTTTTCCCAGGCCGCCCTATGATGTGGGAGTTTGCTGCCTTCATCGGATGGACTGGTGTTATCGTCACCCTATTCATGAGGCAATATGCCCACGACGCCTTCCAGGATTTGCACCGGCATCGCTGGATTTTTATCGGCATTTTGGGCTATTGCGCGGTTCTGATCGTGCTCATGTATTTCCGCGGCGTCGGCTTGCGCATTATGGGCTCCAGCCAGATGGGTGGCCGGTTTTACTTCCAACAGCTCATTTGCGCCGTTTTCCCGCTGCTGTTTGTGCTGCATCGGCCCAGCGAGAAAGTGTTAACCCGGCTGCTCATTTTACAGTGCCTTCTCAGCTTGACCTACGTGGTATCGGACTTTGTGTGGTCCCGCGCGCCCAAGGAATTGCAATTCATCATGCAGTTTTTCGAACTGCCCGGAGACGCCATCGGTTTTGAAATGAAAGCCCAAACCTTTGGCATCCGGCGCTACCAATCCCTGCGCGAATTGGGGCAAGGCTTGCTTTTCTTCATGATTATCCGGTACGCGTTAAGTGAATTTGTCGGCCGCAAGAGCCTGATTTTGCTGCCCATGAGTTTTGCGATATTCATGGTGGGTTTGCTGAGCGGCCATCGCATCCTGGTGCTCACCTCGGTGGTCGTCATCTTCTTCTGCAGCTATGCCCAAAGATTCCTGACCTGGAAGCATGTCTTCTCCGCGTTGGCTGTTCTAACCCTGGTGCTGGGCGCCTGCTACCAATTTGCCGATCAGATGCCGCTAGCCATTCAGCGCGGCTTGTCGTTCTTGCCCGGCATTTCCATTGACTATATGGCCTCGGATGACGGCTATGGCACCTTGGTGACCCGCCGGGTGTTGCGCCAGGTGGGCTGGGAAATGATGCCAGAATATTTCTGGCTGGGGCGCGGTTTCGGCTTGGCTTCGCTGGACGATTATTCGTTGCGCTGGGACCCCACCATGATTCAATTCCACATCAATCAGGGCCGTTTCTACAACGGGGTGATTGGGCTCATGGTGAACACGGGCATTTTCGGCACCATATTCATGATGATTTTGCTGGCGGCGGGCACCCGGCTGGCGTGGCAGATCATCCAGCGGTTGCGCCTGGTGGGTTGCGGAGATTCCTTCTTGCGCATGAGCGGGCTCGTGGCCAGCTTCTGGATCCTGTGCGTGTTCAGCTTTATTTTCCTCCACGGCGATAGTGAATACGCCTTGAAATCCTTCTCGTTGCAAGCGGGTGTTTTAATCGTGGTCAACCGGCATTTGAAGGACCGTATTACTGCGCTGGAAGCCCCTGTTAAAACGGAGTGAGAAACATTTTTCAAAGGCGTTCCCTACCGCTTTAACAGCGCGTCACACCACCAGCGCGATACCACTCCCAACGGGACAAAGTCCGCTAAATGCCCGGGCCGTGGGCTGTCATTATGGGTGGAAATCCGGGGCAAATGATGCAATTCCTCTAGAAATCCCCGAAATGCTTTAAGGTAAGATTCCCCCAGATGCCCCTGCACGGCGCGCAAGCCTCGCTCTCGCCACTGAGCCCACTGGACACCCGGTTGTTGAACTAGATCCTGAATAATTTGAGCCGCTTGCGCCATTTCTCCCGGCTCGTACAAGAAGGCCGGATCGACTTGCTGGGCATAGGCAGTGCCACCACTCGGCAATCGTGGAAAAAGCGGCATAACTCCCACGCTGAGCCCCTCCAGCAAGCTCACGGGTGTGCCTTCCGAATCGCTCACATACAAAATCGCATCCCAATGAGACAAAATTTTCCAATAGGCCTCGCCGGTTTGCGCCCCATGAAATTTGACAGCCGGGTGCAGCTTGAATTGTTCCTTTAACCACCCCGCGTCCGGCCCATCGCCCAGCAATTCCAGCCGAAAGTTCACGCCACGTTTATCTAATTCTCGAACTAATTCAGGCAAGCGATCCACCCGTTTGACCGATTTAACCAGCCGTCCGCTATACCCTAACACGATGGGCCGATTGGCCATGGCCGATTGCTGAAACCCGGTGCTAGGAGGATCAATGGGCAGTGGCAATAAACGAATCCGATCCGCACCCAATTCCGGCAAACATCGCACTGCCAAATCGCATTGGGCCGGGCTAACCGCGATCAAGCCGTCAACTAGCCCGCGTTGAGCGCGCAGTTCGGCCTCTAATCGTGGGGTAAAAGAATGAAGATAGCCCAGACGGCGGCTGGCGCGGTCGAGATCCGCCAAAAATGGCACTCCCCATAGATTATGGTAAAGGCAAACGCGCCCCGGCCACTGGGACATGAGGGTTTGATAGGCCCGCCGCATCCCATAAATAGTCGAACGCCAATTCCATCCCATTCGATCCACTCCCGGCTGGGTATGTTTGGGCTGCTCGAACAATACGATTTGGCGAGCCTCCAGCCCCACCTGCGCATCATGTGCCAAATGATGCCGCACCACGGCTTGCATCCCCCCCAAACTGTCCAGATGAGGTGAGATATGCGTGATCGGACAAACTGAAATGGAATCGGATGCCATCGACGCCTCATCCTATGAATCCACCTGGGTAGGAGCAAATGTAATCATGCTTACCCAACTTGAACTCGCTCATAATTCGGCGGTCGGGCCATTTCCCCAAGCACGGCTTAATTGCGCCGTCCTCTCCCCTTTATTCGGGCAATCTCGTCGGCGCTAATTGAGTGTCGCGCTCCAGGTGGCGGGCGCCCCAGAGCCAGAAAACGCCGCCGACCAGGAACATCACGGCCACCAGCAGGAAGGCTTTATTCATGTCTTGGAAACGGTCGCTCAGGATGCCGATGATCACGGGCGAGATGACGTCGCCAAAGGCGTGAATGACGAAGATGTTCAACGCGAACGCGGGGGCGCGCATGGCCGGGTGGCTGACGTTGGCCAGGATCGTATTGGTTGGACCCGTGTTGAAGAACAGGCAGAAGCACGCCAGGAACACGCAAATCCAAATCCACGGCACAGGCGCTTTCAACACCGCTAGGAAAAGGGGAAAACCGGCCAGCATGGCTACGCCGGAGACGAGGAAATAAGAGCCCGGGAAACGGCGCTTGAGGCGGTCGCCCAGAATGCCACCTAGCATGGTGCCGGACAGGCCGGACACCACGACGATCCCGCCAAAAACAATGACCGGGTTGCCGCCGATCCCGCGCACAGTTTCCAAGTAATATGGCATCCAAAAGGCGATGCCGCCGAGGGCGAAGGTCATGGCCGTCATGCCGAGAGAGCAATAAACGAAGGATGGCGTGCGCAGGAGTACGAGGTAATCTTTCCACGCCACGGCGCGGGCGGCGGTGGCGTGGCCGAGATCGGACTGGCCCCGGGGAGGTTCGCGCATGAAAAAGCACCAAGTGCCCAACACAAGGCCGGGAATCATCACCAGGTAAAACGCCCAGCGCCAGCTTTCGGGCGCGGTGCCCAGCAGGCCGTGCATAGTGGCGCCGATGGAGGAATCTTTGATGGCGGCGCCCACCACAAAGCCCAGCGCACTGCCTACGGGGATAGCCATGTAAAACCAGGCTAGCATCCGGCCGCGCCATTCCACCGGGTAATAATCCGAAATCATCGTCGGCGCGACAGGCCCGTAAGCCGCTTCCCCAATGCCCACGAAGCAGCGCGTCAAAAGCAAGAGCACGAAGGTGCCCGCCAGGCCGGAAGCGCCGCTGGCCAGGCTCCAGAGGATCACCCCGATGGCTACCAAGCCCCAGCGGGAGCGCCGCTCCGCCAACCGCCCAAAGATCGGAGCACCCAACATGTACGCTACCATGAAGGCCATGGAGAGCACTCCGATGAGTGCGTTTTCGGGCTTGAATCCCAGGTGGGTCCGGCACCATTCCAGCAAGGCTTGCACCCCCGGGCCGCCGCCGTTGGAGCCGGGGCCGAAGAAGGTGTCTTTGATCGGCCCCACCACCGCCGCGAGCACCTGGCGGTCGATGTAATTGAACAGGTTGATGAAAATCAGCAGCCCCAAAGCCGCCCGCGCACCAGGTATGACTCGGGTTGCGGGATTCACCCCGCCTTCAATTGGGCTTTGCTTCATATTTAATTGGTTACTGCTTCCAGTTCTCGCTGCTGCCGCAGGGTAAAATGAGACCGCAGGCGGCGCAAGCCTTCCTCGGTGGATACCAGCGGCGTGTAGCCGAGGTCGCGCCGGGCGGCGGAGATGTCGAACCAATGCGAGGCGGCGAGTTCGCGCACGGCAAAACGGGTGAGGCGCGGCTCCCCCGGAGCACGTTTCAGGCGGTGGATGGTTTCAAACCCCCACGCCAAAAGCATGGCCAAAGAGACAGGGATGGTGCGCGTCGCGGGCGGTGCTCCGGCAGCCTGCACCAGCCAGTTGACCATGGTCCAGACTTCGACGGGTTCGCCTTGGGAGATAAAATACGCCCGGCCATCAATGGGAGAGCCAGGGGCCAGGCGGTCGGCGGCCAGCAAATGGGCGGAAACGGCATTATCGATGTAAAGGGTATCGACTAATTTGCGTTGGTTGCCGATACGAAACAGCTGGCCAGCGGCGGCGCGGGAGGCGAAACGTGGCAACAGATGGTTATCGCCCGGACCCCAGATCAGATGTGGCCGCAAGGCAACGGTGGCCAGTTTGCCATCCGCTGCAGCCCGGACCTTTTGTTCCGCCAGGGCTTTGGATTGGGCGTAATTGGCGACGAAATGGGCCGGATAAGGAGCGGATTCGTCCACCCCTTCCATATCTTTGCCATCAAACACGACACTGGGGGAACTTGTGTAGATCAGGCGCGCTACCCCGTGGCGCCGGCAAGCTTCGATTACATTCTCAGTTCCAACGACATTTGGTTGATGATAAGCCTCATACGGACCCCATACCCCCGCTTTGGCGGCGGCGTGGAAAACGACTTCGCAGCCAGCCACTGCGCGAGCCAGTGCCGGGGGATCAAGCAAGTCACCCAAGGCGATTTCGACTCCTAAGCGGCTCAATTCGGGCATTTCCCGGCGGCACAAAACCCGCACTTCGGTGCCGCGAGCGATTAACCCGCGCACCAGCGCTCCCCCCAAAAAACCACTGCCACCTGTAACCAAGGCCTTCATGCCATCGAAATGATGCCGCATAGGATAAACCTAATGGGCGAGAAAGGAAAGTTTCGAGCGATAGGGAAAATCAACCGGCGCTCTCGGAAAAATAAGAAGGCCGGGTTTTTGGCCCGGCCTTTCCTCGCGGAAATAAAGATGAGAACTTCTTTCTGCACTTGGCAGCTTACCCAGCTACCTTGACCCGTCTTTGACTTTCGCGGCGCCGCGGACATACGCCTGTTACACACGATCAACCGCATTTCTGCGTCCATCTAAGACAAGTACAGAGTAACCGATTTACCGAAAAGGGGTAGTCACCAGTTCTGGTGACATAGGGTAAAAAACTGGGGACAGGGTGGTTTGCCAACTTAACCAATCGTGCCAGCAACCGCCAAACGCTAGCACCAAAGGATGGGTTATAAAAACCGGATGCAAAAACCCCTTTTTGCGTTATATTCCCGCCGGGATGTCGTTTTCCATTTCTATGAATAATCAAAATGTCACGTTTGGTGGGGGAACGTTTCGTTTTTCCTTAATGGCGGCCTTAAGTTTAATCTGTATTTGTTCCGCTTGGGCCGCAGATCCGGTCATCTCAGCCAACATTGGAGCGCGCGGGCAGATGTTGCCAGGCCAGCCGGCGCGCAACGATTTGCCATCGCCCCAGGTGACCGATATGGCGGCGGCATTGGGCCAAATCACGGCCCAACGCATTCAGTGGGCCACCGCCGGATCGCAAAACGCATTGGCGCGTGAACAGGCCGTGCAACGGTTGCGCCAAAAAGCCGGGCCTGGGCTGCGCGTCACTTTCCGCCCCAACCATCCCACCGTGATGCAAATTCGAGGCGGCGTGCTGGAGCCTATGGCCAGCGGTTTTAGCCCCGCCGCCGCGGAGAGCCGCGAGGTGCGCACCGCGCAAAACTTTTTGCGCCTCAACCGCGAGCTATTGCGGCTCGACGAGCCGGAAAACGAATTGAAATTAGAGCGGCGCGAAATCGACGCCTTGGGCCAGCGGCACCTCCGTTATAGCCAGAATTTCCTAGGCTTGGAGGTCTGGCCCGCCAGCGCCAGCGTACACTTGGACGCCGCCGGAAATGTCACTTTGTTCGAAGGCGCCTATGTGCCAACACCCGCCGGAGTGTCCACCCAACCATTAATCTCCGTGGATGAGGCCACCCAACTGGCCAAAGGCAGTTTACCCGGGGCGGATCAAGCGGAACCGAAAGCCGCCACGCTGTTCATCTACGCCCCCTTCCAAGCGGCCCCACGGCTAGCTTGGCGCGTGGAACTTGCGCTCAATTTCATGGAAACCTGGCGCTTCATTGTGGATGCCCGCGATGGCCGGGTACTGAGCCGCGCGAGTCTGAGCGTGGACGCCAACGCGACGGCCACCGGCAAGGATTTGAATGGCAAAAGCCAGACCTTCAATGTGTGGTCCGCCAATGGCAAATACACCATGATCGACACCACCAAGCAGATGTTCAACCCCGCTTTCGATCCCATCAATGACCCGCACGGGGTGATTTCGATTTATGACGCGCGCAACGTCAACCAAAACAACCTGAAAACCGTGTATTTGGTCGAATCCACTTCTCTGACTGATTGGATCCCCGACGCGGTGAGCGCGCTGATGAATTTCGACGATACTTACGATTATTTCCTCAAGCAGCATCAACGCAATTCCATCGATGGCAGCGGGGGCAATGTGCAAGCGGCGGTGCGCATCGGCGAAATGGACAACGCCTTTTGGAGCGGTGACTCCAAAATGATGTTCTTCGGCAATGCGCGGCCTTACGCCGAGGCCTTAGATGTGGTGGCACATGAGTTAACCCACGGCGTGACCGAAAACTCCGCCGGCCTCATTTACGAGCTTCAGCCCGGCGCCATGAACGAAGCCTTTTCCGATATTTTCGGCGAGATGGTGGAGGCCCGAACCCGAGGAGAAGTGGATTGGCTTCTAGGCCAGGATTTGGGTGATCCCTTCCGCGACATGAAAACTCCCGGCAATGTGAAATTTGGGGATAAAGGTTTGCCCAGCAAGATGAGCGAGTACTTCGATCTGGCGAACGATAGCAACCACGACCATGGCGGTGTGCATATTAACAGCAGCATCATTAATCACGCCTTCTACATGCTGGCGGAAGGCTTGAATGGCGCCATCGGTTTGACGGACGCGGAAAAAATCTTTTACCGCTGTCTCACGGTTCACTTGCAGAAGCAATCGCAATTCATCGACGCGCGCTTAGGCTGCGTCGCTTCCGCCGAAGAACTCTTTGGCGCCGACTCCACGCAAGCTAAAAAAGTCGGCGAGGCTTTTGACGCGGTGGAAATTTTCGACAAACCCGCGACTCCAGCCCCAACTCCTATTCCCTCTGTCGACGGGCCGGATTGCGCCCTTTTTGTAAGCTATGATAGCTTTTATGACGCGATGGCGTTAGGCCGATATGAAACCGCCAAAGGCGACCCCGAAGGGGGCATTGCTTTGGTGGAATCCGTTCAAACATCACGCCCGGCGGTTTCCGGCGATGGCAGTTTTGCGTTGTTTATCGACGGGGCTTGGGACCTCTGCGGAGTGAACACGGAGGATTCCGCCACCTTGGAGTGCATCGGTTTTCAAGGTTATGTGCATTCGGTGGCCGTTTCGCCCGATGCGCGTTACTACGCCTTTGTGTTGCGTAATCCGCAAACCGGCGATGCCCTGAATCAAATCAACGTTTACGACATCGTGACCGACAAAACCGCAACTTATAATTTGGTGGCGCCGGTCATCGACTCGCAGCCGGTGGGCACCGTGCTCTACGCCGATTCCATGGTATTCACCGCCGATAGCAAGCAGCTGATTTACGATGCCTTGACCCAGTTGAAATTCGGCACCGGCTCAAACGTGCAGCGGTGGAGCATCTTCCGTCTCGACTTGGCCACCGAAACCACCACGACCTTGGTAACTCCCCAAGAAGGCGCCGATTTTGGCAATCCCACCATCGGCCGCGCAGGCAACCGCTACTTGGCGTTTGATGCCAAATCCACTACCAGTTCGGCGGACGCTGTCATTGTGCTGGATTTGTTCACCGGCGATGCGGGCGTAGTGGCACAACTTTCGGAAGGCTTGGGCTACCCGTCGTTCACCGGTGACGAAAGTGCCATCGTTTATGCGGCGCCCGACAAAGTTCAAACTTGGACTGGATATTCGCTCTACAAACAACCTTTGACCGCCAATCGGCTAGCGCCCAATGGCGCGGCGAGCCTGTGGGTTAAGGACGCCTTGGTTGGGGTCGCTTATCGTCGCGGTACGTTTGTTAGCACTAACGCTCTGCCAGTGGTAGCTGTCCAAAGTCCGGCCAATGGCACAACCTTTACTCCGGGCGCGGCAATCGCGATCCAAGCCACCGCTTCCGATGCGGATGGCAGCGTGGCGAAAGTCGAATTTTATGAAGGTTCGGACAAGATTGGCGAAAGCCAGGCTGCGCCTTATAAATTCAATTGGACCAGCGCCCCTAGTGGCAGTCACCGATTGTTTGCCCGAGCGATTGATAATTTGGGCGGCACGGCCGATTCTACTGCCGTATCCATCACCGTGGGAGCGGCGGCTCGCGTGAAACTATCGGCAACCCTCAACGCTAATCGCACGCTTACGATCACAGTCGCCGGTCCGGCGGGCAATTACACCTTGCAACAATCAACGAATCTCAAGGATTGGGCGGATCTACAGGCCATTGCCATCGGAGCCGCCGGTTCCACTTATTTTATTACCACTGGGACACCGAACAGCCAGCAAGGGTGGTACTATCGGGTGCGCTCGAATTAGCCCCAGATGCTGCGCCCAGATACAGGTTTGACGTTCCCGTAGGGTTTCCCGATAGTGGTCGGATGATGGGCCAACAGCCGGGCAATTCCTCCGCGCTTAGCGGTGCGCATGCTAACTGATGGCCGTGCAACCGCTTATGGAATATTTTAACGCGGCCGACTGGGCTGTAATCGCGATATATTTGCTGGGGATTGTAGGGTTGGGACTTTGGTTCGGCAAAGACCAGCACAATACCCGCGATTATTTCCTAGGCAGCAAAAACATCCCCTGGTGGGGCATAGGCTTTTCCATTGTCGCCGCCGAGACCAGCGCCTTAACCATTATCAGTGTGCCCGCCATGGCTTATGGCGGAGACCTTACTTTCCTGCAAATCATCATCGGCTATGTGATCGCCCGCCTAATCCTCGCCGTGGTCATGGTCCCGCATTATCTGAAAGGCGAAATTTATTCGCCTTATCAATTATTAGAACATGCCTTCGGTCCCCCGGCCCGGCGTTTGGCGGCCGGTTTTTTTCTGATAAGCGAGACACTGGCAGCAGGAGTGCGAGTTTATGTGGCTTCGATCCCTATCAAACTCATGCTAGGGGATAAACTACTAGGCCTCGGCACCGGCGAACCCATCCTAGGGGCGATACTTTTATTCATTATCCTCTCATTGGTATACACTTACATCGGAGGGGTAAAGGCGGTGATTTGGACGGACGCGGTCCAATTCGGCCTTTTTATGGCCGGGGGAATATTTACCGTTTGTTACATTCCCACTTTGCTTCAAGGAGGATGGGCCACCGTTTGGAACGAAGCCGGAGCGGCGGGCAAACTGCACTTTTTTAACGGCCAGTTTGGTCTCGGCATGCCCTTTAATATATGGATGGGCATCATCGGTGGCACCTTTGTGGTTTTATCCTCCCACGGGGCCGAACAACTGATCGTCCAACGGGTGCTGGCTTGCGGCACCGTGCGGGATGGACGTAAAGCTTTATCGTTAAGCGCATTAGTGATATTCCCTCTCTTCCTCGTGTTCCTGCTGGCAGGCACGATGTTGTGGGTTTATTACCAGCACAACCCTATGGCAATCGCCATTCCCGAGCCCAAACCCGGTTCGGGCATCAAAGCGAATGATTACATTTTCCCCATCTTCATCATGACCCAGGTGCCGCACGTGGTGAAAGGGTTCTTGATGGTAGCCATTTTGGCGGCAGCCATGTCGTCGGTCAGTTCAGCCTTAACCTCATTGGCTTCAGTTTCGACGATGGATTTCGTCAAGCCGATGTCCCGCGCCGGGCGGAGCGAAGCGTTTTTTCTGCATTTCAGCAAAGCTTCGACGATATTCTGGGCGGTGCTTTTGGCCTTAGTGGCTTATTTGAGCCGGGAAGTGGAATATGTTCTCAATGCGGCGTTTTCGTTGCGGGGATTGACGAGCGGCGCCTTGCTGGGAGGGCTATTATTGGCAATCTACTGGAGCAAAGGGAAAGCCCTGCCGATAATATTAGGGGCCTTGGCTTCCCTGGCCACGATGCTTTGCTTAAGCCAGTGGAAGTGGGAATATGTTAATGTGGCGGGAGTCGTGGTGAAAAATGGCCTGGCGTGGCCATGGTTCACGTTGGCGGGCACGACGGTAATGGTCGGGGTTGCTTGGTTGACACGAATGGTCCAGGATAAAGCTGTAAGCAAGGTGTCTAACTAGGGAGTAAGCTGGAAGTGGGAAGCTGTATTTTTTGGTGGTTATTTAACCGGGCTTCCTGTTTAGTATCCGAGTCTCTGGTACGGGATTAAAATTTTTGGGCAGACCGGTGCCCGCAGCACTGGCATAGGAATTGAACGTCTGAAAATGATCGAAGTAAGCGGTGAAACACGGTTGCGGCCTGGCTCGGCGGTGAAGGACAAAATCGCTCCTTTCATCGGCGACGAGGTTGCATTGGAGAAGGTCTTAGGCAGGCTTTCCGAATCCATTTTGATTTTGGAGAAGGAAGGCCAGGTCGTCTATTGGCCAGGTGCGGGCTTGGAATCGGCGGGGAATCTGCCTCCCGGCTGCCGTTTGGCGGGATACCTTCCCGCGTTGCCACTCAAGAATTTAGGCGATCCGGAGTTTTGCCGGGACCATCGTCTGCGCTTCCCCTATGTCGCCGGTGGCATGGCCAACGGCATCGCTTCCGTCGAAATGGTGGAAGCCATGGCCCGGGCGGGCATGCTGGGTTTTTACGGTGCGGCTGGGCAAGACCTTGGAGTTATCGAGAAGGCCGTTGACCGTCTGGCCCAAAGCATTCCCAACCTTCCTTGCGGGTTCAATCTGATCCATAGCCCCAGCGAACCGGATCGTGAGGCGGCCACGGTAAGCTTATACTTGCGCCGGGGCATCCATTTGGTGGAAGCGGCCGCGTACCTGCAACTGACTTTACCCCTGGTTCGCTATCGCGTAACCGGAATTTATCGCGACACCGAAGGGCGCATTATCACCCCCAATCGGGTGATGGCCAAAGTCTCGCGCGTGGAAGTCGCCACCCCGTTCTTCTCCCCGCCGCCGGAAGAGTTCCTCAACGAATTGGTGCGCACCCGGGAAATCACCGCCGAACAAGCCCAACTGGCGGCGCGCATCCCGATGGCCCAAGATTTGACCGCTGAAGCCGATTCCGCCGGCCACACGGATAATCGGCCTTTGGTGACGTTGCTGCCGACAATGCTTTCGCTGCGCCAACGCCAGCAGCAAAAACACAATTTCGCCCAACCGCTGCGTGTGGGCGCTGGGGGCGGGCTTTCGACGCCCTCCGCCTTGGCTGCCGCCAGTTCCATGGGCGCGGCCTATTTGGTGACGGGTTCCATCAATCAATCCTGCGTGGAGTCCGGTTCCTGCGAAGCAGTGCGGCGCATGCTCGCCCAAGCAGGCCAGGCCGATACCACCATGGCCCCCGCGGCCGACATGTTCGAAATGGGCGTCAAAGTGCAAGTCCTCAAGCGCGGCACGATGTTCCCCATGCGCGCGGCCAAGCTGTACGATTTATACCGCGCTTACCCTTCGCTCGAAGCCTTGCCCGAAGCCGAGCGCGCCACGTTGGAGAAACAATTCTTCCGCGCCACTTTGGAGGCCGTGTGGCAAGGGACTCGGGAATTCTTCGCAAAGCGCGACCCCCGGCAAATCGAGCGGGCGGAACGCGAGCCCAAGCACAAGATGGCGTTGGTCTTCCGCAGTTACCTCGGGCAAAGCTCCCGCTGGGCCAACGCGGGCGAAACCTCCCGCGTGCTCGATTACCAAGTCTGGTGCGGGCCGGCCATGGGCGCGTTTAACGAATGGGCCAAAGATACATTTTTGGAGAAGCCGGAAAACCGGCGGGTCGCTTTAGTAGCCTTGAACTTGATGCATGGGGCCGGAGTCCAGTTGCGGGCGCAGGCCTTGCGCAGCCAGGGATTTCCTTGTCCAGCCCGGTTTTCCAACTGCCCTCCGCTGGACTTGAACGACCTGCAGAAAATTTTGCACAGCGATGAGTGAGTCCGCCACCCTGGCCATTATTGGCATTAGCTGCCTGTTTCCGAAAGCAGGGGACCTGCAGGCCTATTGGAATAACATCAAAAATGGGGTCGATGCGATCACTTCCATTCCGGAAGGCTCGCATTGGAATATCGAGGATTACTACGATCCCGATCCTAAAGCGGCCGATCGCACCTACGCGCGCCGCGGCGGGTTTCTCTCGCCCGTCGATTTCAACCCGATGGAATTTGGCATCTCGCCCAAGGACATCGAGGCTACGGACACTACTCAACTGCTGGGCATGCTGGCTGCCAAACAGGCGCTCGTCGATTCAGGATACGACACCAAGCCTTTTGACCGCACCAAAACCAGTGTGATTCTCGGCGTCACGGGCGCGCTGGAATTGGTCATACCTCTGGGCGCGCGTTTGGGACACCCCATTTGGCGGCGTGCCTTGCGCGAAGCCGGAATCAACGGCCCCCTCGCCGAAGATGTCGTCCAGCGCATTGCCGATTCTTACGTGGGCTGGCAGGAAAATTCCTTCCCCGGCCTGTTGGGCAACGTCACCGCCGGGCGCATTGCCAGCCGGCTCGATCTCGGGGGCACCAATTGCGTGGTGGACGCCGCGTGCGCCAGTTCGATGGCCGCTTTGCACCAGGCTTGCCTGGAACTCTCCAGCGGCCAGGCCGACATGGTGATCACCGGCGGGGTGGACACTTTCAACGACATTTTCATGTTCATGTGCTTCAGCAAAACCCCGGCGCTTTCGCCGACGGGGGATGCGAAGCCCTTTGACAGCAAGTGCGACGGCACGATCATCGGCGAAGGCGTGGGCATGCTGGTGATTAAACGGCTGGCGGATGCCGAACGCGATGGCGACCGCATTTACGCCGTCATCAAAGGCGTGGGATCTTCGAGCGATGGCCGGGGCAATGCCATTTACGCCCCCCGCGCGGAAGGCCAGCGCGTGGCGTTGAAACGGGCATATGAGACTTCGCAAGTCACACCAGATACGATTGATTTAGTAGAAGCGCATGGCACGGGCACGAAAGTGGGCGACGCCACCGAAATCAAATCGCTGACCGAAGTTTACCGCTCCGCCCAGACCATCGGGACTTGGGCGGCGCTGGGGTCGGTTAAATCGCAAATTGGCCATACCAAAGCCGCCGCCGGCGTGGCGGGCATCATCAAAGCCGCGCTTTCGCTGCGTGATAAAATCCTGCCGCCCACCATCAAAGTGAATCAGCCGGTGGAGGAGTTGGCACCAGGCAAATCGCCGTTCTACGTCAACACCCGCAAGCGGCCCTGGTTGCCGCGCCCCAACCACGCACGCCGCGCCGCCGTGAGCGCTTTTGGCTTTGGGGGCACGAATTTCCATTGTGTCTTGGAGGAGCACGGCGCCACTCGCACCGAAATCGGTTGGGATGGGGACACTGAAATTTTCGCTTTTGCCAACGATCGTTTGGAGGATCTACGGGCGGCAGTCAATGCCCTGCCCGTCCAGGCTTCCTGGAACGAAGTGCGGTCCACCGCCCGGCAGTCCCGGGCAAGCTTCCGCCTGGAAGCCAAGCACCGCCTATTGATCCCGCTGCAAAAGGGCGCCTCGGTGACAGCCGCCCGCGACGAAGTGCTTAAGATGTTGGCCAGCCATCCGGATCAGACTTCCTGGTCGTTGCCCAGTGGTGCGGCATTTGGCACGGGCGAACCACGTGGCAAATTGGGGGTCTTGTTCCCGGGACAAGGCTCGCAATATCCCGGCATGTTAAACGACCTGGCTTGCCAATTCCCAGCCATGCTGGAAACGCTGGCCGAAGCCGACCGCGTATTTGCGCGGGAACATCCGGAGGCCGGGGCGCAACGGCTGAGTGATTATATTTTCCCGCACCCGGCGTTTAACGACGCGGATAAAGCGCGGCAGGAAGAAGCGCTGAAGTCGACCGACGTGGCCCAGCCCGCCATTGGGGCGGTGAGCTTGGGCGCGTTGAATGTGCTGTCCGGCTTTGGCGTTAAACCCGACGCCGTAGCGGGACACAGCTTTGGCGAGTTACCCGCGTTATGCGCGGCGGGCCGGTTGAACCCGGAAGCGTTGCACCGGTTGGCCAATGTGCGCGGCCGCCTCATGGCGAACTGTGGCGCACAGGGCAACGCGGGGGCGATGCTCGCGGTGCAAGCCGAAGAATCGGTGGTCACCCGTTTTATCAAGGAGGAATGTCCGGGTTTGGTGATCGCCAACCACAATTCTCCCCGGCAATTCGTTTTGGCCGGCCCCCGGCCCGAGATCGAAGCCGCTGCGGCCACGCTCGCGCAACGTGGCCTGCGCGCGCGGGTATTGCCCGTCGCAGCCGCTTTTCATAGTCCTTTGGTGGCGGCGGCGCGCCCGCCCTTTGCGGAAGCCCTTGAAGAGACCCCGTTCCATCGCGGCCAATTGCCGGTGTACGCCAACGCCAGCGCGCGCGCCTATCCGGCGGGATCGAAGCCCGCCCGCGAATTGCTCGCCCGGCAAATCGTCGAGCCGGTCAATTTCATCGCCTTGATCGAGGCCATGCGCCAAGACGGCGTAACCACTTTTGTGGAAGCCGGCCCCGGCCATGTGCTCAGCGATTTGGTGCAAGCCATCCTGGCGGGACAACCCGTGGCCACCGTGCCTTTGGATAGTTCCCGCGGCAAACGCTCTGGGATATTTGACTTGGCGGTGGCGCTTTGCCGCCTTGCCGCTTTGGGTCATTCCGTGGAATTGAACAGTTGGGAAGACCGCCGAGATTCCGTGGCCGCCAAACCCACCGGCAAGCCGGGCATGGTGGTTCCGATTGGTGGGGCCAACTATCGCAAGCATCATCCCACAGGCACCCCTCGCCCGCCCATAGCCGCCGCCCTTAAGCCTTCGATCGCATCTGTTATGTCTTCGCCCGAATCCAACCCACCCGGGGCGCCCGCCACGCCGCCACGCACTCCCGCCGCGCCCATGATGCCCGCCGGGAAAGTCTCGGCCGCTTGGCAGATGGCCCAGCAAGGCATGCTGGCCTTGCAAAAGCTTCAGGAACAAACCGCCCAGTTGCACCGCCAATTTCTGGAGACGCAGGAAGCCGCGCGCCGCACCATGGAAGCCCTGCTGCTGCAACGCCGCGAACTGTTGGGTTTGCCCGCCAGCGCCGCTTTGCCGGCCATGCCAGCGCCCGTCACCCCGGCGATGCCCGACGCGTTGCCGGCTATGCCGGTTGCGTTTACGCCCGTTTTCGCCCCGGCGCCGCCGGCACCCGTGGCTCCGGTCGTGCCCGCACCCGCGCCTAAACCAGCCCCCGCCCCCACCGCTCCCAATCACGCGGTAGCGGATGCCGTTTTAGCGGTGGTGGCCGATAAAACCGGTTATCCGCCCGAGATGTTGAATTTGGAAATGGGTCTCGATAGCGATTTGGGAATCGATTCCATCAAGCGCGTCGAAATCATGGCCGCCTTGCGCAGCCGCCTGCCCGGTGCGCCGGAAGTGAAACCCGAGCATTTGGGCACGCTGCAAACGTTGCGCGAAGTGGTCGCGTTCCTCAGTGGTGGATCTGCTGCCAGCACTCCCACGCCCGCGCCAGTGGCTGCTCCGGTTGTTGCGGATACGAGCCCCATCAAGCAAGTGTTGCTGGAAGTCGTCGCCGAAAAAACCGGTTATCCGGCGGAAATGTTGAATTTGGAAATGGGGCTCGATAGCGATCTCGGCATTGATTCCATTAAGCGCGTCGAGATCATGGCCGCCATTCGCTCGCGCCTGCCGCAATCTCCCGAGATCAAGCCAGAGCACTTGGGCACGCTGCAAACCTTGGGCCAAATCGTCGAATTTCTCGGCGGTTCCGCGCCAGAATCGCCCGCGACACCGGCGGTTGCCCCCGTGGCCGCTAACACCAATATGGCAGCCACAGCTACCCAAGCGTTGCTCGCGGTGGTTGCCGATAAAACCGGCTACCCGGTGGAGATGTTAAATTTGGACATGGGCTTGGATAGCGATCTTGGCATCGATTCCATCAAGCGCGTCGAAATCATGGCCGCGTTGCGCACACAGTTGCCGGGCGCGCCGGAAATCAAGCCGGAACATTTGGGCGCGTTGCAGACCTTGCGCCAAGTAGTGGATTTTTTAGTCAGCACTCCTGCCTCGACAAGTGCGGTTCAGCCAGCAGTAGCGCAACCGGCCGCCGCCTCGGCACCGGTTTCCCCCGTTACCAGCGCACCCGAAGAAGAACTGCACCGTCAAATCGTGCGGCCGATGCCGTTGGGTGACGCCAGCTCGCGCGACGCCATCAAGTTGAAAACCGGCGCGTTGATTTGGGTGGCCGATGATGGCGCCGGCTTGGGAGCGGAAGTGGAGAAATTGCTCGTTGCCCGGGAATTCAAAGTCCGGCGAAGCCCCGCGGAGCAGTTGCTATCGGAAAAAACCACTCCCGCCGGGTTGTTAATTCTCTGGCCCGCGAAGGGTGCCACGGATTCCACGGTAGCCACGGCCTTGCGCCTGATGCAAGTGGCCGCGCCCAGTTTGCGCCAATCAAATGGCCTGCTTGCCAGCGTTTCTTCTTTGGATGGCCAATTCGGTTTTGGCTCGGGCAATTTGGGCGATCCCCTGAGTGGCGGCTTGGCGGGGCTAGTAAAAACCGCCCGCCACGAGTGGCCGGAAGTTCACTGCAAAGCCATTGATTTAGCTCCGGGCACAAAACCCGCCATTGCGGCTAGCCGGATCGTGGAAGAATTCTTTTTGGCGGGGCCCATCGAAGCGGGCATTACCGAATCTCAATGTTACCGGCTGCAAGTGGAACCCGCGCCGATACCTTCCCCTGCCCTGCAATCGGTATTAAAACCGGGTGATTTAGTGGTGGTAACCGGCGGCGCCCGCGGCGTGACGGCGGCGGCGGTGCTGGAACTGGCCAAAGAATTCCGGCCCACACTGGCTTTGTTAGGTCGCACGCGCGTCGAAGAATCCGAACCGGCCTGGTTGTCGAGTTTGACCGCGGAAGGCGAAATTAAAAAAGCGCTCCTGTCACATTTGCCCAAAAACACCAATGGCGCGGCGGGCAATGGCGCGAGTGGCTCGCCTTCGCCGAAACAGATTGAGGCCGCTTATCGCGACGTTTTGGCGCAACGTGAAATCCGGGGCCATTTGGCGCAATTCCGCGCCGCCGGAGCGCAAGCGGTTTATGTGGCCGTGGACGCCCGGCGCCCCGAGGCCATGGCGGAAGCGATTGCCAAACTACGCGCCCAGCATGGCCCGGTGCGGGGCGTGATCCACGGCGCGGGAGTGCTGGCTGACCGCCGCATCGAAGACAAAACCACGGAGCAATTCGACCTGGTTTACGGCACCAAGGTCGACGGCCTGCGCAATTTGCTCGCCGCCGTGGGCAGTGATGATTTGAAAGTCCTGGCGCTGTTTTCCTCTTACACCGGCCGTTTTGGCCGCACGGGCCAGGTGGATTACGCCGCCGCTAACGAAGTGCTCAACAAGCTGGCCCAAGCCGAAGCGCGTCGTCGCCCGCAATGCCGCGTGGTGTCGTTCAATTGGGGTCCCTGGAACGGGGGCATGGTGAACGACAGCCTGCGCAAAGTTTTCGCCGCCGAAGGTATCGGCCTCATCGAGACCGACGCAGGCGCACGCTTGTTCGCGCGGGACATCGCCGCGCCGGCGGGCGGGGAAGTGGAAGTGCTGGTCCTCGCCCATTTGCCGAAAACCGCCGAAGCTGCTGGTTTGGCTGCGCCGCCGATGCTCAACGTGGCGTTCGAGCGGGAGGTCAGCGTAACCTCGATGCCTTGCCTGGAATCCCATGTGCTCAACGGCCATCCGGTGTTGCCCACGGCATTGATGATCGAATGGCTTGCCCATGGTGCCATGCACGGCAACCCTGGCCTGCAATTCCACGGCTTTGACGATTTTAAGGTGCTCAAAGGCCTGGTGCTGGAATCCGGCAAACCGGCGCGCATCTCACTTTTAGCGGGGGATGCCAAACCCGTTCCCGAAGGCTTACGCGTGCCGGTGCAATTAGTCAGCCAGCCCGCGGGCCGCCAAATTCTTCATGCCCGCGCCGATGTGATTTTGGCGGACGCACTGCCCGCCGCTCCCACCGCTTCCGCGCCCAACAACCGCGCCGGGACCGGGACCTGCACCGCTTACGGTGATGGCCGCCTGTTCCACGGCCCGCATTTCCACGCCATTGAAACGGTGGAATCTTGCGCCATTCATGAAATCGCGGCCTTGGTGGGAGCCGCCCCCGCGCCCAAACAATGGCTGCGCGATCCGTTGCGTCCCGGCTGGCTGGCCGATCCGTTGATGTTGGACGCCAGTTTCCAGATGCTCATCTTGTGGAGCTGGCAACATCGCCAAGCGGGCGCGTTGCCTTGCGCCATCCAGTCTTACCGGCAGTTCGCGGCCTATCCCAAGGCCGGTGGCCGGGTGCTGGCGCGCATCACTTCGGGCGACACGCCCATCATTGCCGCCAACATCGAATTCCAAGATCGCCAGGGCCATCTCCTAGCAGTAGCTAAAGGCTGTGAAAGCGTAGTGGACGCCGCGTTGCGCGAAGCTTTTCAACGAAATCGGTTGTAACTTGAAAAGCCCCCTTGCATATCCGGACGGCGGCGCGCCGCTGGCCGAACCGATCGCCATTGTGGGCCTGGGGGGAATTTTCCCCGGGGCAGCCACCTTGGACGCCTTTTGGCGCTTGATCGAAGGGGGCGTTGACACCAGCCGCCCGGTGCCGCCGGAACGCTGGATTCTCGATCCCGCCCAAATCCAAAACCCAGCCATCGCCGCGCCCGACCAAGTTTACACCGATCGCGGGTGTTTCATTGACCACGTGGATTCCGATCTTTCCGGCTTGGATTTGCCAGCTGGATTAATCGCCGCTCTAGATCCGGCGGTGCGCATTTTGCTCGCGGCGGGTAAAGCGGCGTGGTCCAACGCGGGCTTAACTTCTATCGACCGCCGCCGCGTGGGACTCGTTTTAGGTAACATTGCATTGCCCACCGCGGGCGCTTCTGCTTGGTGCGAACGCGTGTTATTGCCGCTTTTTAAACAGCGCTTGTTCGGCAAAGTTGAACGGCTGCCCGCACTGGGAGACGAGGCGTTAAACCAATACGTCACTGGACTGCCCGCCGGTTTGCTGGCGCGCGGGCTGGGCTTGGGCGGTGGTTGTTACACGCTCGATGCCGCATGCGCTTCCTCGCTCTACGCCGTCAAACAGGCATGCGACGAACTCTTGGCAGGGCGGGCGGACGCCATGCTCGCGGGCGGCCTGTCGCGCCCGGATTCGCTCTACACCCAGATGGGCTTTTGCCAGTTGCGCGCGCTCGCCACTTCGGGCCGCTGCGCGCCATTCGATGCCGCCGCCAGCGGCTTGATCGTGGGCGAAGGCGCCGGATTGGTCGTGCTGAAACGTCTTTCGGACGCATTGCGCGACGGCGACCACATTCGCGCAATAATTCGAGGCATGGGCCTGTCCAACGACCTAGACGGTAATTTGCTTTCGCCCAGTTCCGAAGGCCAGTTGCGCGCGTTGCGCCTAGCGTATCGCCAAGCCGGCTGGTCCCCGGACCAAGTGGATTTTATCGAGTGCCACGCTACCGGCACGCCCGTGGGTGACGCCGTGGAATTTGCCAGTCTCGCCGAACTCTGGCGCGGCGTGGCGAGCCGGCCCGGCCAATGCGTGCTGGGCGCGGTGAAGGCCAACATCGGCCATCTGCTCACCGCGGCCGGTGGCGCCAGTTTAATCAAAACCCTGCTCGCCATGGAGCGCGGCGTGTTGCCGCAGACGTCGAACTTCCGCCAGCCCGGTCCGAAAATCGCTCTCGAAGGAAGCCCGTTCCGCGTCTTGCGCCAGAATGAACCGTGGATTCGGCGTGGTGAAAACGAACCTCGGCGCGCGGCTATCAATGGTTTCGGTTTTGGCGGCATTAATGCGCATTTACTTATTGAAGAATGGGTCGGCCAGAAGGTTACCCCGCGAGCCAACGCCAAACCCGTCCCGCCCACCGCAATCGCAATTGTCGGATTGGCCACCAAAGTGGGTCGCTGGCCGGATTTGGCGGCATTCCAAACACGCGTGCTGGGTGGCGGCCCCGACGAAGCGCCGGCCGAACGCAGTCCCTGGCGCGGCGTTGCTTGGGAAGATTTGCGAGCAATCCCCGGCCAATCAGAATGGTCCTTCCCCGGTTATTATTTGAGCGATGTGGAGTTGCCCATCGGGCGCTATCGCATCCCGCCGAAAGAATTGGCGGAGTTGTTGCCGCAACAAGCATTGATGCTGGAAGCCGCCAGCGCCGCTTTGGCGGACGCCCATCAGCCCGCGGGCGATCCCGCGCGCGCCGGGGTTTATATCGGTTTGAACCTGGATGCGCGCACTACCGATTTTCATTTGCGCTGGGCTCTGCGCGCCCACGCTGAGGCCTGGGCGAATGAAGCACTGCCCCAGGCTAGCCCGACGGAAAAAGCGGCTTGGATCGCGCAATTGCTGGATAGCGCGGGACCCGCGTTAACGGCGGATCGCACGCTGGGAGCGCTAGCCGGTGTATGTGCCAGCCGCGTGGCCAAGGAATTTCATTATGGAGGCCCCAGCCATACCATCGGCAATGAAGAGTGTTCTGGATTGCGGGCGCTCGAAATCGCCGTGCGCGCCTTGCAGCAAGGCGAGTTGGATCGGGCTTTGGTGGGCGCGGTAGAAATCGCGGGCGACCCGCGAGGGCTCCTGGCAGCGCGCCGTGCGCATGGCGGTGTCTCTGATGATCGCGCGTTCATCGCGGGTGAAGGCGCCGTCGCCTTGGTATTAAAACGGCTGGAAGATGCCCAGCGCGACGGAGATCGCGTCTACGCGGTCATTCGCGGCTTAGGCACGGCGACTGGCTCTACAGCGGGCGGCCCTAGCCCGGATCTGGAAGCGTGCCGCGAAGCGCTACGTCGGGCGTGCCAGGAAGCTGGCATCGAACCCGGGCAGTTGGGTTATTTGGAGATGGGCGAATTCGGTGGCACTCAAGATTTGCCGCAAGTCGCCTCCGTGTTGGCGAAAGATTTAAATTCCTCCCAACGCACTCTGGCTTGCCACGTGAGCCAGGTGGCCGACGACGTGGGACACGCGGGTGCCGCTGCCGGATTGCTGGCGCTCGCCAAAGCCGCGCTGGCGTTGCGCCACGAAATCTTGCCGCCTTGCCGGCGGGCTCCTTTCAAAGCGGAAAACGGCCTGGTGGCTGCGGCTACCCCACAATATTGGGCGCGCAATCGCGAAGACGGTCCGCGCCGCGCCGGAGTGCTTTGTGCCGGTTTAGACGGCAATCATATCCAAGTGGTTTTAGAGGGTGCCGAACCGGGCAAAGAACCGTCAGTTGCCGAGCCGTTGCCTCTCGGACCCCGCTCCGAATCTTTATTTGTTCTACGCGCCACATCTCCGGACGCCCTGCGCCGCGAGTTAGCCGCCTTGCGCGAAGCCGCTGCCGCGTTCGAGGGCAAACCGCTGGAACCCCTTGCCCGCCGCTGGTGGCAGCAACATCGGGCCAGCACCGAATCCAACTGCCTCCTGGCGTTAATCGCCCAAGACGCCGCGCAGGTGGCGCGCCTGGCCAGTCAAGCCGACGGGTTGGTGCAACGTGATGAATCCCGGCTGTTAATCGCTGATGGGCGTGATCGCGACCGTGTCTTTTATTCGACCACTGCCCGGCGGCTCACCGGCGGGCTCGCGTTTGTGTTTCCCGGTTCCGGCAATC
>MTLE01004878.1_pt1 | contig 22538 bp, 15 predicted proteins | sample 1982461 | NCBI WGS metagenome assembly MTLE01 (sample SAMN05712605, study PRJNA340218) | biofilm metagenome | isolation source: sample SPL anode biofilm adapted to -200 mV | place: USA | collected 2012-02-03
AGCCCCAAACGCAGGCGCAGCATCGCGGAGCCGGAGTTGCACGGATTCATTTAACAGCAGTAACTTTAGGAGCCGTTTGAGACGAATGTTTATATTTTTAGGAAGGAGCCATCTGGCGACTGACGCGACGCAGGCGCAGCATCGCGGAGCCGAAGTGCCGCATCAGCGAGTAAAACGGCAGTAACTTTAAGAGCTGTTTGAAACGAACCTGTAAATCTATTTTTTTATGGGGCGAAGCCCCAAACGCAGGCGCAGCGCAGCGGAGCCGGAGTTGCATCGATTTGTTTCACGTCTATTAATCAAACATAAAGAACATACTTGCATCCAAGTGAATACCGAAATATACTGTAAGAGAAGGTTATCAGCTGTGTAAAAATGAGAAAATAATAATTTTGCAATTGTCTAAATGTGCTTTTAAGAGAGAGGATAACGATGAATAATATTTTGCTGGTGGAAGATGATCTAAGTCTTATTGAAGGACTGGTATTTTCACTGAAAAAAAATGAATTTCAAGTTGATAGTGTTAGAACTGTTAAAGAGGCGATAGATCAGTTATCGAAAACTCAGTATGATCTGCTGCTACTTGATCTGACATTACCGGATGGAAATGGATTTGAAATATGCAGGCATGCTCGACTGGTATCGATGGTTCCCATTATCTTTCTGACTGCATCGGATGAAGAGGTTAATATTGTGATGGCTCTGGATATTGGTGGGGATGATTACATCACCAAGCCCTTTAAATTGAATGAACTGATTTCTCGAATCAATGCCTTACTAAGACGGACAAGACTTTCACAAGCTTCGAGGAGAGAGTTGAAATCAAATGGTATTGTTATTAAACTCGATGAAAATCGAGTGGTGAAAGATAATCGATTGATCGATCTCACCGGGTCTGAATACCGGCTGTTATGCTTATTGATGCAAAACCCAAATATGATTCTAACAAGAACTCTGATTCTAGATCGGCTTTGGGATGAAAGTGGCAGTTTTGTTGATGATAACACATTATCCGTCTATGTTCGCAGATTACGGAATAAGATTGAAAATAATCCTCAAAAACCGGAAAATTTAGTAACGGTGAGAGGCATCGGATACAAATGGAATCACCTGAAGTGAGGTGCCAAAATGTTAATATCTAACGATAACAATTTTAAACAGCAGATTGGAATTACGATCTTAATTCTCTTGGCAATGACAATAACAATGCAGATTGCCGTCATGTGGATGACCACATCATATAAAGAAAATATGATAAGACATGATGCTGAGGTTGCTGGGAAGCTGCTTAATTATGGAATCGACGCCCATCAGATCGGGATGGCGTTTACCGACGAGAAAAGCGATGAAGCAGTAATAAACGGGGCAGCATTGTTAAAAACGAGCGGCTACCGTGAGAGCATGGCTAACAGCTTTTTACCGTCAGTGGATCAATTTCACCAAAAATATGCGGCCATCATGTTGTTGTTCTGCTTGATTTTTGTCGTGCTTTTAATGACAGTAAATTATATTTTTGAATACCGGCGAAACAGAAGACTGGAAGATGCCAGTAAAAAAATACGAGGATTTATGGATGGGGATACATCGATTCGGTTGGATGATGGCAGTGAGGACAATCTTGCACATTTGTATTCTAAAATCAATATGATGGCAACGGCACTGACTGTCCATATAGAAAAAGAAAAGCATAGCCGGATTTTCTTAAAAGAAACCATTTCCGATATTTCCCATCAAATGAAGACCCCGCTGGCAGCATTGCAAATGTACAGCGATATTATTCTGGATGAAAAAACAGGAAATAAGGTAGTGGAAGATTTTATAATAAAAAGCCAGCGTGAATTTCGACGAATGGAAAATCTGATAAGCAATCTGTTGAAGCTGGCAAAGCTAGACGCTGGTACGATTGTTCTGGAGAAACGCAACCATGAATTAAGTTCACTTCTGGAAAAATGCAAAAGTCGGTTTATAACTCGGGCAGCACGTGAGAATAAAAACATCATATTGGTTTGTGACACCTCGGTCAGAATGAGTTTCGATGAAATATGGTTAGGTGAAGCATTGGAGAATATTATAAAAAATGCGCTTGATCATACCAAAGCAGCGGATCAAATTGAAATACAGTGTGAGGAAGATAACCTGGTCATTGAAATTTCAATTAGAGATAACGGTGCGGGTATTCATCCGGAAGATCTTTGTCATATATTCGAACGATTTTATCGCAGTCGCTACTCCAAAGATCATCAGGGTATAGGCATTGGCCTGGCTCTTTCAAAAGCGATTATTGAAAAGCATGGTGGCACCATAACCGTCCAAAGTGAATTGAATAATGGTTCTTTATTTCAGGTGATCTTTCCGAAGCTTACAAATTCGTAAGAAAGGATACACGGGAAAGTCATCTAACCATGTTATCATTTCAATAAAGAAAGGTGTGGTGTGAACAGTGAATATTTTATCAACGGTTAGTTTATGTAAAACATATGGAAAAGATGATACCAAGGTATCGGCAATAAATAATGTGTCGATTTCCATATCAAAAGGAGAGTTTGTATCGGTTATTGGACCATCTGGTTCCGGGAAAAGTACCCTGCTTAATCTGATTGGCGGCCTGGATCAACCAACATCGGGAACGGTGACGATTGATGGTCGGGAGATTCATAAAATCGATGAAGCGGAACGTTCGATCTTTCGACGTCGCAATATTGGCTTTATTTTTCAGTCGTTTAACCTGATTCCGGAATTAAATGTCGAAGAAAATATTGTATTGCCGATCTTGCTGGATTATCAAAAACCGGATAAAAATTATATCAATGAATTAATGGACTTACTGGGACTGTCAGCAAGAAAACAGCATCGACCCAGTCAGCTTTCTGGCGGTCAGCAGCAGCGGGTCGCCATCGGCAGAGCATTGGCCACCCGGCCAGCGATTATTCTTGCCGATGAACCAACCGGAAACCTCGACAGCAAAAATAGCCAGGAGGTAATGAATTTACTCAAATTGTCGGTAGACCAGTATAACCAGACCGTGATGATGATTACTCATAATTATAATTATGCATCTTGGGCCGATCGCGTATTTCAGGTAAATGATGGAATCGTAACAGAGCTTGGCGGAGCAAACGATGAAAAGCTATCTTGATTTAGCACCCCGGTATCTGTCTGCGCATCGAAATAAAACCAGATTGACGATACTGAGTGTCGTTATGGCGGTGGCGCTGGTTGTTGGTATATTCTCGATGTTGGATGCGCTGGTGAAATTTGAAAAAGCCCAGATCTTAAAAAGCGAAGGGAATTATCATATTCTGATCCGAAATCCGATGCAAAATGAGATGGATCTTGTTGGAAGTCGGATCGATGTAGAGAATGTAGGGGTATTAAAGGATTTGGGTGAAGGTAGAATTGAAGATCAGACTTGTGCCGTGGGGTATATTGATGAGAATTTTGCCAGCAACTTAAACATTATCCTAATTGAGGGAACTGCGCCGACAAATGATCACCAAGTTGTTCTTGAAAAATGGTATTTAGATCAGCTGGCCCTGCATACGGGAGATACGGTCAATATCACCCTGTCGAATGAGGTTAGCAATGATTATCTGATCAGTGGTGCCATTAACGACTGGGGTGCCACCAAGGCTGCGGCAATTCCTTTTGTCTTTGTATCAAAGGAAACGGCGGCGAAAGTGATGGCCATATCCAGTCAGTATTTCATCCGGTTTAAAGAAGGGGTAATGATTCAGAATGCTAAAACCGAAATAGCTGTCGGCTTGAATATTCCGGAGGAGCGGATAGGTTATAACGAAGGTCTTCTGGCGTTGATGCTGGAAACGAAAAACAACCGGGTTTTAACTTTTTATCTTATCGGAGCAGTGCTGTTCGGTTTGGTGTTGGTTACCGCAGTGGTGATGATCTACAATACCTTTAATATATCGGTGATCGAGCGAACACGGCAATTTGGCTTGTTGCGGTGTATTGGTGCTTCAAAAAAGCAAATCAGGCGAATGGTATGGCGAGAAAGTCTGATTATTTCATTAAAAGCCATCCCCATCGGTATCGTGGCTGGAATGGTCATGACATTTATCTGTTCGGCGGTACTAAAAATATATAACCCCCAACTTTTTGGTGATATTTCAATTGTTAATTTCAGTGCCATCGGTATTGGTGCAGGGGGGCTGGTCGGTTTTCTGACGGTTTTTATTGCCTCAATGTTACCGGCTAAAAAGGCAGCCAAAGTATCTCCCGTTAATGCGGTAACCGGAAGTGCTGAAGTGAAAACTTCAACCAGGCAAAAACATGGTGTTTTGACCAGGCTGCTTCCGATTGAAATTGCAATGGGGGTGGACAATGCCTTGAATAAAAAGCGAACGCTGATTTTGATGACCTGCTCAATTGCGATCAGTATTATTTTATTTTTGGGATTCAGTGTTCTGGTAAATCCTGTTTTTATGGGACTCCAATCAGATAAATCAGATCCGCCGGATCTGACCCTGACGTCAGAACAGAATATGCCACCGGAATTATTACAAAAATTATCGCAGATTGCAGACATTAAAATTGGGTGTGATCCCACGGCGAATCTGATTGAACTTCAGTTAAAAGATAAAAATGATGATCAGACCGTGGCTAAAGTAACAGCCCTGATTGATGAGACCGTAATTCTCCATGATAAACGCCAGTTGAATACGGAAGCCCAAAATGCTTTTATGACCAGCGCAGTATTTATTTATGGGTTTGTCGCAGTTATCGCATTGATCAGTATTTTAAACATGATCAATACGATGAATACCAGCGTCGTGTTTCGATCAAAATATCTGGCCATGCTCCGGGCTGTGGGGATGTCGGCGAAGCAGCTAAATAAGATGGTGCTGGCGCAGTCGATTAGCTATAGTCTGGCTGGCTGTATCCTTGGGTGTGTCTTTGGGGTGCTGTTGCAAAAGAAACTGCTTGATTTGTTGGGGGCGGACTGGACCTTTCCGTTATATCAGATCCTGGGAATAGTTGTCATTTGTTTAATGACGGCGGTTTTAGCCGTTACTAGTCCACTAAATAAAATTAACAATATGGGGATTGCCGAAGCGATTACCTCGATATGATTTTCAGAAGATGGACAAATAAAGCAAAGCGCAGACCATAAAGAAACCCCAACTGGATAATAATCCGGTTGGGGTTTCTTTAAAAAAGGGAAAGGAGGGGGCATAATCTACAGTGTCTTCCAAATATTCTGCTGGTATTCCAGGATTGCGCGATCGCTGGAAAATAGGCCGGAGTATGCTACGTTGCAAAGAGACATTTCAAACCATTTGTTTTTATCCTGATAGAGCTTATTGATTTGATCCTGAGCATTGGCATAAGAGTCAAAGTCTTTTAAAACAAAATAGGTGTCATTATACAAAAGCAGGGAATCGTAAATGCTTTGGAAACTAGCCAGGTGACCAAAGGTACCGTCGATCAGTTGATGCATGATTTTTTGAATCCGATCATCATTCTCATAAATTTGGACTGAACTGTAACCACCGTTCTTTTGGAAATGAGAAACCTCATCAGCGGACAAGCCAAAGGTGATAATATTGTCATCACCGACGGCCTCATGAATTTCAATATTGGCACCATCCATGGTACCCAAGGTAACAGCGCCATTCATCATAAATTTCATATTGCCGGTGCCAGAGGCTTCTTTTCCAGCGGTCGATATCTGTTCGGAAATATTGGCGGCAGGATAAATAATCTCACCTAATGAAACGTTGAAGTTTGCCAAAAAAACGACTTTGATCTGATCACAGATATCTTTATCATTGTTGACAAGGCTGGCAATGGCGTTAATCAGTTTGATGACTTCTTTGGCAAAATAATATCCCGGGGCGGCTTTGCCAGCAAAGATAAAGGTACGAGGGACGATTTCCAAATAGGGGTTTGCTTTTAAATGATTATACAAGTGGAGGATCTGTAAAGCATTCAGAAGCTGTCGTTTGTATTCATGAATGCGCTTGACCTGGATGTCAAAAATCGATTCGGGATTTACATCGATATGATTGTGTGTTTTGATATGATTGGATAAGTGAATTTTATTTTCCAGTTTGATACGATTGAACCGCTCAACAAATGACGCATCATTTTTAAAATTCATCAGATTTTCAAGGGCATAAAGATCATTAATCCAGTCACTGCCAATAGATTCAGTAATCAAATCTCTAAGACCGGTGTTACTGTTGATCAGGAAGCGACGGGGTGTAACCCCGTTGGTAACAGAACGGAAACGTTCGGGGAAGAGCTTATAATAACCGTTAAAGGTTTCCTCTTTTAAGATTTTACTGTGAAGGGCAGCAACACCATTAACGGAGTGGCAACAGATAATGGCCAGGTTGGCCATGTTGATTTGACCGTCCTGAATGATTGATAATGAACTGATTTGCAGTTCATTAAGTCCCGATTTTATTCTTAAATCTTCCTGGAACTGGCGATTAATTTCTTCAATAATCATATAGATCCGCGGCAGTAGAAATTTCATCATGTCAACCGGCCATTTTTCCAGAGCCTCCGGCAGCACCGTGTGATTGGTGAAGGTCAGTGAGTTGACCGTAATCTTCCAGGCATCATCCCAGCTTAAACCTTCTTCGTCCATAAAAATGCGCATCATTTCAGGGCCGCACAGGGCGGGATGAGTATCATTGATGTGAATACAGATTTTTTCGGCAAAATCATCCAAACAATTGTTGTTATAGCGTTTAAAACGTGTGATCATCCGTTTTAAACCGGCACAGACAAAAAAGTACTCCTGTTTCAAACGCAATTGTTTACCATCAAACTTGTTATCATTGGGGTATAAAATTTGAGTAATTGCCTCAGCCTCGGATTTATGTCGGACGGCATCAAGAAATTGCCCCTCATTAAAACTGGGCAGGTCGAATTCTTCAATTGGTTCCGCACTCCACAACCGTAACGAATTGACGGTATTATTGTGGTAGCCTTTAATGGGGATGTCGTAGGGGACGGCTAAGATTGGTTCGTAGTTTTCATGCACAAAGGTCAGCACCCCATTGACTTTTTCAGAATGAAGATTACCATAGAACTTTACAACAACGGACTCATTGGGTTTTCTGATTTCAAAGGGATAACCGTGCCGCAGCCAATTATCGGCCACTTCAACCTGTTCACCATTGATAATTTTCTGTTCGAAAAGACCGTGCTTATAATGGATGCCATTGCCATGGAAGGGAAATCCCAGGGTAGCCGAAGACTCTAAAAAGCAGGCCATTAATCGTCCCAATCCACCATTTCCTAAACCCGGATCAGTTTCCTGACTAAGAATCGTTTCATAATCCAGGCCCAGTTCGGCCATGGCAGTTTTGACCGTATACTCCATGTCCAGACTGTTAACATAGGCTTTTAGCAGCCGGCCAATCAAAAATTCGATGGAAAACAGATAAACTCGTTTGTGGGGGATCTCATCGTATTGAGATCTCGTTTTTGCCCACTGGGATGCTATTTTATCCATGATAATTTCGGCCAAAGCCTGGTACTGGTCAAGGACTGATGACTCGGAAAGATATTCGCCGGATACTTCTTCAATCTTTTTTTTATAGGCAGATTTAAAGGCTGCGATTTCTTCAAGGCATTGTGATGGTTTCATGAGTATTCCTTTCGTGTAATAAACTAGTATTTTAAAGTTCGCAATTTAATCGATTTTATTTATGGAGAAGGTAAATCTTTATTTTAATACCCTTTATCATTAGAAAAAAACAAAAAAAGATTACGGCTAACCGCAATCTTTAAGAAGTCTGTTTATATGAGCTGACAGGAGTGGGGTGTGACCATTACAATGACAGATGAAAGTGGCTGGAGGACGATGGGGTTCAATGCAACGGCCTCGCCGGAAATCAGGTCTAAACCTTCACAGCCGGCAAAATCCGGGTGTTTAAACAAGTGAACGGCTCGCGTGTTGCGGTTAAACAGGCAAAAACAGAGGGACTCTTCATTCCGTCGTTCAAAAACGAAAAGATCGTCACTGGCCTCATAGGGTTTCCAGGTGCCGTTTTGAAAGACCGAATGATCGGTTCGGAGTCTAGAGATCAATTGATACCAGGCGAGGAGATCGGGATCCTCATTCCCCCAGGGGTAGGTGCGTCGGTTATAGGGATCTTCAAAGCCTTGAACCCCGGCTTCATCACCGTAATACAAACAGGGAACCCCCGGAAAGGTAAACTGGATCAAACTGAGTAGTTTTAAGCGTTTTACTGCCAAAGCATACTGGGTATCGTCCAGACGATAGGTTTTATGGCAATGGTTGCCTAAAAATTTGTAGGCTTCGCCAAGGACATTAAGAATACGGCGGCGGTCATGGCTGCCAATCAGGTTCATGTTTCCCATAAATTGATCCCGGGGATAGTGTTCATAAAGGGACATCATAATCCGGGCGGCGAGTCCGGAGCTTTTATCCCCAAGGATGAAGTCGATAAAGGTCTCCCGGAAGGGGTAGTTCATGACAGCATCCAATTCATAACCGGAAAAATAGGTGCGTAGCTCATCATAGGCCACTTTGCGGGAGGCATCCTCCCAGACTTCACCAATTAGAACGCTGTCAGGGTTTTCCTCCAGCATGGCTGCTTTGAGACCCTTGATAAACGGGTCCGGCAGTTCATCAGCCACATCCAACCGCCAGCCAGAAGCGCCGGCGGTCATCCAGTGACGGATCACACTGTCCTTGCTCTTATAGATAAACGCTTGAAAATTAGGATGCATTTCGTCGGTATTTGGCATCGCATCTACGCCCCACCAGCATGAGTAGGTATCGGGATAATCAGAAAATATATACCAGGGATAATAGTCTGATTCTTTTGACTGAAAAGCACCAACTTCAGGATAATTTCCATAACGATTGAAGTATAGGCTGTCATCACCGGTATGGCTGAAAACCCCATCAAGAATGATGGCGATACCCCGTTTTTTACACTCAAAAGCCAGTTTTTCAAAGCTTTCCTGGGTGCCTAAAGCGGGATCAATGGTCATATAATCACCAGTATCATAGCGGTGATTACTTCGGGATTTAAAAATAGGATTCAAATACAAAATGGTGATATTCAGACTTTGCAGATAGTCCAGTTTCTCGGTGATCCCTTCCAGGGTACCGCCAAAAAAATCCCAGTATTTGATACCACCGTCTTTTTCCCGAAAATAGTGGGGGGTATCGTTCCAGTTGGGATGGAGCATCGCATCCCGATGGAAATTATTCAGATCAAAGTCGGCACCTCGATGGAAACGGTCGGGAAAAATCTGGTACATGATCCCTTGGGTATACCAGGCCGGTGTCTGACGCTGCGGGTCATATACCGTAATTTGATAAGAGGGCGGCTTTGTTTCATAAATCCGCCCTTCACCCCCTAATTGATCGTGTTGGGTGCCATAGGCATAGGCTCGGCCCCGGGATTCAAAGCTGAAGTCATACCAGAAGATGCCGGGAACGGTTGGCATATTCAGCGTGATTTCCCAATAATTGATTTCCCGGGATTTGATCATCGGGTGGGTTACTTCCTGGTTATCAAAAAAGGTTCGCAGTTTTAATTTCTCAATTTCAGTGGCATAAACCCGCAGTGTGACGGCATTGCCAATTGGCAGTGCGCCAAAGGGCGATCGAAATGCCAGTTCCCATGAATGATGACGAAATTTCATAATCTTATCACTCCATTAATTTATTATAATATGAAAGATAAATATCAGCTGATTGTTTCCAGTCAAAATGGGTGTTATAGGCATTTTTTACCAGTTTTTTATAGGCTGCGGGAGAATTATGATATAGGGATACGGCATGTTGAATGGTAAAAAGCATGTCGTGGGCGTTGTAGGTTGCAAAGCTGAAACCATTACCTTTCTTTGTCTTGGCGTTAAAATAGGTGACGGTATCTTTAAGGCCGCCAGTTTCCCGAACGATGGGGACAGCGCCATAACGCATGGCAATCATCTGCGAGAGTCCGCAGGGTTCAAATTTGGAGGGCATCAGGAAAAAATCGCTGGCGGCATAGATTTTACGGGACAGCGCTTCATCAAAGTCAATGATGGTGACCATTTTATCAGGGTAGTTGTAGGCGATGCTACGAAACAGATTTTCATAAACAGCGTCACCAGTTCCCAGAATCACCAGCTGGAGATCCAGCTGCAAAATTTCATGAATAACGTTAGATACCAGATCCAGTCCTTTTTGTTCAACCAGCCGGGTGATCATCGAGACCATTGGGACATCCCCCCGGACGGGCAGATCGAAATACTCCTGTAGTGCTTTCTTGTTTTCCACTTTCTTTTTTTCCGGGTTATCATAGGGAACAAATAAAGCCGGATCAGTCTTGGAATCGTAAATGGATTCGTCAATACCATTAAGAATCCCGACAACCTGTTGGTCGAGGTGACGAATCACACCATCCAATCCTTCACCATAATAAGGGTCTTTCAGTTCAGCAGCATAGGTAGGACTGACAGTGGTGATCAGATCGGCGGCGTACAGCGCCCCCTTCATCAGATTGATTTTTCCATAAAACTCCAAATCTGAGGGTAAGAAGCCCAGGTGTAGATAGGGGCTGATATCATGAAAGCCGTAAACCCCCTGATAACGGATGTTATGAATCGTAAAAACCACTTTTGTATCGGGAAAAGCCCGGCGGTACTGATGTTTGAGCAGGTAGGCCACAGCAGCAGTCTGCCAGTCATTGCAGTGAACAATATCCGGAGTAAAATCAAGCAGTGGTAGGGAGTCCAGCACCGCTCGGCAAAAAAAGCTGAATCGTTCACCGTCGTCATAATAACCGTAAAGCGAGGGTCGCTTGAAAAAGGCTTCATTATCGATAAAATAAAAGGTAACGCCCTCGTGCTCAGCAGTCAAAAGCCCGCAATAGTGTAGGGTGTCGGACATCCACATCTGAAAGTGTTTGAGGGGCTTTATTTTTTGACGTAGTTCTTCGGGAATGGTGCTGTAATATGGCAGTATCACCTGGGTTTTAACATCATCAGGAAATGATTTTGGCAGAGCGCCCAGCACATCTCCCAAGCCACCACTTTTTGAAAAAGGGTAAGCTTCTGCAGTGACAAATAGGACGTTTAACATTTATATTACCGTGCCTTTCTTTAAAACAATGGGCGCATGGGGTTTGCCAACTAAGGTGGTGTGATCGCTGATTTTGCTGTCCTTGTCCATGACCACATAATTCAGATTAACATTTCGCCCGATTTCACACCGTTGCATGATGATACTATTCTGGATATGTGAACCAACATTCATTTTGGTGTCCCGGAAGATAATGCTGTGAGTAATGTTACCTTCAATGATGCAGCCGCTGCCGACAATCGAATTGGACACCTGGGCCGGATCTTCATAGAGAGTGGGGTGGTTATCTTTGATCTTGGTATGGATGGAATTTTTGCCCAGGAAAAGTTCCTGCATGATCTCATATTCCAGCAGATCCATACTGGTTTTCATATAGTTTTCCAGGCAGTTCACCCGTTTAATATAACCGGTATGCTGAGCGCCAAAAACCCTGAGGGTATCGATATTGTATTTGATCATATCCAGCAAATCCCAGTCACCAGTCCGTTCACTGAGATCCAGCAACTCCATCAGAACTGATTTTTTGATAAAAAACATTTCCGTAAAAAAATGGCCAGTCGTACGTTCCCGTTTATAATGGAGACCGCTGACCTGGTTTTTGGTAAATTCCAGATAGAGATCGTTATCCTTGAGATGATAAAGGGGATCATCTTTCTTAAAAATCAGGGTAATGTCACTGTCATTTTTCAAATGGATATCATAGGCATTTCGAAAATCGAAGGTAGTGACCAGATTAGGGGTGGCAATCAGCACATGCTTGGCCCCAGTGGCATCCAGAAAGCCCCGGTTATTTTGAAGATTACGGAGATTAACCTTAATCAGCCGTCCGATATGGTAGTTGTTTGATCCCGAAAGGATCGAGAGATCCTGAGTTTTTCGGCTCAGGGACCACTCCTTGCCGGTTCCCAGATGATCCACCAGGGAACTGTATTTATGGGAGCCGATGACGCCAATATGGGACAAACCGGAATTGACCATATTGGAAAGGGTAAAGTCAATGAGACGATAACGTCCGCCGAAAGGCAAGGTGCTCAGGCTGCGATGGGAAAGAAAATCCTTTAGGGAGTCATCCTCGCCATCAACATTTAAGATAAGTCCAGCAACATTTTTCATTTGTTCTCAATCCTTTCAGTTATTGATGACATGTATTTCCGGAGCGGGTTCATTGGGGTCCGTAATATAGCGGGCATCGCCTTTAATTCTGGCCCGGGCCCCAACGATGCAATTTTCTAAAATGGCGCCATCCTCAATGATGGCTCCGGTATGCACAATGACATTTTTCAGGCTGGTTTTTTTATGAATCACTACATCATGGGACAAGATGGAGTTCTCAACTTTACCAAAAATAATGCAGCCATCACAGATCAGACTGTTGCTGATCTTGGCTTGAGGGCCAATAAATTGAGGATGGCGACTGGTGTTGTTGGAGAAGATCCGAAAATTACGATCGCTGAGATCAAAATCGCAGTTGCAATCCAAAAGATCCATATTGGCATCATAATAGCTTTGGACGGTGCCCACATCCCGCCAGTAACCGGAGTAAGGGTAGGCAAAAATCCGTTTGCCACTTTCGTGCAGCATGGGAATTACGTTATGGCCAAAGTCGTGCTCCGATTCCCGGTTTCCGGCATCGTCAAGCAGCGCTTTTTTTAATTCTTTCCAGGTAAAAATATAGATGCCCATGGAGGCTTTGTTGCTTTTAGGACGTTCTGGTTTTTCCTGAAACTCCTTGATGCAATGATCCTCATCGGTGTTGACAATACCGAAGCGGTGAGCATCTTCCCAGGGGACGTCCATCACGGCAATGGTCAGATCGGCTTCTTTCTGTTTATGAAAGGCCAGCATCTTGGAATAGTCCATCTTGTAAATATGATCACCAGAAAGTATCAGCACGTATTCGGGATCAAAGCGGTCAATAAAATCCAGATTCTGATAAATGGCATCGGCGGTTCCCGAATACCAACGGCCCCCTTTCTGACCCATATAGGGGGGCAGGATGTGGACGCCACCCTGAACCTGATCCAGGGCCCAGGCTGAGCCATCACCAATATAATTATTGAGGATATAGGGGCGGTACTGGGTCAATACGCCGACCACATCGATATCCGAATTCATACAGTTGCTAAGCGGAAAATCAATAATTCGATATTTTCCGCCGAATAAAACAGCCGGTTTGGCGTTATTAAAGGTCAGCGAGCCTAACCGGCTGCCTTGACCGCCCGCCAGGAGCATTGCGACACATTCAGTATTCAAAGTGATACCTCCTTAAATGATTTTCCAGATTTCTCGTTGATAGTCGGCAATTGAACGATCGCTTGAGAAAATCCCGGAATTGGCTACGTTGCTGATAGACATTTTAGTCCAAATGGTCGGATTGCGGAAGAGGTGATCGACCTGATTTTGGGCATCGGCGTAGGCACTGAAATCTTTTAGAACAAAGTAGCCATCGTTGTACAATAGCAGTGAATCATAGATCGCCTGGAAGCTAAGCCCATGTCCCAGGGTGCCATCAATCAGTTGGTGAAGAACCTGCTGAATCCGGGGATCCTGTTCAAAGATATCGATGGAGCGATAACCGCCGTACTTCTGATAGTGATGTACCTCATCGGCAGACAGACCAAAGGTGACAATATTACTGGGGCCAACGGCTTCAAGAATTTCGATATTGGCGCCATCCATCGTACCCAGAGTAATGGCGCCATTCATCATAAATTTCATATTTCCGGTGCCGGAGGCTTCTTTGCCAGCTGTTGAAATCTGTTCGGAAATATTGGCCGCCGGATAGATAATCTCGGCCAGGGAAACATTGAAGTTGGCCAGGAATACGACCTTCAATTTGTCGTGGAGGGTCGAATCGGCATTGACCAGCTCGGCAATGGCGGTGATCAGCTTAATCACTTCTTTGGCATAGTAATAGCCGGGGGCCGCTTTGCCAGCAAAGATAAAGGTTCGGGGGGCCATCTCCAGGTTAGGATTTTCTTTGAGTCGATTATACAGATAGAGGACATGGAGGGCGTTTAACAATTGTCGCTTATATTCATGAATTCGCTTAACCTGGATGTCAAAAATTGAGTGGGGGTCGACATTGACATTGTTGTGGCTGGCCATATAATTGGCCAGTCGGATCTTATTAGCCAATTTGACACCCTCAAATTTTTCATAAAAAACCGGATCGCTTATATAGTTGAGCAGCTTTTTCAGATGGAAGAGGTTATGTTCCCAGGCTGAGCCAATCGATTCTGTAATCAGCGTTTTCAGCTGCGGATTGCTGTTCATCAGAAAGCGTCGGGGTGAGACGCCATTGGTGACCGAGTAGAAGCGGTTGGGGAAGACCTGGTAATAACCGTTGAAGGTTTCTTCCCGGAGGATTTTGCTGTGCAGGGCAGCCACACCATTTACCGAATGACTGGAGACGATCGCCAGACTGGCCATATGGACGTAGTTATCCCGAATAATGGAAAGGCTGTGGTTACGTTCCAGATCGTAGGGAAATTCGTTATCCAGCTCCAGCAGAAAGCGGCGGTTGATTTCTTCAATGATCATATAAATTCGCGGCAGGAGATCTTTCATCATATCTACTGGCCATTTTTCCAGAGCTTCCGGTAATACGGTGTGGTTGGTGAAGCTCAATGCGGCGACGGTAATTTTCCAGGAGTCATCCCAACCTAAGCCCTCTTCATCCATGAGTACCCGCATCAGTTCGGGGCCGCAGAGCGCCGGGTGGGTATCATTAATGTGAATACAAATTTTGTCGCTAAAACCATCCATCGAATTATTGTTGGAACGTTTAAAATCCACAACAATTCGCTTAATTCCGGCGCAGACAAAAAAGTATTCCTGCTTAAGACGCAACAGTTTCCCGTCGAAACCATTGTCATTGGGATAGAGGATCTGGCTGATCGCTTCGGCTTCCGATTTGTGTCGGACGGCGTTTAGAAAATGACCCTGATTAAAGCAGGGGAGATCAAAGGCTTCCAGCGGCTCAGCGCTCCACAGTCGCAGCGAATTCACGGTTTCATTGCGGTAACCCTTAACCGGAACATCATAGGGAACGGCCATAATCGGTTCGTAGTTTTCGTGGACAAAGGTCAGATTGCCATTGATGTTTTCGGAATGAATCTGGCCGTAGTATTTAACAATCACTGACTTATCAGGATTGCGGATTTCAAAGGGATAGCCGTTTTTGAGCCAGTTATCGGCCACTTCAATCTGTTCGCCATTGATAATGCGTTGTTCGAACAGTCCGTATTTATAACGGATCCCATTACCGTGGGCGGGCATTCCCATGGCTGAAGAAGAATCCAGATAGCAGGCCATTAATCGTCCCAGACCGCCATTGCCCAATCCGGGGTCAGACTCCTGGGCAAGAATGGCTTCATAATCCAGCCCCATTTCCACTGAGCACTCCTGAACCAGGTCTTCCACCCCTAAATTGCTGAGATAGGACTTCATCAGGCGTCCAATCAAAAATTCAATGGAAAAAAAGTAAACTTGCTTGGATTCATTTTTGTTATAAAGGGTGTTGGTTTTAGCCCATTGGGAGGTGATGCTTTCCATCACCATTTCAGCCAGGGCCTGATATTGTTTAAGCAGGGACGCATCCGCCAGACAATTTCCTGAAACTTCTTCGATTTTCTTGGTAAAGGTAGCCTTATAAGCGGCTTTTATTTTTTCTCGTTCTGAAGAATTCATGGTTGTTCCTTTCGACAAAGAGAGTTTTTATTTTTTCGCTTTTGTTTTTTTATCCGGTACTGTTTTTTTTTGGGCGCTTGTCCGGGGGACAACCGCTTTTAAAACAACCATGGCAGAGGGGGGGATATTGATGGAAACCGAATACTCCTGACCATGAAGCGGGACAGGCTGGGCCTTCATGGTTTTTTTCACTTTAAAACCAGTCCCACCATAAGTGGTGTCATCGGAATTAAAGGCCAGTCGATAATTGCCACTAGCCGGAACGCCAATTTGATAATCGGTATAGCTCAGCGGACAGAAGTTGATAATGGTGATCAGCGTATCTTTTTCCTCGGCACCCATTCGTTTAAAAATAAGAATGCTCTGCTCACTGTTGTTAGGTTCCAGCCACTCAAAGCCAGCCCAGCTGTGGTCATCAATCCAGAGGGCTTTTTCCTTATAATAAAATTTATTGAGTTCTTTAATATAGGTGTGAATCTCCCGGTGCTTGGGATAATCCAGCAGGAACCATTCCAGCGATTCATCGACCCGCCATTCCAGGAAGGGGGCAAATTCATTACCCATAAACGACAGTTTTTTGCCGGGATGGGTCATTAAATAGCCGAAGAGGAGGCGGAACTGGTCGAATTTTTGATTGTAATCCCCAAACATTTTGTCAAGAATGGTTCGTTTGCTGTGAACCACTTCATCGTGAGAAAGGGGCAGGATGAAGTTCTCATTAAAGGCATAGGCCATCGAAAAGGTTAACAGATTATGGAAGCGATTCCGAAACATTGGATCGGTTTTCATATAATTAAGGGTATCATGCATCCAGCCCATGTCCCATTTCAAATTGAAGCCCAGCCCGCCTTTATCCACTGGCCAGGTGACCATCGGATAGGAAGTGGAATCTTCGGCTGACATAATGGCAAAGGGAAAATCCCGAAAAATAATGGTGTTCAGTTCCCGGAGAAAGGCCAGCGCTTCCAGGCGATCGGTGCCACCCTGAGCATTGCGAAAGGGATCGCCATCCAGACCGTGGTTTAGTTCAATCATGCTGGCCACTCCATCGATACGTAGTCCGTCGACATGAAAGCGGTCAAACCAGAAATAGGCATTGGAGATGAGAAAATCGAGGACTTCCGGTTTACCGTAATCAAAGACCATTGTACCCCATTGCTGGTGTTCAGAAAATTCGTATTGGCAGGTACCGTCAAAATGACGCAAACCCTGATCATCTTTGCAGAAGTGACCGGGTACCCAATCCAGAATTACCCCGATGCCAGCCTGGTGGCAACAATCAATGAAGTGCATCAGTCCCTGGGGATCACCATAGCGGCTGGTGGCAGCGTAATAACCGGTCAGTTGATAACCCCATGAACCGTCAAAAGGATGTTCCATAATCGGCATCAACTCAATATGGGTATAATGCATTTCGGTCAGATAGGGAACCAGCTGTTCGGCCAGCTCATGGTAGGTCAGATAATCGCCAGTGTCACTGCGTTTCCAGCTGCCCAGATGGGCTTCGTAAATATTGATCGGCATTTTGAGCCAATTGGTTTGCTCTCTTTTTTGGCACCAGGCGTCATCCTGCCAGGTATAACCGTCAAGTTCCCAGATAATCGAGGCGGTTTTGGGTTTAACCTCACTATAGAAGCCATAAGGATCAGCTTTATAGGCCAGTTCACCATCTTTTTGGCGAACGGCATATTTATAAAGTAGACCTTGCGAAAGCTCCGGAATAAAGATCTCCCAAATTCCATGGGCGCCAGAAGCAGGCTTCATGGGATGATCAGTGATGTTCCAATGATTGAAATCGCCAACAACCGAAACACTCTGAGCCTGGGGGGCCCAAACCCGAAAAGTGACCCCTTTTTCATTTGGGTGGGCACCAAAATAGTGGTAACTGAGAAAACGCCGGTTAATGGCTGAATCGGTAAGGGCATCGGTTTTTTTCATGGTATGTGTGTCCTTTCGTTTGTGGTTGGAATCAGGTGAATTAAACACCTGTTATTTTATCACAAGTCCTGGTATTGATCGGGCGTCTTTATAAACAAATAAAATCTTTTTGACAATTTCATACCCAAAGTTGTGGCTAAAAAGGGAATGGCAATTCATTGTTTTGATATAAGGACCAGTACAAATTGATCTTTCCCCCCAGATTCAAAATGACACAAATAAAGTAGATGGCCACCATCAGGGCAAAAAGTCCGCCCAGACTGCCATAGAGCGTACTGTATTTGTTTGAATGATTGATAAATAAGGTGAAAATACGAAAAGCGATATTAAGTCCCAGCGTGGCAAATAGGGCTCCAGGAAGACCGCTTTTAATTTTCAAGGGGTGTGCGGGAGCCATGACATAGATCATATTAAAAATAAAGGTTGAAACGATCCAGGAAAAAGCAACCGCAAAAAAACTCAGAACTGGATAATAATAAGTATATAACCCAATTTTCTCAAAAATAACAGCACCAACATCCGCACTGAAAATATAGGCCACCGCAATTAATAAAATGGCCAGCGTAAAGAGAATCGTAAACAGAAACGAGTAAAGCCAGATTTCTCTGAGCTTTCGGGTTTCTTCCCGGCCATAGGTCTGGTTGATGCCAATCATAACGGCCCGGGTGGCCAGGGAGGAAAAGAAGAAAGCCAGAAGAATCAGACCGTACTGAGAACCGGAAACCTGACTGATCAGGCTGTTTAATAAGTCGGTTACATATTCATAGGAAAGCTCTGGCAAAAATGTTTCTAAAATTTCATAGAGATAAGTTTCGAAGGGTTTGATAAAATTTCCGATAAATGAAATCAGAAAAAGCAGTAAGGGAAAAAAAGCCAACAACAGGTAAAATGACATTTGGGTGCAGATTCCTGAAAAATCGGTTTTTTCAAAATCCTCCCGGATAAAGTTGATCAGTTTCACAAGTTTTAAATTCATGATCCGTTTGGTCATTTGGCGGCCTCCGTTTCACAAAATAATGACTGTTTTGCTCTGTAAAGATTCACAACACCGCCTAAGGTAAGGCTGAAACAGATCAGATAGACAACAAAAAACAAGGAGAAGGGTCCTTGTAGATTAAAGAAAAAGCTGTTGAAATCAAGGACGGTATCGGCAAACAGGGCATAGAGAAAAAGAATGATAAACCAACTGATGCTGACAAAAGCGCCGCCTGGCAGGGCTTCCCAAAAACCAAGATGGTTTTTGGGGGCATACATATAAATCAGGGTAAAGATCAGGGCTGGCACAACAAGCAGATAAAGCAGCGTAAAAAGAACGATAAAAACTGCGAAAAATTGCGACAAATTCAGAGCGTGGAAAACAAAAGAAAGCAGTTTTTCACCGAATAGATAGAAAAAAACCGTAAAAAAGATAATCAGCAGAAATAAAAACAGATATAGAATCGATTGGATCCAGAGCGCAACAATTCCCCGGGTTTCTTTTTGGCCAAAGATCCGGTTTAAAGAAGTGATCAGGGAATGCATGGCTGAAACGGAAACATATAAAATGAAAAATCCCAGGATCAGATTGGTACCCAATGAAAAAGAAATGGTGTTGGCATTTTCCATGGCTAGATTAACATAATTCATTATCGATTGCGGTAGTATTTTTGAAAAGGCAAAAATCAGGGTTTCGTTGACACTGGCGGAAAACCAGTTGATGAAACTGTAGAGCAACATCAAAAAAGGAACAAATGCCGACAGGGTTCGGTAGGACATCTGAGCCGAAAGGTTGATAATATTATTCTTTTTTCCCTGGACAAATAAAAAGCGGCTGAAGCATTTAAGAAACGTCATGAGCTCCTCCAAATCCACTTATAAACTTGAATTGATTGAACCACAGTATAACATAGTTTCGATTTAAATTGAAGCAAAACCGCTAAAGTAAAAAATGGAAAGTTGGAAAAAAAGATGGTATAATAAAAATTGATAGTTTAGAACAAGCAGATCACACCGAAAAATTCAGAAAATAGCAGTATGGAAAGGAAATAGTAAATTAAATGGGAAAAACGTTAACAGAGAAGATTATTGCGGCGCATCTTGTCGTGGGAGAAATGATCAAAGGTGAAGAAATTGGAATTCGGATTGATCAGACCCTGACTCAGGACTCCACCGGAACAATGGCCTATTTGCAGTTTGAAGCCATGGAGGTGCCCCGGGTTAAAACCAAAAAATCCTTGGCCTATATTGATCACAACATGCTCCAGGAAGGCCCGGAAAACATGGATGATCACCGCTATATTCAGAGCGTGGCTAAAAAACATGGTGTTTATTATTCAAAACCGGGCAACGGCATTTGCCACCAGGTTCAGATTGAACGCTTTGGGGTACCGGGCGATACGCTGTTAGGATCGGATAGTCATACGCCCACCGGTGGCGGCATCGGGATGCTGGCCATTGGCGCCGGTGGTCTGGATGTGGCAGTGGCCATGGCGGGAGACCCTTATTATATCACCATGCCAAAAGTGGTTAAGGTGGAATTAACCGGCAAGCTGCGCACCGGGGTATCCTCCAAGGATGTGATCCTGGAAGTGTTGCGTCAATGTACTGTTAAAGGCGGGGTCAATAAGGTGTTTGAATACACGGGCGACGGTGTAAAGACCCTGACCGTACCGGAACGGGCCACGATTACCAACATGGGTGCCGAACTGGGGGCAACCACCTCGGTATTTCCATCCGACGAAATGACCCGGGTATTTTTAGAAGCTCAGGGCCGTGGCGGGGATTATATTGAACTATCCGCTGATGCCGATGCCATCTATGATGAAGTCGTCACGGTTGATATGGATGCCTTAGAACCGCTGACTGCCTGTCCGCACAGTCCTGACAAGGTGGTTAAAATTTCGGAAATTGAAGGTTTGGCGGTTAATCAGGTGGCAATTGGCAGCTGTACCAACTCATCCTGGTTGGATTTGATGAAGGTGGCCGCCATTGTTAAAGGCAAAACCGTAGCTGAAAATGTTTCGCTGGTCATTGCGCCAGGTTCAAAACAAGTATTGACGATGCTGGCCGAAAACGGCGCCTTGGCCGACCTGCTAAACGCTGGCGCTCGAGTGCTGGAATGCGGCTGCGGACCCTGTATCGGGATGGGCCAGGCACCGTCGACGGATGCTGTGTCCTTGCGAACCTTTAATCGGAATTTCTTTGGTCGTTCGGGTACGCCTTCTGCTGATGTCTATTTGTTAAGTCCGGAAGCAGCAGCAATTTCCGCCCTGGAAGGGGTACTGACCAATCCTTTGGGAAAAATTGATTTGCCGGAAATTGCCATGCCGGAGCACTTTTTACTTAACGATACCATGGTGATGGCACCGGCACCGGAAGGCACCGACGTGGAAGTCATCAAAGGGCCAAACATCAAACCGTTCCCGGCCACCAAACCCTTGGAAAATACGGTCGCCGGAAAAGCCTTAATTGTGGTTGAAGATAATATCACTACGGATCATATCATGCCTTCCAATGCCAAATTATTGCCCTATCGTTCCAACATTCCCTATCTGTCAAACTATTGCCTGGCCCCTTGTGATGCACAGTTTCCACAGCGGGCCCTGGATAATGGCGGTGGCTTTATTGTCGGCGGCTCCAACTATGGCCAGGGTTCCAGCCGGGAGCATGCAGCGTTGGCACCGGTTTATCTGGGAATTAAAGGGGTGGCGGTTAAATCCTTTGCCCGGATTCATAAAAACAATCTGATCAACAATGGCATTCTGCCATTGGTATTTGAAAATGAAGCCGATTATGATACCATCGAACTAAACGATGAGCTGGTCATTGAAAATGCCCTGGAGGCGGTTAAATCAGGCAAAGCCAACCTGATCAACAAAACCAAAGGGTTAACCTATGTAATGCTTTTGGAAGTTTCTGATCGCCAAAAAGAAATGCTGTTGGCCGGTGGGTTGATCAACCTGATTAAATTAAAAAAATAATCTAAAAATAGTCAGATAAAACAAAATAAATCGTCAATTTTGGGGTAAGTATCCACTAATTGGCGATTTTTTTATAGTCACAAAACGAGGAGGAAAAAATGAATTATGAAATTAAGGGAGGCAATCTCCCGGTCGTAACGGTTACGCTGGATCATGGAGAATCGATGTTTACAGAATCGGGGGGAATGTCCTGGATGTCAGAGCATATTCGGATGGATACCAATACCAAGGGTGGCCTGATGAAAGGGCTCAGACGGACGTTGGCCGGGGACTCCTTGTTTATGACCACCTATACCGCTGAGCAGGGAAACAGTAAAATTTCTTTCACATCCAGTTATCCGGGCGAGATCAAAGCCCTGTCGCTTCAGCCGGGACAGTCGATCATCTGTCAGAAACACAGTTTTTTGGCTGGCGAATCGACTCTTGATGTGGACATGTATTTTAAAAAGAATCTTGGGGTGGGCCTTTTTGGTGGTGAAGGTTTTATTCTGCAAAAACTATCAGGACCGGGAACGGCCTTTATCGAAATGGATGGCGCAGTGGTTGAATATGATCTGGCTCCGGGGGAAGTGATGAAAATTGATCAGGGACATATTGGTATGTTTGAAGAATCAGTGAGCTTTGACATTCAGGCGGTCAAAGGGATGAAAAATGTATTTTTAAGCGGTGAAGGATTGTTCCTGGCAACCTTAAAAGGGCCGGGAAAAGTTTGGCTACAAACCATGCCACTGAGCCGACTGGTTCAGATGGTAGCTTCTAGCTTACCGCCAAGAGGTTAGGTGGTCGATAAATTTTTCTAAACCAAATAAGCGCCATGCCGATACGGCTGTATCCGGCATGGCGCTTATTTGGGTGCGCCCGGCATGGGC
>MTLE01000491.1_pt7 | contig 22515 bp, 19 predicted proteins | sample 1982461 | NCBI WGS metagenome assembly MTLE01 (sample SAMN05712605, study PRJNA340218) | biofilm metagenome | isolation source: sample SPL anode biofilm adapted to -200 mV | place: USA | collected 2012-02-03
ACCCCGGGCCCCGCCGGTAGGACTGTCCGCAGCAACGCAATCAACCCCCAACCGAACCAGGAGGCCCCATGGCCAAGGAAATCGAACGCAAGTACCAGGTGAAGCTAGACGCATGGGTCCCCCAGGGCGAAGGCATCCACTTCAAGCAGGGGTACCTCAATTCCCAGAAGGAACGGGTCGTCCGCGTCCGCATCGAAGGCACCCGCGCCAAGCTCACCATCAAGGGCATCACCAAGGGCGTGACCCGCTCTGAATTCGAGTACTCCATCCCCGTGGAGGACGCCGCCCTCCTGCTGGACAACCTCTGCGAGCAGCCCCTGATCGACAAGCACCGCCACAAGGAGGTGCACTTCGGCAAGACCTGGGAGATCGATGTCTTCCACGGCCTCAACGAGGGCCTGGTGGTCGCCGAGATCGAACTGGCCTCCGAGGACGAAGCCATCACCCTCCCCGCCTGGGCCGGCGCCGAAGTTTCCAGCGACCCCCGTTATTTCAACTCGAACCTCCTCAAGAACCCTTACAATACCTGGGACAAGGCGTAATCAACCGCGAGCCGCCCCCAAGGGGGGCGGCTTGCCTTTTCAGGCAGAGCGATGGCAGCTGAAGCACCCGCGGCGACCCCCGCCCCCTCCCTCCAGGAACTCCTGGACATGGAGAAAATGGTCCTCTCCTCCAAGACGCGAGAGGCCCAGAGCCCCACCGAGCGATGGATGCGCTACCTGGGATTCCCCGGCGGCATCCTGCTCTTCCTCATCCTCTACTACCTCCCCGCCGGCGCGGGCCTGAGCGGAGCGGCCCAGACGGGCACCGCCTGCTTCGCCCTGGCCCTGGTGTGGTGGGTGACGGAACCCTTCCCTACCTACGTCACCTCCCTGATCCTCATGTTCCTGCTGCTGGTCACGCGCACGTCGCCGGCCAAGCCGATCATGGACGTGCTGGGCATGGAAGTGATCTGGCTCAACCTGCTGGCCTTCATCCTGAGCTCCATGCTGGTGAAGACCCGCCTCGCCAAGCGCATGGCGCTCTGGCTCATCATCAAGTTCGGCCGGAAGGCCTCCTGGGCCCTCCTGGCCTTCGTCATCCTGCAGCTGGCCCTGGCGCCCCTCATCCCCGCCACCGCGGCGCGGTGCGTCATGACCCTGCCCCTGATCATCGTCGTGGGCACCATCTACGGCTCCACCGAGCAGGCCCCCAACGCCTTCGGCAAGAACCTGCTCCTCCTGAACCTCGCCGGCATTTCCGTGCTCACCTCGGTCACCATGACCGGATCCTCCGCCAACCTGGTGGCCGTGGGCTTCATCCAGAGCATGACCGGCCACCGCGTCTACTACATGGACTGGATGATCGCCGGCGCGCCCATCGCCATCCTCACCATGCTGATCATGTGGTTCGTGGGAAGGAAGTTCATCTTCCCCATCGCCCCCGAGGACCAGCTGCCCAAGGTGGAAGGCGGCCTGGCGCTGGTCGAACAGCAGCACAAGGCCATGGGCGGGTTCTCCTTCCAGGAGAAGAAGGCCCTGGTGATCTTCGGCGTGGTGCTGTTCCTGTGGATGACCGACATCTTCCACATGCGCTGGTTCGGCGTCGAGATTAGCGCGCCCTTCGCGGCCCTGGTGGGCGCGGTGCTGGTGCTCTTCCCCCGCTACGGCGTGCTCCAGTGGAGCGAGGCCGACATCCCCTGGCACCTCCTCATCTTCTCCGCGGGCGCCTACGCCGGCGGCCTCGCCCTGGAAGACACCGGCGCGGCGGAGTGGGGTGTCCGGACGCTGTTCGGCGGCATGAACCTCAAGACCATCCCCTTCGGCGCGGCCTATACCATCATCGTCGCCGTGATGATGTACAGCCACCTGCTCACCACCTCCAAGACGGTGCGCACGATCATCCTCATTCCCATCATCATCACCATGTCCAAGGCCCTGGGCTGGGACCCTGTCTCCATGGCCCTGCCCGCCGCGCTCTGCATCGACTGGGTCGTGGGCCTGCCCATCAGCGGCAAGCCCAACGTCATCCTCTTCTCCACGAACCAGTACACGGTGGGAGACAACTTCAAGTACGGCATGGTCACCTGCACCGTGGGCATGGTGCTCCTGGTCATCTCGGCGGCCACCTGGTTCCACTGGATCGGGATCACGCCTTCTTTCCTGGCGATGCCTAAATGAGCCGACTCATCCTCCCCCTCCTCCTGGGCACCGCCCTTTTCGCCGGGCCCGCCGAGATCCGGCAGTACGCCACCCGCCTGGACATCCTCCCCGACGGCTCGGGCAAGGCCACGGCCACCCTCACCGTCGAGGGCGACCCCCTGGAAACCGTCGAGATCCCGGTGGGCTTCAAGGCCCGGGGCTATGCCCTGGCCGAAGGGCCCCAGGGGCTGCGGCTCGAGCCCCACGGCTCCGCGGTCAAGGTGATCCTGCCGGCGGCGCCGGGCCCCCATACGTTCACCTTCACGTTCACCGCCCTGGACGCCTTCATCCCCGAGGCCGTGGCCGAAGGCGAGAGGGCCAAGCTGCCCGCCAACAGCCGGGTCGTGCGGCACGCCTTCGTCCAGACCTTCGAGGCCCCCATCGGCGCCTACAGCGTCGAGGCGATCCTTCCCGCCGGCTACCGGTTCCAGGCCGTCAAGGAGGCCCTGCCCAAGGTCCGCAAGACCGAGTCCGAGCCCCGGGTCCGCCTGGGGGCGGCCGACGGGCGCCAGATGGCCACCCTGCGCGTCAACAACCTCAAGCAGGGCGACGCCGCGACCATGACGCTCGAAGCCATGTCCGCCAGCCGGTCCCCCCTGTGGTTCGTGGCGGGCCTGGTCATCGCCGGCCTCTACCTCTTCCTTTTCCGGGACATGGTGCAAACCAAGCGCTAGGTCCCATCCCACCCCCTTCCTTCCCGAGGTCCCATTGCTTCCTCCGCAACTCACGTCCTTCTTCCTCACCATCGCCCTCAGCACCCTGATCGGCATCGGCTTGCGGGAGTACTACGAAGGGGAGGGGAAGTTCGACACCTTCGGCACGGTCCGGACCTTCATCTTCATCGGGATGCTGGGCTTCGTCGTCTACCGGATCCCCGGCCTGGGGCCCTACGCCTTCCTCATGGGCATGGCGGTCCTGGGGGCCTTCCTGGTGGTCTACTACCGCAACAAGGTGAGCCAGCTCCAGAGCCCCGGCCTCATCGGGGTGCTCATCGCCATGCTGACCTACAGCATCGGGCCGGTGGCCATCCACGAGCCCCACTGGTACCTGTCCGCCCTGGGCGTGACCATCCTCCTGGTGCTGCACTCCAAGGGCCGCATCCGCAAGTTCACGGACCGCCTGGAGACCGGCGAGGTGGTCACGGCCTGCAAGTTCCTGGCCATCACCGGAGTCGTGCTGCCGCTGATACCGGCTTCTATCCCCGTGGAGGGCTGGGCCGCCAAGGTCTTCGCCATCGTGGCCGTCACGCCCCGCCAGATCTGGATGGCCGTGGTGGTCACCACCGCCATCTCCTACACCGGCTACGTCCTCCAGACCTACCTCTACCCCAAGAAGGGCATGCTGCTCACCGGCATCATCGGCGGGCTCTACTCCAGCACCATGACCACCCTCGTCCTCTCCAAGCGCACCCGGAACACCCCCGGGGAGGCCCGGGAGACCGCGGCGGCCATCCTCCTTTCCACGCCCACGATGTACCTCCGGATCATCATCCTGGTGGCGGCGTTCATGCCCGTGGGGGCGCTCCGCCTGGCGGTGCCTTTCCTGGTCCTCTCCGCCCTGGTGGGCGCCTACGCCTGGTGGGTCCGCGGTGGCCCGGCGCCCGAAGGCGTGGCGGAAGCCGAGGTGGAACTCAAGGACCGCAACCCCCTGGAGATCAACGCGGCCCTGCTCTTCGCCCTGATGTTCGTGACGGTCACGGTGGTCACGAAGTTCGTCCTCCTGCACTTCAAGGACCTGGGGTTGCGGATGCTCTCCTTCCTGGTGGGCGCCTCGGACATCGTTCCCTTCATCGTCTCCATCCTGCAGGGCAACCTGGGCATCTCCCAGCCCCAGGTGCTCCAGGCGATCCTGGTGGCGACGGCCAGCAACAACCTCATGAAGGCCGTCTACGCCTACCTTTTCGGCAACCGCCGCGCAGCCAATCTCGTGGCCGCCGGCATGGGCGGCGCCGCCGTCCTTTCCTTCCTCTACGTCGCCGTCGCCTTCTAGGCCCGGCCCCCGCAACCGCCCATCCAAGGAGCCTCACCATGGCCGATCCCTTCGCCAAGAACCAAGCCACCTCCGTTGAAGACGCCGCCAAGATCATCCCCCGCGCCGAGTTCCGCGTGTTCGGACAGGGCGTCATCGACCTGGTCAAGGGCAACATCTGGAACGGCAAGACGGTCCTCTTCCAGGCCCGGAAGATGCCCGCCGAGACCTACTTCCTCTCCACCCTCACCAACGAGGCCAACGTCAAGGTGCGCGACGGCCTCCTCGACATCAAGACCAAGGTCGGCGAGACCCCCGAGGGCTACGAGATCTTCCAGCCCCGCGGCAAGTTCCAGTTCCCCGTCAAGCGCGAGGACCTGGCCACGATCCTGTCCCACCTCAAGGTCGACACCGCCCTCGACCAGGAGACCTACACCCTGGACGCGTTCATCGCCTTCGCCCGCAAGCACCCCGCCCTGTGCCCGGTCAGCGTCGAGAAGATGCGCTACGGCTTCACCATCGAGGGCATCATCTGCGAGTACGCCCAGGTCTGGTTCAACGGCGCCCTGGTGGAATCCGCCTGCGCCGAGAGCGAGAACTACGAAGGCATGAAGAAGGTCATCGAAGGCATGGGCATCGCCGCCATGCCCAACACCAACTACCTGAAGGCCGCCAAGCGCGTCGTCGGGATGGAGTAGCCCCAAAGGGGCGCGGAGGGCAGACCCTCCGCGCCCCGCTTCGTGTCGCCCCAGGAGCTGTCCGTGATCCCACCCCTCGTTGCCTCCTTCCTCCTCACCCTCGCCGCCAGCTTCCTCATCGGGATCGGGCTGCGGGATTATTACGAGGGGGAGAACAAGTTCGACACCTTCGGAACGGTGCGCACGTTCGTGTTCTTCGGGATGCTGGGCTTCCTGCTCTACCAGATGCCCACGGTGGGTCCCTACGTCTTCATCATGGGCCTGGCCGCCATCGTCCCGTTCCTGCTGGTCTACTACAACAACAAGGTCCGCCAGAAGAAGAGCCCCGGCCTCATCGGCGTGCTCATCGCGCTGCTCACCTACACCCTGGGCCCCATCACCCTCCTGCAGCCCCACTGGTACGTGGTGCTGATCGCCGTGTCCATCCTGTTCGTGTTGCACTCCAAGGGCAGGATCCGCCGGTTCACGGACCGCCTCGAGACGGGCGAGGTGGTCACGGCCTGCAAGTTCCTGGCCATCGCGGGCGTCGTGCTGCCCCTCATCCCCGCCGTGGTGCCCACCACGGGCTACCTGGGCCGGCTCTTCTCGGTGCTGCCGCTCACGCCCCGGCAGGTGTGGATGGCCGTGGTGGTCACCACCACCATCTCCTACCTGGGCTACGTGCTGCAGACCTACCTCTACCCCCGCAGGGGCCTGCTCCTCACGGGCCTTCTGGGCGGCGTCTACTCCAGCACGGTGGCCGTGCTGGTGCTGGCCAAGCGCTCGAAGCGCAGTCCGGGCCGGGACCATCAGGCCGCCGCGGGCATCCTGGTGGCGGTGGCGATGATGTACCTGCGGGTGCTAGTCCTGGTGGCCATCTTCCGCACGCGGGACGCCATTCGCGTGGGCCCCGCCCTCCTGATCCTGGCCCTGCTCTCGGCCGGATACGGCCTGTGGCTCAACCGGGACAGCCGCCAGGAGCCCCAGCCGCAGCCCGCCGAAGGCGGAACCGAAGGCGCCGCCCCCGCGGAGGCCGGCGAGGAGGCCCTCCACAAGAACCCCCTGGAGATCAATTCCGCCCTGTTCTTCGCGTTCATGTTCGGGGCCGTTTCCCTGGCCACCAAGTACGCCCTGATCTTCTTCAAGGAGATGGGCCTGCGCGCCATGTCCTTCATCGTGGGCTGCTCGGACATCACCCCCTTCGTGGTGACGGTCCTGCAGGGCAACCTGGGCATCGACAGCGTCCAGGTCCTCCAGGCCATCATCATCGCCACGGCCAGCAACAACCTCCTGAAGGTGGTCTACACCTACATGTTCGGCACCCGGCGCACCGCCAACCTCGCCGCCGCGGGCATGGCCTGCCTCATCGCCCTGTCCCTGGCGTACGCCTTGATCGCACTGTGATCCGAAAGGCACCATGAACGCCCTCAACGTCCTCCGTTCCCTGAACCTCCGCGGCCAGTTCATGTTCCTGCTGTGCACGCAGCTGGTGCTCCTGGCCCTGGTGGCCGTGCTGGGAGCCGCCAGCCTCGAGCGCCTGCGCACGGACCAGGTGGCGCTGGGCGCCAGCCTTCCCAAGAGCTCGGTGGCCGCGCGGGTGCTCCACGATTCGGACGTGCTGCGGGTGATCCACGTGTCCCTCGTGGGCGCGGCCAGGAATCCGGAATACCTCGAAAAGCGCCTCAAGCGCCTCAAGGAGGTGGAGGCCGACCTGACGAAGTCCCTTGCCGCCATGGATGCCCTGCCCTGGTCCGGCCAGGACCGGGAGGACGTCACCCGGATCACCGCGGGCATGCGCATGTACATGACCTCCTTCCCCCCCATCCTGGAGCGGGCCCGCAAGGCGGGCCTGGCCGAACTCCCCGAGCTCATCGAAGCCAACACCGCGTACCGCCGGGACGGCTACAACCTGCTCCTCAAGCTCCTCCCGCGCCTGGAGGCCGACGGCGAGGAGATGGTGCAGCGGGACCTGGTGGGCAGCCGCCGGGGCCAGTACCTGATCCTCGCCGGCCTCGTCTCCGCCCTGGCCCTGGGCTTGACCTTCACCCATATCCTGGGCAATCGCGTGCGCCGGCAGGCCGCGGGCCTGCTCACGGCCATGGAGGCGCTTCGGACCGGCGATCTATCCACCCGCTGCCCCGAACCCGGCGGCGGCGAGCTGGGGGACACCGGCCGCGCCCTGAACGCGGTCATCGACGACCTGGGCCAGCACATCCGCACCATCTCGGACGTGAGCCACCGCGTGGCCTCTTCCGCCATGGAGCTGAGCGCCACCGTCACCCAGGTCAAGGGGGCCACGGACGAGATCGGCGTATCGGCCCATCAGCAGCGCTCGATCATGGAGGAAGGCACCGGACTGGTGCAGGACATGCGGACCCTCACCGGTACGGTGCAGACCGGCACCGCCCGGCTCCAGACCCTGGCCTCGGCCTCGGAGACGGCCGCCGACACCGCCCGGGGCAGCGCCTCGGACTCCGACCGCGCCATGGCGGGCATCCTCGATAGCTCCCGCAACGTGGGCCGGATCACCACCGTCATCGCCGACATCGCCCGCCAGACCAACCTCCTGAGCCTCAACGCCGCCATCGAGGCCGCCAAGGCCGGGCAGATGGGCAAGGGCTTCGCCGTGGTGGCCGAGGAGGTGCGCAAGCTCGCCGAGCGCAGCGCCGTCGCCGCAAAGGAGATCAGCGCCCTGGTGGCCGAGAGCTCCCAGCGCGTGGACGAGGGCATCGTGGCGGTGGGCCAGGTCAACGATGGCCTCGGGCGCATCCAGGACCACATCCGGGAGAACGGCGGCCAGGTGCGGGACATCGCCACCGCCATGGACCGGCAGGCCACGTCCACGGAGCGGCTCCTCACCCACCTGGGCTCCATCGGCGCCCTCACGGAGCGCCACGGCTCCGCCACGACCCAGCTGGTGGCCACCATGGGCGAGACGGCCCGCACGGTGGATGACCTCGCGGCCCTGGCTTCGGAGCTGCGCGGGCTCACGGAGCGGTTCCGGGTGGCCTGACCCCCGGGGTTCACCCCGCGGGCGGCTGCGCCGCCCCGGCCCTCCAGGCCATCACCTTGTTCGCCGCGGCCCGTCCCGCCTTCTCCACCAGGGCCGCTTCCTCCGCCTCGCGCACCGCCGCGACGCTGCCGAAGGCCTGCAGCAGCTTCTTCGCGGTGGCCGCGCCCACGCCCGGGATGGTGGTGAGCTCCGTCTGGAGGGTGCGCTTCGCGCGCAGGGCGCGGTGGTAGGTGATGGCGAACCGGTGGGCCTCGTCGCGGATGCGCTGGAGGAGCTGCAGGACGGGGCTGGTCCTGGGGATGCGCAGGGGCTCGGAGCTGCCGGGGCGGTACACCAGCTCCTCCTTCTTGGCCAGGGACGCCCGCTCCAGCTGGGCGAGACCCAGGGCCTCCAGGGCGCTTTCGGCGGCGTGGAGCTGGCCCAGGCCGCCGTCGATGAGCACGAGGTCGGGAAGGTCCCGGCCTTCGGCGGCCAGGCGCTGGTACCGGCGGCCCACCACCTCGGCCATGTTGGCGAAGTCGTCGTTCTGCTCGTTGGTGACCTTGAAGCGGCGGTAGTTCTTGCGGTCCGGCACGCCGTCGGTGAAGACGACGCAGGAGGCCACCACCTCCCGGCCCTGGCCGTGGCTGATGTCGAAGCATTCCATCCGCCTGGGCAGGTGGGCCAGGCCCAGGAAGGCCTGCAGGCCCTCCAGCACGGCCTGGTTGAGCCGCGCGGGCTCGAACTTGCGCTCCAGGGCAAGGCGGGCGTTCTCCTGGGCCATGGTCAGCAGGTCCACCTTCTCGCCCCGCTGGGGCACGGCCAGGTGGGGCTTGGAGCCCCGCATGGCGCCCAGCCACTCCCGCAGCAGCTCGGCGTCCTCGGGCTCGGTCTCCACCAGGATCCGCGCGGGCACGGCCTCCTCGGAATAGACGCGCTTGATGACCTCGGCCAGGACGTGGCCGTCGAAGGCCTCCACGTCCTCCAGGAGGTATTCGCGGCGGCCCACCATGCGCCCCTCGCGCATCTCCAGGCGGTGCACGCAGGCCCTGCCGTCCAGCACCGCGCTGCCGAAGAAATCGGTGTCCTCCTGGTCCACCGTCGCCGCCTTCTGGCGGTTGAACCAGGCGTCCACCTGGTTCAGCGTGTCCCGGTAGGCCGCGGCCTGCTCGAAGGCACTGTGTTCCGCGGCCCGCCACATGGCCGCCTCCAGGCGCCCTTTCAGCTCGTCCCGCTTGCCCTCGAGGAAAAGGCGCGCCTCCTTGGCCTGCTCCCGGTAGGCCTCCTGGGTCACGGCGGCGATGCAGGGGGCGGTGCAGCGGTGCAGCTGGTACTTCATGCAGGCCCGGCCCCGCTTGCCGTCGATGTCGATGTCGCAGTCGCGGATCTGGAAGAAGCGGTAGGCCAGTTCCGCGGTGCGGTAGGCGGTGGAGGCGGGGAAGAACGGGCCGAAGTAGAGGGAGCCGTCCTTCTTCACCTTCCGGGTGACGAACACCTGGGGGAAGGGGTCCTTCCAGGTGAGCTTCACGTAGGGGTAGCTCTTGTCGTCCCGGAGCATGATGTTGTAGGGCGGCCGGTGCTCCCGGATGAGGTTGTTCTCCAGGACGAGGGCCTCCAGCTCCGTCTCGCAGACGATGAACTCCAGGTCCCAGATGCGGCTCACCAGGCGCCGGGTCTTGGCGTCCAGGTTCCGGGTCTGGAAGTAGCTCTTCACCCGGTTGCGCAGGACCTTGGCCTTGCCCACGTAGAGGAGGTTGGCCTCCTTGTCCCGGTACAGGTAGACGCCGGGGCGCGTGGGCAGGTCCGCCAGCTTGCGCTGGAGGAAGGGGCTGCGGTCGGCGTTCGAGCGGGTGCTGGCCATCAGGAATTCTACCGGGAACCCCAGCGCCGCGCGGGGCACTGCTCGACCATGGACGCTTCCCGGGGCCGCGCCGCCCAGCGGTACGGGCGCTGGTGCGAACACGGCACCCTCTGGCTGCTGTGGCTGCGGGGCTGGGACCCCGTGGCCCGGAACCTCAAGGCCGGCCGGTTCGAGATGGACCTCCTGGTGGCCCGGGGCGACGAACTGCGCCTGGTGGAGGTGAAGGCCCGCGCCCCGGGGGCCTGGGTGGGGGGGGACGCGGCCCTCACCTTCGCCCAGCGCCTCCGCCTCCAGAAGGCCCTGCGGCGCTTCCTGGAGCGGGTGCCCTGGCCCTTCCGGGTGACCTTCCAGCGGGTGAGCTGGTCGGGGTGGCGCTGCCGGTTCCACCCGCCGGAGCGATGGAGTTAGGAACCTTTCATGGATCTGGGCGCATACCTGGACCTGCGCGGCATCCACCCCGCCCAAATGCCTAGAGGACCTCAATTGATGAATCACCGCCCGCTCCACCTCCGCCGCACCCTGGCGGCCGCCGCCCTGTTCCTGGGCGCCCTCACGCAGGCCCAGGCCACCGGGTCCACCTACGCATCCCTGGTCAACGAGACCCTCCGGAAGGTCCGGGTCACGGTCACCACCGCCTCCCTCAGCCACTACGATCCCAGTACGCCGCATGTGGCGGCCACGGCCCGGGTGGACGGGTGGGCCACCCTGAACCTGGAGGGCTACAATCCCGTGACCAAGGCGCCGGTCCTGCACCTGGGCATCCACTCCCGGACCCTGACGAGCGCGGTCCTCGGCCCCGGCGAATGCATCGAGTTCACGTCCCGGCCCGGCTACAACACCCTCCAGACGCTGGACCTCACCGTCCAGGAGGAATCCAGCGGTTCCAACCCCGGGCCGGGTCCCGCGGCGGTGTTCCGGTACTGGGCCTGGGAGACCGAGATCGATCCCGATGGCATGGCGTGTTCCGGGGGCATCTTGATCCTCAATCCCGGAGGTCCCGGCTCCTTCACCCTCGCGAACCGCTTCGGACGCCTCGCGGCCATCATCGACGCCAGCGCCGCCCAGCCGACCGCGCCCGGGGGGCTCCTGCCCGAACCCGGGGGGCTCCTGCCCGAACCCAAGGGACTCCTGCCCGAACCCAAGGGACTCCTGCCCGAACCCAAGGATGCGACACCGCTGTATCTTCCCCCGGTGATGGTCCAGTTCCTCCAGGCCGGTGGCCAGACCTCCCAATCCTCCACCTCCACTTCGAGCAGTTCCAGCTCCTCGACGTCGACCCCAACCTCCTCCCCGTCGTCCTCGTCCTCCTCGACCACCCCGACCATCCCGGGCCCTTCCCAGCCCGCGAAGGGCGTCGCCCCCGGGGGCCTCTGAGAGGGTCCGATTCCGGTAGAATCGTCATATGCTGGTACTCGGACTCGAATCCTCCTGTGACGACTGCTCCGCCGCCGTCGTGCGCGAAACCCCGGAGGGCCCCGTCCTCCTGGCCATGACCCGCAAGAGCCAGGACGAACTCCACGGCCCCTACGGGGGCGTGGTGCCTGAACTCGCCGCCCGGGAGCACCTCCTGCAGTTGCGGGGGGTGATCGCCGGAGCCTTGGACAAGGCCGGGCTCACGCTCCGGGACATGGACCGCATCGCGGTCACCCGGGGGCCGGGGCTGGTGGGATCCCTGCTCACCACCTTCTCGGCCAGCAAGGCCATGGCCTGGCGGGAGGGCATCCCCTGGGTGGGGGTGCACCACCTCCTGGGCCACCTGAACGCGGCGCGCTTCGCCGTGCCGGACCTGCCCTTCCCCGCCCTGGCGCTTCTGGTGTCGGGGGGTCACACGCACCTCTACCTCGCCCGGGACTGGTCCCACCTGGAACTGCTCCAGAAGACCCGGGACGACGCGGCGGGGGAGGCCTTCGACAAGACCGCGCGAATGCTGAACCTGGGCTACCCCGGCGGGCCCATCGTGGACACCTGCGCCAAGGCCGCAGACCGCGCCGCGGCCCCCTTCACGCCGCCGAAATTCCGGGACGGCAAGGCCGGCTGGAGCTTCTCCGGCCTCAAGACCGCCGTGAAGATCCGCATCCACGGCGAGGCGGGCCTGGACGCCGCGGGCGTGGACGACCCCCGGGTGCGGGCCCTGTGCCGCACCCTCCAGGAGACCGTCGCCGCCTGGCTCCTCAAACCCATCCCCGCCTTCCGGGACGAGACCGGGGCCCGCGCCCTCATCGTCTCCGGCGGCGTGGCCTGCAATTCGGAACTGCGGACCCAGGCCAAGGCCCTGGCGGAGAAGCTGGGCCTGGTGCTGGCCATCCCGGAACCCCGGTTCTGCACGGACAACGGCGCCATGATCGCCGCCGCCGGCGCGATCCTGGACCCCCTGGGGGATCCCTGGACCTTCAACGCCGACCCCAACCTGCCGCTGGGAGCCTAGCCGTGGAGGTCACCCGCGAGGACGTCCTGCGCTGCGCCACCCTGACCCGCCTCAGCCTCCGGGAGGAGGAGATCGAGCCCCTGCGCCGGGACATGACCCAACTGCTCAGCCACGCCGAGAGCCTTTCCGCCCTGGACCTGGAGGGCGTGGAGCCGGCGGCCCTTGACCGCCCTCTACCGAGGCGCGAGGACGTCCCCCACCAGGGTTTCACCCAGGCCGAGGCCCTGGCCAACGCCCCCCAAACGGTCCGAGGCCAATTCGCAGTCCCCCAGGTCCTCTGACCCCCGACAATACCGAACCAGGATGTTCCGGTCGGCTGGCATGACCAGCAGTATCCCGGCTACCTTTTCGCTTCAGAAATCGCCGCCGCCCGAATCCCCGCCCCCGGAATCGCCCCAGTCGCCGCCGGAGTCCCCGCCGCCCGAGTCGCCCCAGTCCCCACCGGAATCCCCGGAACCGCCGGAGTCGCCCCAGTCGCCGCCGGAGGAGGCTCCGCCGTCGCCGCCCCACCCGTCCCGGTTGTGGTGGCCGCCGCCCATCATGCTGCCGATCATCATGCCGGTGAGGAGGCCGCCCATGCCGCCGCCGCCCTGGGGGGGGTAGTAGCCCGGCTGGCCCGGGGCCAGGGCCTGGGGCGCGTCCAGGCCCAGCCTCTGGCGGGCTCCGGGGGGCAGTTCCTCGTCCTTGAGTTCCTCCACGCCGGCGGTGCCTCCGCAGTAGCCGCAGGTCCAGGTCACCTTGCGCAGGCCGTCATACTGCTGCTTCATCTTGTCGCCGGAGGCGCCGCAGGTGGGGCACTTGGGGTAGGGGTTGGCGAAGGTGAATCCCTCCACGGGGCCCGATCCCATGGGACGGTGCGCCGCGCCCAGCTGCTCCTCCCGGTCCCGCCGGCCCCGCATCACGAGCCAGGCGACGACCCCGGCGATGAGGATGGCGACGAAACAGCCCATCCCCCCACCGCCGGACGATTCGTCCCGCCTGCGAAGGAAAACGGCCTGTTCGGTGAGCATGTGCGTCTGCATGGCGTACCTCTCGCCCTCAAGCTTAACTCCACTGGCATACTGTCCGGGAGATGATCAGCGCCTCCTCCCTACCGCCGGGCCCGTGGATGGTTCTCGGCCTCATGTCCGGCACCAGCGCGGATGGGGTGGACGCGGTGCTGGCGCGGGTGGACCCGGACGGGTTCGCCGGCGGCAGCCCGTTCCTGGAACTGGTGGGGCACCTGCACGAACCCTACCCCGCCGCCCTGCGGGAGACGGTCATGGCCGCGGCCAACGACGTCCTCAAGCCGGGCGCGCTCTGCGTCCTGCAGCGGGACCTTGGCGACCACCATGCGCGCGCGGCCGTCCAGCTCGCGCGATCCCTGGGCGTGAAGCCGCACCTGGCCTCGCTCCACGGCCAGACCGTGCAGCACCATCCCCGGCGCGGGGCCACGCTCCAGCTGGCGGATCCCTACGTGCTGGCCGAACAGCTGCAGTGCCCGGTGATCTGGGACCTGCGGCGGCGGGACATGGCCCTGGGCGGCCAGGGCGCGCCCCTGGTGCCGCTCACGGAACTGTGGCTCCACGGGCGGAAGGAGCCCTGGGTCGCCCTCAACCTGGGCGGCATCGCCAACGCCACCCTGTGGGACGGCGCCGAGGTTCGCGCCTGGGACCTGGGCCCGGCCATGACGCTGCTGGACCTGGCGGCCTCCCTCTGGCTCGGCAAGCCCTACGACCCCGCGGGAGCCTCGGCCACGGGGTTCGTGGAGGACACGCTCCTGGAGACCTGGCTCACCCACCCCCATTTCCGCATCCCCCCGCCCAAGTCCACGGGGCGGGAAGTGTTCGGGGCGGCCTGGCTGGACGGGGAGCGGCGCTCCCTGGAACACCTCCCCCTGCCCACGCGCATGGGCACGCTGGCGGCCTTCACCGCCGAGGCCTGCGCGCGCGAACTGCGCACCTGGGGGCCGCCCATGCCCGCGGGCACCCCGATCCTCCTCTCCGGGGGCGGGGCCCTCCACGGCCGGGTGCGGCGGGAGCTCGCCGGGCGCCTACCGGCGTTCCGGATCCAGGACGACCTCCAGTTCCCCTCCGGCGCCAGGGAGGCCGTGAGCTGGGCCCTCCTGGGCGCCGCCAGCGCCAAGGGCGTCCCCGGGAACCTCGCCTCGGTCACCGGCGCCTCCCGCGCGGCGATCCTGGGCAGCTGGGTGCCCGGGTGAAGACGGGAAGATGGCTGGACCACCTCCCCCCATGGATGGCCTGGGGGGCCGTCGCCAGTACCGGCGCCTACAGCCCCGCGGAAGTGGCCGCCATGGCCGTGCCCCTGGCGGGAGCGGCCGTGGTGGAGTGGCGCGACGGCTCCCTGTACCGCTTCCGCAGGCTGCTGGAGATCGCGGCCCTGGCCGTGTTCCTGGTGCACCTGGCGGCCCGCACCGGGGTGCTGCCCACGGTGGTGAACACCCTGTTCGCCCTGTGCGGCGTGCGGCTCTGCCTGCCGCGGGAGAACGCGCAACGGCGCCAGCTCCTGCTCATGGGTTTCCTGGTGTTCCTCACCACCGCGGTCTCCACCTCCGAGCTGGACTTCCTGGTGTGGGCCCTGGTCTGGGTTTCGGGCGGCGCGGTGTTCCTCATGCAGCTCAACTGGGAGAAGTCCGCGGCCCTGCGCCCCGGCCCGGTGCGCCCGGTGCCCTTCCGCAAGGCCCCGGCGTGGCTGGCGGCGGTGGTGCTCATGGCCGCAGGGTTCTTCGTCGTGCTTCCGCGGCTGCGCATGGGGGTACGGGGCCTGCCCCTGGGCGTCCATGGACTCGCGGGAGGCCGCGCCGGGCTCAGCGACGTCCTGGACCTCGCCGGCGGGGGCCCCATCCAGGGCGGCGGCGAAGTGGCCCTGCGCATCGTCCCCGGCCCGGACCAGCCGGGCTTCGCCCGGGCCTTCGCGCTGCTCCGGGCCGTGGTCCTGGAGGACCTGGACGGGCAGCGTTGGGAGATCTCCGACGCGACCCCCGGCAATCCCTCGGCCGCATGGAACCAGCCCCGGCTGGGGGGCGGGGCCCTTTCCGCCGAGGCCTTCGTCAGCCCGAGCCCAATGCCCGTCATCCCGCTGCCCTACGGCCGCGCCACGCTGGTCCCCCCCGAAGGCGAGCGCCTCCGGGCCGGACCGGGGGCCTCCGTGCGGTGGTGGTTCCCCATGCGCCGGATCCTGCCCCTCAAGCTTTCCGTCCAGCCCCAGGAGGGCGAACCGGAGCGGCCCCCCGCAGGCGCCCGGCGGGCCTTCCTCACCCGGGCGGGGGCGGACACCGACAGCGCCCTGCGCTGGAGCCTGGCCACGGCCCCGGAGGACCTCCCCCCAAGCCAGCTGGCGGCGAAGCTCTCCGGCGCCCTGCGCACCTTCCGCTACACCCTGGACAACCCCTCGGGCGGCGCCGCCGATCCCCTCGCGGACTTCCTGGAGCGCACCCGGGCCGGCCACTGCGAGTACTTCGCCTCCGCGCTGGCGGCGATGCTGCGCCGGCGCGGCGTCCCGGCGCGGGTGGTCAACGGCTACCGCCTGGGGACCTGGATCGCGGGCGGCGGCTACTACCTCGTGACCCGGAACGAGGCCCACAGCTGGGTGGAGTACTACGACCCGGACCAGCGGGCCTGGCGCGTGGAGGACCCCACCCCGGCCGCGCCCGCCTCGGCCCTGGGCGCGGGCTCGTTCTTGTCGGCCCTGGCCCGCCTCGCGGACTCCGCGCGCTTCGCCTGGGACCGCAACGTGGTGCGCTTCTCGGACGAGGACCAGATGGCCGGGCTCGAATGGCTCCAGGCCAAGGTGGGTGGCCTGGCCCCGGACAGGTTGCGGGAGCCCCTGCGCACCGGCCTGGCCATCGCGGCCGCGGTGGGCGCCCTGGCGGCCCTGGCCTGGGCGTCCCGGGCCCTGCTGCCCCGGGCCGCGGGCGGCCCCGGGAGCCCGGGGCGGCTCCCCCAGCTCAGGCCCCTCCTGCGCGCCGCCGGGAGCCAACGGCGCCCCGCCCCGGGCGAGACCGCCCGGGTCTGGCTCACGCGCCTGGGAACGCTGCGTCCGGACCGCTCCGCCCCGTTGGAGGCCCTGGCCCGGGCAGCGGACGCCGTGGCCTACGGCGGGGGCGAGGCCTCGGACCTGGCCCGCCTCGCCAGGGAGGAAGCCAAAGCCTGGAGGCGGAACGGGCGGATGTGATAAAATTTTTCAACCGAGGAAAATTTTTATGCATAGCCCCGTCCCCGCCGACATCGACATCGCCCGCCGCGCCACCATGCTGCCCATCGGGGAGCTGGCGGCCCGCCTCGGGATCCCCGAACTCGACCTGGAGCCCATCGGGCGCACCAAGGCCAAGATCTCCCTGGACCACTACCGCCGCCTCCGGGGCGGCCCCCAGGGCAAGCTCATCCTGGTCACCGCCATCACCCCCACACCCGCGGGGGAAGGGAAGACCACCACCACCGTGGGCCTCACCGACGCGCTGGCGCGCCTGGGCAGGAAGGCGATGCTCTGCATCCGCGAACCCTCCCTGGGCCCCTGCTTCGGCATCAAGGGCGGCGCCGCCGGCGGGGGCTACGCGCAGGTGGTGCCCATGGAGGACATCAACCTGCACTTCACGGGGGACTTCCACGCCATCGGCGTGGCCCACAACCTGCTCTCGGCGGTCATCGACAACCACCTGGCCTCCGGCAACGCCCTGGACATCGACCCCGCGCGGGTGGTGTGGCGGCGCGTGGTGGACATGAACGACCGGGCCCTGCGGCAGATCGTGGTGGGGCTGGGGGGCACGGCCAACGGCGCCCCGCGCGAGACCGGCTACGACATCACGGTGGCCTCCGAGGTGATGGCCGTGTTCTGCCTTTCCGAAAGCCTCCACGAACTCAAGGAGCGCCTGGGCCGCATGATCGTGGCCTACACCCGGGACCGCCGGCCCGTGCTGGCCTCCCAGCTCAAGGTCCACGGCGCCATGGCGGCCCTCCTCAAGGACGCCATCAAGCCCAACCTGGTGCAGACCCTCGAGAACAACCCCGCCCTGGTTCACGGGGGGCCCTTCGCGAACATCGCCCACGGGTGCAACAGCCTGATCGCCACCCGCATGGCCTTGGGCCTCGCGGACTTCGTCGTCACCGAGGCCGGCTTCGGCGCGGACCTGGGCGCCGAGAAGTTCCTGGACATCATGTGCCGCCAGGCGGGGCTGGTGCCCGACGCGGTGGTCCTGGTGGCCACCGTGCGCGCCCTCAAGATGCACGGCGGCGTGGCCAAGGCCGACCTGGCCCGCCCCGACGCCGGGGCCGTGCGCCGCGGCCTGCCCAACCTGGTCAAGCACCTGGAGAACATCCAGGCCTGGGGGCTGCCGGTGGTGGTGGCCGTCAATCACTTCACCGCCGACCTCCCCGAGGAGACCGCCGCCATCGTGGAGGCCTGCGCCGCCCTGGGCGTGAAGGCCGTGCGGGCCGACCACTGGGCCCGGGGCGGCGAAGGCGCGGTGGACCTGGCCGGGGAGGTCCTCGCCCTCCCCCGCGGGCCGCGGCCCACCCTGGCCTTCACCTATCCCGCCGAGCTCGGGCTGTGGGAGAAGGTCCGCGCCGTGGCCCGGCGCATCTACGGCGCCGCCGACATCAAGGGCGACGCCAAGGTGCTCAAGGCCTTCGCGGACCTGGAGGCCGCGGGCTTCGGCAACCTGCCGGTGTGCCTGGCCAAGACCCAGTACTCCTTCTCCACGGATCCGCAGCTCCGGGGCCGGCCCGAGGGGTTCACGCTGGCCGTGCGGGACGTGCGGGTGTCCGCGGGCGCGGGGTTCGTGGTGGTCCTCACGGGAGACATCATGACCATGCCCGGCCTTCCGAAGGTCCCCGCGGCCGAACTCATCGACATCGACGAGGACGGGAACATCACCGGCCTTTCCTGAAGCCTCACTTCAGGTGGGACCTCGCCGCCAGGACCCAGTCCTTGAGCTGCGCGCCGGGCATGGGCCGGCCCAGGAAGTAGCCCTGGCCCCGGTCGCAGCCCAGGGCCTTGAGGGCGTCCCACTGGGCCTGGGTCTCGATGCCCTCGGCCACGGACGTCAGGTGGAGGTCCTTGGCCATGCGGATCATGTTCCGGGCCAGGATGGCGTGGCGCTCGGAGCCGGGCAGGCCCCGGGTGATGGACTGGTCGACCTTGAGCTCGGTGAAGGGGATCCGCTCCAGCTGTTCGAAGGTGGCGAAGCCCGTGCCGAAGTCGTCGATGCTCAGGCCGAAGCCCCGCATGCGCAGGCGGTTCAGGTTGGAGAGCGTGTGGCCCAGGTTGGACACCGAAGCCGATTCGGTCATCTCGAAGACCAGGAACCTGGGGGGCAGGTCCAGCTCGGCCACCTTCGCCAGGAGGCGGTCCGCGAAGGCGGGTTCGCTCAGGGACTGGGCGGAGAGGTTCACCGAGACTTCCACCTTGAGGCCGCGCGTGTTCCACCCCTGCCACTGCCTCGCCACGAACTCCAGCACGTGGAGCGTGAGCCCCGACATGAGTTCGGTGTCCGTCTCGGCCTGGGGCAGGAAGGCGCCGGGGCCCAGCATCCCCGCCTGCGGGTGGCGCCACCGGATCAGCGCCTCCACGCCCTTCAGATGGGCGCCCTGGAAGGTGACCTGGGGCTGGAAGAAGCAGACGAATTCCCCGTCCCGGAGCCCTTTGCGGATCTCGTCCAGGCCGATTTCGCCCTGCGGGGCGGGCGCCGGCGCGGAACGGCCCAGGAAGGGCGGACCCGACAGCACCTTCACCAGGTCCTCCCGGAAGATCGGCTTCTGGACGAAGCCCGCCACCGGCAGCCCGAAGGTCGCGGCCATGAGGCGCACGGAGCGGAGGACGTTCTGCTCCTGGGAGCTGACGATGATCAGTTCCGGACGGTAGCCCCGGGAGGCCATCTCCCCGATGAAGGTCACGCCGTCCATGCCAGGCATCTCCAGGTCCGTGAGGATCAGGTCGATGGCCGGCGCCCGCTCCAAATGGGCCAGGGCCTGCAGGCCGTCGGCGGCCTGCAGGGGCTCCGGGGCCCCCAGCTCCTGGACCAGACCGGCCAGGTGGGCGCGCTGGAGGGCGCTGTCCTCCACGACCATCACCATGCGGCCCGCGAGGGGTAGGGACACGGAAGCCGGGGTCGGATCGGTCACGCTGGAATCCTGGGCATGGGGACGGGTCGTTGTCCAACTCTACCAGGACCGCCTCCGGCTTGGAAACGTCCAACCCTGTGCGCCCCCGTTAATTGGAAGCGCCCGCCTGCGCCCGTTCCTCGAGCCGCACCGGCCCGGGCTCCCGGGGCACCGTGACGATCCAGAGGCGGTCGTAGGCGCGGATCTCCGGGAAGAAGCCCTTGAAACCCAAGGCCCCCGCCAGGGCGCCCAGGGTGTCGGAGTGGCCGCAGATGACGACCGTCCTGCCCTTCCAGTTCTCCAGGACCTCCCGCCCCACCGAAGCCTCCTCGCCCCGCGGCCGGATCTCCGGGACCAGCCCCAGCCGCCCCGCCAGGGGCGCCACGGTCTGCCGGGTGCGCCACACGTCGGTGGCGAAGATGGCCGCCGGCCGGAACGCGGCCAGTTCCGCCCCCAGGTCCTCGGCGCGGCGGAGCCCCCGGGAGGACAGGAGGGCGTTGGCGGACCGGGCGCCCTTTTCCGCGTGGTGGATCAGCACCACGACCGTGTCCTGTCCCAGGAGCGCGGCCGACGCGACCAGGGCGAGGAGGAGGGCCTTCACGGCTCCTTCTCCAGCATCCCGAACCGCGCCACGATGCGCTTCTCCCCCTCCTGGAAGCGGATGGTGTAGGTGAGCATGTCGCCGCTGCCCGAGGCGGCGGTGATGACCCCCCGGCCGAAGCGGGGGCTCAGCACCCGCGTGCCCTTGGGCCAGCTGCCCGCGGGGGGATGGGGCGGCTCCTCGGGCGCGGCCGCCTCGGCCGGAGCGGGCGCGGGTTCGGGGGCGTCGCCCTGCCCCCGGACCCGGTCGAAGAAGCTGCGGATCCGCCCCAGTTCCGAGGCCACGCTGGTGGCACCGCCACCGGTGGGCCGCTGGGACGGGAAGGCGCCCTGGCCGGAGCGGTACAGCTCCGTGCCCCAGCGGATGGGCGTCTCCAGGCCCTCCTCGGGCAGTTCCCGCAGGAACCGGCTGGGCATGCCCAGCATCTCCTGGCCCATGGCCCGGCGCCGCCGCGCGGCGGTGAGGTAGAGCTTGGTCTGGGCCCGGGTGATGGCCACGTAGAAGAGCCGGCGCTCCTCCTCCAGGCCGTCCTCGGCTTCCCGGGCGTTGCGGTTGGGGAAGACGTCCTCCTCCAGGCCCACCAGGAACACCACGGGGAATTCCAGCCCCTTGGCGCAGTGGATGGTCATGAGGGAAAGGAGCGAAGCCTCCTCCAGCTCGTCCGAATCCGAAGCCAGGGTCACCCGGTCGAGGAATTCCGCCAGGCGCAGGCCCAGGCCCTCCGCCTCGGCCGCGGCGGAAACGAACTCCTCCAGGTTGCGCAGGCGGCTTTCGGCCTCCAGGGTGGCCTCCTCCTCCAGCATCTGCACGTAGCCCGATTCCGCCAGGATCCAGCGAACCAGGCCCGAGAGGCTGAGGTGCGTGGACTCGTCCGCGGCCCGCCTGAAGAGGTCCACGTACCGCCCCAGCTCGCGCTGGGCGCGCCCCTTGAGCTCGCCCGCGCGCAGCAGGGCCACGGTGGCCTGCAGGGCGGTGCCCCCTTCGGGTATCGCCGCCTCGATGCGGGCCAGGGTCGTGGCGCCCACGCCCCGGGTGGGGGAGTTCACCGAACGCCGGAAGCTCACGAGGTCGAAGGGATTGCACACCAGGCGCAGGTAGGCCAGCAGGTCCTTGACCTCCTGGCGCTCGTAGAACTTCACGCCGCCCACGAGCTTGTAGGGCATGTTCTGGGCCCGCAGCGCCTCCTCCAACTGCCGGGACTGCCAGTTGGCGCGGTAGAGCACCGCCATGCGCGCATCGGGGAAGCGCAGGCGCTCCTGCCGGATGCGGTCCGCCACGTACTCCGCCTCCTGGCGCCCCTCGTCCAGGAGCTTGAAGGTGATGCGCTCCCCCATGCCCAGGTCCGTCCAGAGGGTCTTGCCCAGGCGCTGGGTGTTGTTGGCGATGACCGTGCTGGCGGCGTCCAGGATGAGCTGGGTGGAGCGGTAGTTCTGCTCCAGCTTGATCTGGGTCGCGTGGGGGAAATCGGCCTGGAAGTCCAGGATGTTCTTGATGTCGGCGCCCCGCCACTTGTAGATGCTCTGGTCCTCGTCGCCCACCACGCACAGGTTCTGGTGCCTCCGGGCCAGGTGCTGGACCATCAGGTACTGGGCCCGGTTCGTGTCCTGGTACTCGTCCACCAGAATGTAGCGGAAGCGGTCCGCGTAGGCCGCCTGCACCTCCGGGTCCCGCAGGAACCGCTCCGTGTGCAGCAGGAGGTCGTCGAAGTCGCAGGCCTTGTGGCTCCTCAGGCCGTCCTGGTAGCCCTTGTAGGCTTCCAGCACCTTGCGGGTCCAGGGATCCAGGGCCTCCTCCATGGCCTCCGCGGGGAGCAGGCACCGGTTCTTGAAGTCGGAGATCACCTCCAGGACCTTCTTGGGGTGGAACTGCTTCTCCGGGAGCTTCAGGTCCGCCAGCACCTGCTTGACGAGGCTCCGCTGGTCGGAGGGGTCGAAGATCACGAAATCCCGCCCCACGGGGGTGCGGTCCCCTTCCCTGCGCAGGATGCGGGTGCAGAAGCTGTGGAACGTGCTCACCCAGAGCTGCTCGGCCGGGACGTGCACCATGCGCTGCACCCGCTCGGCCATCTCCCCCGCGGCCTTGTTGGTGAACGTCATGGCCAGGATGGAGGCCGGACGCACCCCCACCTCCTCGATGAGCCAGGCGATACGCCGGGTGATGACGGTCGTCTTCCCCGAGCCGGCCCCCGCCAGGATCAGGAGGGGGCCGTCCACGTGGGTGACGGCCTCCTTCTGGGGATCGTTGAGGTTTCTCAGCAGGGGGTGGTCGGGATGAGACGCGGGCATTTCACGAGTCTAGCAGCCGTTGCGAAGCTCGCTTCGCTACGGCTGCTTGTGCCCGGCACGGACCCCTAACCCCAACGGCACCCAACGGTGCTAGCAGCCGTTGCGAAGCTCTCGCTTCGCTACGACTGCTTGTGCCCGGCAAGGACCCCAACCCAACGGCAGCCCACGGTGCTCGTGCAGGTCGCCTGAAATACAGGTAGCAATTTGTCCCACCGCGACCAAAGGCGCAATAGGGTCTTTGGTTATGCAGAATCCAATCTGTTCGAAGCCTTTGAGTAAAAGCTCATCGCCGAGGCGCCGAAGACGCCGAGGATCGCCGATTAAAAAGAAGCTCTTTCTCGGCGAACCCCGGCGCCTCGGCGCCTCGGGTCGGGTAGGCCCGGGGCGTTGCCGCCCCAGGCCCCCCACAGATCCGGACGTGCCCGATTA
>MTLE01001114.1_pt1 | contig 22444 bp, 17 predicted proteins | sample 1982461 | NCBI WGS metagenome assembly MTLE01 (sample SAMN05712605, study PRJNA340218) | biofilm metagenome | isolation source: sample SPL anode biofilm adapted to -200 mV | place: USA | collected 2012-02-03
GGAGATTTGAACAAGGTCATTGAAGAACGCCGTGATTCGTGTATAGTTGTATCGTGAGCATTCGACTTAAGATTGTACTCGTCGTCCTGCCTGTCCTCATCGTCGCGGTCGTGCTGGCCGGCATGTCCAGCCAGATCGTAGCCACCCGCGCCCTGACGCGCATCGCAACCGAGTTTCTGGACTTCAAGGCGTCCGAGCTGGAGAAGTACGCGGAAAGCCAGTGGAACCTCTTGGTGCAGAATGACGTCGCCGACCGGCCCGAGATGGTCGCGGCCGCGCAGGCCGGCGTCGAATCATTCGCGCTGACCATCGTGCGCAGCGACTCCGAGGCGATCATCGCCGTCAGGGCCGATGGCAGCGTCGCGATGCGGACATCGTCGATCGATGCGACACCCGAGGAGACCACCCGCCTGCAGGCGCTCTATGCGACCGCCGCCCGGGGCTTTCAGCCGCTGTCGCTGGGCGGCGTCCAGCGGGTAGCCTCCGGTTTTCCATTCGGGCCATTCGGCTGGTATGTGCTGGTCACCGAGGAACGGGCGACGTTCTTTGGCGATGTTGACACGATAACCCAGAGCGCGTTGATCATTCTGGCCGTTTCGCTACTCGCCGCTACCCTGCTCGTGTTGCTCTTTGTGCGGTACATGACGGCACCGCTGTCTTCGATGGTCGTGGCGATGCGCCGCATCATCGATTCTGGTGATCTGTCGGAGCGGGTGGAGGTGCGCTTCCCCGACGAGATAGGCACCATGTCCCACACGTTCAACATCATGCTCGGTGAATTGCAGAAGGCCTATGACAAGATCAAGCACTATGCGTTCGATGCGGTGCTTGCCCAGAAGAAGGAAGCCCAGATCAGGCACATCTTCCAGAAATTCGTGCCGCAGGAATTGATAGACCGTTTCTTCCAGAATCCCGAGTCGATGCTGGTTGGCGAAAACCGCAAACTGGCCGTGCTCTTCTCCGACATCAGGTCTTTCACCACCATTTCGGAATCGATGCAGCCAGATGATCTCGTCAACTCGCTGAACAGGTACTTTGGCTCGATGGTCGACATCATCATGAACCGCAAGGGCATCATCGACAAATACATAGGCGACGCGATCATGGCCTTCTTCGGAGCTCCGGTACACCACGATGACGACGCGATATCATCGGTGCTGGCCGCAATGGAGATGACCGAGGCTCTCGAGGCCTTCAATGTCGGCCAGCGCGAGGCAGGCAAGCCCGAGTTCCGCATTGGCATCGGCATCAACTACGGTGTCGTGACGGTGGGCAACATCGGCTGCGACAAGAAGATGGACTATACGGTAATTGGCGACATGGTCAATCTCGCCTCGCGGCTCGAGGGCCTGACCAAGATGTACCATCAGCCGCTGATTTTTTCCGAGTTCCTGCATAAGGAGCTCGGCGACAGCTTCCCCTGCAGGTTGCTTGATACCGTTGCCGTGAAGGGCAAGACCAAGGGCGTCCGCATCTATACCGCGCGCCGCGCCCTGAGCCCGGAAGTGGCCAGGGCCTGGGAGCTGCACGCAAAGGCGATGGATCATTACTACGCGCGCGACTTCCTCGCGGCGCGTGACGTCTTCCGCGACGTGACCGCCGCGCTGGGGCGGGATGATTTTGCGTCGGTATCGATGGCCGAACGCTGCGCGCGGTACATGGCCAGCCCGCCCGCGGCGGATTGGGACGGCGTCGAGGTCATGCACGAAAAATGACAAGCCCCCGCGCGCTGCTGGCACTGTCCGTGGCTTCGATCTGCCTCGCACTCGCGACACCCGCGTTCGCCCAGGCGGACAGCCCTGCGACGGCGATGCGGGAGGCGGTCGCGGTCGCGGTCGTCGCAGCCGACAGTGAATCGGCCACCTTCGCGGAATCGTGCGCCGTCGCGCTGATCGGCAACCTCGGCACGGCCGGTTTTCACTCGGTGGAACGGTTTGACGGAACGGTCGACGCGGCAGCCGCTGATGAGCAGACGGCTGCGGCGATACACGGCTCTGGAGGCGCACGGTGGGTCGCGATAATCCGCTGCACACTGGAGCGGCAGCGGCTGGTGTGGCGTCTGGCCATATTCGACTTCATCGACGGAGCGCTGATCGCGGCAGACTCGCAGGGCACCTTCGCCGGCCTCTCGGCGATGCCCCTGCTCGAAGCGAGCGCCGCCCGCGTCGCGCACGATGCGCAGTTGCAGCGAAAGCGCGTCGCTCCGGGCAATCCCATCCAGTATCGCTTCCGTTTCGCATCCGGCGATGAGGGCGCGCAGGTCTCGTTCGGCACCGGCGACGGGTCCAGGCCCGCGGGCAGCATCGAAGCCGGCGAGCTCCTCGCCCCCTTCGTCGCCTTCCGCGAAGGTGACCCCGTGGTCATCACGATCGCCAGGGATGGATACTGGCCGCGCACCACCGTATTCACCACGGCAGGCTCGGACAATCCCATCAAGCTGCCGGTCCTGATGCCGAAAACCACGAAGGCGCTGGCGCTGGGTCTGACGGCGGCCAGGCTCCTCGGTGTCTCCGCCGACTACCGCTACTACCTCATGCCCGACTCGATATTCCTTCGGGGCGGTGATTCCTTCTGGCTGCAATACACCTATGCCGCGGGTTCGATTCCGGTACTCCATGATGAGCTCAGGCTCGGCTTCGGCGCGTACCTGTTCACGCCGCCTTATGCGCATCTTCGGTTCGCCGCCGGTGCCGGCCTGTCGGGCATAACCACCCTGCTGCTGCCGGCCTCGATGACCGACCGCTTCTACTTTGACCTTTCGCTCGACGCGGTCTGGCTGTCATTCGAATGGCACATGCCAGGCTGGGCCCTCTTTCTGGAGCAGCGCGTGTCATATTCGTTCGGTCTCGACTCCGGGCTCCTCAGTCGCGGCTGGCTCAAGTCCGATGATGGGCCCATGGGCCTGACCGCGGGGGTACAGCTTAAATGGCCATGATACGACGAATCGGACCGCTGGTGCGGATTGCCATGGCCGGCGCCGTACTGGTCGCATGCAGCATGATGTCTGCGTGCGGCTTTCTTACCTCCGACACATTCCCGCGATGGCTGTCGTATGCCGAGGCGAGCGTCGACTTCCGCGCCATCGCCGTCGCCCAGGGTCTTGGCTCCTATGCCTACATCGAGAACCTCGAGTTCGCACCCTACGTGACCGGCGGAACCGATTACTCGAAGGTGCTGGTTTTCGCCACGGGCAATGGCGCCGCACGACTCCTGCTGCTCGATCCGGACAAGCTATCATTTGGTTTCTCCAAGATCTATGGCGGCTTCACGCAGGCACTCGCTTCCGTGACGGGAGGATTCCTCTGCGGGACACAGCTTGTCGACCCAGCCAACCCGGCGGCCCTTCCGAGCCTCGCTCATACATGGACAAACAACGCCTCAACTGTCCGCGTGTTCAGGGTCGGGGATCCGGCAACCGGTTTGAACTACGCCGTCGACCCGCTCTCAAATCAAGCGCTCTTTGAGTCATATCCGACGGCGTGGGGCGGAGCCACAAGCTCTCTGACCAGGGATTTTGATGCCTCAGGATACGCATACAACCTCCTCGATGCCGACTACGTGAATGGCTACAGCGTGCTTGGCCAGCGTCAGGACAATAGTCAGGGCTACGTGGCATCCTTCCCGGACAGTGCGACGTTCACGGCAGGGGGAACGGTCTTCGATGCCGCTTCTGCCGTCAAGACCGGCCCCTTCCCGGTCGCGGACAGCAATGCCTGGCTGACCGCGGACGGTCCGGTGGCATACTACCGGGACAACAACGGATCGAACCGAATCGTACGGTACCGCTATGGCACGGGCGATTTCACGACCGGCGCCCAGGCCGAAGAGCTCGATTCACTCGTATTCGACAGCGACGATGTGCAGCTGCTTCCATTCGACCCGAGTGGCACCTGGTGGTTCATATACGACAAGCTGAGCGGCCGGCTCTACAAGCTCAGGACGTGGTGGCAATGATGCAGCACCGCTATCGAGGGCGTACCATGGCAACCTGCCTCCTCTTTGCAGCCATGCTGGCGTTATGCGCGCCGGCGGCCGGCTTCGCCGACGACGAGGGCGTGCGGGTCATGGCGCGCTGTACCGGCTCGGGAGCCGCCGCCGACCAGGTCTCGCTCGCCGCCGCGCTGGCCCGAAGCGCCAGACTCGACGCCATTCTGCTGACCGCGGATGGCATGGACCCGGTCGAGGAAGCCTCCAGGACGTCATGCGGACTGGCGATCGATGTGTCCAGCGAGACGCTGCCCTCAGGCGAGGCGCGCTCGTCGTGGCGGATTCTCGATCCGCTGACCGGCGCCGTTCTGGCGGAAGGCGTGGTGCAAGGCCCCGAGCCAACGGAGCGCGACCTTGCCGATTTCTGGTGGATACCGGTCGTCGATGCCGCCGAGGCCGCCTTGCCGATGGTTTCCAGGACGCTCGTCAGGATAGAGGGCTTCCCGGGCACTACCATCACCGGACAGGCCGGCAAACACCGCGGCGGGCTGCCGGAAGGACCGCTGGTCATTCCAGACTCGGGAGTACTCGATGTACCGCTGCGGGTGCCCGGCACCTATCCCTGGCGCGCGACATCGGCCGGAGCCTACCCGGAGCGCGGCTACTTCGGCGCGCTGGAACAGGGAGCCTCGCTCGTCATCCCAAGGCGTCCAATCCGTCCATGGTCGCTGGAAGCAGGCCTGTACATGGGCCAGTTCCCGGACGTCTGGGCCATGCATTCGTTTGGCAACGACCAATGGTTCCTGCGCCTTGGTCTGACCCAGTTCCTGTTTGGCCTGTACCTGGTCGATGAACAGTACCAGGAGCAGACACCATCGGCGATTCTGTCGATGCCGCTGCTCCAGCCCGGCGCCGGTGTCGGCGGCTACTTCCTGCCCAAGGACGCGTACCTGCGCCCCTACTGGTCTGCGGACATATTCGCGCGCCTGCTCTTCCTGTCTGGCGTGAGCCCGCAATTCGACCCGATAGCACCGATGGGCACCACGGCGGCCTTGGGCGCCGAATGGGGCATCGCCGAGCGGGCCGCCGTCTTCATTGAACTCGGCGCCGCGCTCTACCCCTTCTGCGACGGATTTCTGATGGCCGCGAGCCGGAGCGGCTATGACAGCGGCCCCATGGCCATCGTCTATGGCTCCGTCTGGTTTCTGGAACTGCCGGTACTGCGCATTGGCGCGAGGTTTACCCTATGAGGCGACGCACAGACCGCGCCAGAGCCGCCGCCGCGTGCCTGGTGCCGCTCTTGGCGATGGTGCTGGCCACGTCGTGCTGGCATCCCACCTTCGACCCGATGCTATCGGCCTCCGAGGCTACCGTGCGCAGGCTCGGCGACCCCACAGAGTACTTTGCCGTCAAGAATGTCCAGCAATGGGACCTGGACAATGCATGGTTCCTGCCGCCGATGGTTGATACCCCAACCGCGGGCTTGCTCGTCATGGATATGGGCCCACGGGTCGCCTTGAAATCGATATGGGCGATCGATGTCGTGAACCATTCCGGCATGATTGACTATTCGACAGGCTTTGATACGATCAACTCGTTGGGTGATGCGTATTTCGTGCAGGCATCACCGGATGGATCGCCCCGAGCGCTGTTCGTATCGTCGCGTACGGGTGGCACGGAGGTGTCATCATTCTATCCGCTGACCACTCTAAACATGACGATCCCGACAACCCTCGGCCCCTTCGGCATAGGCGCCGTGGCGGTGTCATCGGTAGCGCAGTCGTCGCTTTCGTGCTTCGCGTATGATGGCACACCCCGGTACCAGGCAATCAGCACCTGGAGTGGAGGCGACCCCGGGTTTGCCGCAACGCCCACGGCCTTCACATTCTCCGCGGCTTCTCAGGTCACCGCGCCCGGCAGGTTCCTGTCCACCACGATCTGGCTGTACCTCTCGTGCGGATTGTCGGACGGTTCCAGGGCAATCTTCCGCTGGGTCAACCCGCCAGCCGGCGAGCCAACCCAGTACACCGAGGACTATGGGCCACTGATAGGCGCCCTGTCCGACGGCCGCCTGCTCGCGGAGCGGGATGGTATCATCAGCGTCCTCGATGCCAACCTCGTCAGATTGTTCAAATTTCCGGCCGGTACCCTGCGCTACGTCCACGAGCGCTATGACAGCGCCAACCTGCTGATGAAGGTGGTCTTCACACGAACCCTCTTTGTGAGAACCAGCTCCCACGACGACATTGGCACACTGAGGGTCGAAGTGTACGAGGTTCCAACGGCCGACCTGGCCAGCCTGGCGGACTGACCCGGCTGATGCTTGTCGTGCTTACCTGAACGTCTCGCGGACCGACTTGAGGAATTCGAGCATCGCGGTGTTGCCGGCATAGCGCGACTCAAGGTCGGCGAAGTAGCGCGTTCTGACCGCGGGATCCTTGATGCGTACCGCCCCATCGACGATGTCGGCCGCGTTGAACAGCACATCCTTCTGACCGGCCGTCTGGAACGCGGCGAAATAGCGGGCTATGCGCTCGCGCATGCCCGGCATCGCCGCCGCTATCGCCGGACTGGACAGGAAGGTATCGAGCCGGGTCCTCGCCTCGATCATCGCAAGATCGCCGCCGCCTGCCAGAATCCTGTCCTCATCGCCCGCGTAGGCCTGGTATGCGGTGGCAATCGAATCGTACCTCGCCTGGGCTGCGGCAAGATCGGCTTCGACCTTGGCCTTCTCCGCCTGCAGGGCGGCATATTCGGCAGTCGAAGCCGCGCTCGACGTGGTACCGGTAGCAGAAGCCGCCGGTGTGGCCGCGGTTGATTTCCCGGCCGCCTTTGCCGCATCGGCCTCTGCCTTCAGCGTGTCGATACGGTCCCTGGCCTCTGCCAGCCGCGCCTCCAGCGTCGCTATGCGCTCGGCTGCCTTGTCGCGCGAGTCCTGCAGCGCCTGAGCCAGACCGCGGCTCGCCTGGCGCAGCCCTTCGCTGGCCTGCGCAGCCTGTTCAGCCGCCGGGTACCGCATCAGCACGGACGCGAAGCCCGTCAGCGCCTCGACGTACTTGTCCGCCGAAAGGTCGGCAGCCGCGCTGCGCAGCGGAGCGCCAGCCGCTGCGCTGTCCGAGGCGCGGCGAGCGGCCTCGGCCTCCCTCGCGCCGGTGTCCTTGATGTGCGCATAGGCCTGTGATGCCTCGCCTGGACCAAGGGGAAGATTGGCCAACAGCCTCCCAAAGGCCGCCTCCAGGGCCCTGGAATCCTTGCCGGATGCATTGATGGCCGCCATCGCCGACTTGGTGGTGGTGGCCAGATCCCGCGCTGTCGCATCGCGCGCGGCGTTGGCCGCCTCCAGTTCGGCGGACTTGGCCGCCAGGTCCGTCTTCAGGCTGCCTTCCAGATAGGTGCCGGCCTCCTCAAGCTCCTTGGTCGCACTCAGGGCCGCTCGGTACGCCGCCGCCGCGGCCACGCCATCTCCGGCGGCAAGCGCCTTGCGGGCGCTGTCGATCTGCGAGCGTATCGCCGCCAGAACATCGAGCGCGGCGGTGACGCTGGTCGTATCGACCCCGGACTTGGCGCGTTCGGCGGTAATGGCCCGGTCTATCAAATCGGCGGTGAAGAGATCGAGTTCCCGGCGCGTGCTCAGGGCTGGCACGGCCGCGACATCGGCGCTTGCCAGATAGGCGCGGAGCGCGACCAGCGTGTTCGCCGCATCATCGATGCGCCCATCACGCAAGGACTGGCGGGCCGAGGCGTATAGCCCCAGGAGCCTGTCCTCGACGGCCTTCACCCGCGAGGCATCCGTGTTGAGTCGTGTCAGTTCCGATTGGGCCGCCTGCAGACTCTCCGCGGTCCGCGCGCGTTCGGCCTCGAGCGCCTTGCTCTTCTCGTCAAGCTGGGCCCGCAGTTGCTGCTCCCGCTGCCGTGACTCGTCCTGGATGCGCTGCCGCTCGGCAGTTGCGTCCGACAGGCTCTTCCTGTACTCGTCGCGCGCCTTGTCCAGGTTCACCTGCAAGGCAGCGCGCTCGGCCTCCGCCTGCTTGGTAAACACGTCGAGCTGTGTCCGGAACTCCTCGGTCTTGCGCTTCTCGAATTCCTTCAGTCGTTCCTGCACGGTCGCGTCAGACAGGCCTTGCGCTATCAACCGCTCGCGTTCGCGCTCCAGTTCGACCTTCAGCTGATCCTTGAGCTCGGCTTCCTTGGCATGGATGCGTTCGTCGACGCTCAGGCGCAGCTTCTCCTTCTCCTTGTCCAGAGCGAGCATCCGTTCCTGAATCGACGCGATTTCCTTGTCCTTCTCCTGGATCTTGCCCTCCGCCTCGCGCTTTATCTCCTGCAAGAGTCGCCCTTCAGCCGAGGTCAGCACCGTGGAGCCGGTCGTGGCCACATGCGTATCGGTCGAGAATGCCCGCGTCAGCCCATAGATGCCGCCGGCAATGGCAAGGATGGCGACCACGTTGACGACGATGGGCAGAAAGGCGCCACGCTTCTGCGGCCGTACCTTCCAGGTATCGGGACCCGCCAGAATGCGGCTGGACTGGGCCACGCGCTCGATGTGCGAGAGTATGTCCTTCTGATCCTCGACGGATATGCCCGAGGACTTGTCAAATCCAAACTCGTTGCCGGCCATCAGTTCCGATCCCGAGGCCTTCCGCAATGCCTGGGCCCGTTTCAACAGGCTTTTGTCCACCATGCGCCTTCGTTCCATCCGGTACAGCTGCTACATACCCACATGGGCATCACTAAGTATATCGGAATCAAAGCAAAATGGAATGAGGCTCCTGGCGATGCCGTGGATTCCTGACGCCGCGGCTCGGCAGCTCCAAGCTCGGGTTGGATTCTCAGAATGAGGCAACGCCCCTCTCGGGGTCAGAATTCGGGTGAGACAATTCGGAATGTTGCGCGTCCGTGCAATCAACCGTATACTGGCCTCGCTGGATCCTCCTCATTTCCGGCTTGCTGCTTGGTTTGCCTGGGTGCCCGCCTGCATCGTCCGTAAACGAAGCTCAGCAAACGGCCTTAGCCGATCTTGCTGGCTCCCTGTTTATGGAGGATGCAATGCTTCTTTTCCGTCATGTTGCAGAACTTCATCGACAGGAGCCGCCATCCAGCTCCCCTCGACGTTCCCGCCGTCAATCTATAATCGCTTGCGCCGCGGGAATGCCTCTGCCGTCGCCCGCGGCGCTCATTATCAATCCGGAGGTGAACCATGTACGAGGCCTCGACGGTCTATATCGTCGGCAATTCCAGGACGAACACCGAAAACGCCATAACGACGCTGTACAATTCGTTCTATATCGGATTCGTCATCGAGCCCGGCGACGGACGCATCGTCGACGTCAGCTGTTCGGCGACCATCCGGACGACAGACGAGTTCGTCAAGTCGATGTTCGTCGGCAAGTCGATGGGGTCTGACGACACGTCGCTCGAAGACGAAATCAGGCGGCGATACCACGGCTCGTCGCAGAAGGCCATCATCGTCGCGTATAAGGACGCCGCCAAGAAATTCGCCGAAATACGGTCGCAGTGCGCGCCGTAAGGTCGCACGCCTCCTCGTCGGCTCACACTCCGCTTCCACGTCGTCAAGGCCGGAAGCCAGCAAGGACTGCACAACATGATGATCAAGGAAATCAGGCTGGGCCGGATATCGGTCCCCCTCAAGAAGCCGTTCAAGACGGCGTTGCGGACGGTGGAGAGCGTCGAGGATGTCATCGTCGAGCTGCATACCGATACCGGAGCCGTAGGGTACGGCGAGGCGCCGCCCACGGGCGTCATCACCGGTGACACGACCGGTGCCATACTGGGCGCCATAGGCGACCACATCGGCAAGGCGGTGATCGGGCTCGACGTGGATAATATCGAAGAGATCATGGCGCGCATCGACGCGTCCGTGATACACAACTCCAGCGCCAAGGCCGCGGTCGATATTGCCGCCTATGACCTGTTCGGCCAGCTCTGCGGACAGCCGCTGTACCGGCTTTGGGGTGGCTACCGCAAGGAAATAGTAACAGACATCACCATCAGCGCGAATGATGCCGGGCAGATGGCCCATGACGCGGCCGAGGCCGTCGGCCTGGGCTACCGGACGCTGAAGATAAAGCTGGGCAAGGATCCCGCCCAGGACGTAGCCCGTATGAAGGCGATACGCGAGGCGGTCGGTTACGACATAGACCTGCGCGTCGACGCCAACCAGGGCTGGAAGCCGAAGGAAGCCGTGCGGCTGATCGGCGGGATCGAGGACGCGGGGCTGGCCCTGGAGCTCGTGGAGCAGCCGGTGGCCGCCCACGACATCGAAGGCCTCAAGTACGTTACCGATCACGTGCGGGTGCCGGTCATGGCCGACGAGAGCGTCTTCTCGCCGCGGGACGCCCAGCGCATCATGGAGATGCGGGCCGCCGACATCGTCAACATCAAGCTGATGAAAACCGGCGGCATCCACAGCGCGCTCCGGATCTGCTCCATGGCGGAGGTCTACGGCGTGGAGTGCATGATCGGCTGCATGCTGGAGGCCAAGGTCAGCGTGACGGCCGCGGTGCACCTGGCCGCCGCCAAAAAGGTCATCACGAAGGTCGACCTGGACGGGCCGGTGCTCTGCAGCGAAGACCCGATCGACGGAGGCGCCGTCTTCGCCGAGTCGCTCGTCCGCCCCAATGAGGAGCCTGGCCTCGGAATAAGCGGCATTCGCGGCATACGGTATCTATAGCCAAAAGGCCGCGCGCTCAAACAGAAAGAACGCCCGCCGCCGGACTTCGATGTCCGGAGACGGGCACGTTCTGCCTCGTATCCTTCCACAAGTCGCCGGAAGAGCCGGAGCGTCAGTCTCGGTGCGCAGCTGCGCCTCGAGACAGCGGGAAGGACGGCGATGTCCCTTATTTTGGAATGGGAGCAATCCAGCCTGGTCCTCCAGTCGCCGGCACACCGCGGTTGACTCAGCCTCGTGCCGCGGGTATATTTTTATAGACCGCTTGGTCTATAAAAGGAGGCGCCGGTGGAGAAGAGGCAACGGCTCGCGGTGGTCGCGGGGGCGACGGGCTATCTTGGACGATTCTTGACGACGGCCCTGCACGGCAGGGGTTACCGGGTCCGGGCTCTGGTTCGTCGAAGGGAGCAGGAAAAGCTGTTCGACGGCAGCGCCGACGAGGTGTTCGTCGGATCGGCCACCGAGCCAGAATCTCTGCAAGGGCTCATGGACGGCGCGGATATCGCGGTCAGCAGCCTCGGCATCACACGCCAGAGGGACGGGCTGAGCTACGAAGATGTCGACTACGGAGCCAACCTCAACCTGCTTCGTCTGGCTGAAGCAGCCGGCAGCGTCCGCCGCTTTGGCTATGTGTCGGTGTTTCGCGGTCCGGAACTCCGCGGTGTCAAGCTGGTCGACGCCAAGGAGCGCTTCGTGCAGGAGCTCGAGCGCTCGACGCTCCCGTCTTTGGTGGTACGCCCCACCGGCTTCTTCTCGGACATGAAGGAATTCCTGGACATGGCGCGAAAAGGCCGGGGCTACGTCTTCGGCGACGGATCTATCCGCTTCAACCCCATCCACGGCGCCGACCTGGCCGAAGCCATCGCGGACGCGATGGAGACCAGCGCCGCGGAGCTGGACATCGGCGGTCCGGACGTCCTCTCCATGAACCAGATCGTGTGCCATGCCTTCGCCGCCCTGGAACGCCCCGCGCGGATCACCCGCCTGCCCGACTGGACCCGGCGCCTGGCCCTGTGGCTGCTTCCCAGAACCACGCCTCTGGGGGTCTACGGCCCCATCCAGTTCTTCCTTTCTGCCGCGGGGCTGGAAATGGCGGCCCCGCCGTACGGCACGCGTCGGCTCGGGGATTACTTCAGGGAAGAAGCGCGAAAGACCGCGCAGCACCCCGAAAATCGAGTGTAGTTCCTCGAAGCTTGTTACGAATTCTCGCCGATACCACGGCTTGGGGTGTCATGCGGTAGTGAATACATCAGGATGGACAGGCTGTACCACCGTAACAAGCTTCGTGATACTACCAGAACCAAGCGGGCCGAGATGGCGCGGGCCGCGATCGACCGTGCTCGGGCTCCCCGGACACACGGAAGCCTCGGGCGTCCAGCAGGTCAGCCCAGTACGTCGCCGACACGCTCCAGGGGTGTCCGGCCCCCGTCGAAGAGGCGGAGCAACAGCACGCCGAACAGGTGGGGCAGCACCACGTCCACGCGGTCCGCTCCAGCGACGGCAGCGACCGCGTCGGCGTAGCGGCCCAAGGCTGCCCGCAGCTCGCCGTCCGAGGCTATCTCGTCGGCACTGCGGCCCCTGATGTAATCCAGAAGCAAGCGCAATTCCCCCGCGAGGTCGGCCTCCATCGATCGGGCAAGCGCCGTCAGCGCGTCCTGCCGTTCCGCCGCCGACGGACACTCCGGCAGCACCGGCAGATCCAGCCGCGTCGCGTGGCGCGAACATGCCTCGAAGAGATCCTGCTTGCCCGTGAAGTAGTGGTAGAGCACCCCCTTCGACACCCCCAGATCCCCGGCGACCGCGCGCATGCTCAGGCCATGGTAGCCCCGTTCGCGGAACACGCGCACCGCCCGGGCCGCCAACTCCTCCCGATACCCCTCATGGTCCACAATCTTCGGCACCTTGCTCCATCCTTCCGGCGTTCCAGCGCCGATCCTGGTTTCCAAATGCTGTATGGAAGGGGGAAGCATCCCCCTGGGCCGCTCTTCCTCGGGTTCGCCGTCCGGTTTCCCGAGCCGGTCTCGGGGAGCCCGGCTCCTCCCGTCGCTTCGCTCCGTCCGTCCCCGATCCCGCGCCCTCGGCGATAGCGGCCCACCCCCTCGCCCCAGGCGGCGGCCCTTGCTCCGCGGCAACGCGGGTCGCATGGCTGGCGCGGCAGGAGCGTGTTCAGGAATATGGGTTGGGATACCGGCAAGCCGCGCAACAGTATATACGTTGTACACGATATCTCGAAAGCTTGCAGTTGCGGGTTCAAGGATACCGGTTGTTGGAGCACTGCCCTTCGATTGTACGGCGCATGGCGGGTCATATCCGAAATCCACGCCCCGATCGGGCGCAGATGCCAATTGGCAGTATCCATGAATCAGGAGATTCCTCATCAGAAAGATTCCATTCCCTCTTGAACTCAAGCGCAGGGCCGTATGGACTGAAGTCGCAAGACGGTCCAATAGCCTGATGCCTGATCAAGCCGCGCAAGCAAAGCCGAGCCGGATCATCAAAGGGGCTCAGCAGGAAGAGGGAGCCACGACGTACCGCCTGCGCCCGTTCCCCCGCAGAGCTGGCACAGGCACCGATATGGTACCCGGGAATGGAGTCTGTACAGAACAGCTCCCAGAATGGAAGCGGGTCGCTTCGTGGGGGCCCCCTCAGGTTCTGAGAAGCTTGCGCGAATCAAGGTTTGACAGCAGAAATGGACAGGAACTAGACTTCCAGTTATCCGCTTTGCCGAGACAGTCTGATTGGTTCAGTTGTTCGGGCAGGAGAAACAGTCGCGGGTCGGGGAACGAGCAGAATTTCGACGCAAGACCGCAAGAATCCCGCAATGACAGTCCCTCTCAGTCGATTGCGCGTGCGAACGAACGGGGGCGTCGCCTGCCCGGACTTCGGCCGGATGATGGGGGCGAAACGGGCAGCCCTGAAGCGACGGAAGGAGCAGAACATGAGCTCACGGAAATCGGCGATTGTCGTTCTCGTGGTGTCGGCCCTTCTCGCTGCAGGGGTCGCTGGCGCATGGGGGCAGCAGCCGGCATCGCAGCCGTGGCGGCTGGGTCTCCAGATGGCGAGTGACTCCATGTTTGGCGTCATTGTTCAGGCCGGCAGATTCGAGGTAAGCGCGAAGGCGCAGGCCTCCGTCTTCGACGGGTTTGTCGGCAACGTGAAGCCGGACGATGTCCTCGTTGTGGGCGGCCACTTGAGCTATCTTCTGGGTCCGTGGAACAGCGTCTGCTGGGGCATCGGCGTCGAGGCCCGGCAGGGCATCGTCCTCTCCGGCGACACGAACTACAAGCAGTACATCGACGGAGGCCTGCGACTCAGCTGCAGCGCAGGCTTGGGCGAGCGATTGATGATCACGGGCATTCTCTGCCCGTTCTGGATCAGTGTCAGGCAGACCGACGTCGTCGACAGCTATTCGCTCACGGCAGCGATCCCCTTGGGCGGCGTCGCGGCTGCCGTGTTCTTCTAGCGCGTCGGAGCGGATTGAGCCGCGGCGCCCGAGGGGATCGTCCCGGTGACAGTGACCGACCGCAAATCGACACCAGGCTCCTTCGGCTGTTGTCGCAGAGGGCACGCCATGAGCCGGCGATCCTCAAGCCTTCCGGAGATGCCTCTTCGGCATGCATCGTGCGGACCGAGAATGAACCGTTTGTATCGGTATGATCCAGGCTGATAGTCCCGGAAGGCGATGTCATTCCAGATGGATCGATATTGCGGACTCCCATATCACGGACCATACCGTAGCCCGCGCCTTGAACCGTCGCGACTCCGCCTGCCGGCCAGCGGTCCTCCGGGCGCCGCCCCTGCCAGGATACCGAGCCCGTTGCATCCTGCACATGAAGCGAGAGCAGCCGTTGATGCCCAGGTGGCGTTTGCTCCAGCAACCTTGTGGCGCGAACCCGCTACGCGCCTCGTTCAAGGCGCGGTGGTCGTCCAGACGGAGACCGTCTTCAATGAAAGAGCGATGCGACAGATGGAATGTCAGGCTTGTAGACCATCAGCGCAAAGACGATGGCCAGGGGGGCCACACCCGCGAGGCTGATCCACCACCGCAGTCTCAGCAGCCTGGTGAGTTCCGCCGGGAGCGCCTGATCGGCGGGATCGAGCTGCGCCGTCAGTCTCTTGACCCTGTACTGCGTCGGTATGTCGCTGACGACCCAGAAGATGCCGGACAGCAGGAAAAGGACGAACCCGACCGACAGCCACCCGATCTGCCACAGGTCGCCCCTCATGAAGCCGAGCGAGAGGCCGGAGATGACCGAGAGGACGATGAGGGGAGACGAGAGCCGGGCGTCGATCCATGACACGGTCGCGTACGTATGCAGTATGACGTCCTTGCGGCCGGACACGAGGCTGCGCCGTTCCCAGAGCATGCCCACCACCGCGTTGGCGAAGAACAGCGTAGCCGCCACTATATGGATGAAGAGAACATGGCTGTACAGGGCTGGCTGGCTCAGAAGGGCGATGAATTCTGCCCGAAAGAAGATTGCGAAGACGATCAGCCCCGCCATCAAGGCAAGGAGGCCGATCAGGATGTGGCTGGTTTTCATACATGCTCATTTGAGCACGTTTTCATGCTGTTGGCAATCTCTGACCCGGTGCGGAAGGCCCCATGCAGGGGAAGTGGTGATTTTCATTGTTTGCAAAAAGCTAACCTGCTATATTTAGCCTGCACCGCGCGAGGAGCTTCGAATGTTGAACCATGCAATCAGGCGGTATTGGCCGCAATACAGGTGGTCGAATATTCTGGCCATGTTGAAGAACATGAAAGAACAGCCGAAGCAAAATGCGCAGCCGTTCCGCGACCGGCTGGTCGTCATCACGGGGGCGACATCGGGTGTCGGTTATCACACCGCGCGGAAGTACGCCGCGATGGGAGCCCGCATCCTCATGGTAAACAGGAACGAGCAAAAATCCGAGGGCGTGCGGCACGAGATGAGCGAGGAGTTCGGTGCGCGCGTCGAGTACCTGATCGCGGACCTCTCCGTCCTGGCCGATATCCAGCGAGCGGGCCGCTACCTCGCCGGACTGGGCGAGCCCATCGACGTGCTCATCCATAACGCGGGCCTGCACCTTGAAAGACGCGCGGAGACGGTTGACGGTTTCGAGGTCAATTTCGCCGTACACTACCTTGCGCCTTTCATCATCAACGCCATGCTGGTGGAGAAATTCAAGCGGGACCAGACCGGCAGGATACTGTTCGTAGGCTCCGAAGGATACCGTTTCGCCGTCTGGGGGCTCGATCTGGACGACCTGCAATGGGAACGAACGCGATATGCAGGTCTCAAGGCGTACGGGGCTGGCAAGCTGGAGCAGCTCCTATCGATGCATCTGCTTTCCAGGGAACTGTCGCCTTGCGGCGTTACCGTGAACGCCATGCACCCGGGCATGGTCCGCACGGAAACAGGCAAGGACAACGGCACCTTCTACAAGTGGTACAAGAAGCGCTTCATCGACAAAAGATCCGCACACCCGGAGGTGTCGGCGGAGGCTCTATACTATCTCGGAACCTCGAAGGATATCGCGCATATTACTGACCGCTTCTTCCATCTGACGACCGAGGAAGAACTCAGCCCGCCCGCCCGTGACGTGGAGCTGGCCGAGGCCTTATGGGCCCGGACCATCGAGTTGCTGCGCAAGAAAGGGGTAGCGCTTGACGCATAAGAAAATCATCGTAGTCGGCGGAGGCATCGCGGGCCTTACCGCCGCCTTGAGTCTGGCGCACAAGGGCAAGGATGTGCTCCTGATGGAGAAGAACGAGCACTGCGGCGGCCTCATGAATTCCTTCGTTCGTGACGGCTTCCGCTTCGAAGGCGGAGCCCGCGCCATGGTCAACGCCGGACTCGTCAGGCCCCTCGTCAAGGAGTTCGGGCTCGACATCGAGATCCTGCCCAACCCGATCACCCTCGGCATCGAGGACAGGATGCTCCGCATCGATGGCGAGCGGAGTCTCGAAGACTATGCCACGCTCCTCAAAGGCCTGTATCCGGATAGCCACGCTGAAGTGGACGCGATCGTCAAGGCGATTCGCGATGTCATGGAAAACATGAAGGTGCTGTACGGCGTCGACAGTCCCCTGTTTGCAAGCAAGAAGAAGAATGTGCTTCTGCTCGCGCCTTCCGTCATCGCGTGGATGTTCAGGTTCGTGCGGACGATGTATCGAATATCCAGGATGAATACGCCGTTCGAGGCGACACTCGACAGGCTGTCGTCCAATCAATCGCTCAAGGACATGGTCGGCCAGCATTTCTTCAGGAAGACGCCCGTGTTCTTCGCCCTGAGCTATTTCGCATTATACAACGATTACATCTACCCCAAGGGAGGCGTCGGTGCGTTCATCGAGGCCATGGTCGACGGGATACGGAAGCGCGGCGGCGAAGTGCTCGTCGATACCGAAATCGTGCGGATAGATGCCCGCGCCAGGACCGTGACGGATACCAAAGGCAACTCATACGGCTACAGTAAGATGATATGGGCGGGAGACCTGAAAGGCCTGTACGCCATGACTGACGACGCCACGATTGCCACGAAGCGCAGGGATTCGTTCGCGCGGCGCAAGGCAGCCATACTCGGGCAACGGGGCGCGGAATCCGTGTTCTCGGTATTCCTGGCCGCCGACCTGCCGCCAGAGGAGTTCGCGAAGGTTTCAAGCGGGCACGCTTTCTATACGCCCGACAGAAAGGGCCTTGGACGGATCCATACCGCCGAGCTGCAGGATCTGCTCGGGCGTTGGGATTCGGTCCGCAAAGCGGACGTGTACGCCTGGCTGCGGCGGTTCTGCCGGTACAACACCTTCGAGATATCGATCCCAGCCTTGCGCGATCCTGACGCGGCTCCAGCCGGCAAGACGGGTGTCATCATCAGCGCCTTGTTCGATTATGGGCTGACCGAGAAGATCCGCACCGCGGGGTGGTATGACGAATTCAAGCGGCGCGTCGAGGAAGAATTCATCGCCGTGATCTCTTCCAGCATATATCCGGGTCTCAAGGACAAGGTGCTCTTCAGCTTCTCGGCTTCGCCCGCTTCGATCTACAGCCGGGTCAGGAGTTCCGAGGGCTCCATCGTGGGCTGGTCATTCGAAGGCGACATACCCGTCGTGACGAGCATGTTCCGCATGGCCGATTCCGCGAAGACCGCCCTGACCGACGTGTACGCGGCCGGCAAGTGGGTCTATAGCCCTGCCGGCGGCCCGACCGCCATCATGACCGGAAGGATCGCCGCCAGGCGCTGCCTCAAGGCCTGATGCGGCCATCGGCCCGGACCGCCCTTCGGGGCGGCTGTTGCGTTTTGCCGCCCTCGATATGGTCAATCTCTATTGATCTGCCAATCGCCGTCGAATCGAAACAGAACGGAGCGCAGCCTTTGGCGACACGCCTGATCGGGGGAGCGGCGGCCCTACGGCCGAATCCGCTTGCGATCCCGCGGAAAGAGGCTGGCTTCCTTGACGTTGGCCAGGCCCAGGATCTTCTGGGTCAGCCGCTCGCAGCCGATCGCGAAGCCTCCATGCGGAGGACACCCGTACCTGAAGACGTTCAGATAATCGCTCAGGTCCTCCGCCTTCAGGCCAAACCGCGGCAGCACCTCGAGCAGGGCGCGATAGTCGTGTTGGCGCCTGCCACCGGTCGTGATCTCGAGCCCACGGAATATCGCATCGAAGCTCATCGTGCGGCTGGCGTCGAGCGGGAACGTATAGAAGGGCCGGTACCTCCGCGGAAACTCGTTGATGAACACAAGATCGCTCCCGTGCTCGCGGGCGGACCAGGCGCATACCAGACGCTCCACCTCGGGGCTTATCTCGTAGGCCTTCCTGGCGGCGGTTCCGGCCGCGGACAGCTCGGCGGCGGCTATCGCCAAGGCCTCGTCATGGGCCACGACCGGCGCCCGCTCGACGGACTCGGCGCTCGGCACCGCTGCGCCCCAGGCCGCCAGCTCCGCGCCGTTGCGGCTGGCGACCGCTTCGAATATCGAAGCCAGCAATTCCTTCTCCAGAGCGATCAGGTCGCGTTCCGAATCGATGAAGGCCATCTCCAGGTCCATCGACACATACTCGTTCAGGTGCCGCGGCGTGTCGTGCTTCTCCGCCCGGTAGGCGGGCGCGACCTCGAATACGCGCTCCATGCCACTTGCCACCATTGTCTGCTTGTAGAACTGTGGTGATTGCGCCAGGTAGACCGTGGTGTCGAAGTAGTCGACTGCGAACAGGCCGGTGCCCCCCTCGGTGCCCGAACCTATCAGCTTGCTTGTCTTCATCTCGGTGAAGCCACGCGCGCGGAGGAACGACGAAAATGCTTCTAGTATAGTTGATTGTACATAGAATATAGCGCGCAGTTTGGGGTTGCGCAGCGACAGCGGCCGTTGGTCAAGAATGGTATCAAGCCCGATCTTCGCAGGATCGCCGTTTACCGGATACGGCAGGTCGCGTTCGGCCTTGGCCATCAGCTCGATAGTCGTGGCGCGCAGCTCCGCACCTCCCGGAGCCTTGTCATTTTCCACGACCAGACCTGTCACCGATATGACCGATTCCAGAGTCAGGTCGACCTTGCCTTCCATGACGACCTGGGCCACGCCCGATCTGTCACGGATCATGATGAAAGAGACACCGCCCAGCTCGCGCACCCGATGGACCCAGCCGCGCAGCTGGACCGCCTCTGCCGGCACAGCCTGCGACAGAACCCGCTGCAACTCGTTTGCCAATACCCTCATGAATGCGCTCCCTGTTCCGCGTCCGACAGCGCAGCGGCCAGCCGCCGGTCGACCGCCGCCTTGATCAGGCCAGGATCGGCCTTGCCGCCCGATGCCGCGATCGCCTTGCCCGCCAGAAACGAACCCAGCGACCGCGCCTTGCCATGATTGTCGCTCGACATCGCGGCCATCGCGCCGGCGACAGCCGAAGCCTCGGAGGCGAATGCCGCGTCGACTGCCTCATCGATGAGCGCGGGATCGACTACCAGCTCCCAACCGTGCGCCGTTACGATGTCGACCGGCTCCGCGTCATCGGCCAGCACCACATCGAACACCTGCCGTGCCACCGTGCCGGATATGCGACCGGCGGTCTGCAGCGCGACGAGAGCCGCCATCCGCGCACTGGTCATCCTGCACGAGGCAAGACTGGAGGCGTCGAGCCCTGCCCTGTTCAGCACGCGCTTGACGTCGGTACGCAGCCACACCGCGACGCGCCCGGCGGCGGTATGCCTGTCCACCCCGAGCCTGACCGATTCGGTGACCGCTGCTTCGAACCAGTCAGCGCCGGCGCGCTCCTCGCATATGATCGAGGCCTCTTCTTCGGACAGCCCGTAGTCAACCATCAGCCTGCGCTCGCGCGCGTATGGCAACTCGACCAGCCCGGCCCTGGCCGATTCGATGAAGGCAGCATCGGCGACGAACACCGGCAGATCGGGCTCGGGGAAGAAGCGGTAGTCGTTGGCGCTCTCCTTGGAACGCATCGGCTCCGTCTGATCGCGGTTCTCGTTCCAGAGCCGCGTCTCCTGCCGCACCGTCCCCCCCTTCTCGAGCAGCGCCGTCTGCCGCTCGATCTCGTAGTCGAGGCCGAGCCGCACGAAGCGGGACGAGTTCAGGTTCTTGATCTCCACCTTGCGGCCCAATCCGGCTCCGCTCAGGTTGACCGACACGTTGGCATCGCAGCGCAGCGAACCCTCCTCCATGGAGCCGTCGCAGACGCCGAGATAGCGGACCATCCGTCGCAGCTGCTGGATGTAGACCTCGGCCTCGGCGCCCGTCTCGAAATCCGGCTCCGTCACAATCTCGAGCAGCGACGTGCCGGCCCGGTTGTAGTCGATCAGCGACATGGTGCCGGTGTGGATCATCTTGCCGGCATCTTCTTCCAGGTGGCACTCCTTGATCCTGATGCGCTTGCCCGCGTCATCACGCGCGGGAATGTCCACGTGGCCGCCGACGCCGACCGGCGACGCGAATTGCGATATCTGATAGTTCTTGGGCATGTCCGGATAGAAGTACTGCTTGCGCTCGAACCAGGTGCGCGATGACAGCGTGCAATCGAGCGCCAGTGCGACAGTCGCTGCCATGCGCATCGCCTCGCCATTGAGAGCGGGCAGCACGCCGGGGTATCCCATGCATACCGGACAGACATTGGTATTCGGTTCGTCGCCAAACGCAGCCTTGCAGGAGCAGAACGCCTTGGTGCTGGTCAACAGGTGAATATGGACTTCGAGCCCGATGAATGCTTGATACTTCATTTCGCCCCCCACCATGCCTGGTACCCCGCGGGCCGCGCTGTCGGATGTGCCGCCTCATACGCCTCCGCGATGTCCAGCAGCGAAGCTTCGCCAAACGCCGGCCCGACCAGCTGGACACCAAGCGGCAGGCCGCCGGCAACTCCCGTCGGGAAGGCCAGCGCGGGCAGCCCGGCCAGGTTGGCGCAGCAGGTGAAGACATCGGCCACCTTCTGCGCGAATGGTGACAGCCCATCATCACCACGACCAAAGGCCCGCGTCGGAAATACGGGCATCAGAATAGCGTCGCAGCCGCGCAGCACGCGCTCGAAGTCGTGACGAATGCCCGCACGTATCCGCTGCGCCCGCAGATAGTATCGATCCTGAAATCCAGACCGCAGCACGAAGGTCCCGAGCAGAATGCGCAACTTGACCTCGTCGCCGAAACCGCGGCCGCGCGTCCCGTCCAGCAACTCCTCGGGGTTATCGGAGGATGGCGGCCTGTTGCCATAGCGGATGCCATCGAAGCGAGCCAGATTGGCGCTGGCCTCGGCGGTCGCTATCGTGTAATAGGCCGGAACAGCATACTTGAGGCTGGGCAGCTCTATGTCTGCGATGCGGTGCCCCTGCGCCCGCAGAGCGGCCTTCGCCTCGTCAAAACCCAGGGCCACCTCGGGTTCCAGCGTGGCGGCTCCATCCGACAGCACCCCGATAGTCATCGGCGCAATCGAGTGTCCATCAGGCCGCCCGGCACCCGGCGCGCCCGCGGGCCATGCCGCACTCGTCTGATCCAGCTCGTCCAGACCGCGCATCGCCATGAACGCGGCGCGGGCGCGCCACGCGGTATCGGCCAGCACGCCCACGGTCTCCAGACTGGAGGCGTAGGCGACCAGTCCGAAGCGCGACACCGCGCCGTAGGTTGGCTTGAGTCCGACCACCCCACAGAAATTCGCCGGCTGCCGCACCGAACCGCCGGTATCCGACCCCAGCGCGAACGGCACGAGCCCGGCCGCGACGGCGGCAGCCGGCCCTCCCGACGATCCGCCGGCGACCCGCTCCGGGTCCCATGGATTGTTGGTGCGCTTGAACGCCGAGCCATCGGTCGATGAGCCCATGCCGAATTCGTCCATATTCAGTTTGCCGACAGGTATGGCACCCGCGCTCAGCAACCTGGCGACACTCGTGGCGGAATACGGAGAGACGAATCCCTCGAGCAGCCTCGACCCGCACGAGAGCTGCATCCCGGCGACCGCGATATTGTCCTTGACGCCGAATGGCAAGCCGGCGACCCCCTGCCCGGCGGCCGGCGGGTTCGGGCCGCAGGTCCGCCGCGCGGCTGTTTCGAGCGCCTGGGCGTCACATTCCAGAAAAGATCCGATCCTGGCTTCCCATGCGTCAAGATACGCACGAAAACCGTCCGGATAGACGGATTGCATCATGGTGGATTCCTCCGGGGAGCGTGCTTAGAGAACGTTCGGTATGACGATGAAGTTGTTCTCGCGCTCGGGCGCCCGGTTGACGAGCTCGCTGGCGAGATTGGAGAGCGGATTGGAGTTCTGATTCGTATTATGATTATGCAACAGATCGAGGCGCAGGCGGTTGCCGGATCGGCTGTCCTGCGCGGATGGCTGGATATCCTTGATGG
>MTLE01002461.1_pt2 | contig 22394 bp, 18 predicted proteins | sample 1982461 | NCBI WGS metagenome assembly MTLE01 (sample SAMN05712605, study PRJNA340218) | biofilm metagenome | isolation source: sample SPL anode biofilm adapted to -200 mV | place: USA | collected 2012-02-03
CGCGGCAGCGACGCGGACCGCGATAGCGGTCAGGGCCTGGGCGGCATGGGTCGGCGCCAAGGATGCGAAGCCACCTCTGCGCAACTCCGCGCCTCGGCGTGCTCGGCGTACGGGTTCTTTACCCGAAACTTCCTCAACATTCCATTCGGGCGAAATGATTCCGCAAATTTAAACGGACTCCACGAGGTGCCCCGCCACCCAGGCCGCCACCGGGATGCTCAGGCCGTTTCCCAGCAGCTTGTACCGGGCCTCGGCAGACAGCTCCTCCGGGAAGGCCGGGACCGGGTCCCACCCCAGCAAACGCGCGGCCTCCGTCACCGAGAACCGCCGCACGCCCCGCGCCGTCTCCAGGAAGGATCCGCTGCCGACGTAGCGCCGGCCGTAGCCGCCGATGAAGCACGCGGTGCGGGCGGAATCCGCCGTCACCAGGTCCAGGCCGGGCCGGTGGCGCATGGCCTCGCCCAGGTAGAGGCCGGGGTCCTCGACGGGATCCAGGAAGCCCCGCAGGGGCGCCGGCGGAAGGCCAGGGAGCGCCCGCGCCGCTAGGGGCCCCCGGGAGGCCACCACGAAGACCCGGGGGCGCTGGTTGGGCAGGCCGAAACCCTGCGGATCGAGGGTGTATTCCAGCGCCTGGAAGCCGCCCTCCCGGAGCCGGTCCGTGAGCAGCGCGTGGGCCCCGGAGCCCAGGAAGCCCTCCACGGACTCCAGCACCAGGTGCCCCGGGGGGTGCTCCCCCAGGAGTTCCATCAGGCGGAGGAAGGCCCGGGAGCGCGGGTCCTCCAGGTCCTGGCGGTTGCCCATGCGGCAAAAGGGCTGGCAGGGTGGGCTCATCACCCAGGTGTCGGCGCCGTGCCGCAGGATTTCCGAAGCGGGAAGGGTGGCCAGTTCGCGTGCGATGGGGCGCTCGCCCCAGATGCGGGCGTAGGTGGCCAGGGCCGGCGGGCTGATGTCGTAGGCCGCGGCGATCACCGCCCGGGCGCCGAAGGCGCGGCGCCACCCGCCCATGCCGGCGAAGAACTCGAGGATGCGCAACGTCGAGGTCATGCTACCGGGCCATCCATGCGGGCAGGTCGCGCGGGGCGTGGAGGGATTGGCAGGGCCTGGCGTTCGTCACCTCAGCGTCCGTGCGCTGACCCCGTAGGCGATGGCCCCCACGAGGAGCCCGGCGGGCACATCCACCAGGTAGTGCGCCCGGAGGTACACCACCGCCGGCAGCATCACCGCCGTCACCAGCGCCAGGGGCGCGAACAGCACCTTCACCTCCCGCCGGGCCCAGAGGGTGAACAGCGTGGCCACGGCGATGTGGGAGCTGGGGAAGGCCCCGCCGCGGATCTCACCGCCCCGGGTGAAGAAGAAGAGGGCGTGGTTGAAGACGTACCCGTCGTAGAGCTGCGGGCCCTGCGCCGGGGGGAACCAGAAGTGGGGTCCGACGGTGGGGAACATCCAGAAGAGCGCGTAGCATACGAAGAAACAGGCCGTGGCGGCGAGGATCACCCGCTCGGCGGTGGCGTAGCCGGACCGCAGGAGGGCGGTGAACCCCACGATGGGGGTGAAGAAGTAGTAGGCGAGGTAGGCGAAGCAGAAGATCTCGGAGAGCCAGCGTTGGGGCAGGGCCGCGCGCCAGGCCAGAGAAGGCTGGCAGCCGAAAAGGGCCTGGTCGGCCCGGGCCAGGTGGGCGTCCAGGGGCAGGGCGTGGAACAGGGGCCACAGGGTCTGCACCTGGTGGTAGAAGCACCAGTAGATGAGAGGCGCATAGAAAAGTCGGAGCACCGTGGGGATGACCGCGTGCGTGTCCCGGCTCCAGCGGGCGACCAGGAGGCAGCCGGCGATCACCAGGAGGTTGACGCCCGCCTGGGCGCCACATCCGGGGGTTCCGCGAAGCCAGCCAAAGCCCAGGAAGGGCAGGGTGGCCAGGGCGTAGCCCACCACCCAGCGGTCCAGGGGGCGCCAGGCCCCCAGGGGGGCGGCGAGGCCGAAGGGGCGCTTAGACACCCTCCTAAAGCCAGCCATGGTCCCGGTACCAGCGGACGGTTTTCCAAAGGGCCTGGTCCAGGGAGGTGCCTGGCGTCCAATCCAGCAGGGCCTGGGCCTTGGCGGGGCTGGCGACCCAGGCGGGGGCGAGCATTTCCACCACCTTCTGGGGGGAGAAAATTTCCGGGCGGCCCCGGAGACGGGCGGCAAGTCCGGCCACCTGGCCCGCGGCCCGGATTGCGGTTTCCGGGAGGTGCAGCTCGCGGCACTTCCGGCCCAGGGCCCGGGCGATGTGCCGGCCCAGGTCCAGCCAGGTGACGGGCTCGGGGTTCACCAGGGGAAGGATCTCCCCCGGGGGCAGGGGGACGTCCCCCGCCCGCTGGATGCCCTCGGCCAGGTCCGGGGCGTACACCAGGGAGTACCACCGCTCCCGGGCGCCGGGCACCGGCAGGAACCCCCGGGCGGCGATGCGGAAGTACGCCAGCACGTCCCGGTCCCGGGGACCGAAGACCACCGGGGGACGCACGATGACGCTGGGAAGGCCCGAGGCCAGGACCACGCGCTCGGCCTCGAGCTTGCTGCGGCCATACCAGGTGAGGGGGGTGTCGGCGGCGCCCTCGGGGCGCGGCTCGGGGCCGCCCGGGCTGGGGCCGGCGGCGGCGAGGCTCGAGACGAGGACGAAGCGTTCCAGCCCGGGGGGGCACGCCTGGACGAGGTTCCGGGTCCCGTCGCGGTTCACGGCCAGGAGGTCGGCTTCCCGGAAGCCCTTCAGGGCCCCGGCCAGGTGGTAGACGCGGCGGACCCCGTCCAGGGCCGCCGGGAGGGTGCCGGGGTCGGTGAGGTCGCCCTGGGCCACTTCCACGCCCAGGCCTTCGAGGGCGGAGAGGTCGGCGCCGGGCCGGGCCAGGATCCGTACCCGGCATCCCTGCTGGGCGAGGCGCCCGCAGAGATGGGACCCTATGAACCCGTGGCCTCCGGTGACCAGGACGCTAGCAGGGGCGGTCATACACGCGGTAGGTCTTGGTGCGCTTCGCGCCCAGCTGGTGGAGGGGGCTCAGGAGGGCCTGGTTGTCCTCGAGGATCCAGCTCACCTCGGAGCCGCGGATCCCGGTGTTCAGAGAGTTGTGGATGGTGCGGTGGATCATCAGGAGGTCCAGCCCCCGGCGCCGGTACTGGGGGAGCACGCCCATGATCATCGTGCGCAGGCTGGAGCAGCCGGTGACCTTGAGCTTCCACAGGATCTTGAGGAGCCCGACGGGGAGCAGCTTGCCCTGGGCCAGTTTGAGCGCCTCGTTGGCGTCGGGGATGGAGACGATGAAGCCCGCGGGCACCCCGCCCACTTCCCCCACGAAGGCGAAGCGGGTGTCCACCAGGGGCTTGAGCTCCTTGGCGATGTACGCCACTTCGCGGTCGGTCCAGGGCACGAAGCCCCAGTTCTTCGCCCATGCCTGGTTGTAGGTTTCCCTCACGAAGGCCAGTTCCTGGGGCCACCGCTTCTTGTCGAGGGGCCGGATCCGCACGTGGCCGCCCCGGTCCAGGCGGTTGGCCACGGCCGTGAGCCGGTCGGCGCAGTCGGCCTTGGCCATGAAATAGGCGTAGAGGTCCTTGGTCTTGGCAAAGCCCGCGGCTTCGAACTGGGCGCCGTAGTAGGCGGGATTGTAGGGCATCATGACGGCGTTGTCCGCGTCGAAGCCCTCCACCAGGAGCCCCACGACGTCGTTGGTGGTCAGGTTCACGGGGCCCCGGGCCACGGTCTTGCCCTCGGCGCGCAGCCACGCGCAGGCCGAGTCGAAGAGGGCGTCGGCCACCGCCTGGTCCGGGATGCACTCGTAGAGGCCGAAAAAGCCCACGTGTGCCTCGTCCGGGTGGAACTGGCCGTAGCGGTCGTTGCGTACCGCGGCGATGGTGCCCACCACCTCGCCGTCCCGGGTGGCCAGGAAGGTCTGGACCTTGGCGTACTCGAAGAGCGGGTTCTTGAGGGGGTCCAGGAACTCCTGGCGTTCGAGGATCAGGGGTGGGACCCAGTGGGGCTCGGACCGGTGCAGGCGGTACGGGAAGCGGATGAAGGCCTCCGTATCCGCGGAACCCGCCGTGGCCCTGACCTGGATCCCGGAGGTCATGCCCCCTGCTCCAGGAGGCCGAAGTGGCGTCCGGCCTTCTGGAAGACGTCCAGGGCCCACTCCAGCTGCTCCCGGGTGTGGCCGGCGGTGACGGAGATGCGGATGAGGCTGCGGCCCGGAGGCACGCCGGGGGGCACCACGGGGTTCACGAAGATCCCGGCCTCCTTCAGGTAGCGCCACATCTTCATGCAGGTGTCGAACTCGCCCACCAGGATGGGGATGACGGGGGTCTCGCTCCGGCCCGTGTCGAAGCCGATCTGGTCGAAGCCCTGCTTGAGGAACCGGGCGTTCTCCCAGAGCCGGGCCAGCCGCTCGGGTTCGGCCTCCATGACCTCCAGGGCGCCCAGCACCGCGGCCACGCTGGCCGGGGAGGCCGAGGCCGAGAACATGTAGGGCCGCGCCACGTGCTGCAGGTAGTTGATCGTCTTCGCGCTGCCGGCGATGAAGCCGCCGATGGCGGCCAGGGACTTGGAGAAGGTGCCCATGATCAGGTCCACCTGGTCCGTGAGGCCGAAGTGGGCGGCGGTGCCCCGGCCTCCGGGGCCCAGCACGCCGAGGCCGTGGGCGTCGTCCACCATGACCTGGGCGCCGTAGCGCTGGGCCAGGGTCACGATGCCGGGCAGGTCGCAGATGTCGCCCTCCATGGAGAAGACGCCGTCGGTGACGATGAGCTTGGGGGCCTGGGCCGGAATGCGGCTGAGCTTCTCCTCCAGGTCGGCCATGTTGTTGTGGTCGTAGCGCACTAGGGTGCCGTGGCTGAGCATGCAGCCGTCCATGATGCAGGCGTGGATGTACTTGTCGCCGACGATGTACTCGCCCTTGTGCACCAGGCTGGAGATCACGCCGGTGTTGGTCTGGAACCCCGTGGGGAAGACCAGGGCGGCCTCCTTGCCCACCAGGGCCGCGAGTTTATGCTCGAGCTCCACGTGGATGGGCAGGGTCCCGTTGAGGAAACGGGAACCGGCGCAGCCGGTGCCGTACACCTCGATGGCCTCCAGGGCGCGCTCCTTGACCCGGGGGTGGGTGGTGAGTTCCAGGTAGGAATTGGAACCCAGCATCAGCTGCTTCTGCCCATCGACCATGACTTCGGTGGCCTGGCCGGTCTCGATGACCCGGTGGTAGGGGTAGATGCCCATGGCCTTCAGGTCGTCCGGGATGGTGAAGGCGGCGCACTTGTCCAAAACGCTCGGCAGCTTGACCGGGGCCGGGATTTCTAGGGCCGAGCCCGAACCACGGGGCTTGTGGGTCATCGTTCACCTCAAATTTTAATTAAGCTAACACAGTTGTTACGGAACCAACAAACGACCCGTCCTGTCACGACCTTGGGAATGAAAATACCATGCGCCGTGTGGCCCTGGGGTGGAAATCCCCGGTGCGCCCTGCGGAAGGGAATTTCGGGATGAATGGGGTCATCAATCCCCATGAAACCCTGTGGGGACGCTGGTCTTGGTGGCCCTGGGGGCGGCGGGGGGCCGGAACGCGGAATGGTTCCAGGTTGGAATGCTGAAGTTTAAATAATTGTTCCCTTGCGATGCCCCTTTCGAAGCGGATATTTGCATGAGAGGTTAATAGAATGCACTGGATCGAGGACCGCATCCGCTCCGCAACCCTCTTCACGCTGGGCGCCACCCTGCCGTTCCTGGCTCTGCTCGGGCTGGGCCTGTTTGGGGCCCTCCTCCTCCTTCTTCCCGTCCGGGGCCTGGCGATCCTGGCCTGGCCCGCGGGGGCCTTTCTCCTGGCCAACGCCCTCCATGGCCTCGCCCTTGCCTTCAGGGGCTTTCCCAGGCCCCCGGGCCGCGTCCTGAAGCCCGGCGAAGCCCCCGCCCTGGAGGCGCGCCTGGAGGCGGCCCGGGAGGCCTGGCAGGGGCCCCGGTCCCCCCAGGTGATCCTGGCGCCCGACGCCTGGGGCGTGGAGCTCACGGGCGTGCCCATGGGGGGCCTGTTCGGGTGGAGCCGGTACCACTGGTATGTGGGCATCTACCCCCTGCTGGCCCTCAGCCTCCGGGAACTCGACGCCGTGGCGGAATGGGAGGTGGTCTTCTGGTCGGACTACCAGGGCTGGCTGAACCTCCAGGTGAAGCGGCTGGCCACCTATTGGTACCGGGTCCACCTTCTCGTGGAAACCTCCCTGCGGGGCGGCGCCCCGGGCTGGCGCCGGTGGTGCACCGCCTTCCTGCGACCTTACTCCCGCTGGGTGGTGGCGGCCTTCCAGCCCTTCCTGGCGCGGGAGTTCATCCGTACGGACCGGGCCATCGCCGAACGCCATGGGACGCCCACCCTGGTGCGGGCGCTGTGCCGGCTGGCCATCCTGCAGCCGCTGGTGGCCCGTCGGGGGTTCGCCAGCTTGGACGCCCGTCTTGACGCCGGCCTCCCCCTCCCCGAGGACCTCCACCGCCACCTGGGGGAGGTGCTCGCCGCCTGCCCCGAGGGCGCCGACGGCATGCTGGAACTGGCCCTGGACGGCCTCCAGAAGGAGGCTCCGCCCCTGCTGCGGCTGCGCCTGGACTACCTGCAGGCCAAGGCCCGGGTGCCCATGCCCCCGGTGGCCCACGCGTTCCGCTCGCTCCTGGAGGGCACCCCCGTGGCCGCGGAGGTGGAAGGGGCCTGGAAGGCCCGCATCCAAGCCTGCGCCGAGGAGGCGGTCCGGGGCTGGGCGGCGGGCGTCGCGCGCTACCGGGAGCTCACCGAGGCCATGGAGGGGGTCTTCCCGGACCACCCCGACGCCCTGGAGTACCTCCGGCTCGCCTACGAGCACGCCCCCTTGCCCCGGTTCGACGCGGCCCTGGGCATGTACCGGGCGGCCCACGGGACCTGCATCGAAGCCGCCTTCCTTTCCATCCGGCGTGCCCTGGATCGCGGACGCGACAGCGCAGCGGTCTTCGAGGCCCGCGAGCTGATCCACCGCGACCCGGCCCTGGCTCCGGCCTGCCACGAGCTGCTGGCGCACCACCTGCGCGCCCGGGGGGACCACGCGAACGCCGACAAGGAGGGGGACCGGGCCCTGCGCGCCACGGCCCTGGTGGAGAAGGTCCAGCGCGAGCGCATGGGCGTCACGCTCCTGGACGCCCTGGAGTCCCACCACTGCAGCCCTTCGGCGCTGCAGGAGATCCAGCGGGTGTGCCTTTCCGATGACCGGGTCGCCGAAGCCCACCTGGTGCGCAAGAAGGTGATCTTCCACGCCGAACGGCCCGTCCTGCTGTTGGTGGTCCGCTGGAAGGGCGCCTGGTGGGATCCCTTCGGGCGCAAGCGCCAGGCCTTCCAGCGGGAGTTGCAGGACGCCTGCCGGTTTCCCCCGGAGGCCACCGGGTTCATCCAGGTCGCCGGCCGGGCCTCCCTGTGGAGGTTCGAAGGCAAGCTCCGGCGACTGAACGGACTTATCTTCCGGAGGTGAGATCCAGGGTGGCGGCCAGGGCTCTGCCCACGGCCGCCAGGACCGGGGCGGGGGCGGAGCCGAGGCGGGCCTTCAGGCGCACCTTGTCCACGGTGAACACCTGCGTGCAGTTGGCCCAGGACACGGCCTTGAGTCCCGTGTCCGGGCCGGCGGGAACGGGGACATAGAACGAGAAGGGGCGGCCCTGGGTGGTGAGGGGCACGAGGATCGTCGTCCGGGCCCCCAGCGCCAGGTTGCCCTCGTCGCACTGGACGATGATGCCCGGGCGGAAACCCTGCTGTTCGGCCCCTGCGTGGCCCGCGCTGAAATCCAGCATCCAGATGTCGCCGCGCCGCGGGTTCACGACCGCTTCCTCGGCTTACCGGTTTCATGCTTCGCCCGGTACGGCAGGGGCGTTTCGGCGGCAAGGCTCCGCTGCGCTTCGAATGCGTACTCCACGTCCTGGGCGGCGGTGTCCTGGGCGTAGAGGGCCCAGTCGCGGGCGAGCTGGGCGCGCCGGTCCTCCTCGCGCCGGTGCTCCACCAGCCGGGCGAGGTAGGCGTTGACGCTGAGGCCCTGGCTCCGGGCCGCGTCCTGGAGAAAGGCCGCGAGATCGTCGGGGAGGCGCAAGGTGGTGCTGAACATGATTCGACCTCTTCCATCACTTTATGCCATCACCCAGGCGATGCAAGGCCCCGGCGTCACACGGCCGTCACATTCCGGCTACATACCCGACACCTGCATCGTCTAAGCTGGAGGTGTCGGAGCATGGCATGCAACATACGAAACCGTTCCGGTTCAGGCGCTTCCTGAACTGGTTTCCCCTTGGCCTCACCTACGCGACCATGTACATGGGCCGGTACAACTTCAATATCGTCAAAAGCGATATCGGGGCCTGGTACCACCTGGACAAGTGGGAGATGGGGATCATCGCCACGGCGGGATTCTGGACCTACGGCCTGGCCGTGGCCATCAACGGGCCGCTGGCCGACCGCATCGGCGGACGCCGGGCGATCCTCGTGGGGGCGCTGGGGGCCGCCCTGACCAACCTCCTGGTGGGACTCATGTTCCTCAACGGGTTCACCACCAAGCTGCTGGTGTCCATGAGCCTCCTCTGGAGCGTCAACATGTACTTCCAGAGCTTCGGGGCCCTGAGCGTGGTCAAGGTGAACAGCACCTGGTTCCACGTGCGGGAGCGGGGGATCTTCGGGGGCATCTTCGGGGTCATGATCAGTTCGGGCTACTTCCTGGCCACCTCCGTGGGCGCCTGGCTCCTGGCCAGCTTCAAGGGCTGGACCATCATCTGGTTCGCGCCGGTGGGGGCCATGGCCGTCATGGTGCTGGTGGACTACCTGCTGGTGCGCAACCGGCCCAGCCACGCGGGCCTGGCGGACTTCGACACCGGCGACGGCAGCGGTGCGCACCTGGCCGAGGACAAGCCCCTTCCCCTCAAGGAACTGCTGGCCAAGGTCATCGGCAATCCCGTGATCATCGCGTTGATCTTCGCGGAATTCTGCACGGGCTTCGTGCGCCAGGGGATCATGCTCTACTTCACGGAGTACCTGGAGGAGGTGTACCACCTCTCCAAGCGGGCGGCCCTCTTCGGCGCCACGGGCGTGGCCTTCATGATGGGCGGGATCTTCGGCGGGCTGCTCTGCGGGTGGATGAGCGACCGGCTCTTCCAGAGCCGGCGGCCGCCCGTGGCCTTCATCTTCTACCTGGCCCAGGTGGTCATGATCTGCCTGCTGGGCGCGGCCCTGGGGCGGGGCACCCACGGGGGCCAGGTGTGGGCCATCGTCCTGCTGGGCCTGACCGCCATGTTCATCTTCGGGGTGCACGGCATGCTCAGCGGCACCGCCTCCATGGACTTTGGCGGGCGCAAGGCTGCGGCCACCGTGGCCGGGGCCCTGGATGGCATCCAGTACATCGGCTCGGGCCTCACGGGCTTCGGCCTGGGCTGGGTCCTGAAGACCTACGGCTGGGACGGGGTGGGGGCCGCAGGCCACGCGCCCGCCAACGCCTGGGTGTGGGCCCTGTGCCTGGTGCCCTTCAGCCTCGTGGGGGCGGCCATCATGACGACCATCTGGAGGGCCCGGCCGGCCGGCGCGGGGCATTGAAGGAGGTTGGAGAGCGGTGGTAGGGTGGGATTCAACACCTCGACGCCAGACCCCCGATTCCCCAAGGCCCCGAAAGGGATGGATGCCCCGGCTCATACTGCACACGAATCTGCGCTCGGCCGAAGGGCCCTGGCGGGCGCTGTACGGCGACGGACGGGACCACACGCCCTTCCAGGCCTTCGATTACGCCCAGGTCGTCGGGAAATTCTTCCTGCTTTCCACCCGGCACCTGTACCGCAACGTCATCTACGAGGTGCGGGACGACGCTGATCGCACCGTGCTGCTGCTGCCCCTCCACCTGGGGCGGGCGGGCATGGCGGGGCAGGCCTTCCTCTGGGGCGAATTCTCCCAGGCCGGTTACCTGGAGGCGATCACCGGCGAGGCCGCGACGCCGGACGCCCTGCGCTTCGCCCTGGAGGCCATCGCGGACGGGCATCCCCTGGCCTTCACCTTCAGCCGGGTCCGGGCCGGGAGCCGCATGGACCGGCTGATCCAGGCGGCCTTCCCCCCGGAGGCCTACGAATGCAGGGCGATGCCCTGCGTCCACATCCCCCTGGGGCCCGACTACGAGGCCTACCTGGGCACCCTGAGCAAGGGGCACCGCCAGAAGCTCCGGGCCGCCGTGCGGCACCTGGAGGCCGATGGCCGCACCTGGGAGGTCCGCACCTTCCTGGACCAGTCCATGCCGTTCACCACCCAGTTGAGGCTTTTCGACCTGTACTGGCGGCGAATGCGGAAGAAGGGCATCAACTTCCAGGTGCGGAAATACTTCCCCTACTTCCTGCGCCGGTGGTTCAACCCCACCATGCTGGCCCTGGGCCGCCTGCCGAACACCTTCTATTCCATCCTCCACATCGACGGCGACGTGGCCGGGTTCTGCGCGGGCTTCCGGGCCGGGGACGGCTCCATCACGCTGCCCTTCCTCGCCATTGAGGGCGCGTTCGCGAAGTACAGCCCGGGCGGGCTGCTCATCACGGGAACGCTAAGGCACCTCCTCGAACACACGGACACCCCCGTCTTCGACCTGTCCCGCGGTGACGAGCGGTACAAGTTCGACTACGGGGGCGTGCGGCACGTGAACCACTGCTACACGATCCGGCCGGTCAGATCTCCCGGGCCAGCTTGAGCTCCAGGGCCCGGCGCCTTTCGGCGCGGGAGAGGAAGAACACGGCCACCAGCACGAAGCCCAGGGACACCCAGTTCTGAAGGCTGGGCAGGCGGCTCGCGAAGAGCCAGTGTCCCAGGAGGGTGGCGGCGGTGCCCGCCACCAGGGAGGTGAGCCGGTTGATGAGCCCCGTGAAGGTGGCGGTGCGCCCCTTGAACATGAAGATGAACACGGAGAAGAACGCCACGAGGCCGAAGGCCAGGCCCGAGAAGGAGGCCCAGAACCAGCCGGGGCTGGGGGTCCGGATGGCGCCCACGAAGGCCGCGATCTGCCGCACCTCGGCCCAGGCGGGGATGAGCCGGGGCGAGAAGAACACCACCAGCGCGATGCACACCATGGTCACCGAGGCCGCGATCTGCTCCACCGCGAAGAAGGCCTTGTTGTCCAGGGGCGCGCCCTTGGGGCGGGTGTTCTTGTAGTAGTTCATGATGTAGATGCGGATGGCGTACGAGCTGATGTAGCTGGTGAAGATCACCACCGCGGCCTGGTTGCGCAGGAAGGCGAAGCCCCCGGTGTGGGGCCCGAACAGCTCGATGCACGCGGCCAGCACCGCGAAGACCACGGCCGCGTTCTCCTCCCAGTAGATGCGCTTCTGGAGGATGCCCTGGGCGATCTGGATGCCGTCCACCACCCGGCCGATGACGATGACCGAGGCCCGCATGATCACCATGGCCACCATCACGGAGATGGGCAGGGTGTACATCAGCGTCGTGGTGGGGATGACGATGGCCGTGCAGATGCCGCTGGGGATGATGTAGAAGATCTCCGAGGGGACTTCCACGCCCCATACCCGGGCGGGGCGGATGGACTTCATGCGCCACCAGCCCAGGACCACCGCCGGGATCAGGCAGGTGAGGTTGGCGCCCAGGGTGTTGTAGGCCAGGAACGCGATGTCGTTCATGGGCGGGGTGCCCATGGGCGTGTGGGGCGCCCCGGTGAACGCCTTCACCACCAGGCCGGTGACGACGTAGAGGAGGAAATAGCCCGTGCACAGCTGCAGGAGCCGTTCGGTACTGCCTTCGGCTGATTTGAACATGTCAGCGGCCGAAGTTCCGGAACGTCTCCTTGAGGCCTCCGTGGATGGCGGCCACGTCCTCGGGCTTCCAGGTCTCCCGGGGCCCGCGCACGAAGGTGGTCAGGTCCTGCCGGTTGTCGAAGCGCGCCGCGGGGATGTGCCAGGTGCGGGTGCGGTAGCGGTCCCCCTCGGCCACGAGGCGGTCCACCCGGATGGTGCCGGGGCGGTCGCTCTGCTCCAGCAGGTAGGCCATGTCGTCGCAGCCGTACTGGCCCAGCATCACCTCCATGGGGACGCTGTGGTTGAGGATGCTGCCCTGGCCGTCGGGCTTGCCGCGCTCGATGTTCTTGTGCCGGCTCTGGGCGGGCTCCACCCAGATGTACATGAGGCTGGAGCGGTCCAGGATGTCCGTGGACAGGTGCTGGAAGGCGGTGGCGTAGCCGTGGGGCGGGGTGAGGGGGAAGGCCGAACCGTTGGCGCCGCCGCGGGCGGCCTCGATGACGATCGTCCGGCCCTCGATGCCCAGGGCGTTCTGGCGGTTCAGGGCGTCGAGCTCGGCGCGGCACTCGGCCTCCAGGGCCTCGGCCATGGACTTGCGGATGCGGTGGGGCAGCTCGTCCAGGGCGGGCACCATGCCGGCGCGGACCCGGGCTTCATCCATGCGGTCGAAAAGGAGCTGGGCGGCGCTGGGGACCTCGGTGTGGGCGCCCTTGCGCAGGTTGGCGTAGTCCTCGTTGAGCAGCTCGATCAGGGCGGCCCAGGTCCATTCGTCCTGGAAGGGGCGGGTGGGGCCGTAGTAGAACCGGTAGCCGCAGCCGCGGGCCTGGAGCTCATCGTCGATGCGGTGCATGAGATGCACATACGGGTAGTCGTCGAGCTGGGAGGTGGGGCCCATGCCGAAGTCGTCCCGGCACTGGTCCGGGGTGAGGCTGGCAAGGTAGCGGCGCATTTCCGACTTGCCTGAGGCGGGGAGGCTGAAAAGGAGCAGGGTGTCCAGGGGCTTGGCTTGCATTCGTCGGTTCCTCATAGATGATGCGGTATAGAATCAATCATCCCACAACCGGCCAGATGTGAAACCCAGCGAGGATACATGAGCAAAAATTTTCATTCTCCCGCCGAGGTCGTCCTCGGGACCCTGGATCGCATTGATTTCGTGGTGGTGAGCGTCCCCTTCGTGGAGCCCTTCGGCACCAGCGTGGCCAGCTGGGCCGTGAAGGAGGCCCTCCTCCTGCGCCTGGAGCAGGGCGGCTGCGTGGGCTGGGGCGAATGCGTGGCCGACCCTGACCCCTACTACGACGGCGAGACCACCACCACCGCCCGGCACCTCATCCGGGATTTCCTGCTCAAGGAGCTCGACCCCGGCCGCACCCTGGGCGAGGTCCTGGCCCGCTTCCGCAAGGTGCGCGGCAACCCCATGGCCAAGGCCACGGTGGAGAACGCCCTGCTGGACCTCTTCGCCCGGCGCGAGGGGATCCCCCTCCACCAGCTGCTGGGGTACGGGGCCAAGCCCATCCCCTCGGGCATCAGCATCGGCATCCAGGAGAGTACCGGCGCCCTGCTGGCCAAGGTGGAGGAGGCCGTGGCCCAGGGGTACCACCGGGTGAAGATGAAGATCATGCGCGGCAAGGACGTGGACTGGGTGGCCGCGGTGCGGGAGCGGTTCCCGGACGTGGCGCTCATGGCCGACGCCAACGGCGACTACACCCTGGACGACGCCGAGCACCTGCGGCGCCTGGACGCCTTCGGCCTCACCATGATCGAGCAGCCCCTGGGCTACCACGACATCTACCAGCATTCCCTCCTGCAACCCCAGCTCAAGACGGCGCTCTGCCTGGACGAGTCCATCCACAGCCTGGACGACGCCGCCGCCGCCCTGGGACTGGGGGCCTGCCGGGTCATCAACATCAAGCAGGGCAGGGTGGGGGGACTCCTGGAGTCCATCCGCATCGCGAAGCACTGCGAGGAACGGGGCGTTCCCGTGTGGTCCGGCGGCATGGACGAGACCGGCCTGGGCCGGGCCGTGAACATCCACCTCCAGGCGGTGGACAACTTCTCCATTCCCGGGGACACCTCGGAAACCCGGCGCTACTTCCGGGAGGACATCGCCGACCCGCCGGTGGTGCTGGGACCCGGTGGATTCATCGCCATCCCCCCGGGCCCCGGCACCGGAGTGACTCTGGACGCGGCCCGGCTGGACCGCTACACCCTTCACCGGGAGCGCATCCGCTAACCGTTCATACCTATTGGTTTGATGCCCGCCCTGGCATACTGTCGGGTAGGCCAACGACCCATTTCGTACCGAGAGGAAACCCGTGAGAAAGCTCCCCATGATTCTAGGAACCTGGGCCCTTGGCCTGGCCCTGGTGGCGCAGACGCCCGCCCCCCGCATGGACCTGGCGGTGGCCAACCCCGTGGGTCCGGCGGTGCCCGACGACGCCGAGGTGGCCCGGTACCTGGCGCCCCTGTCCGAGAAGATCCACGCGAGCTTCGGCCGCGTGCTGGGCGTTTCCCCGAACGGCATCGGCAAGTCCAGGGTGGCCGGGGACAATCCCCTGGGCTTCTTCCTGGCCGACGTGATGCGGGAGGGCGCCACCAAGGTGGCCAAGGCCCAGGTGCGGTTCGCCTTCACCAACACCGGCGGGCTCCGCCGGAACATCAACCCCGGCGAGGTGAAGGTCCAGGACATCTACGAGGTGCTGCCCTTCGACAACGAGCTGGTGATCGCCGAGTACACCGGCGCCGAGCTGATCCAGATCATCAAGGAGGGCATCCAGAGGCGGGGCGGCGAGCCCTTCTCCGGGGCCCGCGCCTCCGTGACCGGCACCCCGGACCACCCGGTGGTGTCCATCACCTGGAGCGACGGCACCCCCATCGACCCCGCCGCCACGGTCCTGGTGGCCACCACGGACTACCTGCTGGCCAACGGGGACGGCACCCCCACCCTGAAGAACGGGCGGAACGTCCAGCTCACGGGCCAGCCGGTGCGCCAGCTGGTCATCGACGTGTGCGAGCGCCTGGGCCGCGAACGCAAGCCCATCCAGCCCGAGGCCGGCGCCCGCTACGTCTATTCCCCCGAAATCGCCGCGGCCATCAAGGCCTCGACCTTCAAGTTCTAGGACCCGCCATGGAACGCCGCACCTTTCTCCAGGCCCTCGGGGCCGCCACCGCCGCCTCCCGCCTTCCCCTTTCGGGCCAGGACGCCCCGGGCGCGGGCCGCATCACCCTCCTGCACACCAACGACACCCACTCCCGCATCGAGCCCTTCGGCCCCGGCAGCGGCAACCTCACCGGCCGCGGGGGCATGGCCCGCCGCGCCACGCTGATCAAGCAGATCCGCGCCACCACCCCCAACGTCCTGGTGCTGGACGCCGGCGACGTCTTCCAGGGCACCCCCTACTTCAACGAGTACAAGGGCTTCCTGGACTACCGCCTCATGAGCATGTGCGGCTACGACGCCGGCACCCTGGGCAACCACGATTTCGACAACGGCGTGGACGCCCTGGTGGCGGCCATGGCCGAGGCGAAGTTCTCCTTCCTGAACTGCAACCTCGACACCAAGGGCGCCCCGGCCCTGGCGGCGCGTCTGCGCCCCTACGTGGTCAAGTCGCTCCCGGGCGTCAAGGTGGGCATCACCGGCCTCATCGTCGACTTCAAGGGCCTGGTCTCGGCCAAGAACCACCTGGGCGTCGACTGGCGGGATCCCGTGGAATCCGTCAAGCCCGTGATCAAGCACCTCCGCGAGGTGGAGAAGGTGGACCTGGTGGTGGTGCTGAGCCACCTGGGCCACGACCTGCGCGGCTACGCCATGGACGACCTGCACCTGGCCAAGCTGGTGCCCGGCATCGACGTCATCATCGGCGGCCACAGCCACACCTTCCTGGACGCCCCGGTGAAGGTGGGCGAGACGGAGATCTTCCAGGTGGGCTTCGCCGGCGTGAACCTGGGCCGCATGGATTTCGTCGTGCGCAACGGCGTGAAGGTGGCGTCCTCGGGCATGGCGGTGCCGGTCCTGGCCTGACGGGACGAGGCCTGCGAAAACGCCCCGGCACGCCGGGGCGTTTTCATGCCATGAAAAAAAGAGGCGGCCCGGAGGCCGCCTCTTTCGCAAACGGGTCTTACTAGAAGGACAGGCGCACGCCCAGCTGGGCCTGACGGGGGCTGCCCACGTAGTTCTGGCCGTACTTGAGCTTCGGGTTCGCATCGGAACCGGTGCCATCCACGGTGGTCCTGAGGTAGGTGTCCTGGCGGTTCAGGAGGTTGAACACGTCGGCGGACAGGGTGAGCTTGACCTTCTTGTAGAGCGCGAAATCGCGCCGCAGGGCCAGGTCCAGCGTGGTGTTGGAGCAGGAACGCAGGCTGTTGCGGCCCGAATCCATGCCATTGATGTAGAAGCGGTCGTTGGAGGTCTGGCCGTCCCCGTTCATGTCCTTGGAGTAGTTCAGGGAATAGGGGAAGCCGCTCTGGTAGCGGATGGCCAGGGAGGCCATGATGCCCGAGAACCGGCGCTCGTTGTAGCTGATGAAGCCGGTGAGGACCGAGCGGCGGTCGGTGTCGGCGTAGCTCCAGTCCTTGCCCGGGGAGTTGACTTCCTGGATGTTGACGCCCGAGTAGTTGCGCTCGTTGGAGTCGAAGTCCTTGTTGATGGCGTAGGTGTAGAAGATGGAGGCGTCGAAGTCGCTGCCTTCCTTGTGGTACTTCAGGCTGAGGGTGTAGGCGTGGTAGATGCTGGTGGCGTCCGACTTATACATGCCCATGGTCTGGTAGGACGTGTTGGGGCGGGCGGTGTAGACCGTGCGGCCGTAGGCGTTCACGGAGGGCGTGCCGATGTTCAGGTCGGTGGTGCGCTCCAGCTGGTTGCCCTTGGCATAGGTGGCGGACACGCCGGCGATCAAGCTGTTGAAGGAACGCTCGACGCCCACGTTGGCGCGGTCGGTGTAGGGGTTCTTGAAGTCGGGGCTGAACGTCCAGACGCTGAAGGCGGGAATCTTGGAAGCCGCGCCGCTGGGGAAGGAGGGGATCCAGTAGGGGTTGGAGGGGTTGAACGTCGCACCGCGGGGAATGCCGAAGGTGGCGGCATCCGCGGCCTTGAAGTCCACCGAACCGGTGCGCTGGCCGTTGGCGGCGAACACCTGGTAGAGGAAGACGGCGGGGGTGGTGCTGACGTAGCGGCCCAGGGAGGCGCGGACCACCGTCTTGCCGCCATCGAAGGCGGGCGTGTAGGTGGCCGAAAGGCGCGGGGAGAACTGGCTGTCGTTGGGGATCTTGCCGGTGACCGGCAGGGGCTTGGCAAGGGGATTGCTCATGTCCACGACCGGGTAGTCAGGGTTCTGCTGGCGATCCCAGCGCACGCCCAGACCCAGCTTGAACTCGTCCGTCACACGCCAGTCGGACTGGATGTAGGCGGCCATCTGCTTGGTGGTCGTGGAGAAGAGGCCGGCTTCCTGGACGCTGCTGTTCAGGCCGAAATTCTGGCGGTAGGTGGTCCACAGGCCGTTGTTGAAATCCGCCTGGGAATTGAAGTAGTAGACGCCGCGCCAGTTGCCCGCGAAGAACTCGGAGACGTCGACGGTGTTGTAGTCGAAGCCGGCCTTGATCTGGACGGTGGGCGTGTTGTAGCTGATGTTCTCGGTGAACTGGGTGCGCTTGGTGTTGTAGGTGCGGTCGAAGGGATAGGCGCCGTAGTACCCGCCGTTGGTGATGCTCACTTCGGGCGTGGTGGAGTAGGGCGCGCGGGGCATGTCGTCCTTGACGTAGTTCACGCGCAGCTCATTGAGCCAGTTGGCGTTGATGACCATGTTCCACTGCAGGACGTAGGAGTCCGTCTTGATGTCGTCCGTGGCCATGTTCTCCTGGGCGGCGGTGATGCCGGAGCCCGTATCGCCCTTGAAGGAGGAGTGGTTCACGCGCAGCTGCAGGACGTTGTCGGTGTTGATGTTGTAGTCGAAGCGCACGAACATCGTGTCCGAGTCGGCCTTGCTGTTGTAGGAGCCGCTCTTGGAGATGAGGACGGCGTCGCCGGCCTTGGCGGGATCCAGGACCAGGGGATTGCTGCCGCCCCAGACCATGTTGACGGGCGAGGTCATCCGCTGGCCATCGTAGGCGACGAAATAGAACAGCTTGTCCTTGATGATGGGGCCGCCCGAGGAGAAGCCGAACTGCTGATGCTTGAAGTCGCCGACATTGTTGCTGCCAGGCGTGCCGGTGACGTTGGCCTTCTTGGCGACCATGCTCTGGGGGCGCTGGTAGTAGAACAGGCTGCCGGTGAACTCGTTGGTGCCGTTCTTGGTGATGGCGTTGACGTAGCCGCCGCCCATGCGCCCGAATTCGGCGCTGGCGCCGTCGGTGATCACCTGGTACTCGCGGATGGCTTCCACGGACACGGTGAAGGGGGTCTTGCCCTCGGCCGCGCCCACGGCGCCGCCGAAGAAGGGCTCGTTGTTGTCGCCGCCGTCGATGTTGATGGAGGTGTTGACGCCGCGCTGGCCGGCGATGGCGAGGTTGCCGCGCTGGTTGTCGACCACCACCTGGGGCGTCAGGGTCGCCAGGCTGGTGAAGCTCCGGTTGAACATGGGCAGATTGACCAGGTCCTCGGGGCTCACGAAGGCGGCCGCGCTGGCGCGCTCAGAGTCCACGGCGGCGACGCTGGCGACCACCTCGACGATGCTGGCGGCCTCGGCGGCCATCGTCACGTTGAGGGGGGCGGCGTCGCCCAGGTTCAGGTTGATCTTCAGGTTGGAGGCGGTCTGGTAGCCCTTCATGGTGACCGTGACGCCATAGGCGCCCACGGGCAGGGTGGAGGCGAAGTAGCGGCCGTTGGCATCGGTGACGGCGGTGCGGACCATGCCCGTCTCAAGGTTGCGGATGCTGACGGTGGCACCCGCGAGGGCGGCGCCGCCCTTGGCCGTGATACGGCCGGAAAGGTTGGTGGAGACGCCCTGGGCCATAAGGGGGGCGCCGACGATGATCAGGGGGATCAGGCGGGAGAAGCGAAGACCTGCGGAATTCATGCGTGACTCCATGATTGAAGTTGATTAGGGACCATCGTATCGGGCGATCTGCCAAATGTGATGGAACTTTTGTGTTATATCCCGCATAAGTGACCACCGTCATGGGGGGCGCCCGGTCGATTCGGGGGGCCTTGCTTTTCCGGAAGGTCAGCACGGGATTGGCTTGCCTGGGGCTGACTATGAAAAAAACTGCATGCCAATTCAGAGGCGCCCTACGGCTGCCGGGCCGGCAGGGACAGGGCCCGGCCGTCCACCGGACCCGCCGGCTGGATCCCCAGCTCCCGGGCCAGGGTGGGGGCCAGGTCGACGATGCGCACCGGCTCCGTGCGCCGTCCTCCCTTCCAGGGGCCCCAGAACACCAGGGGCACCCGGCGGTCCGTGTCCCGGGGGTGGCCGTGGGAGGCCAGGTCCTCGGGGTCGTCCATGGTGTAGGTGGGCATGAAGGCCAGAAGGAGGTCCCCGCTTCGCTCCGGCATGAAACTGAGGCGCAGTTTCGCCTTGGGGCTGCGCCGGGACGGGTCCTCCAGGGGATCGGGGACGTAGGCGGCCAGTTCCTCGGCCGTGAAGGCGTCGGCCACCTCGGGGGTGGCCTTGGCCAGGGCGGCGGCCGCCTCCAGGACCCGCTTGCGCTCGGCGGGGTCGGCGAGGGCGGGGTTCAGATAGAGCATGGGGCCGTCGGCGGGAAGGAAGGCGTCCAGGGCGATCCCCAGGCGCTTGCGCAGCGCCTCGTTGAGGGCCCGGGTCCAGGGGCCGGGGAGCACCCGGCGGGAGGGGATGCCCTGGGCCTGGAGCCGCTCCGGGAAGTCAGAGGCCCCGTGGTCGGCGGTGAGGACGACCCAGAGCCCCGGCACCTTCGCCGCCAGGCGGTCCAGGAAGGCCCCCAGGCCCTTGTCCAGGCGCCTCAGGTTGTCCAGCATCTCGGGGCCGCCGTTGCCGAACCGGTGGCCGACGTAGTCCGTGGCCGAAAGGCCCAGGGCCAGCAGGTCGGTGCCGGGGCCCCGGCCCAGGTGCTCGGCCTCGTCCAGGGCTTCGGCGGCGCCCAGGATCGCCTCGTCGAAAAAGGGCGTGGCCCGGAACCGTTCCCAGAAGGCCGTGTCCAGGGGCATGCCCACGGCGTGGACGGCCCGGGGCAGGCCCAGGGTCACGGGTCCGCCGTGCACGGTGTAGGTGGCCGTGGGCGGCAGGCCCCGCCCGTCCAGGGGCGCCCAGAAGAGGCTGTCGTTGGCCACGTGGTCCAGGAACCGGGCGTTGTAGGTCTTCAGCCAGGGCGGAAGAACGCTGGCGTAGGCCCGGGAGGTGGTGAAGCCCGCGGCCCCGCTGAACCAGTAGACGCCCTGCGCCCGGTGGCCCGCCATGAGGATGGCGGACCGGTCCTTGCCGGTGACGGCGAAGGAGCGGCTTCCGGGCACCTGGGCCGTGAGCCACTCGCCCAGGGTCCCGGTCAGGAGCCGGGCCGGGCCCACGGCCTTGCCCTTGGCGTCCACCAGGGGGCTCGCGGGGTCCTCCACGCAGTAGGTGGTGCGTCCCTTCTCCCGGTCGCGCCAGTGGTTCTCGGTGATGCCGGTGTGCATGGGGTGGCACCCGGTGAGGATGACGGAATGCCCCGGGCCGGTCTCGGTGAAGCCGTGGTCCTGGTAGGCCTCCACGAAGGCCGCGCCTTCGCGCTGGAGCCGGCCCAGCCCTCCCGGGAGGTCCCGGCCCCATCGGGCCATGAGTTCGGCGGAGAACTGGTCCACGGAGACGACCACCACGAGGGGCGGGCGGGGTGCGGCGCAAAGGGCCGCCGCCAGGGGGAAGGCGAGGATGGGGGCAAGGCGCATGCAATCTCCGGTGGGGCCGCCGTTCGAAACGATGGGTATCGTTCGATGATGCGGGATGAGGACGCCGCGGCGCGAGTGAAATCCCTGTGACCCTGCGCAAAGGTCGCCGGGGGGCGCTATCCTGGGGCATGAACGAGATCGGCCCCCACGTGACACCGCCCCGCAGCCGAGGCGTCTTCTGCAACCGGACCTTGAACTTCCGCTCCCTGCACGCCATCGGCTACGACATGGACTACACCCTGGTGAACTACCGGGTGGACATCTTCGAACGCCAGGTCTACGAATACGCCCGGGAGCGGTTCCTGGAGCAGGGCTGGCCGGTGCAGTCGCTGGTCTTCGACCAGGGCATGGTGGCCCGGGGGCTGGTCATCGACACCCAGCTGGGCAACATCGTCAAGGCCAACCGCTTCGGCCTGGTGCGCCGGGCCCAGCACGGCACGAGGCCCCTGACCTTCGCCGAGCAGCGCGAGGCCTACGCCGGGACGCAGGTGGACCTGTCGGACCCGCGCTGGGTCTTCCTCAACACCCTCTTCTCGTTGTCCGAGGGGTGCCTCTACGCCCAGATGGTGGACCTGCTCGACGGGCGCAGCCTGCCGGAGGTGCTGGGCTACCGGGAGCTCTACGTGCGGGTTCGCGACGTGGTGGACGCCCAGCACATGGAAGGCCGCCTCAAGGCCGGCATCATCGCGGCCCCCGAGGCCTGCGTGGTGCTGGACCCGGAAACCGCCCTCACCCTCCTGGACCAGCGCAACGCCGGCAAGAAGCTCCTGCTCATCACCAATTCGGACTGGACCTTCTCCTCGGCCATGATGTCCTACTCCTTCGACCGCTTCCTGCCCGGGGACATGACCTGGCGCGACCTCTTCGACCTGGTGATCGTGGGTGCGCGAAAGCCCGAGTTCTTCACGTCCAGGGCCCCCTTCTTCCAGGTGGTCACCGGGGACGGGATGCTGCGGCCCATGGTGGGCCCCCTGCAGCCCGGGGTGGCCTACATGGGCGGATCCGCCGCGCAGGTGGAGAAGGACCTGGGCATCGGCGGCGACGAGATCCTCTACGTGGGCGATCACATGTTCGGCGACGTGCACATGAGCAAGAGCGAGTTCCGCTGGCGCACCGCCCTGGTCCTGCGGGAGCTGGAAGCCGAGGTGGAGGCCCTGGAGTCCTTCGCCGGCGCCGAGCGCACCATCGCCGCGATGATGGAGGAGAAGGAGCGCCTCGAGGACCAGCTCTCCCAGACCCGGCTGGAGCTGCAGCGCCTCAAGGGCGGGTACGGCCCCCGGCCCGCCGCCACCCAGCACGAGCTGGAGGCCCGGCTCCAGGAGCTCCGCGGCCGGCTCCTGCCCCTGGACATGGAGATCGCCCCCCTGGCCCGGGCCGCCACGGAGCTCACCAACGGCCGCTGGGGCCTGCTCACCCGCGCCGGCAACGACAAGAGCCACCTGGCGAGGCAGGTGGAGCGGTACGCGGACGTGTACACCAGCCGGGTCTCCAATTTCCTCTACGCGACGCCCTTCGTGTACCTGCGCTCTCCCCGGGGCAGCCTGCCCCACGATCCTTCCAGTCCGGGAGGGCAGTCGAACCTGCCGCTTTCGGAGGGGGGCGGGGAGTAGGGGCGGTTTCCTCGAATTCCCGGGGCCGTGGTTCCTGATGGGCAGATCGGCAGCCGGGACGAAAAAACCTGTACGCGGAGTGCGCTGAGGCGCAGAGCCACGCAGAGGTGGCTTCGCACCCGTGGCGCCGACCCATTCCGCCCAGGCCCTGCCCGCTGACGCGGGCCGCGTCGCAGGCGACGCGCGGCAGGGGGCGCTG
>MTLE01001990.1_pt1 | contig 22359 bp, 17 predicted proteins | sample 1982461 | NCBI WGS metagenome assembly MTLE01 (sample SAMN05712605, study PRJNA340218) | biofilm metagenome | isolation source: sample SPL anode biofilm adapted to -200 mV | place: USA | collected 2012-02-03
CACTGCTTTGCCGCCAAGAACCTCTTCTTCCGCCGCTGGGAAGCGCCGCTTCCCACGTCGCCTGCCTGCAACTCCCGCTGCCTGGGGTGCATCAGCCTCCAGCCCTCGGACTGCTGCCCCTCCAACCACGACCGGATCGGTTTCGTCCCCACGCCGGAGGAGATCGTGGAACTGGCCCTGCCGCACCTGGAGCAGGCCCCGGAGCCCATTGTCTCCTACGGCCAGGGGTGCGAGGGGGATCCCATCATGCAGGCCGACACCGTGGCCGAGGCGACCCGGCGCTTGAAGAAGGCCACCAGCCGGGGAATCGTGAACTTCAACTCAAACGGCTCCTTCCCCGACCGGATCGCCATGCTCTGCGACGCGGGGATGGACTCCATGCGGTTCTCCATGAATTCGGTGCGGGAGGAGTTTTACGACAAGTACTACCGGCCGGTGGGGTACCGCTTTGCCGACGTGAAGGAATCGGTGCGGCTGGCCAAGGAGCGGGGGCTCTTCGTGATGATCAACTACCTGGTCTCGCCGGGGCTCTCCGACAACGCCGACGAGGTGGAGGCGCTCCTGCGCTTCATCGGCGACACCGGGCTGGACATGATCCAGATGCGGAACCTCTCCATCGATCCCGACTTCTACAACAAGCGGATGGGGGTCACGGGGCGGGGGATCGGCATGTACCGGATGCTGGAGCGGGTGAAGCGGGAGTTTCCCCGGATCCAGTACGGCTACTACAACCGGACCCGGGAGAACTTTTATCCAGAGGGTTTGGAGAAGAGCTGGCCGATTCGCTGACGTTGGCAACAATCCTTGCGCAACGAAAAGAGGCTCCCCGGAAAGGGAGCCTCTTTTCATTTTTTGATAAATGGCAAGGGAGGGTTAGTTGTTTTTTTTGCGCCGGGCGGCGATACCCATGCCCGCGAGCCCCAGGCCCAATAAAACCACGGTGGAGGGTTCAGGTGTGGGGATAACGCCATTGGTCGGGTCTGAACTTCCGGTGAACTCGCCGCCGTTGGGCTCTTCTGAGGCAAATTCGTTGTAATCTCCATAGGTCCGCAACTCCCACAGAGTCATCTTGTCGTTGCCGGAAGTCATCTCCCGGAATGCAACGTAGAGTACCCAGGAATTCAGCCCATCCGCCGGGACCGCCGGGAGGATGCCGTTCAGGTTGAAGGTCAGCGTATGCATTGTCGAATCGTCATAGCCCGGTAATGTCCCGACCGCAACGTAATCGAGAAGATTGGCAGGAGCCGGTGTCCCGCCGGTGTTGGAAAGATAGGCGGCGAACAATTCTCCGGTTGTTGCGATGCCTGAATAGGTCACATCAAGGTTGGCGGAGTTGAAGCTGTCGAGAGCAGGGGTGAAGTTGACCGTTTCTGCGAAAACTGTCGAATAAAAATTGTCCGAAGAGTTGCCGAAGGCCAACAACTGTCCGTTTCCGTTGTTGATGGTGTCGGTAACGCTGAATGGAATCGCATGGCCTTGGGTGGTTACTGCCAGCAGCAGCCCAGCAGCCAATAGCACGGTCTTTATCTTCATGGGGATCTCCGTGTGACGGGGTGAAATGAATGGCCTGAAGTCCTCATGAAGCAAGGATGGTGCCGCTAAATAACGGCAGTTTCCCTTTGTGTGTAAATTGGTTCAAGTTGCGGAAATTGCTGGGGTGGGATTGGCTAAATAGTTGTCAAATCGTTAGAATTTTTTATGTCATAAGGATGGAAACGGTTGTGGGTGTAAAAAAGTCCGACCGTTTGTGTAGTATAACCCGACGGCCAAATGGCGATTCAGTGTTGCATGGCGAAATTTCCCCCGCGTATCGTCAGTACCGCACGTCGAAGCCGCTGAATTCGCCCCGGAACTCCTCCCGCTCGATGATAACCCGGTCGACCCGGGCGCGGGAGGGGCCGTGGTGGCACCACTGTGCGAGGGCTTCCACGGCTTCCTCATCCCCTTCGAAGCATCCCTGCACGTCGCCATTTGGCAGATTTTTCACCCAGCCGGTCACGTTAAGCTGGCTACCCTTGATGACCGTGTGATGACGGAAAGCGACCCCCTGCACTAGCCCTTTCACGGTGACAATGGCGCGAATCTTCTTCATGGCTCTTCCCCCATCATTTCCAGGAACTGATCTTCCGTGAGGACCGCTACCCCCAGCTGCCGGGCCTTGTCCAGCTTGCTTCCCGCCTCGGCCCCAGCCACCACGTAGTCGGTCTTCTTTGACACCGACCCCGCCGCGTGCCCTCCCTCGTTCTCCACCATCTTCTGGGCCTCGTTCCGGCTGAAGCGGGTGAGCGCCCCGGTGAAGACGAAGGTCTTGCCCGTGAACTTTCCCCCCACCTTTTTCTCTTCAACCGTCGGCTCAACGCCCGCCTCGACCATCCGCCGGATGGTCTCCCTGTTCCCCTCGTTGTGGAAGAAGGTGGTGATGCTCTGGGCCACCTGGGGGCCGATTTCACGGATGGAGAGGAGTTCCGCTTCCGTGGCCCGGGCCAGGTTGTCGATGCTCCCGAAGGCCGTGGCCAGGAGCTTTGCGGTGTGCTCACCCACATGTCGGATGCCGAGGGCGAAGATGAAGCGGGAGAGATCCCGTTTCTTGCTGGCCTCGATGGCGCTGAGGAGATTTTCCGCCAGCTTGTCCCCCATCCGGTCGAATTTCATGAAATCGCCCTTCGCGAGGGTGTAGAGGTCGGCCACGTTATGTACGAGCCCCAGCCGCAGGAGCTGCTCGATGTACTTTTCGCCGAGCCCCTCCATGTCCATGGCGTTGCGGGAGGCGAAGTGGATGATGGATTCCCGGATCTGGGCCGGGCAGGAGAGCCCCATGCAGCGGACCGCCACCTCCTCGGGGATCTTCACCACCTCGGAGCCGCACTCGGGGCACACGGCGGGGATGGGGAGGAACCGCTCGCCCCCGGTGCGCTTCTCGGTGAGGACCCGCACCACCGCCGGGATTACGTCGCCGGCCCGCTCGATCACCACCGTGTCGCCGATGCGGATGTCCTTGCGCTCCATCTCCTCCCAGTTGTGGAGGGTGGCCCTGGAGACCGTGACGCCGGAGACCTCCACGGGGCGCAGGTTGGCCGTGGGGGTGATGACGCCGGTGCGCCCCACGGACGGCACGATGTCCTCGATGACCGTCACCGCCTGGCGTGGGGGGAACTTCACCGCCACGGCCCAGCGGGGGGAGCGGCTTTTCTCCCCCAGCTCCCGCTGGAGGGCGAAGGAGTCCACCTTCACCACCACCCCGTCGATCTCAAAGGGGAGGGTGTCGCGCTTTTCGGCCATCTCGCGATAGTAGGCGAGGACCCCGGCGACTCCCGTCACCTGCCGTGCCAGGGAGGTCACCGGAAGCCCCCGCTGCCGGAGGGTGGAGAGAAACTCACCTTGGCTGCCGAAATTGGCGCCGCGAATCTCCCCCGGTGCATAGCAGAACATGGTGAGGGGGCGCCGGGCCGTGATGCGCGAGTCCAACTGCCGGAGGGAGCCCGCCGCCGCGTTGCGGGGGTTGGCGAAGGGTGGCTCCCCCTCCTCCTCCCGCTGGGCGTTCAGCCGCTGGAAGGCCGCCAGGGGGAGAAACACTTCGCCCCGCACTTCCAGGAGCTCCGGGGGATTCTCCCCTTCGAGCCGCAGGGGGATGCTCTTGACGGTTTTCAGGTTCTGGGTGACGTTCTCCCCCACGACTCCGTCGCCCCTCGTGGAGCCCACGGTGAGCGTGCCGTTTTCATAGACCAGTTCCACTGCCAGCCCGTCCAGCTTCGGTTCGCACACGTAGGCGATCTCTTCGGAGGCCGATAGTCCCAGAAAGCGCTTCACCCGCTCGTCGAACTCGGCGATGTCGCCGTCGGTGAAGGCGTTCTCCAGGGAGAGCATGGGGATGCGGTGGGTTACCTGCTCGAACTTATCCAGGGGAGCTCCACCCACCCGCTGCGTGGGGGAATCGGGAGTCGCCAGGCCGGGATGAGCCGTCTCAAGCTTCACCAGTTCGCGATAGAGGAGGTCATATTCCGCGTCGGTGATTTCCGGGCTGTCGAGGACGTAGTAGAGGTGGTCGTGGTGCCTGATTTCGGCGCGAAGCTCGGCGATGCGCCGCTCGGCGGCGGGCTTGTCCATGAAAATCTCCGTGATTCGTAATCAATATTGCCCGAGTGCTTATAACATAGCACAGGGGCCATGGCAATTTGTCGGGCCGGTTTACATTTGCTGTTGGGATTGGCTACAAACGCCGGTATCTGACGGTGGACAAGGGTGCAATGGTCCAGTTTTTCGCTAAATCCGCGAAAGGATTGAATGTTGCATTTACTGTGTTTTAATTCATTGTGTGCCGGAAACAGGTGCGAACAGCGAAGAATGCATCAATGCCACGTCAAAGGAGGCAGCCATGGCGACGAACCTTGTGGAGCAGCTCAGCGGGATGTTTACCGGTGATATCGCCGGTCAGATCGGCCAGTTTCTCGGAGAGGGGACGACGGCCGTCCAGAAGGGGTTGCCGGCGGCGCTTGCGGCGCTGGTGGGGGGAGTGGCTTCAAAGGGGACAACTATGGGGGGAGCCGCGCAACTTCTCGATCTCGCCCGCTCCGGCGGGTTCGGGGAGAACACCCTGACGGGGATGAGGGCATCTCTGGCAGGGGGCGAGGCGACCAAAGGGCTCCTGGAAAAAGGCACCGCCCTAGTGGGGACGATCCTCGGCGACAGGGCCGGCGCGGTCACGGACTGGCTCTCGTCCCTGAGCGGCATGGGGAAGGGGGGCGCCCAGTCGCTGCTCGGTCTCCTGGCCCCCTTCGTCATAGGACTCATCGGCAGGGAGGCCGAGGAGAAGGACCTGGGGCCAGTGGGGCTCTCGGGGCTTCTTGCCGGCCAGGGGACGTTCCTCCAGCAGGCCGCCCCGGCGGGGCTGGCGGGCCTCCTGGGCCTCTCCGGCTTTTCCGGGTTGGGGGGCGGTGCTGTTCCGGCAGCGCTGTTCACGGGGCCCATGTCCAAGGTTGTCTGGATTCTGGCAGGTCTCGCCGTAGCCTTCGTCATGTACACCCTGCCCCAGCGCTGTTCCATGAAGGCTCCGCCGGTCCAGCCTCCGACGGCGGAGATGCCGGCCGTCAAGATGGACCCGAAGCTGGGTGCCTTCGGTGACGTGACTCTACCCGACGGCGTCACCCTGAACATCCCCGAATTCGGCATCGAGCGGAAACTCCTGGCCTTCATTCAGGATGCGGGAAGAGCCGTTGACCGGACCACCTGGTTCACCTTCGACCGCCTCCAGTTCGAGACCGGCAGCGCCGTGCTGAAGCCATCGTCCCAGGAGCAGCTCGGCAACATTGCCGCGATCCTCAAGGCATTCCCCCAGGTGGCCATCAAGATCGGCGGCTACACCGACAACGTGGGGGACCCCCGGGCGAATCTGAAGCTCTCCGGTGACCGGGCAACCAACACCATGCGGGAACTGGTGACGCTCGGCATCGATCCTGTCCGTCTCGAATCGGAAGGATACGGAGAGGAGCATCCCGTTGCCGACAACGCCACGGATGAGGGGCGGCAGCAGAACAGAAGGATCGACGTCCGGGTGACGAAGAAGTGAGGGGAGTACTGTGCCATGCGATGGAGTGACGGACGGAGAAGCGACAACGTTGAAGACCGCCGGGGGATGACGACGGGCCGGAAGGTGGTTGGGGGTGGTATCGGCACGATCATACTGGCGCTGGTGGCCATGTACTTCGGCATCGACCCATCGGTGGTCCTGCAACAGGGGGGATCTCCCCTCACTGGGCCGGCGCAGACGGAGCAGGCCGGCAAGCCCCCCGCCGATGACCAGCTTGCTCAGTTCGTCTCGGTGGTCCTGGCGGACACCGAGGACACTTGGCACGAGATATTCAGTAAGAATGGCAAGACCTACCAGGAGCCGAAGCTGGTCCTCTTCAGCGGTGCCGTGGAGTCGGCCTGCGGCTACGCCCAGGCGGCCATGGGCCCCTTTTACTGCCCCATGGACCAGAAGGTCTATATCGACCTCAGCTTCTATCGCGACCTGAAGGAGCGCCACCAGGCGCCGGGAGATTTCGCCCAGGCATATGTCATCGCCCACGAGGTGGGTCACCACGTTCAGTCGCTTCTTGGTATCTCCGAGAAGGTTCGCGACCTGCAGCAGCAGTCCGGCAAGACTGAGGCAAACCAGCTCTCGGTGCGGCTGGAACTACAGGCCGACTGCCTCGCCGGAATCTGGGCCCACCACGCCAATCGGAGCCGACAGGTTCTCGAAACCGGTGACGTGGAGGAGGCGCTCCAGGCTGCCACCAGCATCGGCGACGACCGTCTCCAGCAGCAGGCCCAGGGGTATGTCGTTCCCGAAAGCTTCACCCACGGCAGTTCCGAACAACGGGTCCGCTGGTTCTCTACCGGGCTCGAAAATGGCAGCTTCGGGGCGTGCAATACCTTCGGTACCCAGGTGCTGTAAGGGTGAGGGCAAAATTCCCTTTGGCACGGTAATCGCTCCCTTGCATTTGTCATGACACCTCTGCTATCAATGACGACAGCCGGGCTAAACAGCCCGGCTGTCGTGCGTCTGGAGCACCGATTAACCGTTTCGAGGATTTACATGCCTGACCTTTCTACCCTCAATCCCCCCCAGCGGGCCGCCGCGGAGCATACCGAAGGGCCGCTGCTCGTTCTGGCCGGGGCCGGCTCCGGCAAGACCCGGGTCATCACCTATCGGATCGGCCATCTTCTTCTGGACAAGAAGGTGAAGGCCGATAATATCCTGGCGGTCACCTTCACCAACAAGGCGGCCGGCGAGATGCGGGAGCGGGTCCGGGAGCTGGTGGGGCGCGGCAAGGCCAAGGGGATGGTGATTTCCACCTTCCACTCCCTCGGGGTGCGCATCCTGCGCCGGGACATCGAGCGGCTCGGCTACAAGAAGAATTTTTCCATCTACACCACCTCGGACCAGATCGGCCTCATCCGCCAGGCCATGCGGGAGGTGAACGCCGACGGGAAGAAGTTCGACGCCGAAACGCTCCTCTGGCGGATCTCCGGCTGGAAGAACGCACTCATCACCCCGGACCGGGCCGTTCCTCGCTACAACGACCCCGACGAGCTGCTGGCCTGCGACGTCTACCCACGCTACCAGGCGCTCCTCCACGCCTGCAACGCCATTGATTTCGACGATATCATCATGCTGACGGTGCGGCTCCTCCAGGACTACCCCGAGGTGCTCGACCACTGGCAGGAGCGGTTCCGCTACCTCATGGTGGACGAGTACCAGGACACCAATGCCTCGCAATACCTCTTCATCTCCCTTTTGGCGAAAAAATACCGCAACCTCTGCGTGGTGGGGGACGACGACCAGTCCATCTACGGCTGGCGGGGGGCCGACGTGGGGAATATCCTCGACTTCGAGCGGGATTATCCGGGGTGCCGGGTGGTGAAGCTGGAGCAGAACTACCGCTCCACCGGAACCATCCTGGAGGCGGCGAACCAGGTGATCAAAAACAACGCGAAGCGGAAGGAGAAGCGCCTCTGGACCGACGTGGGGGAGGGGCGCCCAATTGATATGGTCATCGCCCAGGACGACGAGGAGGAGGCGACCCTGGTGGTGGAGCGGCTCCAGATGGAGCGCTACCAGCATAACCTCTCCTTCGGCGACTTCGCCATCCTCTACCGCACCAACTCCCAGAGCCGGGCCTTCGAGGAGCAGCTCCGCTTCGAGAATATCCCCTACGTGCTGGTGGGGGGGATGCAGTTCTACGAGCGCAAGGAGGTGAAGGACGCCCTCTCGTACCTGAAGGTGATCGACAACCCCCTGGACGAGCAGGCGCTCCTGCGGGTGGTGAATTTCCCCCGCCGGGGTATCGGCGACGGGACCGTGGTGAAGATCAACCAGTGGTCCCTGGAGCATGAATGCCCGCTCCTGGAGGCCATGGGGCGGGTGGGGGAGATCGAGGGGATAACCGAGGCGATGCGGGAAAAGGTCCTGGCCTTTCACCGGCTCATCACCGGCGCGGCCGGGGAGTTCCGCAAGCCGGGAAATCTGGCGGAGCGGGTGAAGGGGTTCTACGACCGGATCGGCCTTGAGGAGGAGCTCTACCGGACCATCGAGGAGCCGGCCACGGCCCGGCGCAAGGTGGAGAACGTGGAGCAGATCATAAACTCCATGGCGGGTTACGAGGAGCGGATTCCCGGGGCGACCCTCTCGGGGTTCCTGGAGAAGGTGTCGCTCATGGACGAGGACCGCTTCTCCGGCAAGGACAAGAAGGAGCACGGCAAGGACGCCGTGACGCTCATGTCGCTCCACTCCAGCAAAGGGCTGGAGTTCCCCTTCGTTTTTTTAGTGGGGTTCGAGGAGGAGATCCTCCCCCACAAAAAATCGGTGGAGGAGGGGATGAGTGTCGACGAAGAGCGGCGCCTCTGCTACGTGGGGATCACCCGGGCCCGTCGGCACCTGACCATCACCCGCTGTCTCCACCGGAAGAAGTACGGCAAGCTCCTGGAGCGGCAGCCGAGCCGGTTCCTGGAGGAGATACCGGAGCGGCTGGTGCAGGTGCACGAGGGGATGGTGAAGAAGGCCGTCACCGAGGAGGAGCAGGAGGCCAGAGCCCAGGATTTCTTCGCCCGGATGCGGGAGAAGCTGGGGTAGGAGAATGCGGCCGCCGGAGCAATCCTCCGTTCGCTTCAAGGCCATGTTTCTATGGCTCTACGGCTCACTTCGCGCAGCCGATCAACTCGCCCTGCGGGCTCAGACAGGATCGACTGCTGATGCTCCGTTTCGCCAAGAGCCATGACGAAAAATGCCCAAGGCGCTCTCTGCGGATTGCTCCGTCGGCCGGATTTCCTTTATTTGATAGTCTTCTGCCCCGGTTTCCATCCTAATGGACAGAGTTCACCGGTCTGGAGCGCCTCCAGCACCCGGAGGGTCTCATCCACGCTCCGTCCCACCGAGAGGTTGTTCACCACCTGGTACTGGAGGACGCCGTTGGGGTCGATGATGAAGAGCCCCCGCAGGGCGACACCTTCCTTTTCGTCGAGGATGCCGTAGCGGATTGTTGTTTCTTTCTTGTTGTCGGCCAGAAGGGGATACTTAAGGTCGCCAAGGTCTCCCCGCTTGATCCAGGCCAGATGGGAGTACTTGCTGTCCACGGAGGCGCCGAGGAGTTGGGCATTCAGTTCGGTGAACCGGTCGATGGCCTTGTCGAAGCCGGTTATTTCCGTGGGGCAGACGAAGGTGAAGTCAGCCGGGTAGAAGAAGAGGACCACCCATTTGCCCCGGTAGTCGGTGAGGCTCACTTTCTTGAATTCCTTGTCCACTACGGCGTCCAGGGTGAAGGAGGGGGCCGGTTCGCCAACCTTGGCAGTTTCGGAAAGGGGCTGCATCATTCCCTTGTGATGTTGGGCCATAAGCTCCATTGACTTGGTCATGTCATCGTTTTTTGCGGGATTGGCCAATGCGGTGCCGGCAAATATTGCGGTTGCCATGGCGGCTGCGAGAAGTACCGATATGCGGTTCATTGATTAACCTCCGGGTTGTGTGGTGAGCAGACCGTTTCCAATGATATCCCAGTCTCTTGAAGTTGCAAGTTGTCGGCCTGATTAATAAAACGGTTCTCCTGGCATGGGTTTTGTGGTACAAAAGAGCGATTTTTCATCAAGAAAGGAGTACGCAATGGGTGAAGAAACCAACCCCCGTGTCGTCATCGAGACACCCCAGGGAAATATCACCGTCGAGCTGTTCAAGGAGAAAGCGCCGATTACCGTCCGCAATTTCCTTTCCTATGTGAACGATGGGTTCTATGACGGCCTCATCTTTCACCGGGTCATCAAGAATTTCATGATCCAGGGCGGTGGGCTCGACGAGAATATGCAGACCAAGAAGAACAAGTTTGCCATAAAAAACGAGGCCACAAACGGCCTCAAGAACAACAGGGGAACCCTGGCCATGGCCCGGACCGCCGTGGTGGACAGCGCCACTTCCCAGTTCTTCATCAACCTGGTTGATAACTCGTTCCTCGACCACAAGGGGAAAACCCCGGATATGTTCGGTTACGCCGTCTTCGGCCAGGTTGTGGAGGGGATGGATGTGGTGGACGCCATTGCCCAGGTGAAGACCGGCAACAAGGCGGGTCACTCCGACGTGCCCGTGGAACCGGTGTTCATTACCAAGGCGTCGGTAGCGGGGTAGTACATAACCTACTGTTTTTCGAGATTAACAGAAAAGGCCGTCCGTGTTAGCGGGCGGCCTTTTTTCATGGGGTGCCGGTAACTGATTTCAGGTGGGAACTCAAATCTTCTTCGGTGCCCGGGTTGGCGATGACCACCCGGTTCCGCCCTTCCGATTTCGCCCGGTAAAGAGCAACGTCGGCTGCCTTGAGAAGCACCGCCTCCGTGGTACCGTCCTCGGGGTAAGAGGCCACGCCGACACTGGCGGTGAGGCGCCCCAGGGGGAGGTTTTCTTCGTGGGAGAATTCTTCTGCTTCGATTTCGCGCCTCATCCGCTCAGCCACGAAAATCGATTCCTTCTTGGATGTCCCAGGCAGGATTATGCAGAATTCCTCGCCGCCGTAACGGGTTACCACATCCATCTGACGGGCGGCATCGGAGAGAATCCTCGCCATCTTCTTCAGTGCCCGGTCACCGGCCAGGTGGCCGCAGAGATCGTTGTAGATCTTGAAATTGTCCAGGTCGATCATCATGACGGTGAGGGAGAGGTTCTGGCGGATGCTCCGGGCCAGTTCCTCCTCCATGCGGCGCTTGAGGAAACGGCGGTTGTAGAGGCCGGTCAGGGGATCGGTAATGGAGAGCTGCTCCAGGAAGTCGGCCCGCTCGATGGAGAGCGACCGTTCAATCATGATGGAGGCATGGTCGGCAAAGGTGATGAGGAGGTTCAGGTCGGCCTCGGTGAAGATGCCCTGATTCTTTTTGTCCGAAAGGTTCAGGACGCCGATGGTTTCTTCCCGGAGCTTGATGGGGATGCTGACGAACGATTTCGTCTTGAAACGGGGGCGGTTGGGGATGCCGACACGCTTGTCTTTCTCGATATCGTTAACGAGCAGCGGGTGGCCGCCGGCGGCTACCTTTCCGGCAATGCCGCTTCCCACCTGGACCGACATGCTCTTTGCCAGTTGCATGTTCATGCCGAGAGCCGCCTCGATTTTCAGGTTCTCGCCGTTTTCGTCGATGAACATGAGGGAACCGCAGGAGGCATCCACCAGATCGGCGGCCATGGTAAGGATCGAGTCGTTGAGCTCCTCCTTGGACGCGGCCCGGGAGAGGGTTGTGAACATGGACATCAGTTTGGCCGCTTGGGCGTTGTCGGCGGAGTGTTTGGCCTCTTCCCTCAAATGCAGGAGCTTTGCCGAGGCCCGCTCGGTAATGAGCTGGATGAGCAGTTTGTCCCGGCGGGGGAGGTTGGCGTCGAAAAGAATCATGATGCCCAGGAGTTCGCCGTTAGAGGCAAAACGGACGCAGGTTGCCTGATTCGCGCCGGTGTCCGGGAAGAGCGACCGGCATTCTTCGTCGAGGGTGACGACGTTTGTCTCCTGGGTGCGGGGGAGAATGGTCAACGCCTTCGCCTTGGGTATGGTGCCCAGGTCGGGTTCCATCCCCCATAGCCCTTTCATGGCGAAGGAATTGCTCCCCTCCGGGGCGAGGACGGCGATCCGCCCGATGTCGAAGAGAATGCCGAAGGTCTCGCTCAGCAGTCCCAAAACCTCGTCGGCGCTCCCGGCTGTATCGATGCCGCTTGAAACCCCGGTAATGGAAGCAAGCCGCCGCATCGTCTTCTCTAAAATGAGGCTGTGGATGTTTTTCCCCAACAGGGACGGAAGGAGTTCCTGGACTTTGCGGGCCGTTTCGGCCACTTCATCCTCGCTGCCGGCGGGGAGCGCTTCCAGTTCTTCCCGCAAAGCCGCGGCGTCCCCGTTGTCGGCCAGGGCTAGGGCCACCATCTGATCCAGGGCGACATCCTTATCCCGTATCCCCCCGCCGATCAGGCAGGTGAAGGGGATGTTTCCCCCCCGGAGCGGAACGGCAAAATTGAGAAGCCCTGCATGGCAGCGGAAGATGATGGCCCTGTTTTGGGCCACAGCACGCTGAACCGCTTCCTCTACGGCTTCCTGGCAGGTCTTGGCGCACAGCGCGCTTTGTGAAATAGTTTCGCAGACGGCGAAGAGGGACCGGTAGCGCGGCATGCCCGCTTCGAGCTCGGCGCAGAAGGTCAGCTGGTAGGGCGCGAGGAAGGGGTACGACTTGAGTACCTCAAGAAGTTCGACAGGCTGGATTGTTGTCAAGTCGGAATGCGGCAATGTTATCTTTCCGTTAAGGGTCAGGCGGCTCCGCCCACGGTTATTTCCTCGATGAGCAGCGTCGGCTGCGCGTCCGACACCGGCACTCCCTGGCCGTCTTTGCCGCAGGTGCCTATGCCGAAGCCCAGGTCGCTTCCCACCTTTAAAATCTTTTTCAGCACATCGGGGCCGTTGCCGGTGAGGGTTGCGCCCCGAACCGGTTCGCCGACAGACCCGTTTTCAATAAGGTAGCCTTCGGAGACCTCGAAGACGAAATCCCCCGTAACCGTATTCACCTGACCGCCCCCCATCTTGCGGACAAAAAGGCCCCGGTCGACTCCGCGGACAATCTCCTCCGGCGATGTTTCTCCCGGAGCGATCAGTGTATTGGTCATCCGGACGATGGGTTTTGCGTGGTACCCTTCCCGACGGCCGTTGCCGGTGGAGTCGCACCCGTCTTTCATGGCGGATAGCCGGTCGTAGAGGTACCCTTTGAGGATGCCGTTTTCCACGAGCACGGTCCGTTGAGCGGGTATCCCTTCATCGTCGAAGGAGAACGAACCCCGTGCGTTGGGGATGGTGGCGTCATCTATGACCGTTACCAGGGGCGAAGCAACCTGCTCACCCACTTTGCCGGTGTAGACCGACATGCCGTTGCCGGCCAAATCCGCTTCGAGACCGTGGCCGATAGCTTCATGAACCATGGTCCCCCCCGCTTCGGAGGAGAGGACTACCGGCATCAGTCCGGCCGGCGCCTTGCGGGCATCAAGCATCATCACGGCGCGCCGGGCCGCGGCCAGCGCCACCTCCTCGGGGCTCCGCTCCCGGAAGATTTCGTGGCCCATGAATCTGCCGACCGGTTCGTACCCGGTCTGGATGATATCCCCTTGAGCGGCAACAACCTGGGCCAGGAAAAGGGTGCCGGTCCGGATGGCCTCCGTGAAATCACCACGCGAATTGGCGACTTGAGTTTTTACGGCGCTGTCGCGATAGACTGCTGTAACTTGCCGTATTCTCTGGTCAAAGGCGCGTGCTGCCACGTTGCCTCGGTTTACGAGCGCAACTTTGTCCTGAAGGGGTACGCCATCCGGCGGAATTTCGATGGGGAAACCAGGCCCCACGAGTTTCGTCCCCATGTTGATGGCGCGGTCGAACGACTGCCCCTTTACCGCCCTGCTCACCGTGTCAGCCAGCGCCAGAAGCGCTGCTTCGGTCACTTCGTTGGTGTAGGCGTAGGCGGTGCGCAGGTCGGAGATTACCCTGATTCCCACGCCACGATCGGTGCCGGCGAGGACTTTTTCAATTTTCCCATCCTCGCAGACAATGGAGGTGCTCGACCCCTCCTCGTAGTAAATGTCAGCGAATTCACCGCCTCCTGAGAGGGCGCGGCGAAGGATAGTGCTAAGATTCATTCCGTCAAGCATGGCTGTGAAACTCCATGTTCGGCACTTCTTTTAAAGCAATTTCGGTGCCGAGCGATTTGAGAAGCGCATCAATGTCTTCCGCGAAATGACTGTCATACGTGATGGAGACGGTGCTGGTTTTCCTGTCTGCCGTACTGAGGGTGGCAAGCCCTTCGTGAGCTTCCACGATAAACTTCAGGTAGGCAAGTTCATTGCGTGCAACGCGAAAATAACGGGTAATTTCAGTGGGATGGTACATGGTGCTCCCGAGATTGACAATTTGTATCTTTTAACATGCAAGTGCTTAAAAAACAATATAAAAACCACAGCGCTGGAAGTCCTGTAATCTTTGAGGTTTAGGGTATTGCGGTTTATTGCTTCCCCTTGGCGCCGCCTGCTGGGTTAATTTCGTTGCCTCGCCGCCCCTGGCCGCGTAAAATGCCGTCGGTCTTATCTCCAACGTCTGTTTTTCCTATCTAATTCTGCGCAAAGGAGAGCCAGGTTATGACTAACCTCTACCGTTTGGCCGCGGGGGCGGCGCTTGCGGCGTCCCTGTTCGCCATGCCGGCAACGGCTGCCGAAATCAAAAAGGGTCAGGTCGGCTCCGTCTTTCGCGACCGTTTGAAGGATGGTTCCGCCGGCCCCGAAATGGTGGTCATTCCCTCCGGCAGGTTCCGCATGGGGGCAATTTTCGGCGGCGGCGACCCCGACGAGAAGCCGGTTCACTGGGTTGTCATTCCCCGTGCCTTCTCCATGGGGAAATATGAGGTTACGTTCGAGGAATACGACCGGTTCTGCAGCGTCACAGGCCGGGAAAAGCCCAAAGACGGCCGGCGCTGGTTCGGGCCACTTTCCCGCGACTGGGGCCGGGGACGGATGCCGGTCATGAACGTCAGCTGGGATGATGCCGATGCATACACAAAGTGGCTTTCGGCCCAGACGGGGCAGAAATACCGCCTGCCCAGCGAGGCGGAGTGGGAATTCGCGGCCCGCGGCGGCAAGGATACCCCCTTCTGGTGGGGGGGGACCGCCGGGAAAAACCGGGCCAACTGCAAGGGGTGCGGCAGCAAATGGGACAAGAAAAAGGCGGCGCCGGTGGGCTCCTTCGCCGCCAACCCCTATGGTCTCTTCGATACGGCTGGCAATGTCTGGGAATGGTGTGTCGACACGTGGCACGACGGCTATGACGGAGCTCCTGCCAACGGCACACCGTGGCTCGGAGGCGAGGACACCCGCCGCGTGCAGCGGGGGGGCTCCTTCGGGAGCAAGCCCCGCTACATCCGCTCTTCGGCCCGGGGCCGCGGCGCCTCCGACGGCCGGTACGTCTATCTGGGATTCCGGGTGCTGAGGGAGCTGTGAACGGTAAATCCTCCCTCGATACCCTCAGGACTGTCTTCGGCTACCGCTCGTTCCGCCCCTTCCAGGAAGAGATCGTCAACCGCCTCATTGAGGGGGGCGACGCCTTCGTCCTCATGCCGACGGGGGGCGGTAAGTCCCTCTGCTACCAGATTCCGGCACTGCACCGCCCCGGCGTGGGCATCGTGGTTTCGCCCCTCATTTCCCTCATGAAAGACCAGGTGGATACCCTACGGGAGAACGGGGTGGCGGCCGCTGCCTACAACTCCGCCATGGGGGAGCGGGAGGCCCGGCAGGTGCTGGCCAAACTCCACTCCGGGGAAATGGACCTCCTCTACGTGGCTCCGGAACGGCTCATGACCGACGCGTTTCTGGAGCGGCTCCGGGAGATACCCCTGGCTCTCTTCGCCATCGACGAGGCCCACTGCGTCTCCCAGTGGGGGCACGACTTCCGGCCGGAGTACGTGGAGCTGGGGCGCCTGCGGGGGCTCTTTCCCGGAGTGCCGGTCATCGCCCTCACCGCTACTGCCGATGTGCAGACCCGCAACGACATCATCGACCGGCTGGGCCTTCGGGATGCCGAGGTCTACGTTACCGGATTCGACAGGCCGAATATTAAATACACCGTCGTCGAGAAGCAGAAGCCGTTCCACCAGCTCATGGCGTTTCTTGCCAACCGTCCCCAGGACGCCGGCATCGTCTACGCCCTTTCCCGCAAGCGGGTGGAGGAGGTTGCCGGCAAGCTCCGTGACGCCGGAATCGAGGCTGCCGCCTACCACGCGGGGCTGCCGGATGGGGAACGGAGCCGGGTCCAGGAGGCGTTCCTGCGGGACGACGTCCGGGTTGTGGTGGCCACCGTCGCCTTCGGCATGGGGATTGACAAGCCCAACGTCCGGTTTGTGGTCCACTACGATCTTCCCAAGAACATCGAGAGCTACTACCAGGAGACCGGCCGGGCCGGGCGCGACGGCCTCCCCGCCGAGGCCCTGCTCCTTTTCGGCTATGGCGACATCGCCGTCTCCCGCTCCCTCATCGAGTCGGGCAACAACCCGGATCAGGTACGGATCGAGCTCCACAAGCTGAACTCCATGGTTGGTTTCGCCGAAGCCGGCACCTGCCGCCGGGAGGCGCTCCTGGGCTACTTCGGGGAGCGGTTGGCCGAGGGGTGCGGCAACTGTGACCTCTGCCTCGACCCGCCCGAGAGCTTCGACGCCACCGAGGAAGCCCGCAAGGCCCTATCCTGCGTCTACCGGGTGGGGCAGCGCTTCGGCATGGGGCACGTGATCGACGTGCTGCGGGGCTCTAAAAGCGAGCGGATCCAGCAACTGGGCCACGACCGCCTCTCCACCTACGGCATCGGTGCCGACCGCTCCGCCGAGGCGTGGGGGAGCATTATCCGACAGCTGATCCACCGGGGCTACCTGGAGCAGGATCTGGCCAACTACTCGGTGCTGAAGCTGACCCCGGCGGCCCGCCCCCTATTGCGGGGGGAGGAAAGCCTCGTCCTGGCAAAGCCCAGGGTAAAGGTGGCCAAGCCGAAGAAGGAGCCCAAACGCAAGGGGACAGCGGCATCCCTGGCCGATGGGGACGAGGGGCTCTTCCAGGCGTTGCGGACGCTCCGCAAGCGTCTGGCCGACGAACAGCAGGTTCCCCCCTACGTTATTTTCAGCGATGCTACTCTGGTGGAGATGGCCGCACAGCGACCGGCAACCCTGGATGAGCTTTTGCGGGTGAACGGCGTGGGGCAGCAGAAGCTGGGGCGCTATGGCGCGGCGTTCCTTGAAGTTATCCGGAGCAATTTCTGATTTCAGACCACAAAAGGACCCCCCTCAGTCCCCCCTACTTTGTAGGGGGGAAGCGAGCAACGCGAGCAGGGGGGTGAACAGCAGAAACTTAGTTACGAAAGGTTTTCCCCGACATGACCCTCCAAAGCATACTCCCCTACGTGGCCCCGCCGGTGGTGGGCGCCGTCATCGGCTACGTGACCAACGATATCGCCATCCGGATGCTGTTCCGCCCCCTGAAGCCGTGGCGCGTTCTCGGCATCCGCGTTCCCCTGACTCCCGGCGTAATCCCGGCCGGTCGCCACGAGTTCGCTACCACCATCGGCAGCATGGTGGGCACCCACCTGGTGACGGGGGAGGATGTGGGGCGCGCGCTGAAGCGCGACACCTTCCGCCGCGAGCTGCGGGAGGCGGTGGGGGAGAAGCTTGACGGCATCCTCGACCGGGAGCTTGGCGCAGTCGGCTCCATAATCCCGGCCGGACTGGATCGCTGGCTCCATGATCTGGCGTCGTCGGTGAGCCGCGAGGTGGCGGCCGGCATTATCGGCCAGGCGGGGAGCGAAGCGTTCCGCAGGGAGCTGGAAACCATCATATCGACCATGGAGGAGCGGGTTCTTCCCCACCAGTTGGAGCGATTCCTTGCGGGGGAGGGGTACGAGGCGTTCTGCACCGGTGCCGGGGAGACGCTGGCAGCGCTTCTCCAGTCGCGCGGGGTGAGCAGGGGCGTGGCCTCTGCCGTGGAAGACGCCCTTGAGGAATTCCTTTCGTCGGACCGTCCCCTGCGGGAGCTTCTTCCCGCCGATGGGGCGGAGTTCCTGGCGGCCCAGCTGGAGGCGGCGGTTCCGGTTCTTCTCGAACAGGTGGGGGGGCTCCTGCGGACGCCGGAGTTTCGCGCGGGGCTCGAAGGGAAGCTCCAGGAGGGATTCCAGGGATACCTCCACACTCTTAAGGGGGCTTTGGGGTTCATGGCGGGGCTCCTCAGCGCCGACAAGCTCAACTCCCTCTTCTCCGGGGTCATCGGGAACATCATGGAGGAGATCCAGCGCTGGCTCGGGGAGGAGAAAACCCGGCAGATGGTGGCGGGGTTCGTCCGGCAACGGCTCGATGGACTTCTGGACCGTCCCCTTGCCGCCACCCTCGAAGGGGTGCCGTACCAGCGGGTAGCCGCTGCCCGGAAGCTGATCCGCAAGGGTGCCGTCGGGTTCGTCCGTAGCCCCCGCACTGCGGAGATGCTTCTCGCCGTTGCGGAGCGTGAGGGGCGGCGTCTCCTCTTGGAGGGGAATGGCCGCCCACTTTTCGACCGCCTCGCTTCGGCCGAAGGGGCGAAACGGCTCCGGGTTTCCCTGGTGGACGGGATCATTAACCTGGCCGGCACCTCAGAGGTCCGTGACGGTATGGAGCGTTTCATAGCCGCCCGCATGGACGAATGGCTTTTCCGCCGTCCCCTGGGCCGCCTTTCGGCCCGCATCCCGGCCGATGCCCGGCGCGACCTGGAGGGAACGGTCTATTCCCAGGTGGAGGAACTGCTCCAGAAGGAAGTTCCGCCCCTCATAGACGCCCTCGACGTGGCCGGCATGGTGGAGGAAAAGGTGAACTCCCTCGATATCCTCAAGGTGGAGGAGCTGCTCCTTTCCATCATGAAGAAGCACTTCGTCTACATCAATCTCTTCGGCGCGCTGCTCGGCTTTATCATGGGATTTATGAATGTTTTCCTTGCGCGGTTCTTTTCCTGAGGCAGAATCTAGGTAATGTTCTTTACTCTCCCAACTGCTGGAGGTTCCCATGTCCGTTACGCTCGATGAAGTGAAGCAGGTTTACGCCGAGGCCGACTGCCTCTTTACCGCCGCCCAGGTGGAGGAGGCCATCGACCGTATGGCTGGGGAGATAACGGTGCGGCTGGCCGATGCCAACCCCATTATTTTCTGTGTCATGAACGGCGGGCTCATTGTTTCCGGCAGACTCCTGCCGAAGCTGGAGTTTCCCCTGGAGGCCGAGTATCTCCATGCCACCCGGTACGGCCATAAACTCTACGGCACCAGCCTCGATTGGAAGGTGCGGCCAACCAAGCAGTTGAAGGGCCGGACTGTCCTAATTGTCGACGATATTCTGGATGAGGGCGAAACCCTGGGGGCGATCTCCGACTGGTGCCGGGACATGGAGGCCAGGGAGGTGCTCACCGCCGTCCTGGTGGACAAGGAGCATGACCGCAAGGCCCGCCCCGCCCTCGTCCCCGAGTTCGTTGGGCTCCGGACGCCGGACCGCTACCTCTTCGGTTTCGGCATGGATTACAAGGGGTATTGGCGAAATGCCCCGGGGATTTTTGCTTTAAAAGGGAACTGAAACGCGGCTTTTCCGCAATCTCGGCGTTGCTCTGAGAATCGCGCCTTGACCTTGCGAAAAATCCACGTTTCACGGGACTGCCATGAAAACCATCGCTTCATTCTTCCGTTTCGACCAGCACAAAACCAGCTTCCGCCGGGAGACTGTGGCCGGGATCACCACGTTCCTGACCATGGCCTACATAATCATCGTGAATCCGGCCATCCTGGAGGCAGGGGGGATTCCCCGGGGTCCCCAGACCACGGCCACCATAATTGCCGCAGTCTTCGGCTGCGTGATCATGGCCCTGTGGGCCAACCGCCCATTCGCCATCGCCCCCTACATGAGCGAGAACGCCTTCGTGGCCTTCACGGTGGTTAAGACCCTCGGCTACACCTGGCAGACGGCCCTCGGGGCGGTCTTCGTGGCCGGGATCGTCTTTTCCATCCTTACGGTGTTCAAAGTCCGGAGCTGGCTGGCGGAGGCGATTCCCCTCTCCCTCAAGTGCGCCTTTGCCGTGGGGATCGGCCTCTTTCTCACCTTCATCGGTCTCAACGAGACGGGCCTTGTCACCCTCGGGGTCGCCGGTGCGCCGGTTAAGATGGGGAACATTGCCGCGCCATCGGTGCTCCTGGCGGTTTTCGGCTATCTTTTCACCGTATTCCTCATGACCCGTCGGGTCCCCGGTGCCATCGTCATCGGCATCGTGGCCACCACACTGCTCTCCATCGCCCTGGGGGTCATCCCCATGCCCACGGAGTTCGTGAGCCTCCCCCCCGACCTGGCGCCGATCCTCTTTCAACTGGATATCGGCAGTGTTTTCGATGTCCGCTTCTTCCCGGTGGTCCTCACCATCTTCATCATGGCGTTCCTGGATACGGTGGGAACCCTCATCGGCCTCTCCATGCGGGCCGATCTCCTGGATGAGAACGGGAACCTCCCCGAGATCGAGAAGCCGATGCTGGCCGACGCCCTGGCCACCACGGTGGCGCCGCTTCTGGGGACCACCACCACCGGTGCCTACATCGAGTCGGCCGCAGGCATCGAGGAGGGGGGACGCACCGGGTTCACGGCCCTGGTGGTGGCGGGGCTCTTTCTCCTCTCCCTCTTTTTCGCCCCCCTGTTCACCATTGTGCCCGCCCATGCCTACGGCATCGCCCTCATAGTCATCGGCTCCTTCATGATCGAGCCCATCAAGCGGATCGACTTCGACGACTTCACCGAACTGGTCCCCGCCTTCCTCACCATCGTCCTCATGATCTTCACCTACAATATCGGTGTCGGCATGAGCACGGGGCTCCTCACCTATCCGCTCCTGAAGGTGGCCGCCGGCCGGGGGCGCGAGGTGTCTGCCGGAATGTGGGTGCTGGCGCTCCTGGCGATGTCGCTGTTCGTGTTCTTCCCGAAGATGTGACGTTCAGCATGCGGTAACGGGAAAGGCCCGCTTTGGGCGGGCCTTTTTCACATGGTTATCCAGTCCGGTTACGGCGTATATTCTCAGGCGGTAGCCTTCTTCCCTGCGACAACAGCCGCAAAACGATAGAACAAATCCGGGCTGAAGAAGCCTCCCACTTCGTCTTCCATGATCCGGATGGCTTCTGCGCCGGGGAGGGCGGTGTGCTTGGGACGGTCGGTGGTCATGGCGCAAAAGGTGTCGCAGAGGGCCGCCAGTTGGGCGCTGCGGGGGATGTCGTCCCCCTTGAGGGCGGCGGGATAGCCGCCGCCGTCGTATCTTTCATGATGGTGTCTAACAATGGTCAGGGATACTTCGCCAAGGGTACCGGCCTCGTGCAGGTATTCGTATCCCTTCTGGGCGTGCTGCTTTACCTTGTGATACTCGATGGCGCTTAGGGCCTCGGGACTGTCGAGGAGATTGCCGGACAGAAAGACCAGCCCCACGTCGTGGAGGAGGGAGCCGACGCCCACGTCGATCATCTCATCGTGGGTCAGTCTGAAGAGCCGTTCGTGGGCCAGCATCATCAAAGCGGCTACCTGGACGCTGTGGGTGAAGATGTAGTAGTTCTGGGACGTGATGGACTGGAGTGCCTTCAAGGCGTCTTCATGTCCCGACACGTACTTCATGAGCTGTCGGATCAGGCTCCGGCAGCGGATGAGGTCTGCCGTCTTTTCCGGCGCATCGAAGACATCAGTGACATAGTTTGCGGCGGTCTGGTAGAGGATTGTCCCCTTGGCGCCGCTGTCTATGTCGGTTCGCGCCATGAGGACGTCAAGGTTCTGCTCAAGGTATTCGGTCACGACATCCATGTCGCCGCTTCTCACGTAGAGGAACTGCGTGTTGGTTCGTTCTAGCCGGAGCTGGTCAGTTTCGGTGAACTTTCGGTCATGGTTTTTGTAGAGGATATAGTTGCCGTTGTTCCTGACAAAAAGGGCTACGTCCGGGAAGTAATCGGGTACTATGCATGCGAGGGAAAGGGGCCTGTAGAAACGGCTTTTCATGACACGGTTCCTTGTTTTTTTTCTTCCCCATTGAACAGCACGAAGATCTGGTTTGTCAAGCGTTTCATTAAAAAATTCGGCCAGATAAATATTCGAATTTTATGATATTTTGTCGGTGCGGTGGTTTTTGCAGGCCCCTGACACTCCTGCTTCCGGTGATTGACAAAAAGGGTGGCAGAGCACTACAGTAGATGAAATTATGCCGGCCGGGCCGTTGCCCGCCGGTCTTGCCGCTGACGTATGGAGAGGTAATAGTGCAGACAAGAACTAAGATTACGATGGGACTGGTGGCCACGATTGTCTGCCTTGCGCTTGCGGCGGTTATTGCGCTGCGTTTTTCCATAACGGGGCCCAGCCGCGAGAGCGTGGCGTCCCTGGAGCTTTTTGCCGAAGTGCTCCGGGAAGTGGAGCAGAATTACGTGGAAAAGGTTGACCGCAAGAAGCTTCTGGAGGGGGCCGTCAACGGGATGCTCGCGGCTCTAGATCCCCACAGCGCATACCTTCCCCCCGAGCCTTTCACAGAAATGCAGACGGAAATATCGGGGGCCTTCGGCGGGTTGGGCATCGAGATTTCCCAGAAGGATGGGAAACTCACGGTGGTTTCCCCCCTGGAGGATACGCCCGCCTGGAAGGCGGGGATCAAGGCGGGCGATTACATCTTCAAGATCGACGCTACTCCTACCAGCGACCTCACAATGATGCAGGCGGTGAAGAGGATGCGGGGCAAGCAGGGGACGAAGGTGACCCTCACCATACTCCGTAACGGAGAGGGGGAGCCTCTCGTGTTCC
>MTLE01003642.1_pt1 | contig 22338 bp, 13 predicted proteins | sample 1982461 | NCBI WGS metagenome assembly MTLE01 (sample SAMN05712605, study PRJNA340218) | biofilm metagenome | isolation source: sample SPL anode biofilm adapted to -200 mV | place: USA | collected 2012-02-03
TATAATGCCAAAGATGATTACTCTGTTTGCCCCATGGGGAAGCATATGACTTAGATTAAGTTAATCCGGAGCATATACACCCATCCTTTTTAATTTATTTGTGACTTGTTAAGTATTTTGTGTAATGAAGAAATCAATCACGAATACATATGTCACGAATAGTAAACGAATTATTATAATTAGAAAATAGATTCAGATTCACTTTTCGAGCGTATCCAAATGACAGATTGCAAAACAGTTAGATATTTATTAAAACATGACAAACAAATATATCCTGACATCGAGCTGGATCCGTTAAGTTGACAGAATCCGCTTGTCTTGACGATTCTGTGCTGGAAAGACCTCTGCATGCAGGTTCGCTGGCTTTTTGTAAGGACCACTCCGATGGTCATTAATAAATTTCTTGTTGAGCCAATATAATAAGCCTCGCTATGTAATTACTCAATAGGGGTTGTAATAAATTGTATTTCGAAAGCTATTTTCATATCCTATAAAGGTTGCCTAAACATTATTGGCCCCGATCTGATTATAGGATGATTCCACATAATTGTATTTTAGGCTTTTTCATATAGAACTCTAGATGTCTTTTTGTTGTTAATTTCTTTTCTGTATAGTTAAAATCTAATATTTCAAAATAGTATCAATAATGAGCATAATATTATAATATAAGTAATAATATCTCGCATACATTTGCCAATGTAAGTTAATCAGTATAAATCAATTTTATTCTATCATGAAAAAAGTATTAATAAGTATTGTAATTGTTTCAATAGCTTTCATAGGCTATAGTTGTAATGAAAAGCCAACAACCACTATCACAACCAAATCTGATGTTTCTACTACTATTAATCAACACAGACCTTTAAAAGGAGCTGTTATTCCTGAAAATATGAAAAATCGTTTAGGTGCAACTCATGTGGCTGGTAAATATTTTTTTGGTAGTGAGCCTTATATTGTTGAAGGATGTCGAAGAATGATTGATATGGGATATGGAGTCGTGAAGCTATGGTTCTATAAAAACCCTACAGGCTACCCATATAATTCGGAATGGAATGTATCTTCCGACATTTCTCTTAAAGAATTAGCTGAGCATCCTTATTATAAAGAATGCTTTGAAATGCCATTTTCGACAATTGCATTAAGTGTCGGAGGCGCAGGAGTAAAAACTGATGATGTATCAGCAAAATCAGAACAACAAGAAATTTATGAATTAACAAAATATTTACTACAAACTTATAAAGATCGAGAGCTGACTTTTATTCTACATAATTGGGAGGGAGATTGGATCATGAGAGGAGGAACAGGTGATGAAGCACGCTGGGCTCGAGTTGCAGGACAACCTATAGATGCTGTTGATGGTAGCAGAAAAACAGTGTTAGTGCCATCAGACTCTACACAAAGAATTGATGCTATGGTAAAATGGTTTGCAGCAAGACAAAAAGGTGTTGAAATGGCACGTGCAGAGGTAGGGCAAACTAAATGTAAAGTATATCATGCCATTGAAGCTAATAAAGTTATGGATAGTATGGATGGAATCCCCGGGATTGTCAATTCAGTATTACCAAAAGTTGAAGTAGATATGGTATCATGGTCTTGCTACGATGCTTTAAAAACGGATGGAGTTGATGATGGAACTATGTTATATAAAGGTATTGAATATATCAAAGAGAATATAAATCCAAGTTCTTTTATGCAAGGAGAGAAAGTAGTTTTTTTAGGAGAAATAGGAATTCCAGAGCAGCGTTACCCTGCATTAATGGATAAAGAAAGTATCGTAAACAATTGGGATGCCTATGTAGGAGTTTGCCTTGCTTTAGATGTACCTTACATTATTCAATGGGAACTATATTGCAATGAGCCTAAAAATGAAGAATTGCGAAAAATAAATGATGTGCGAAAAAACGATGAAATGAGAGGATTTTGGTTAGTACGTCCAGATGGAACTTTGAGTTTTGCAGGAGAATATTTCTCTAAATTATTAGACAAAAAAGGAGGAAAATTATAAATAACTAAATAATCTAAAAATAATTAAGATCATGAATGTACAATATCAAAAATTTATTTAATCTATGAAGAAAGTGAATATCCTAAAAAGGTTTTGCCTGTTTTCTATTGCCTGTTTATTCTCAATGTGGGGAATGGCACAACAAATAACAGTGCAAGGGACAATAGTGGATGAAACTAACTCTCCACTAACAGGAGCAACTGTATCAGAGATAGGTACAACTAATGGAGTAGCTACAGATATAGATGGAAAATATGAACTGAAGGTCAAATCCAATTCGAATCTAAAAATAAGATATGTTGGATATCTCTCACAGGAGATTCATGTTAAAGGGCAAAGTTTAATTAATATCAAATTGCTCCCAGACGACAAATTAACACTTGAAGAGGTAGTCGTGGTTGGATATGGTGTGCAAAAAAAAGAAACCTTAAGTGGGGCTGTGGCTCAGCTAAAAGGAGATGATATTTTAAAAACTAAAAGCCCGAGTTTAGTTAGTGGAATTCAGGGTAAGATTCCAGGAGTCCAGATTCGTCAACAAACAGGAGAACCAGGAGCTTTTAATAGTTTAGTTAGTATTCGTGGATTCGGAGCGCCTATTGTTGTTATTGACGGAGTAGCTCGCGATGGAATGTCTGATTTTGAAAGACTTAACCCCGAGGATATAGAAAGTGTTTCAATATTAAAAGATGCTTCAGCAGCAATATTTGGTATCAACTCTGAAAATGGAGTTATAATTGTTACAACTAAAAAAGGATCGCAAGGCAAAGCCAAAGTAAATTACTCTGGTTATTTTGGTTTTAAACAACCAACCAATACTCAAAACTCTGTTGATGCATACACTTATCGTTTGATGAGAAATGAAATGCAGCGTAATGTTGGAGCCGGACAGTATTACAGCGATCAAGAAATGGAAAAATGGAAAGTAGGAACCGATCCTGGATATCAGGATTACAATTGGCTTGATATGATGTTGAAGAAAACAACATCTCACCAACAACACAATATTTCAGTTAGTGGTGGATCCGAAAAAATTAAATATTATATCAGTTTAGGTTATTTAGGAGATAATGGATTATTAAAAAGTAACATCCAAAATTATGATAAGTATACAGCAAGAGCAAGCGTTACAGCTGAAATAACAAAAGGTTTAGAAACAGAAGTCTCATTTGCTGGAAAATTCGATCAGAACAAATCGCCTCGCATTGGTTATTTTTGGTTGTATAAACCAATTATTACTGCTGATAGAGGCATAGGTCCTTTTACCATTAAAAATTCGAATCATCTGGCAAATCAACCAGGAACAAACCAAAACCCATATGCTATGGCAAGTGAGGAATTAGATGGGTATAGTAAGTGGGATAATACGCAATATCAAACCACACTTAGTCTTACCTACGCTATCCCTTTTGTAAAAGGTTTAAAACTTAAAACTCTTGGAGCATATGATGGAAATATCAATAACAATTCTGTGCTCCGTAAAGGATATTACTTGTATGACAACATAACTGATGAGGTAAAGCAAAAGCCGGCAACACCATTCTACTCTAATAATGTAGATCAATTCTACAGAATGGATTTTCAAGCACAAGCGCTGTATAATGCAGTTATTAATAAAGATCATACATTGGGAGCCACATTAGTTTGGGAAGCAAAAAAGACAAATATGAGAACTCTTGGAGCTATGAGGCAGTATGACGATATTTATACACATGATATTATCGATCAAGGAAGTTTAACTGGATTAACAAATAGTGGAAAGCGTTCATCCCAAGCATTTTTATCTTTATTAGGACGTGTTAATTATGATTTTAAAAGTAAATATTTATTTGAGGCTGCTTTTAGATATGATGGATCATACCGATATGCTCCAGAGAAAAAATGGGTTCTAATTCCTTCTTTTTCTGCTGGATGGAGAGTTTCAGAGGAAAAATTCATTAAAGATAATCTTAGCTTTATTACTAATCTCAAGTTGAGAGGCTCGTATGGTGTAACAGCATCTGACGCAGGGGCTGAGTTTGAATATTATTATGGATACAAATCAAGTGGTATAGATGGAGGATATGTATTTAATGATGGTGTTTTAACTGGAGGTATGATTGCCCCCGGAGTAATTAACCATAATTTGACGTGGGTTAAAAGTAAAACTGCAAATATTGGAGTTGATTTAGATCTATGGAATGGGAAGCTTGGATTAGCTTTTGATTTATTCCAACGTAAACGTACAGGAATACCAGCTAAAAGAAATACATCAGTTCCTAATACCTTCGGAGCTTCATTCCCTGATGAGAATATCAATAGTGAATTGAACAAAGGGATTGAATTCATGATTTCACATCGTAATAAAATTGGAGAAGTTGAGTATGGTGTAAGTGCCAATATGGTATATTCACGTAGAAAACTTTTACATGTTGAAAGAGCCCCTTATGGAAGTTCAATGGAGAAGTGGAAAGATGCCTGGGGAAGTAACCGTTATCAAGGGCGAGAATGGGGCTACGAGTATAACGGACAATATACTCATATTTCAGAATATGAAACAGCCCCATTAATTGGAGGAACTAATGGAAATTCAATGGGATTACCAGGAAGCACCATCATCAGAGATGCTAACGGAGACGGGGTTATTAATGGGAATGACCAATTGCCTATATTCTGGGCAGGTCAATACCAAGGCTATAAAAACAATCCTCCACTACAATATGGTTTTAATATGGACATGTCATACAAAAATTTTGACTTTAACATGTTATTACAGGGCTCTGCTCTTTTTACGGTATTTACTAAAATGGATGACGTGTGGGGTTATGGAAGAAATCCTGTATTATGGGAAAGATATATGGATAGATGGCATACTGCAGATCCTAATGCCGATCCACGTGATCCGAATACAGAATGGATTCCGGGTAATTGGCCGGCATTAAGAACTAGTGCTGCTGGGACTACTGATGCCTTGATTACTAATAAGTGGAGACATAATGCTGCATATCTTCGACTTAAAAGTGTAGAGTTAGGTTACACAATACCTAAAAAAGTAGTAGGTAAATGGGGGATAGATAATGTGCGTGTTTATTTCAATGCATTTAATTTACTTACTTTTGCTAACAAAGATGTTAAATTGTTTGACCCTGAAAAAGAAGAAGGAGATTATGTGGTTGACTTGACTTACCCCCTAATGAAGTCATATAATTTTGGAGTAAACATTAATTTTTAAAAATATGAAAAAGAGATTATTATTATATATAACAGCCGCTACTTTCACGTTTTCTTCTTGTAGTGATTTCTTAGATATTGATCCTCTAGACAAAGTTCCTCCTGGGCAAGTTTATAATGATATAAATGGTATTAAAACTCTTCTAGCTACTCTTTATATCAAAATGCCAGTTGAATGTTTTGCCTACAACCCAACTTCTGATGGTGGAGGTTTTAATTATCATAACAAACCTGGATCTAATTGGGTTGATCTGGGATGGGGTACAACATTCTATACAGACGAAAGCCTTAATTCCTCAGGTTACGGGGTGCGTGCCGTTGGCGATGGTTATTGGGGATATAGCAGTATAAGACAAATAAATCAATTTATTGAAACTCTTTCGGAGGTAGAAATGAGCCAAGAAGAATATAATAGATTGAAAAGTGAAGCTCATTTTATAAGAGCTTATACATATTTTGGATTAGCGAAACGCTACGGAGGTGTTCCAATAATAATGAATGTGCAACAAATGGGTGACGGAGATGCTTTGTTAGTACCTCGTTCAACAGAGAAAGAAACGTGGGATTTTATTTTAGCAGAATGTGATGAGGCTATCAAACACTTGCCTAAAGAATGGACTGCAGAACAAGGCCCTAAAAGAGCTACTGTATGGGCGGCATATGCCCTTAAATCGAGAGCTGCATTGTTTGCCGCATCTGTTGCTAAACATTGGGACAAAGCGCCTCTTGTTGGTGATGCTGTGACTCAAAAATTAGTTGGGGGAATGACCATAGCTGATGCAAATAATTACTATAAAAAATGTATTGAAGCTTCAATGGCAATTATAGATCAGTCTGGCAAGTCTCTTTATAAACCAAATCCAGTGAATCCTGAAGAGGCCGCTAAGAACTATCAGGCCATGTTTGAAAACCCTACATTGGCAGACGTAATGAAAGAAGTAATCTTTAGTAAAGGTTATATTATTCATAATGTTGAAGGAGGATGGAAGCAAGGGCATTCTATTGATGCTCTCTATAACCCTGCTCAAACTAATCCAGGGTTTTGGGCTTATGGACGTTTTAGTCCTGCTCTTGATTTAGTAGATATCTATGAAGATTACACAGATGATGGACAGGGTAAAAGTGTTCCGATTCAAACTAGAACTGATGGTGCAGAAAGTACTTATTTAGCAAATCCAATCAATGATATTAATGTCAATGATCCATATATTAAATACACAGATCCTTCTCAAATATTTGCAGGAAAAGATGCCCGTTTATTCGCAAGCATTATTATGCCAGGAAGTACATGGAAGGGTGTGAAAATTAATATACAAGGAGGGCTTATCAAAACTGATGGAACGCCGGTTATCTATAGTGAAGGAGAAGCTGTCGGAAATGATGGTAAAACGTATTATTCGTATGGAGCAAAGACTTCAGCAGGTTATTCAGGCTTTAAGGGTATGGGGAATTTTGACGATGCAAACAACTCTTGTACTGGATTTTTATTGAGAAAGTTTTTACAAGAAGGAAAAAATGTTCAAGGAAAATTATTCAGCTCAAATACTGACTATATTGATTTTCGTTTGGCTGAAATCTACTTGAACTATGCAGAAGCTGTTGCAGAAAGTGGACTGGGAGATGCCGGTAAAGCCGCACAATATCTTAATGCAATTCGTCATAGAGCAGCTCATACAGACAATATACCTCTAACGATTGATAATGTATTGAAAGAGCGTCGTGTCGAATTGGCGTTCGAAGGCCATCGTTATTGGGACTTAGTTCGTCGCCGCGACTATCATACTGTATTCAATAACACGACACGCAAGTCTCTTGTTCCTGTCTTGGATTTGAGAACTCCAACCCCATCTTATATCTTTGTAAGAGCCAATAATTTCTATGACCAAAGAGCTAATGGGCAACGCTTCGAGCCTAAATCTTATTATTTACCTATACCGGGTATATCAACTAATAAACTGGTTCAGAATCCTCAATATTAATCGTAAAGAAAATTAAATATGAAAAAGACATTGAAATTAGTAATAATATCATTTTGCTCATTATTCATTCTAACTTCGTGTGAACGTGATAATATGGATGGACCCAATGCTGTCCTCTATGGCTCTATAAAAGATGCAAAAGATGGTAGTTTGGTTGAGCAGGACATTGTTCAAGGATCAGTACTAGAGGCATACGAAATGGCTTACGAAAAACCAACAGCTCAAAACTGGATAATAAAAAATAATGGAGAATTTAGAAATGATATGGTTTTTGCGAACACATATGACATTTATCTTCGTAATGGAAATTTCTATCCGATTGAGGACAAGGGTGTAAAAATCAATCCTGGAAATAATCAACGTGACTATACAGTAACTCCTTATATCAGAATTGTGAATTGCAAAATTGAACATAAACCTTCAGATAAAAAAATAGTTGCAACATTTTCTCTCGAAGGAGGAAAAGGCACTGAAGTGGTAAATCATATAAGATTGTATGCTTTCAGCGACATGTATGTTGGTGAACCAATAAAGTTTGATGTTAAAGGAGCTAACGTTAAAAAAGACATTAATGCAGTTCCAGCTCCAGCAACAGTTTATACATTAGAGATAGATTATGCAACGACAGATAATGCAAAATTTTTCAAAACAGGACGTAATTATTATTTTAGAGTAGGAGCTAAAGCCACATTGTCTGGTTTAGGGACGATACGCCATAATTATGCTCCTTGTGTAAAAATATCACTTTAGTCCCCTGTGATTAAAGAGGTATCAAGATTCCAGGAAGTGCTCAGGGTGAAATTAAATTCTTACTTGAGCATTTCTTTTTGATATATAAATGTGATACATTATTGAAAAATAACTTACAATATTTATCTTTCGATAAAAATACAAAAATTACTAGAAATATGATTGAATTTTCGATAGGCAAAGTAGACTTACTAGTTGTAGCTGTATATCTTATTTTTATTATTTTGTGGGGACTCAAGCACGGAAAAAGCAAAGATTCTCAATCATATTTCTTGGCAGGACGTTCAACGGGTTGGAAAGTAATTGGTTTTTCAATGTTTGCAGCAAATATTTCTACAACTACATTGATTGGTCAATCGGGAGATGCTTATCATACTGGGATTGCTGTATTCAATTACAACTTAGTTGGAATTGTAATAATGGTATTATTTGCATTTTTTCTCTTGCCATTATATATACGGTCTAAAATATACACTATACCTGAATTTTTGGAACGAAGATTCGACAAAAGGTCAAGATATTACTTTTCTGCAATCTGCATATTTGGAAATGTTTTTTTAGATGCGGCAGGGGCATTATATGCAGCAGCGTTAATTATTAAAATTATTTTTCCAAATGTTGATATTCAACTGATAACATTTTCTTTTGGAATAGTTGTAGCATGCTATGTTATACCCGGAGGTCTGTCATCTGTTATAAATGCGGAACTTATTCAATCGATTGTGCTAATAATTGGTTCTGCGATACTATCTTACTTTTGTTTCGAAAAAGGGAATAGCTATTTTTATAATCTTTTGGCTTCTGAAGATATCTTGGTAAAACTGATTCGACCGATTGACGACACAGCAACTCCGTGGTTAGGGTTAATAGTTGGAATGCCCATATTGAGTATCTATTACTGGGGCAATAACCAAACTTTAGTGCAACGCGTATTGAGTGCAAAATCAATCGATGAAGGACGAAGAGGAGTTATCCTTAGCGGGTTTCTAATGTTGAGCACACTTTTTATTATCATTTTTCCAGGATTAATTGCCAGATATATTTTCCCTGAATTAGAAGCTGCCGATACTGTTTATCCCACTATGCTTCTTAAGCTAATGCCAATGGGACTTATAGGCATTTTACTGGCTGCTCTTATTTCGGCTCTATTGTCAGCTTTAAGTGCTGTCGTAAATTCAACATCGACACTAATTACAATGGATTTTTATGCTCAATGGAACAAAAAAGCAGATTCAAAAAAGCTTGTAAATGTAGGGAAAATAACGGCTGTAATCATACTGATAATAGCTTCAATATGGGCTCCCCATATCGGACAATTTGGGTCTCTGTTAAAATATTATCAGGAAATGCTCTCGTATTTATGTCCACCAATTGTTGCAACATTCGTTATAGGTGTATTTAATAAAAGAGTTAATGGCAAAGGAGCTTTCTTCGGGCTAATAGGTGGATTATTGCTAGCTATATTCACATTCTTATTCAAGAAAGAAATTTTTGGTGATATCCATTTTTTGCTGATTGTCCCAGTTTTATTCTTTTCGAGTATTTCAATAATTTACTTAATAAGTTTCACAGCTCCTGCCCCACAAAAAAAACAATTGGAAACTACAACATTCAACAGACTATTTCTAGAAACAGAATTACAAGCATTAAAGCATGTCCAATGGTACAAAAATTATCAAATATGGTCATTTATATTACTTGTATTTTGCGCCTTATTATGGATTTTATTTTATTAAAAAAGAATACTATGGATTTAAAAGCTAAACTTTTCTTTATAACACTTTTTATTGTCTTGTTAACTTGTAAAAGTCTGAAAGCCAATTGCTCGGAGACTTTATTGGATAATAAAGTGAATGAGCTAATATCTAAAATGACTTTAGAGGAAAAAATGGCACAACTTTTATATAATTCACCCGGAGTTCCCCGCTTAGGGATTCCTGAATATAATTGGTGGAATGAGGGTTTACATGGTGTTGCTCGGTTAGGAAGAGCAACTGTTTTTCCTCAACCGATTGGCATGGCTGCAACATTTGATCCTGAGCTAATAAAGCAAGTAGCCTCTGCTGTTGGGGATGAAGCTCGAGCTAAACACAATGCAACGAATAGACTTGGTAATACAACTCAATATTCGGGATTGACACTCTGGTCTCCAAATGTTAATATTTTTCGTGATCCACGTTGGGGCAGAGGAATGGAAACATGGGGAGAAGATCCAATGCTGACATCACAAATGGGAGTTGCATTTGTCAATGGTTTGCAAGGAGATGATCCTTATTATCTAAAAACAGCAGCTAGTGCCAAACATTTTGCCGTGCACAGTGGCCCTGAGGGTGAACGACATTCATTTGATGCAAATCCTCCGATGAAAGATTTATATGAAACTTATTTACCTTCATTCGAAGCGCTAGTAAAAGCGGATGTAGCCAGTGTTATGTGCGCCTATAATCGAATTTACGGAGAGCCTGCTTGTGCAAGTAAATTGCTGATTAACGATATTCTTCGTGAGAAATGGGGGTTTAAAGGCTACTTATTATCAGACTGTTGGGCTATTGTAGACTTTCATCAAGGGCACCAAGTGACATCATCTGTGGAGGAGTCTGCTGCGTTGGCTCTAAAACATGGCGTAGACTTGAATTGCGGTGAAGCATATAAAGCATTACCAATAGCTTTAGAAAAGGGATTGATCAATGAAAGTGATATCGATAATGCATTGAAAAGCTTATATCGAATTCTTTTTAGACTTGGCATACTAGGAAGTCAACAACAAAATCCGTATGCTACTATTTCGGAAGAAGTTGTCGGCTGTGAAAAGCATAAATCATTAGCTCGTGAGGTCGCTCAAAAGTCAATTGTTTTACTGAAAGACAACAATGTGTTACCATTAAATAAGGCGATGAAGCATTTGTATGTTATAGGACCTCATGCCTCGGATGTCGATATTTTACTTGGTAACTACAATGGACAATCTGCTGACTGTCGGACAATATTGGAAGGAATAACGTCGAAAGTAGATTTAGGAACACGACTCGAATATCGCAAAGGATTTATGTATGATCAACCCAATAGAAATGACATAAACTGGGCGATGGATGAAGCAAAAGAGGCTGAAGCCGTTATAGCGGTTGTAGGATTAAGCACCCTTACCGAGGGTGAAGAAGGAGAGGCAATTGCTTCCGATTTTAAAAGTGACCGACGTGACTTGAATTTACCTGAAAATCAGATAAAATATTTGAAAGAATTGAGAAGCAAAGTTAAAGGTAAACTAATTATTTTATTGACAGGAGGAAGTCCTGTCAATATGAGTGAAATATATGAAATGGCAGATGCTTTACTATTTGTGTGGTATCCTGGTGAACAAGGAGGAAATGCTGTTGCCGATATTTTATTTGGCGATGCACCCCCTTCAGGAAAGCTACCAATCACATTTCCGATGGATGAATCTCAATTGCCTGATTACAAAGATTACTCTATGGATAATCGCACTTACAAATATTCCACAGAAACACCTATGTTTCCTTTTGGGTTTGGACTAACTGCAGCTAAAGTAGAGTTGTCGAATTTGGAGATAAAAGAAAAACAAATAAAACAAAATAAAGATTTGATATTCTCTTTCAAAGTAAACAACCCATCAAAAAAGAAAGTAAATGAAGTAATACAGATTTATCTCAGGACTGAAGATAAAAATATTACCACTCCTTTATTCGATCTTAAGGAATTCACTCGAATTGAACTTGAAGGAGGCGAAACAAAGGAATATTCAATGCAAATTCCTTATAAAAAATTGGCAAACTATAATGACAAAGGAGAACAAGTATGGTTAAAATCTCCTCGAAAATTATATGTATCTACATCTTTGCCCATATTGCGGAGCTTAGAATTAGGTTCTCCTATGTATCTCGAAAGCAACTTCTCCGTTAAATAAGTAGTAAAATAGAGGAGGTATTTATTTGATAGATGTCTCCTCTATTTTTAATAGAAAGTCAGAAGATTCGTAGATGTCTCACGAAACTCGCTTGGTGTAACTCCTTTACGTTTTTTAAATATTCGATTGAAATTTGAGATATTATTGAAACCACAATTATATGAGATTTCGGAAATTGTATGAGTGGTCTCTATCAGCATCCGCGCAGCTTCAGCAACCCGCATGTCATTCAAGAAATCAACAAAGCTTTTTTGTGTCCGTCTTTTGAAAAAGTGACAAAAGCTAGAATTTGTCATATTAATCAGTGCTGCAACATCATCTATCTTGATTTTATTCTGGTAATTCGCCGATATATATTGATATACTTTCTTTATTCTTCGGCTTTTTATTTCATATTCTTCAGTGCTAAAATTTGGGCTCGACAGCAGTCGGCTATTTTTAGCCAAAGCTAAATCGTACAATATAGATAGAAATTCAATAACGGAGTCAAACTCTCTTTTTTCGGCCAATAAATCTATTTTCGGTCTCACTTTTTGTTGAGTCTCTTTCGAAAAAAGAATACCTCTGGAAGACAAGTCAAGTAAATCTTTTATAGGTTTGAACAGTTTCTTTTTAATAAAGGATGTATTAAAAAGCTCTTGGCTAAATTGGATAGTAATGACGTGTGATTTAAAATTATCTGGGGCTTCCCACGAATGATATATATTAGGTCCAACAAGAACCATATCTGATCCTTTTATATTTTCTATAGAATCGCCCACAATACGTGTGCCCTCAAAATAAGTGACAAGATTTAGTTCATACTCCGGATGGTGATGAGTCGGAAAATCAAAATCAGCATGTATGTGGTTTAATAACACAAAAAAGTCATCATTTTTTATCGGAGTAATTTCTCGTATAATATTTCTCATGTCTATCAATTGTGATTAATTGACAATATTAGAAATAAAAAGTGACAAAACGAATATCGAAAGCAAAATAATACCATATTCAAGCTATATTGTATAATAATCATCACATATAGATTACTTAACTTTGCTACACGATGAAAATGATGAATTCATGAACTAAATAAAGTATATTTTAAATAAAAATAAAATCGAGAAGCGTAATGAAATATCATGATTTAAAAATACTAAAGAAAAATATTCACTTTTGTATTATTGCTTTAAGCCTATTAATTACAACAGATTCTTGGTCACAAAACAAGGTTGGTTATTGGAACAACAATACTGTACTTACGCCATGGAGAATACAAATGAATTCATTTAATAATCAGGTTGAATATATAGATCTGGATAATGATGGAGATCCGGATATTTTAAAATCAACTATTTTCGACTGTATCCATGTAATGTGGATTGACGACGATGATGATATGCAATACGGAGACACCGAAGGTGATACTGACAATGATTGTCTTTTAATAGACCGTAATCTTGATAGCAAATTTGGAGGTCCGTTGGATTTGTGTATAGATTGGGCTGATGAAGATGGCGATGGAATTGCTGACATTCAAGCAATTGTTTCGAACGGAGGATTGAAAACTCGTAATTATTTTGACTGGGAAGCCGACTTTATGTACATCATCGATTTTGGCGAGAAGGATGGGGTTTTCAATTATGTTGATTGGAATAAAATAGCATTGATGTGTTGGGCTCATATCGGACAAGCAAATTTCTATACCGATTATCATGGAAATACACTATTTTTAAAGATGCATGGCTCAACATTTCGTATAGATGATGTTCGATATAGTTGGGAAAACCCATTCATTTTTTATGATTGCGATAAAGATGGACTAACCGAACATACTATCCGCATGGTAGATACACCAAAGTTCAGACCCGAAAAAGAGGAAGTCCCTTTATTCAAGAATTTAGATAAAGAGCATGATATAAAATATACGCAAAGAATAGACTACGTTGCTTTTTCTTGGGATCTTGACAATGATAATACCTATGGTAACGAACTCGATTTTGATATGAGTATTCTCTACAAAGGAGAGGGATTTGAATACTCAGATCAAATAAATACTTATAAAAGTTTGAGGGGGCTACCCGAAGCGGATAAATTTATAGAAGACCCTCGTTGGCGTCAAAATACGCAGTTAATATATCCAAAACCACAGAACGTAAAAGAATTAGTTTACGAACGAGGAAAAGGAAAATATTCTTCTTGTTGGTTTGTGTTTGACGAAGATGACGATTGTAAACGTTGGGAGCGTGTCGAGTTTTACGAGCCTAGCAAAGATATATATACTACAGGTATAAGAAAAGGAGGGACAGATAATAACCCACAAGCTGACGAAGCTGGAGATAGAGGAGAATGGGACGAAGACAATTCTGGCAATGGGAACTTGTATATCGCTCCTTTTGACGGACGGTTACATCTCTATGGAGCAGAATGGGGTATTTGGCGAATAGATCAAACGGCATATTTTTTTCAAGGTTTTGGAGGTTTATATGATAAATGGAATTTCTATAGGATGACTCCTCAGCCAGATAAGTTCGGTTTGGTAAGATATACAGACACCGATAATAATGGATTTATTGATCAAATAGAATACGATTTGGATGGAGATCAAAATTTTGAAGAAAGAGTATCGCTTTTAGAGTTGGGAATAGATGACAAATGTGCTATTATCGACATTCAAAAGCAGGAGTATGACAATATGAAAAGTTTATTCGCACAAGTATCTGAACAAATGTGGAGCAGAGCTATGTTGATTGATAAAGTTGCTAAGCAATATAAGGTTAACTCTTCTTGGTATAACTTTTACAAGCAACCGCATTCCGTTTTTGAAAAATACAGTCACGGTTATTGGCTTACCTTCTATCTATATCGCGACATGAAGCATAAAGCAATATCGGAAAACAATGCTGATATGGCCAAGCAATTGGACATAGCTTATTATTCAGGTAATTGGGAAAAATTAATGAAATGAAAAAAGCATTACTGATATTTGCTCTGATAGTACCAATACTTGCTCAAGCCGGCAATCTGAGACTTCCAATGATTTTTGCAGATCACATGGTATTGCAGCAAAATAAGAATATTCCTATTTGGGGAATAACTCAGCCAAGTGAACAAGTGAAGGTTGAATTTTGCAATCAAACCTACTCCTGTAGTGCCGATGATAAAGGAAATTGGATGCTTTTTATGGCTCCGGTGAAAGCAGGTGGGCCATACGTACTTGCTGTATCAACTAGTTCTGAATCAATTTTAATTAAAGATGTTTATCTCGGTGAAGTTTGGCTTGCCTCTGGTCAGTCTAATATGGATTGGATGATGAAACTGGGTATTGGCAGTAATACACAAAAGGAAATTCAACAGGCTGATTATCCTCAAATACGTTTTTTTCAAGTGCCCAAAGAGCCTTATATTGTTTCTGAAAATAACTATGAACCAGTAGATTGGAAGATTTGCACACCAAATAATGCGCGTGACTTCTCAGCTGTGGGCTATTTCTTTGCTCGCGGTTTGTATAAAGAGTTAAATATCCCTGTTGGAATTATTTGGTCTTCGTGGGGGGCAACTAGTATAGAAGCTTGGATGAGTGCCGACATGCTTAAAACACATGAGGCCTATTTTAAGTGGTTCGAAGACTACAACTTTGACACAACCAAGTGGGAAAAATACGTAGAACAAAGTCGGGAAAACGACCGCATGCGTGATGTAATAGTAAATCAGGCCGATGGCGGTTTAAAGGCGAAAGCCAATATGATAAACTACAACGACAAGTCGTGGGGTAAAGTTATCGCTCCTATCGATATGGAAAAGATGTCTCTGAATGGTTATTGGGGAATACTATGGCTTCGCAACCATTTTGAGCTTGCAAACAATAACAAACTCCAAGATTTGACTTTGGTAGGTGATATAGACACACAATCAATTGAATTCTGGCTAAATGGAAAGAAACTCGAAAAAAAAGAGGGAAAAAAAAACGAATTCAATGTCCCCGCATCCTTACTTAAAACCAAAAATGTGTTAGCTGCCCGCATGGTTGTTCACTGGGGTAGTGGAAGGATTGGCAAGCAAAACCCATTGACCCTATCGAATGAAAAGGATACCTTGTCTATAGATCCAGAATGGCGCTTCAATTCGAAATTAGAACCCGAACTTCCGGGTTGGCAGAATTACTATAATACAAATACAACTCTTTATAATGGTATGATTTATTCTATCCAACCCTATGCAATACAGGGTGTCATTTGGTATCAAGGTGAAAATAACGTAGGTCAAGCCAGACGTTATCGAGAACTGTTGCCAATGCTTATAAACGATTGGCGTATTGGATTCAAGCAGGGGTATATACCTTTTATCACAGTTCAGCTTGCAAATTATATGAAAAAACATTTGAAACCAACACAATCGCAATGGGCAGAATTGCGTGAAGCACAAGCTATGTCTTTAAAACTACCCAACACTGGATTGGCCGTAACTATTGATATCGGAGAAGAAAATGATATACACCCAAAAAATAAATTGGATGTTGGGAAACGATTAGTCAACGAAGCCTTGAGACTGTCTTATGGACAGAACAGGTTGAGCAATATGCAATTCGAAAATATGATTGTAGAAAACGAGAAGGTAAGAGTCCGGTTTTCAAATACAGGAAGAAAACTTGTTGTAAAAGGGGAAACCCTCAACGGCTTTGCTGTTGCAGGGCATGACAAAAAGTTCTATTGGGCTTCAGCTAAGATTGATGGTGAAGAGGTTGTAGTTTGGAGTGACGAGGTGAAACAGCCTGTTGCTATTAGATATGCGTGGGCTGATAATCCGGATGCGAATTTGTATAACACCTCGGATTTACCATTGATCCCGTTTAGAACAGACGATTGGGAAAAATAATAAAATTAAAATAATAACTCTATGAAAATTAAAATCAAAGAAGTACTCTTATATACATTATTTTTAATGATTTCTGTTCAAGGGGGATTTGCTCAACGGGTAATGAACTTTGGATTGTCAGAAAAACAAGATCCGAATACTTTGCCAAAATCGAGAGTCGCATTGCAAACAAGCAACCCAAAGGCAAAGAAAAAAATAAATGTAACGCTTAAAAATATTCAAAACAATAGTTATTTATTGAATAAAGGATGGGAGTTGATTGAGGAAAATAAATTCTTTGAACAGCAACAGTCTATATTTAACCCTGACCTCAATACTCAAAGCTGGTATAATGCAACAGTTCCGGGAACGGTGTTGACAACGTTGATTAACGAAGGAGTGTATCCTGATCCTTATTGGGGAATAAATAATATGGTAATACCTGATTCGCTTTGTCGCACAAACTGGTGGTATCGTATTGTCTTCGACACGCCAAAAGCTTCTGAAAAAAACTGCAATCTAGTTTTTGAAGGAATAAATTATCGCGCAGATGTTTGGCTCAATGGCACTAAACTGGGACGAATCAACGGTGCATTTACTCGTGGAATATTTGAGGTATCAAAACTACTTCACAATGACAAAAAAAATGTCCTAGCGATTAAAATAATACCACCAGCAAACCCTGGGATAGGGCAAGAAGCTTCGATGACTGCCGGGCATGGTCCAAATGGAGGTGTGATGTGTCAGGATGGGCCAACCTTTATCTCATCCGAAGGGTGGGATTGGATTCCGACAATGCGCGACCGTAACATTGGTATTTGGCAAGATGTTAAACTAGCTTATTTCGATGATGTTCGTATCGCTGATCCGCAAATAATAACTGATTTAAACTTACCAGACACTACGAGCGTAGACTTGTCATTGCGACTGAAATTGATAAATAAATCGGCTGAGGCTAAACAGGTAATTGTAAAGGCCAATGTAAATAAAATAAACATTTCTTATCCGGTTTCGATAAAAGGTAACGAGGAAAAAGAGATATCTATTTCGCCAAATGACTGTCCCGAATTGAGAATGAACAATCCTCGCCTTTGGTGGCCTAATGGATATGGAAAACAGAATCTATATAGAATGAACATCTCGGTAGAAGATGCTGGAAAACAGGCAGACGCTTGTGTCATACGTTTTGGTGTTCGCGAGATGGAGTATGAATTTGCAGTAGATGCCCTTGAGGAGCAAAACGTACGTATAAGTTTGAATCCAATTGATGCGTATAAAAATGGGACTCCAATTTTCGACAATAATAAGCGTAGAGAAATAGCGCCTAAGATGAGATTAACCCAATTGGTTGGAGGACTAAATAAACCAGGTGTGAAAAAAGCTCCGGACGAAAAAATGGGACCTTATTTAGTAGTCAAAGTAAACGGACAGCGAATATACTGTCGTGGTGGCAACTGGGGAATGGACGATGGCATGAAACGTGTATCACGCGAACGGCTCGAACCCTACTTTAAACTACATCAGGAACAAAATTTCACAATGATTCGCAATTGGACAGGCGAAAGTACCGAAGAGGTTTTTTATGAGCTTTGTGATGAATATGGTATCTTAGTTTTCAATGATTTTTGGCTTTCGACAGAAGGGTACAATCTTAATGCTTCTGACAACCAATTGTTTATGGATAATGTTGTAGAGACAATAAGAAGGTATAGAAATCATCCTTCGATAGCAATCTGGAATGCTCGTAACGAAGGTTTTGCACCGGCAGCCTTGGAGGAAAAGCTTAATAAAGCTGTGATTGCCGAAGATGGCACCCGTCATTATCTACCAAGCTCTATCGAAATGAATATCAGTGATAGCGGACCTTGGGATTATAAAAATCCAGTAGAGTTTTTTTCAAAATTTGCTAATGGCTTCAATACCGAAGTAGGTTCACCGTCTGTACCTACGGCAGAAACGATTTTAAGGATGATGTCGCCCGAAGACTCGTGGCCAATTGGAGATGTATGGGCATATCATGACTGGCATATGGGTAAATGGGGCGATCGTCCGTTTATGCAGAACTACGAAGAAGCAATAAACTCGATGTTTGGAAAGTCTGTTAATTTGAATGATTTCTGTAAAAAAGCACAATTGGTAAACTACGAAAGTTACAGAGCTATATTTGAAGGATTGAACTCAAAACTATGGAATAATGCTTCAGGAGTAATGCTCTGGATGAGCCATCCGGCATGGCCTAGCATGGTGTGGCAGACATACAGTCACGATATGGAAACTCCCGGAGCCTATTTCGGTGCCAAAAAAGCGTGTTCACCATTACATATTCAAATGGATTTGGACACATATAAAGTGAAAATTATTAATACAACCCTAAATTCATATACAGGATTGAATGTCAGTGTCAATGTCTACGATATAAACGGACGCTTAGTACATCATCAAAAAATGAAGAGTGATGCTCCGGCAAACCAAATGCAGGAAGTGCTGACTATAGGCAAATTGCCTGAATTTACAGGTAATACTTTCGTGAAGCTTACTTTGGAAAATAAGAAGCAGTTGCTCGACGATAACTTTTATTGGATGGATAAAAATAAGGACAACAGAGATTATACAGCATTTAATAATCTGAAAGAGGCAAAACTGTCAGTCAAGTCGACTAAAATAAGTAAAGTAAATGGAGAGATGAGAGGCGAATTTGTTGTGTCCAATACAGGTAACTCTCCGGCTATCGGAATTAAATTAAACTTGAAAGACAAAGTCAAAAACGAGATAATATTGCCTGCTTACTTTAGCGACGGCTATTTCTTCTTGATGCCCGGAGAATCAAAAATTATTATGTTTTCGGTTTCGGACAAGACAATTGACTTTACACCTCAATTGCGTATCGAAGGATACAACTTAAAGCAAACAACATTTGATATATAAGTCTATGAAACAAAAATTAGTATGGATATTTCTATTTGTTAGTTGTCTTGCGCTTAATGCTCAGATAAAGATTAGCAGTAAGTATGCCGAACAGCCGATAGAATTTTATCAAATAAAAGCAGAAGATATAAAACGCGATTATCAAAAAATAGGTTTTGGGAAAAAATCTCCCCACCTGTTTTTTTCGCAAGAGGATATTCTACGTATCAAGGATTTACTGAAGGCAAATGATCCCTTTGCACATCTTTTTCTCAACAAGATGGGAAAAGAAGCAGATGAAACTCTTTCCAAACCTTTTTTGACATATAGCTTGGATGCTGCTAATTTGCGAGTACCGTCTTTGCACACCTTCGCCAAATGTTTGCCACAACTCATATTTATGTATCAAATAACGAGTGACGAAAAGTACGCTGAGTATTGTTGGAAACAAATGGAAATAATGGCAGACTATCCCGATTGGGGGGCTGACAGACACTTCCTAGATACAGGAATCGGAGCGTTTAATTTTGCAATGGTTTATGATGGTTTACACAATTATCTGACAAAAGAACAGCGCAAAATCTTGGAAGAAGCAGTCATGAAACATGCCATTAAACCTGGTAAATATCAGATAGAAAATCGAAAAGGTGTCTGGCAATGGTATTTTGCCAACAATAATTGGAACGGTATCTGTAACAGTGGGCTAATTTCGGCTTGTATTGCCATGTTCGAGAAAGATCCTGATTACTTTGCACAAATAATAGCAAGTGCGGCTAATTGCCTGCCTTATTATATCACCGAATTTGAGCCGGATGGCCAAAGCGAAGAGGGCTTGATGTACTGGGCTTATGGCTTGATGTATACCACTATGGGTTTTGAAGCAATGCAGCGCAATCTAGGTACTACATACGGGTTTTCGCAAACAAAGGGAATGAAAAAAACAGGCTGGTTTCCGATAATGATATCAGGTCCGGTACAAGGTATAAACGTGGGGGATGATCCTCTGCCAAAAGGAAGAACTAACTCTATGTTTTGGTTTGCCAAATATTACAGCGATAGTGCATTGGCTAAGCAGCAACTCAATTTATGTATCGAGAATCAGAGGGTGCACTGGTACGACATATATTATTATGACCCTGCGATGGTAAAAGATGCTTCTCAACCACAAATCCCTTTGGACAATCATATTCATGGCATAGAATTAATGTCTATCCGTGAAAATTGGGATTCGAAAAACGCAATGTATATAGCGATGCACGGTGGCGCTAATAACGCTAATCATGGTCATCTTGATGCTGGATCTTTTTATTTGCAATCTCAGGGAGAGGTATTTGCTTATGGAAATTTAGGGCGTGACGACTATACATTTCCAGGTTACTTCAGCAAAAATACTTCACCTGATTATAATGATCAAATTAAATATCAGACAGAAGCAGGGAGGTGGCATTTTTACAGGCTTAGAACAGAAGGAAAGAATTGTTTATTGATAAATCCAACAATTCGTCCTGAACAAGATGAAAAAGGAGAAGCAAAGGTTATCAATAGAAAATCAACTAGACAGATATCAAGTTTTAGTCTCGATTTGTCTGATTGTTATAAACGAGATGTACATTCTTACATTAGATCAATTGTAATGGATCGAAAAAAGCAAACCATGCGAGTAATCGACAGACTAGAAACCAAAGTAAAAGATTCCGAAGTTTACTGGTTTATGCACACAAAAGCAAATATACAAATAAACAAAAATGGAAAAGTAGCTGTAATGGATGTGAATGGAAAAAAAATGAAAGCTACTATTATCGCTCCTCTTCAAGCCACATTCTCTCAAATGCCAGCATCATATCTTTTAGAAACAGGATACCCATTGACTAAAAATACGGCTAATCACGAATTTAAAAAGTTATTTATTAAAACAAAGATTAATCAAGGTGAGATTGAAGTCGTTTTTGAACCAATAAATTAAAACTAATAATAAAAGGTTTAAATAAAATTTAAAAAGTATACAACTATTCCAATTGAAAAGTATATCATCTAATCAGATAAAAGAGTGGTTCATGTCAGAACTTGATGGAGTGCAGGCATATCCGAAACAGAAACACTGATACGCAAATATCAAAGGAAGGAGTCATGGAGATCGGTCTCTATTCGCCAACGGAAGTAGGAAGCCCGCAAGGAGGAAATTTGTCTCCATTGTTGAGTAATGTTATATTGAATGAACTCGACAAGGAACTTCTCCAAAGAGGACTTCGGTATGTGTTATGCCGATGATTGTGTTATAGCTGTATCCAGTTCAGCAAACGCAACTCGAGTAATAGGAAACGACCTGACTATGCTTACATCATATTGTAGACCACGATCTGAATGGGTTGCCAGACGGACCTGTCTGGCGCAAGCTATATCAAAAGATATACTATCACGAAAGGGATTAGTGAGTTGTCTTGACTATTATCTTATAATACATTCTTTGAAAACAAATTAAACCGCTGTATGCCCAACGGTACGTACGGTGGTGGGAGAGGGAAAGAAACGAGTAGGGAAGAAAACTACCGTTTCCTTACATCTTCGATTGTTATACGGCATTACTATATTCTTTCTCTCATCCTCTGTAAAGTGAAGGATATTTGCCGGAAAGTGAAGGTTATTTCTCAAAAAGTGAAGGATATTGGTGAAAAAGTGAAGGATATCTGATTGTTGAATAATGGTAATCAGTTGATGAATAGCGTTCTATGTGTAAAAGT
>MTLE01000733.1_pt1 | contig 22290 bp, 16 predicted proteins | sample 1982461 | NCBI WGS metagenome assembly MTLE01 (sample SAMN05712605, study PRJNA340218) | biofilm metagenome | isolation source: sample SPL anode biofilm adapted to -200 mV | place: USA | collected 2012-02-03
CTCGCTCCGCCGGCGAACAACGGTTCCTATGTAGATGAGCGACTGGCCTGGAGTGAATCAAGCACCCGCTGGATCTCGGCCCACAGGGCGGTCTCGGTGAAGGGCTTGGAGAGGAAACCATCCATGCCGGCTTGAACGCAGGCTTGTCTGTCTTCTGCATAGGCATGCGCCGTCAGGGCTATGATGGGGATATGCGGCGCTTCGCGGCCAGCTTCATGGGCTCGTATGCGCCTCGTGGCTTCGAGGCCATCCATCTTCGGCATGCTTACATCCATCAGTATGAAGTCCCAAGCGCCGTTTCAAGCGCAATGGCGCCATTGGGCGCCTGGGCCACCTGATATCCGGCCAGCTCCAGGATGCGCTTCAGATACAGCCGGTTGATGGCCTCGTCTTCTGCGATGATCGCCGTACCGTGGTGCACAGGCCGGTTGACAGGCGCAACTTCTGCCGCTGCCGGAATGACTTCGAGCATGGGTCTTGACCCGGTCGTCACCGGAATATCGATCACGAATTCGGTTCCCTGGTTGGGTCTGCTTGATAGATTGATCGATCCACGAAGAGCGTCGACAATGGCCTTGGCCATTGTCAGTCCCAGACCCAACTTTGCGGTAGGCCTGCCTTCTTCATCCTTGTACCGAACCATGAAAAGCCTGTGGCGCGCTTGCTCAGACAATCCTGGCCCCGTATCCCGCACCTCAATGTGCAAGCCTTCGGGCTCCAGACTCAGCACAAGATCGATCTCGCCATGCTCGGTATACTCGATTGCATTGTTGCACAGGTTCCTGATGGCCTGGGCCAGGCGCTTCGGATCGGAAATGATCAATTCATCAGAGCCCTGAATCATGCTGCGAAAGGTAAGACCACGAGTCTCGGCCGCCATCCTTGTCTCTGTCTCGATGGCTGTCGCGAACTGCCTGTACGCGAACTCGCTCATCTGCAGTCGTAGCGAACCATTTGCGGCATCGACCACATCGTCCAGGGTGTCCATGATTCCAGCCAGCTGTGACATCGATGACATGGCCATTTCGAGCGAATGATGCTGCTCGGGCTCCAGACGGGCCGGCTTGATCAATTCGAGAGCCCCCGAGGCTCCAACGAGCGGTGTCCTGAGCTCGCGGCTGAGGCATGCAAGCAGCTTCGTGCTTTCCGCCGTCAGGTCCGGTTCGCACCGTTGCGTGCTCAGCGTCTGTCCGCCTTCATCATGCGGGGGTTCTATCGGCTCGCTGCCCTGCGGCCGCATCGGCACCGCGGGAGCCGGAGCGCGCGCGGGTTGCTGCCGCGGGACGAGCGCCCAGGCCAGCGCGACGGATGCGATGATTGTCGCTGCGGCCAGCATGGCCAGAATCATGCCGTTCAGGAATATCGGGCTGGTCGGGCCCTGCATCGAGAACCATCGCAGGCCGATCCTGTCCAGGTCGCCACTCTCGCGCATCGCAAGAAGTCCGTGCTCGACGACGTCTTGCAGGACAGGATCGCCGGCCCTGAACTCGAGTCGGTAGGTAGTATGCCACAGGGGCGGACCGATCATCGAAAGGGACTGCCGCCCGTCCAGGAGCACCAGATGCGCACCGATGATCGTTGGCACAATGGCGCAGTCTGCGCTGCCATCGATGACGGCCGACAGCATGGCCGTCCAGTCGTCGAAGCTGGCCATCCTGGAACCGAGTCCTCGGGCGGCGGTCTGTGCAAGGTCACCGGCGCGGGTCGCTATGATGTGGTTCCTGATGCCGGCATTGTCATGGATATCGGAACCGCGCTTGACCACAACGCTATAGTCGGTATACCAGAGCGGAGTCGAGGCCGTGCCGGCGTCGATCGGGCGCATATCTGAATGCATGGCGGCACGGATATCGACCGAGCCTTCGTCCAGCATCGCTCGGGATGCAACCGGCCGTGCCGAGACGAATGTCACTGAAAGATGCTGGTCCCGAGCGAGCCGGTTCATCACGTCGACCATGAAACCAGCCGGCTCGCCCGTCTCATCGACATATTCGAAGGGAGGGGAACTCACATCGATGGACACACGCAGCATCCGGTCATTCCCATATGCCATCGTCGCCGCCAGGAGCAGCAACGAGATCGTCCCTATGGAAATTGTGCGCATATTTTTCACCGAATCAGCATACGATATCGCTCATGATAACGCAAGTTTGACCACGAACCGCGATTTCGGGCTATACTGTCGCTTCGAGGTAGTGCCGTGAATATTCGATTCAAGATTCTTGTTCCTGTACTCGCTGTTTCCGCGACCCTCTTTGGAACCGCCGCCGCGATAGCCGTTACCACCACCGTGAAGACCGCGATCGCGTCCGCCGAGCGGCAGGCGGTCGCCGCGGCAGAGCGCTATGCATACAGCATAGAGGCCCTGCTTGAAGGCCCCTTTGCAACCGCCCGCACGATGTCAGACATATTCAGTGATTACGCGTCGGTCGTCGAGTCCCAGCGGCGACCATATTTCGTCTCGATGCTGCGGTCGATCGCCGAACGCACCACTGACTTTCGCTCGGCCTGGACCGCCTGGACGCCCGATTCGATCGATTCGCTCGATGCCCAGTCAGTGGGTTCCCCGTATGCCAGCGATGGCGGATCCTTCTGTGTCGAATACGTGAAGGGCACCGACGCGAAGGGGCTGGTCGCGCTGCCAGATTCGGCCCGCACCGACAAGCGGTTCATCACGCCGTATACGCGGCTGACAACATCAATCGTCGGTCCGTACCGCCGACCGGACGACACCGCGGGCGACCCGGTCTTCAGCATCGCCTCGCCCGTCATCGAGGATGGAAAGTCCGTGGGGGTTGTTGGCATCGAACTGGAGGCGGTAACGATAACCCGGCTGGTCAATGCGATGAGCATGCAGACCGGTTCCGCGTTCTCGTTGCTCGACAATGACTACGTGTTTCTCGAGGCGGACAACCCCGAATATGTGGGGCGGTCGATCATCAGCATCGACGCGTCGCGGGGAAATGAGGCAAAGGCGGTCAGGGCCGGCGAGCAACATGTGTCGCACTTCAGGCAGGGAAAGGACGGCACGCCGTTCCTGCGGATACTGACGCCGGTGCGCGTCTCGGACACCAACGCGCCATGGTCGCTCCTGGTGGAGACACCGATGTCGACGATACGGGCCGCTTCAGGGGCCACAACGCTGATGGTCATGCTGCTGGCGACCTTTGCGGCGGTATTGCTCGCGCAGTTTGGAGTAACGATGATCGTCGCTGGCAAGGTTGCCAGACCCGCATTGCAGGCGGGTGCGCTGCTGAAGGGAATCGCAGAGGGCGATGGCGACCTTACCAAGCGCCTGGGCATCCGGACCAAGGATGAGATCGGAGCGCTCGCGCGGTCATTCGACAAGTTCGCCGAGAAGCTGGCCGGCATCATCGGCGATACCAAGCGAGCCGTGGCCGAACTGAAGGCAAGTTCCGGTGAACTTGATGATGGCATGCTCGCAGCCAGCGATGCCGCGCACCGCATCGATCAATCGATAGACGGCGTCATACAGCGCTCGCTCAACCAGGCGGCCAGCGTGGAAGAGGTCTCTTCATCGGTGGAGCAGATTGCGCGGAACATCGAGTCGCTCGATACGATGATAGAGCGGCAGAAGGCGGGCGTAGCCGAATCATCAGCTTCAATAGAAGAACTGGTCGGTGCAATAGGGTCGATCGGCAAGAATGTCAGTTCATTTGGCGACTACATGAATCTGCTGATAGAGGCATCGGACGCTGGCCGTGGCAAGCTGTCGGGTGTCTCGCAGCTGGTCCAGGACATATCAATACGGTCGCAGGGTCTGATCGACGCCAACAAGGTTATCCAGTCGATTGCCGCGCAGACCAACCTGCTGGCAATGAACGCGGCGATCGAGGCTGCGCATGCCGGCGATGCCGGAGCCGGATTCGCGGTGGTTGCCGACGAGATACGAACGCTGGCCGAGCTGTCGCAGGCTCGATCCAAGGAAATAGCGGCCAGCATCGGCGGCATTCGCGGCGGCATCGATCAGGTGGTCGTCTCCACGGCCGACGCGGAGCATGCGTTTGGCAACATTGTCGATCAGGTCCGACGCGTGGGAGAACTGGAAACCGAAATCAAGGCGGCGATGGCCGAGCAGGGTGCCGGCTCGAAACACGTGCTCGAGGCCCTGTCGGTCATTCGGGACATAACGGATGAGGTCAGAGGCGCCTCTGCCGAGATGACGCAGGGCGCGTCCGTCGCCGGAGAAGAGATGCATGCCCTGCTGCAGGTTACCGAGGAACTCAAGCGCAGCATGGAGGAAATCGGTCGGGATTCGGATGGTATCAAGGATGTGACGGCACGGGTCAACGAGCTGGGCCAGAGAAACGCCCAATTGCTGGCAAAGGTCGAGGTGGGCATCGAGCGGTTCAAGGTCAACCCAGACCAAGCAGCAGACCAAACCTGAACACGGCAAAGGCAATGACCCAGCCGAGTGTCAACATGAAGGCCACCTCGAAGAGCAGCCAGCCCCAGCCCAGCTCCGCTCTGATGGTGGCCAGTGATGCGAAGCATGGCGGGATGATCAGTATGAACAACATCAGGATGAAGGCGACCAGTGGGCCGAAGGCCGGATCGTTGCGCAGCGCATCCCGCAGACCCTCGCTCTCGGCACTCTCGTTGAGTCCGACGCTATAGAGGACGCCGAGCGTCGACACCACGACTTCCTTCGCAGCGAAGCCGGTCACGGTGGCCACGCCTACCTTCCAGTCGAATCCTATGGGCTTGAAGACCGGCTCTATGAATTTGCCGATCCGGCCGGCGATGCTCTGTTCAAGGGCGTGCTGCGCCGTCGCCGCGGCAGTTTCCTGGCCGACCGGCTTGTACACCGGGAAATTCGTGATGGCCCATATCAGTACGGAGGCGGCCAGAATCACGGTGCCCGCCTTCTTCATGTAGTTGGATGTCTTCTCCCATATATGCCACACGATGCCCGACAGTGTCGGCGCCCTGAACGGTGGCAGTTCCATCACGAAGGGGGTCGCATCGCCACGAAGCAGGGTGCGCTTCAATACGAAGGCTGATGCCAGCGACATGACGACCCCGACGCCATAGATCAGCATGACCATGTTGGCGGCATTGTTCGGGAAGAAGGCCGCGGCGAGCAGCACGTAGACTGGCAGTTTCGCGCCACAACTCATGAACGGTATGATCAGAATGGTGACGATGCGGTCCCTGCGGCTCTTGAGCGTACGGGCTGCCATGATGGCGGGCACCGAACATCCGAAGCCAAGCATCATCGGGAACACCGACTGGCCGTGCAGCCCGAACGTGTGCAACAGCTTGTCCGTCGCGAACGCGGCGCGTGACATGTAGCCGATGTCCTCGAGCAAGGACAGGAAGAAGAACAGGATGACGATCAGCGGCACGAAGGAGAAGACGCCACCGACGCCGCCTATGATGCCGTCCACCAGCAGGGATTGCACCATCCCGGCAGGCACGACCGACCGAACCACGGCTCCAAGCCACGCGAAGAAGGTCTCAAGCCAGACCATCGGATACGAGCCAAGGGCAAAGGTTGTCTGAAATACCGCCCAGAGCACGCCAACGAATATTGGCAGCGCCAGGAACTGGTTCATGACCACCTTGTCTATGGATTCAGTCAGCGAAAATGAAGGGCGTTGCTCGATCGTTATGCATTCCTTGGTAGCGCCCCTGATGTAGCCGTAGCGCTGCTCCGATACTACAATCTCCGCATCCTTGCCGTAGTGTGCCTCTATCCAGGTGCTCGACTCCCGGGCAAGCACCGCAACTGCCGTGGCATCGCGGTGTTCTGTCAGCCTTTCGAAGGCGTGCACATCCTTCTCCAGCAACTTGATCGCCAGCCAGCGGGCGGGGAAGTGGGCACAGAACCCGGCATCGGCACGAATCGCCCCTTCAAGCGCCTCAAGTTTGTCCTCTATCTCGGATCCATATCTGATGAACTTGTGCGGTGCCCGATTCCGGTCGGTCACGGTCGCGTCTATCGCGTCGAGCAGACGATCCATGCCATCGCCCTTGGGACCAATGGTCTTGACCATCGGAATGCCGAGGACGGCCGCAAGCGCCTCGGCATCGATCCTGATGCCCTTGGCCTCCGCCTCGTCGCTCATGTTCAGCGCGCCTACTACCGGTATGCCCAGCTCCTGGAACTGCAGGCACAGGTACAGATGCCGGGAGAGGTTGGTTGAGTCCATGACGTTGACGATGACATCGGGCGCGTGGTCAAGCAGGAAGTCACGGGCCACCACCTCGTCTATCGAATATGCCGTCAGGCTGTATATGCCCGGCAGGTCGATGAAGTCGTAGTGCCTGCCGTTTCTCGTCCTTGATCCCTCGCGCTTCTCTACGGTGACTCCGGGATAGTTCCCCACCTTGTGGTGCGCACCGGTCAGCGCATTGAAGATGGTCGTCTTGCCGGCATTTGGGTTGCCTGCGAGCGCCACCTTGAGTGGCCGCACCGGAGCCACGTCCGATCCGTTGTGCATATCGGCTTCTTCAATAAACATAATCTATCATACCATAATATGATAATGATAATCAATATCAGTAGAGAGCAAACACCGGTCGGCATGCTTTCTGCTTTCTGTTCCGGCACTATTCATGGTATATATAGGAATGGACTCACCTCGAATGTATGCGTTGATCACAGGCGCTTCCGGCGGAATCGGCAGGGAATTTGCCATGCAGCTCGCAGGGCGGGGCAAGGCCTGCATCCTGGTTGGCAGAAATTCGGTCAGCCTCAGCACGGTGCTGGCGGAATTCCCCGAGCCGGCGCGCAGTCAGTCGGTCGTGCTGACCAGTGACCTGTCGTTGCCGGGGACCGCGACGGCCCTGCATGCTGACTGCGTTGAGAAAGGTCTTGCCGTCGACCTGCTTGTCAACAATGCAGGCGTCGGCCTCTTCGGTCCCAGCGTCGACATGGATACGGCAGCGGTAGCGGCGATGATCGGCCTGAACATTACCGCACTGACGACGCTCTGCCAGCTCTTTGGTTCCGACATGCGGGCCAGGGGGGTGGGCCATATCCTGAACGTCGGCTCGTTCGTGGGGCTCAACGCCACGCCGTTTTTTGCCAGCTATGCGGCGACCAAGAGCTATGTGCTCAATTACAGCCTGGCCTTGCGCGCCGAGCTGGCCGGATCTGGCGTCGGCGTCACCTGCCTCTTGCCCGGCTATGTGCGGACAGGCTTCGATGAACACGCCGGCATCGTCAATGAGGCCTACCAGAAGTTCTCGAAGGCCAACAGCCTCGCGCCCGATGTCGTGGCCCGCATCGGCCTTCGTGCGATGGACCAGCGCAAGGCTAGCGTCATCGCCGGCGGCAGGAACCGCTTCGCCGCACTCTTGCTCGGGCTCCTGCCGCGGACCGCGCCGCCGGCCATCATCAAACGCTTTCTGGACTCGCTGGTCTGACCAGTGCCATCCCAGCCTCAGGACCTGCCATGAAGACCAACTTTTCCATTGTACCCAAGCTGCTCCGCAAGGACCCACTGCTCGCCGGGCGCATGGCCGCCGCTTTCTTTGCAGGACAGAAGTCCATGCTCGTCGACCACACGCTGCATCCCGCCACGTCGAACGAGCTGGGTCTGATATACTTCAGGCTGACCCCGCTGTGCAACCTGCGCTGTGTCATGTGTGGCCAGCGGGGCGACAAGGGCGTGCTCAAGGGTAGCTTCGCCGCCAGCGAGGCCCGCAAGGTGGTGCCGCTCGATGACTACAAGCGGCTGGTCGACCAGATCAAGCACAAGCATCCTGTAGTCTACCTCTGGGGCGGCGAGCCATTTCTGTATCCTGACCTCTTCGCGCTGATCGACTACATGATGGCGGCTGGACTCATCGTCACCGTCAATACCAATGGTACCTTCCTTGCGCAATATGCCGAGGAGATAGTACGGAAGAAATGGCACGGGCTGTTTGTATCGCTCGATGGCTTCGAGGCGACCAACGACAAGATACGCGGGGAAGGATCGTACAGGCGGGTACTTGCCGGCTTCGAGGCGATCAACCGGGAGAAGGAGCGGCAAGGGTCGCACTACCCATACATGGGCGTGGTGACAACGGTCAGCAACCTGAATTACCGTGACCTGTACGCCCTTGCGGAGGCTACGAAGGACTTCAAGCTGGCATGGCACATATACAACCTGGGGACCTACACGAACGATGCCATTGTGGCGAGCCAGCAGGCGTTCATGAAGGAGCATCTGGATACCGATATCGCCTGCCTGCCGGGCTATGCGACGGGCTACAATGAGGGCATCGACGGTCAGGAGCTGTACGACATCCTGACCAGGATTCATGCCATGGACATCGATCATCCGATCATCACCGTGCCCGCGCTGGAGCCGGACAAGATCGACATATACTATGGAAAGCTGGACGTACCAGTGCGCACCCATTGCTCGGTGCCCTGGAGCCAGGCGAATATCGACTACAATGGCGATGTGCACTTCTGTGCCGACTACAACGATTACCCGCTTGGCAACATACGCGAGCAGTCGTTCTTCGATATCTACAATGGCGAACGCGCCCGGAAGTTCAGGCTCGCGCTCAAGCATGCCAGGAATGGCATATTCCCTGGCTGTGTCCGCTGCTATCAGAACATGCTGTGCGGCAGGCGCGTCAGGGGATTCTAGCACCAGACACCGGAGGTCCGAATGGACAATAGTTTTCTGCACGCCACCCTGATACTGATTCTGGTTACCGACCCCCTCGGCAATATCCCGCTGTTCATAACGGCGCTGGAACGGGTCTCGGCTGCGAGAAGGACGCGTGTCATACTGCGCGAATGCGCGTTTGCCTTTGGCATCCTGCTCCTGGCCATGGTAGGCGGCCGCGGCGCGCTTGGCGTGCTGGGCATCGGTGATGCGAGCCTCAAGGCCGCCGGCGGCGTGATTCTGCTGCTGATAGCCATCAACATGATATTCCCGATGGCTGGCGCCAGGATGGGCGAAGGCCCGACCGATGGCGAGCCGCTGATCGTGCCGATCGCGGTGCCGCTGATCGCCGGTCCTTCGGCGATAGCGACGGCGATGCTGGTCGCCGCCGACGATCCGTCCAGGATGCCGCTGTGGGTAGGCGCGCTTGCCATATCCATGGCGCTGACGCTGGCGAGCCTCTTCCTGTCGTCGACCTTCAAGCGCCTGCTTGGCGTGCAGTTGCTGTCGGCGATCGAGCGCCTGATGGGTCTGGTGCTGACGGCCGTCTCGGTAGACATGATCATGGGCGGCGCCGGCGCATACTTCGGCGCCCTGATCAAGTAGCGTTTCCGAAAGGATCATATGAGTATCTTCGAGATCATCATGCTGGTGTGTTTTGGTGCGGCTTGGCCATTTTCGATATACAAGTCGATCAAGACCAGGCGGACCGATGGCAAGAGTCTGGTCTTTCTGCTCATCGTCATCGTGGGCTACCTGTCGGGCATCATCAACAAGCTGCTGTACAAGCCGGATTTTGTCATATGGCTCTATGCGATCAACGCGACGATGGTGTCGACCGATGCCGTGCTCTGGCTGCGCAACCGGCGCCTGGAGCGGCAGACCGATGGAGCCGCGCACTGATGCGCACGGTGCGCTGGCTTGTTCCGGCCCTGGTCGCGCTGGCCGTGTCCTGCGCCACGCGACCACCCCTGGCCGACCGGCGTCCGGCAGCGCTGACCATATCGTATGATGCGCTGGCGGTGTCCGGTACCGGCCTCGATTCGGCCCGGCTCGATGCGTATGTGGAGCTTTCGAACTCCGGCCCCGCCAGCGTTGACATCGAGTCGGTCGATTGCAGGCTGGATGGCGAATCCGGTTCGGTCGCGACGGGCAAGCCAGGCACCGGCGTGCGGCTGGCTCCCGGCGAATCGGCCAGCCTGCCGTTGCGGCTTGACTTCCAGGTGCCGGCGGGCACGGCGGCGCTCGTACCCTTGTCGCTCGCAACGGAGGTAATGGCGCGCGCAGCCGGTGGCGAACAGCACCGCTTTGACGGCACGATCCGCGTCGAGGTGCCGCGCGTGATGGCGCCGGTGCTCGATATTGCCTTGATACGCATCATCAAGGACGAGCTGATCAATACCCGCCTGCGCGTCGATCTGGCAATCCACAACCCGAACGCCTTCGGGCTTTCGTTCGCAACGCTGGACTACCGGCTCTACGGCGAGGGACGCTTCTGGGCCGACGGCAGCCAGGCGCAGCCGTTCGATGTTCCAGCCGGCAGCACGGCCACGGCCAGCCTGTTCCTGACGATGAACTTCACCGATATGAGCCGATCACTCCTCGATCAGGTTATCAGGCTGGCGACGGTCAACTACCGGCTGGCCGGCGCGGCTCGCATCGATACGGGCCTCGGGTTCCTGCCGCAATTCGTGCTGCCCTTCGACATGGCCGGTCGCGCGGAAGTTACGCGGTAGTCACGACAGAGCGCAGCAGCCCGGCCATGTCCCGCGCCCGCGCCGCGGCGGTGCCGGTATATCCTGACCAGTCCATCAGCGCGTCGAGGGCCTTGTGCCCCAGCGTGTCCGCGAAGAAGGCGTCAGAGGAAAGGCGCTGCGCCAGAGGGTTGGGCGAGCCGGTGCTGGCGGTCCGCACCGCTTCCCAGGAGGCCAGCGCGTGCTCCCTGAGGCGCTCGTGCGTTTGCTGCCTGTCGGCCCCGGCCTTGCCCATCGCCATCAGCACCCGTTCCGTGGCGGCAAACGGACCGTAGGTCGCCATCGTGCGCTCCATCGCCGGCCTGTTGACGACGAGGCCGCTCACGATCTTCTGCGCCGTGGCAAGCAGCTCGTCGCATATCAGGAAGGCCTCGGGCAGCATCGAGCGACGATTGGCCGAATCATCCAGCGTGCGCTCCAGGATGTTCTGGGCAGCGTTCTGCCAGGCCACCTGCGGCAGCACCGCCAGCGATCGCGCCAGCGAATCGATCTTCTCCGCGTTGATCGGGTTGCGCTTGAAGGGCATAGCCGACGAGCCCACCTGCTTCGAGCCGAACGGCTCCGAAAGCTCCCCAATCGGAGGCGACTGCAGTATGCGCATGTCGAGGGCGAACTTGTGCAGCGAAGCCCCGAGGCCGGCCAGCGTTGACACGACGGCGTAGTCCTGCTTGCGCGTGTAGGTCTGCGTCGCGAGCGGGTAGAATGGAAGCTCGAGCTCTTCGGAGAGTCGCTGTTCAAAGTGCCGGACGCGGTCAGGGCCGACCAGCTCCGCATACGAGGCCGCCGTGCCCACCGCTCCCTTGAAGCCCTTGCCCCGTATTGAATCGCGCTCGTGCGCGATGCGCTGCCGGTCATCGAGCAGGTCCTGGGCCCAGATGCCCAGGCGGTAGCCCAGCGTCGTCGGTTCGGCCGGCTGGATGTGCGTGAACGCCATCACCGGCACGTCGGCATAGGCTTCCATCCGGTCAGCGAACGCGGCAAGCAGGGCATCGAGCGCGTCGATCAGCAGGTCAAGGCCGCGCCTGAGCCGCAGGGCATCGGCGTTGTCCTCGATGTCCATGCTCGTCGCGCCCAGATGGATGATGCCGCCGGCCTGTGGACACTGTTCGGCGAACGCCTTGACCTCGGCCATCAGGTCATGCCTGATCTCGGCCTCGATGGCCAGCGAGCGCTCGATGTCGATGTCGTCCGCATGGGCGGCGAGCTCGTCGACCTGGGCCGGGCTGACCAGACCGAATTCCGCCTCGACCCGCGCCAGGTGTACCCAGATCGAGCGCCAGAGCCGCCGCTTCGTCAGGTCGCTCCAGGCTGAGCGCATCGCCGCGCTGCCATATCGCCAGCTGTATGGTGACTGGTATACCGAATGATCGATCATGCGCCTGATACTAGCAGAGGCGCCGCATCGATTCCAGCGGTACCTATTCATATCTTCTTGGGATTTTTGGATATATAGTATATAGTGGAGCAATCGGTACTGATTCCGATACCGCCATGTTCCAGAGGAAGCCACGAATGAAACACCGTCTTTTCCCCAATATGACCATACTGGCCAAGCTGATAGCGCTCTGTCTCGTCGTCGTGCTGGCATTCACCGCCCTGTTTCTGTTCAGCCGGTCAGGGCTGGTCTGGATAGCCAGGTCGATGGAGGAGATGCAGAATACGCACGCTGCCGCATCCCAGGTGGCCAAGCAGGTTGCGACGCACGCCTATGATGCCCAGATTGCCCTGTACAAGGCCGCGAACTATCGTTCCCAGTACTATTCGACAGAAGATGTCCAGGCGATGATAGACAAGGCCACGGCATCGATGGCCGATGGCATAGCCACGGTTGCCAACTTCGAGCAGCTGACGGGACTGAGCCCCGAGGAATCCGACGCGGCGGTCGCCACAAAGACGGCCTTCGATGCCTATGCCAAGGCCTCCAAGAACACGCTTGGCTTCATCATCGATGTCCCGGCGCTGGCGCTCTCTTCGATGCCCGATCTGGAAAAGAAGTTCGCGGCGATACTGGATTCCGTAGCCGCCCTCGATCAGGCCATTGCCAAGGCCGGCTCCACGGCCTACGCGGCCGCGCAATCCCAGGCGAACCGTCTGATCATCCTCTTGATGGTCGTTGGCCTGATCGTGATAGCGCTGACCATCGGTGTCTCGACGCTGACGGTGCTATCCATCACGGCTCCGATCGGTACTCTGGTTGGTGTCCTGGACACCGCCGGCAAGGGTGATTACCGCCTGCTGACAGGGCTGTCTGGCCGCGACGAGATGGGGCGCATGGGGCGGAGCATCGATACGCTGATAGGGCAGACCCGGTCGCTGATCGGCACCGTCAAAGAGAAGGTCGCGGCGCTCGAGGAGACGGGCCAGAACCTGGCCGCCAATATGGAGGAGACCGGCTCCGCGGTGATACAGATAAACTCGAACATTTCCAGCACGAGAAGCCAGCTCAACGAGCAGACCGATTCGGTCAGCGAGGTCTCCGCGGCCATCGAGGAGCTCGCGCGTAGCGTCGACTCGCTGTCGGGGCTGATCGGTACGCAATCCGGCGTGGTATCGCAATCCTCCGCAGCGGTTGAGCAGCTGATCGCCAACGTCGAGTCGGTGGCCCAGTCATTGGTCGTCGCGGCGGAGGCCAGCACCTCGCTTGTGTCGGTTGGCGCCGAAGGCAAGACACGCATCGATGAGGTGGGAGAATCCGTCCGGGACATTGTCAGGAATTCGGAGAACCTGAACGAGGCCGCGACCGTGATAGCGGCGATAGCGGAACGGACCAACCTGCTGGCGATGAATGCCGCCATCGAGGCCGCGCATGCCGGCGAGGCGGGCAAGGGCTTCGCGGTCGTTGCCGACGAGATACGCAAGCTGGCGGAGCAGTCCACCGGCCAGGCGAAGGACATTTCGGCCGGGCTCGGCAAGGTGGCCCAGTCCATCGAGACGGTGCGCGCCGCCTCCGATTCGGCCGTCGAGTCGTTCGGGGCTGTGCTGGAGCGCTCCGAGGCTCTGGGCGGCGAAATTGGCCGGACCAGCACCGCGATGGCCGAGCAGCGCGAGGGCGGCAGGCAGCTCCTGGATGGGCTTTCGCGACTGAAGGACATTACCCAGCAGATTTCCCAGGGCGCCCAGGAGATGACCGGCGGCAACCGGGCCATACTCGATCAGGTCGCCAGGCTGACCGCCGTCAACAAGTCGGTGGTGCAGAACAACGACGAGATCATGATCGGCACCAAGGAGATCAACGAGGCTATCGTCGCCACGACCGAGCTGTCATCCCACAACGCCGACCTGATATCCGATGTCAAGTCGGCCGCGGACAAGTTTACCGTATAGCCTCGACGCAGACGGCGCTGAGTTTCAGCGGGGCTATCCTGCTGAGCGGATCGAGTTCGTCCCTGGTCAGCTTGTTGACCAGGGCGTTGGGGAAATGGAACGGCATGAATGTCTCGCCGGGCGTTACCCCATCGTCGATCCTGACCACCGTTGCCAGCTCGCCACGGCGCGAGCGGACCCGGACCCGTGCGCCATCGGCGAGGCCGAAACGGCGCGCGTCGTCGCTGTGCACCAGGATGTACGACTCGCTGGCGAAGGCCGACAGCGGCGCGCTGCGCAGGCTCATCGTCGACGAGTGGAACTGATACAGGATGCGCCCGCTGTTCATCAGCAGCGGGAACTCATCGTCGGTGGCCTCCGCGCCTGATACATACGCTACCGGTGTCATTCGGGCCAGACCGTCGGGCGTGTTGAATTTTTCAAGGAACAGCGTCGGCTGGCCCGGATCATCGGCGCTCGCGCATGGCCACTGGATCCCCTGCCGGTCGATGCGCCGGTACGTTATGCCGGCCATGATCGGCGCAGCCTTGGTCGCCTCGTTCCAGATGGACTCGGAGGATGCATACTGCTCCGGCGAACCGCCCGGACCCACGGGCCTGCCCATGCGCCGGGCGATCTCCTGCACGATCCATGAGTCGTCGCGTGCCTGCCCCGGCGCGGCGACCGCCTTCCTGACACGCATCACGCGGCGATCCGAATTCGTGAACGTGCCATCCTTCTCAGCGAAGCTCGTGGCGGGCAGCACGACATCTGCGCGCAGCGCCGTAGGCGTCATGAAGATGTCCTGCACCAGCATGAAGTCCAGCCTGTCCACGGCTTCCTCGACATGGTTGAGGTTGGGATCGGTGTGCAGCGGGTTCTCGCCCATGATATAGAGGCCGTGCACCTTGCCGTCTCCGGCCGCCTTCATGATCTCTACCGTGGAGAATCCCCGTTCGCCGGGCAGTTCCGCGGCTGGGTAGCCCCACAGCGCGGCGATGCGCCCGCGGTTGGCCGCGTCGGCGGCCGGAATGTAACCGGGATAGAATATCGGCGATGCGCCGACATCGGTGGCACCCTGCACGTTGCTCTGCCCGCGGGGTGGGCTGATGCCGGCACCCTCGCGGCCAACCTGCCCCGCCACCAGCATCAGGTTGATCAGGGCGAAGACGTTGTTCGTGCCCACCGCCTGCTGGCTCATGCCCATGCCCGTCGCGATGATTGATCTTCCGGCGGTGGCATACAGCCTCGTGGCCTCGCGCAGCTTGTCGGCCGGCACGCCGCATATCCGCTCGACTTCCGCCTCGTCGTACGGCTCCACCGCCAGCCGCAGCTGTTCCAGCGACTGCAGTCCTCCGGAGACACGCTTCGCTATGAAGTCCCGATCCACCCAGCCTTCGGCCATCGCGATGCGCGCCATGCCGTTGAGCAGCGCGACATCGGTGCCCAGCCGGGGCTGCAGCCACACGTCGGCCCAGTCAGCCAGCGGCGTCCAGCGCGGATCGATGACGACCAGTTTGCCGCCGTTGACCAGGCCCCGTTTCAGGTAGGTCGCCGTAACGGGATGCGTCTCTATCATGTTGTTGCCGATGACCAGCGCGCAGTCAACATGCTCGTAATCCTGTATGGAGTTCGTCGCCGCACCGTCTCCCAGCGCCTTGAGCATCGCCGTGACCGTGGACGCGTGGCAGAGCCTGGTGCAGTAGTCCAGGTTGTTCGTCCCGAAGGCGACGCGCACCAGCTTCTGGAAGAGGTAGTTGTCCTCGTTCGAGCACTTCGCGGACGACAGCCCCGCCAGAGCATCGGATCCATACTGCTTCTTTATGGAGAGAAAGGCCTGGGCCGCCCTGTCCAGCGCCTCGTCCCAGCTCGCCTCGCGGAATGCACCGTTCTCCTTGATGAGCGGCACGGTCAGACGCTCGGGGCTGTTGACGAAATCATAGCCGAAACGGCCCTTGACGCAGAGCCGCCCGTCGTTGGGCAGCACCCCCTCGACGCCATTGGAGCGCACGATCTGGTTGCCCACGACCAGCAGCTCCAGCTGACAGCCGACGCCGCAGTACGAGCAGGTGGTCCGCACGGTGTGCGCGTTCGGAGGAAGCGTATCGCCGGAAAAGAGCCCCGCGCGCCTGATCGCGTCACGATTTGGCTTCTCGACCAGGGCTCCGGTCGGACACAGCTGCACGCACTCTCCGCACCCGTCACACTCGGAGCTGCCCCAGCCTTCCATGCCGGCCGATATGTACGAATCGATGCCGCGGCCCAGAATGCCTATGACGCCCTTGCCCTGCACCTCGTCGCAGCCTTTGACGCATCGGAAGCATTTGATGCAGTGCGACGGATCGTACGTAAGAATGACAGACGAACCATCGATTCCCGGCCGGTCTCCGTGCGCGAGCGGCAGGCCCAGCGCCTCGACGGGGGGCCGCGGCGGCGTCGTTGAATCGGCCAGGCCGTACCGCACCGCCAGCTCGGCGAACTCGTCGCGATGGGAGCCATCGGTGCCGATGGCGACTTCGCTCATCAGCGACGCGAGTATGAACCGGCGCTCGGTCTCGAGCTCTTCATCGAAGGCCGTCACGGTCATGCCATCCTCCACCCTGGTGGAGCACGAGGTGACCAGCCCACGCATGCCGGCGACCTTCACGATGCACAGCCGGCACGCGCCGGTCGGGCTCAGCTTCCGGTGCCAGCACAGGCTCGGGATGTTGAAGCCCGCCTCGCGGGCCACCTCAATGAGCAGACGCCCCGGTGCGGTGGTGATGCTCGAACCGTCGATGGTGATGCTGACCGTATTGTCATGCTGCATGAATGCCTTCCCTTCAGAAGAGGCTGGTAAGGTTCCGAGCCGCGCTCCGGAGTGACAGTATGGGTGACTGGCCAAGCGGGCAGAGGGAGGCCTTGGCAATGCGTTCGGCGTCGGCGACCAGGGACGCGAGATCTTCCTGCCTGAAAGATCCTGATCGAGCCGCCACCGCCATGGATCTGGCACGTTCTGCCAGCCTGGCGGTACCGACTCGACATGGCACGCACTTGCCACATGATTCGTGCCTGAAGAAATCCATGATCGCCGCAAGGCAGTCCACCACCGATCTGCCCGGCCCCAGCACGATGATCGCACCGGAGCCCAGCGTCGCGCCGGCTTCCTTCAGCGCATCATAGTCCATGATCAGATCGAGCCTGTCGCCTGATACAAAGGTACCAGCCGCCCCGCCGAGCAGTACCGCCAGCGGTCTGTCGGCTGAGCCTCCGGTCCTGTCGACGACGCCGCCTGCCGCGGTGATGATGTCCCCCAGGCGTATGCCCAGTGGCCACTCGCCATAGCCGGGCCGGGCCACATCGCCCGAGACACAGAAGATCTTCGTGCCCGGAGAGGCGGCGGTGCCGAGCCGCAGATAGGCCGCGGCGCCGTGCTCGAGCACCCACGGAAGGCAGGCCATCGTCTCTACATTATTGATCAGCGTTGGTCTGCCCCAGAGACCCGATTCGGCGGGGAAGGGCGGCTTGATACGCGGGCTTCCGCGCTTGCCTTCGAGCGACTCGATGAGCGTCAGCTCTTCGCCGCATAGATATGAGCCCGCTCCAGGCCTGATGACCAGATCGAATGAGAAGTCAGTGCCCAGAATGTGCTGACCCAGAAGCCCCGCGGCGCAGGCGGAGGCGATAGCCTTTCTGACGCGCTGTATCGCATCGTCATATTCGCCGCGAATGTAGACATAGCCCTGCCGCGCCCCGATCGCGTACGCGGATATCGCCATACCCTCGACGAGCAGCATCGGCAGGCGTTCCATGATGATGCGATCCTTGAAGGTGCCGGGCTCGCCCTCATCCGCATTGCACACCACATAGCGTTCGCAGCCTTCCGTATCCGAACAGGCCGAACCCGCGGTGGCGCGCTCCTTGAGGCCTGTCGGAAATCCGGCGCCACCCCGCCCGCGCACCTTGGCGTCTGACAGCTGGGTAACCACCGCGTCAGGGGGCATGCGCAGCGCGGCCTGCAGTCCGACCCAGCCGCCGGCCGCTCCGTAGCGAGCGGCGTCTGTCCCGTCCAGATCCGCGGGAAACCGGAAGACGGTGCGTGTGACGGAGGCCGGGCCGATATCATCGGCATACATCGAAGCCGCCGGGAATGAGGCGCTGGCTTCCGCTCGATCGCGGGTCCGGACGGCATTCAGGATGGCCGCCACCCGTTCTGGATCGAGTTTGCCATACACTGCGTCGTCAAGCATCATCGACGGCGCGCCCGCGCATCGACCCAGGCACTGGGTCGTCTCCAGCGTGAACGTGCCGCTCGGATCGGTACCGCCGACCGGCGCACCGCTCAGCCTGGAAATCGTCGTGAGCATATCTGCTGACCCGAACGGGTCTACTGACCCGAACGGGTCTACTGACCCGAACGGGTCTACTGACCCGAACGGGTCTACTGACCCGAACATCCTGCACACGGGCGAGGCGCAGACCCGTATCAGGTGCCTGCCGCGCGGCTTGAGGCTCAGCATCGAATAGTAACTGGCGATGCCCGCCGTCTCCGCTCGGGACATGCCATACGAACGGGCCAGACGCGCAAGCTCCTCTGGGGGTATCCATGAACCCTGCGTCCTGGCCTGTATGGCATGCATGTCCCCGAGAATCGAATCACGTCGCCTCATGGCGGACAGTATAGGCCAGTTCGTACCGTCCGTCAAAGATTCAATAAGCGCTATATTATATCGATATGATTATATCGTCTTCGTCGGAGGCATGTCGCGCGGATTGGGCGTCTTGACCACGAAGAACTCGAGCGTCTCGGTGCCCTGGTTCTGGATGGCCATCTTCACGTTGAAGGGGACGGCGACGATCGAGCCGGCCGGGTGCTGATTGAATGGCTGGTCCTCCAGCGACAGGCTCAGGGTGCCGCGCACGATGATCTGTCGCACGTTGGAGTTGGCCACGTGGGTCTTCACTGACTCTCCCGCTGGCAGGACGATGTGGTTGATGCCGACGAACTCGTCGTCGACGATCTGCTCCATCGTCTTCGCGTCCGTTCTGGCATAAGCATAGGGTTTCTCTATCATGGTACGACCTCCTGGGGTAAGTGCGCCGATCACGCTATCTTGGCGGCAAATGCCTTGCCGTATTCGAATGCCGCCCGCAATGCGTCATCATCGGGATTCCACATCGCCTTGAAACCATCATCGACCACGTCGAAGCCTGAATCCCTGAGCGCGTCGGAGATGATCTTGACCGATTCGCCCGACCAGCCATAGGTACCGAAGGCGGCAGCCTTCTTGCCCTTGAACCTGAGCCCCTTGATCTCCTCCAGCGAGCCGGCAACGGCCGTCAGGATGCCCTTGCCCACGGTCGGGGAGCCGATCAGCACGGCCTTCGACCTGAACAGGTCGGTCAGCGCGTCGTTCTTGTCGAATTTTGACAGGCAGTGCGACACCACCGTCGTCGATGGCGACACGCTGTTGATGGCCCGCGCGAAGGTGTCCGCCAGGGCGCGCGTGCCCTGCCACATCGTATCGTACAGGATGGTCACGCGGTCCTCCTGGTAGTCCTGGCACCACTCCATATACTTGAGCACGATCTGCGTGGGATTGTCACGCCAGATGACGCCGTGGCTCGTCGCTATCATGTTGACGGGCAGCTTGAGCGACAGCACCTGGTCGATCTTGGCCTTTACCAGCGCGGAGAACGGGGTCAGGATGTTCGCGTAGTACTTGATGGCCTCGTCGTACAATTCGTCCTGATCCACCAGGTCATTGAACAGCTTCTCGGTGGCGAGATGCTGGCCGAAGGCATCGTTGGAGAACAGGATCGCGTCGCCGGTCATGTACGAGAACATGCTGTCCGGCCAGTGCAGCATCGGCGCCTCGATGAACACGAGCTTCTTGCCGTTGCCAAGATCCAGTTCGTCGCCGGTCTTGACGACATGAAAGTCCCAGTCCTGGTGATAATGACCCTTGAGCGACTTGACGCCGTTGGCCGTGCAATAGACCGGCAGGTCCGGCCTGCGGCGCATCAGCTCGGGCATGGCACCCGAGTGGTCGCTCTCGGCGTGCTGGGCGATGACCATGTCCAGCCGGCCCAGGAGACCCTCGGTCTCCAGGTTGTCGACGAATTCCTTGGCGTATGGGCCCCAGACCGTGTCGATCAGCACGGTCTTGCCTTCCTCGATGATGTAGCTGTTGTAGCTCGAACCCTTGTGTGTCGAGTACTCGTCGCCATGGAAACGGGTAAGCTCCCAGTCTATCTTGCCTACCCACGATACGGTGGAAGTCAGTGTCTTCTTCATGCGGGACTCCTTGTGGCCGTCGCTTTCGTGTCGCGGTCATGAAACCATGATGGATTCAATATCACGCCGTTTGCCGTTCTTGTCAAGGTATAAGAGTACGAGAATGCCGAAATAACCATCATATTCAGGTGTTTGGGTCCGGAATCGGCAATATTCCGCCGCTGTCAGTCGGCCAGGCGCTTCTCGCCGGACAAGGCCCGCTTTCCGGTAAGGTCCTGGCTGGCCTCGAGCACGCCAAGATACTGGCCATCGGCCGAGCGCAGCGCGAAATATTCTATATGAATGAATCGTCCGCCCATCGATATCCAGAACGCCTCGCTGTCCTTCTCGCCGCGCCTGAAGGCCTCGATGATGGCGACGACCCTGCCGACGCTGGCGCCCGGGTGGCAGTTGCGGACGTCGCGGCCGACTATGGCCGGGCTGCGCGGAAAGATGCGGTGCGGCGAGTCGGAGAACCAGCGCACCTTATCGTCGGCGTCCACATACGTCATGTCGACCGGCAGCGAGGCGAACATCGCCGCGAGCACCTGGTTCGGTATGCTGCCGGTACGCCCCAGAAAGCCGCCGGCATGGCTGGTGGCGGGGTTGCCGGCCGCGGCATGGTCGACCCGAGCCGGCTGGGCCGGATGGCGGCCAAATGACTGGATCGTCGCGTCATCCAGGAACGCGTAGCCATAGTCGGCCGCCTCGACGAACAACAGCTCATCGGTCTCCGCCGGCATCAGATTGAGCATGACCGGAAACAGCGCGCAATCCTCGCGGAACACATTGGCGTTCAGGTCGAAATAGAGCCGGCCAAGCGCCTGATTGAGCGGCGCCGGATCGAATGACACCTGCGATCGCGGGTTGTCCAGCAACGCGAGCCCCGCATCGACCAGCCGTGTAGCGACCTCGAGGCCGCGGCGCGCATCATCCTGGATTTCCCACATGATGCGGACGCAGCGGTATTCCGGATACCGCGACTCGAACCAGGGAAACAGCACATTCTCCTTCTTGCGGTAGTGCGCCTCCACCGCGCCGAGCCGCCCCAGGAGCGAGCGCAGTCCGGACAGCGCGTCCCGCGCCTCCCGTTCCGATGACCGCGCGCCGTTGATTTCCCTGGCCAGGGCCTTGCCTTCATCGAGTACCTTGAGCAGACCGGCGTTCTCCGCCATCAGCGACGCAAAGAGCCGCTCGCCCCGCCCGGGCGCGCAGCGATGGCGCCTGAGGGATGCCGACAGCAGATTGACCAGCCTGGATATGGCTGGCTTGAGCAGCGCGAGGTCCACGCCTGCCGCCACCGCCGCATCGACCGCGTTGACGAGGTCTTCGGGGCGGGCATCCTCGACCAGCGGCATCGCCTGAGCCACCGCCTCGTTGTTTCCGCCAAGAATGAGCGCGTTGAGAAGATCGGAGAATGCGGCGGCCCTGGCCGCCGCGTTGCTGATGGCCTCAGACATTGCGGGTACCTCGTGCTATAGTGTAACATCCGATTCCGATGAAAGCGAGGCAAGAAACCCATGCCCATAGCCACCGCCGTACGTGCCAGCCTGGAGAAAGGCTCCTGGATCAGAAAGATGTTCGAGGCGGGCATCCAGCTGAAGGCCCGGCTCGGCGCATCGGCCGTCTTTGACTTCTCGCTCGGCAATCCCGACCTGGAGCCACCTCCCGAGTTCATAGCCGCGCTGCGCTCGGCGGCGCTCAGTGACGAGCTCGGCTCGCATGCCTACATGACTAACGCCGGCTACCCGCTCGTCCGCGCCGCGATGGCGCAGAAGGTGAGCCGGGAGCACGATGTCCCGATCACGGCCGATGAGGTGGTGATGACCGTCGGCGCGGCCGGGGCCATCAACGTGATACTGAAGACCATACTGAACCCCGGCGACGAGGTCGTGGTCATACGGCCCTATTTTGCCGAATACTCCGCCTACATAGACAACTATCGCGGCACCATGGTCGTGGCGGATTCGGCGCCCGATTTTTCGCTCGATCCCACCGCGATTGCCCGGGTCCTGACCGCCCGGACCGCCGCCGTAATCATCAACAGCCCGAACAATCCGACCGGACGGGTCTATCCCGCGGAGGCGATCAAGGCCCTTGCCGACGTGCTGGTCGCCCACGCACGGACCAGCGGCCGGGCGCCATACCTGATCATAGACGAACCGTACCGCGACATCGTCTATGACGGGGTCGAGGTACCGCCGGTGCTCTGCTCCTATTCGGAGAGCATCGTCGCCTCCAGCTTCAGCAAGACCCTGTCCATACCAGGCGAGCGCCTTGGCTACATCGCCGTCAATCCGGCCTGCGATGACAAGGCCCTCGTGATGGCCGGACTCACCGC
>MTLE01000135.1_pt2 | contig 22243 bp, 18 predicted proteins | sample 1982461 | NCBI WGS metagenome assembly MTLE01 (sample SAMN05712605, study PRJNA340218) | biofilm metagenome | isolation source: sample SPL anode biofilm adapted to -200 mV | place: USA | collected 2012-02-03
TTTTCTCCCCCAGCCCCCACACCACCGTACGCTAAGGAGAGAAAATGTTTGAAGAGTTGGAAAGGATCAACCAACGGCCTGAACCGTTCCAATTTTACACGGCGAGTGATCTGTGGACTGATGAGCATACGTCAGCCCAGATGCTCGCGTGCCACCTCAATGAGGCCATCGACCTCTCTTCGCGAAATGCACAGTTCATCATCCGATCGGTGGAGTGGATCGCTTCCCGCTTTGACATCGGCAAGCATACCAAGATCGCCGATTTCGGCTGCGGTCCAGGATTGTACGCAACGAGTTTAGCCAAGCGCCAGGCGAATGTATCAGGCATAGATTTCTCGAGAAGGTCTATCAAGTACGCAAGGGCGGTCGCGGCCAGCGAGCATCTGAACATCAACTATGTGACGCAGAATTACCTGGAATTTGAGACAGAAGACCGGTTCGACCTTGTCCTTATGATCATGTGCGACTTCTGCGCCCTCAGCCCTACCCAAAGAAGGGTGGTTCTGAGCAAATTCCACAAAATCCTGAAACCTGGCGGTTCGGTCCTTCTTGATGTATATTCGCTGGCGGCATTTGACCAACGGGAAGAGGCCGCGACATACGAAGTGAACCTTCTCAACGGATTCTGGTCACCAAACAAGTACTATGGATTTCAAAATACCTTAAAATACGACGAAGAAAAGGTTGTGCTTGACAAGTACACGATTGTCGAATCGGATCGCATCAGAACGGTGTACAACTGGCTGCAATATTTCGCTCCTGAAGAACTAGAGAGGGAGTTTGTGGAGGGCGGCTTTTCCATTGAGGCGCTCTATTCTGACGTCGCCGGAACCCCGTACGATCGAAATTCGAACGAATTTGCGGTCATCGCTAAGAGGGCATAGCCCGGCACAGAATCGGGTAGCCGGGTAATGAAGCTTCAAATAAAGGTAGGAAATGAAAGAAACCGCTCAAAAACGATTAGAAGAAGTTTGTTGTGAAAGGTTCTACGAAGCATATCTGGCCGGAAAATCTCCTATGCCTATGAGAAAACACCGGGAAATAGACGAAACAGAGTGATACATCGACGAACTCTGGCACATAATATTACTGCCCGTTTTGCGGGAAGTTTATCAAAGGTCGTGGATTTGGAGAATGAATCAGACGTGCTTCATTGGATGTTCCTTCAGCCACTCCCGCAATGCCTCGTTCATGCGAGTCTGCCATCCTTTTCCGGTGGCCTTGAACGCTGCAAGGACATCCAAATCAAAACGAACGGTTTGTAAGGCCTTGGTCTGACCAGCTGGCCGACCCCGACGGACAAGTTTGGAACCTTGCATAAGGTCGGCTTTTTCAAACCAAGCATCGGTCAATTCCGGAGCATCGTCCGGATCAACCAAGGTGTTTTTTGTAACGGCTGATTTCGCGGTCATTGGCGTACCTCATAGAAATAATTCGGTGGGCGTCGTTTCTTGGAGTCCAGACAATTACAACCATTCGGTCATCCAATAAGCCGACGGTAAAGAAGCGCTCCTCGCCATAGTCAAGACGATCATCACGTGCAACGAAGTGAATACCGGCAAACACTTTGTCGGAATCAGCAAAATCAAGCCCACGCTCCAACAGAGTCTTTTCTCTTTTGACGGTATCGAACTCGATGATCATCGATTTAATGTAACAACAATAAATCGATCGGTCAACGCTTTTATGTTACAACATATAATAAAGCAAAAAGACTCGGCCCAACCATCGGCAACACCCGCCGAAGGCGGATCTGCCTCAGCCTCGTTAGCCTGCGAAGGAGATTGAAGACAAATGGAGACGTTTAACAAACCGAGGGAGTTCGTAGGGAACACACGATACCTCGAAGACCGGAAGAATACTCTTGCGGCACTCGATCTAAGCTCTATCGACGAACCGATTGTGGACATCGTTGCTGGTTTCGCTACCCTCCCCCACTGCTTCACTCTACAGTGCTGCTACGGGCACTTTGTTTGTTCTTCGGAACAGAAGCCGCATCCGGCTTCCTCCGTCACTTCCTGGTGGCGCCGGCACGATTCCGTCCCCGCCCAGAATTCCTCCACATCCTTCAGGATGCTCCCGGACACCAGCTCCGTCACATCGTCCTGGAACCAGTCCGCCGGCATGGTGCTTGAATACTCCGGTTCCATGAAGCGGTCGTCCATCAGCACGATCAGTCCCCGGTCGCTCTCGGAGCGGATCACTCTGCCGGCCGCCTGCACCGCCCTGGCCATAGCCGGTATGGTGTAGGCGTACTGGAAGCCTGCCCCGTACCTTTTCTGATAGTACTCCCTCATCTGCTCCCGCTGGAAATCGTAATTCGGCAGCGGCGGCCCGACCACGAAGGCGCCGATGACCATCTCACCGGCATAGTCAACCCCCTCGGAAAACGACCCGCCCTGCACCGCGAACACGATGGTCGGACTGTTCCCTGCACGCAGCCGTTCCAGGACCTCCTCCACCTGACTGGCCCTCATGTCGCGCTCCTGGCGCAGAGCCACGAACCCATCGGGGGGGCTAAAGAGGTCGGCCACCCGCTCCAGAAAGGGGTAGCTGGGCAGAAACACCAGATAGTTACCGCGACGCATCCCTGCGATCCGCCTGACCGCGTCGGCGATCCTGGCGTAGTTGGCCTCGCGCCGGGAATAGCGGGTGGAGACCTGGGGGATGAGCAGCAGCTTGCGCAGCCCCGTGGGGAAGGGGGAGGAAAATTCCGCTGTCCTGACCGATTCGGGATCCAGTCCCGAGAGTCTGGCGTAGTAGTCGAAGGGCTTGAGCGTTGCCGAGAAGGCCACCACCTGGCCGTAGTCGGCGTAGCACGCCTTCAGCATTTCCGAGGCGTCGCAGCAGGTAATCTTTACCGCGCCCCCGGACCCATGGGGGTGCCAGGTGGTGAAGAACTCCTGGCGTTCGGGATCGGCGGCGTATTCCAGCAAGCGGGTGAACTCGGACCAGGAAAAAGAAAGGCGTAGGATCGGGTCCGGACGCCCCATCTCTGCGCCGGAATCCAGATAGCGGTTGAGCAGGGCGCGCAGCCGCTCGTCCTGCTCCAGGAAAGGCTCCAAAGGTGGGGTGATGCGCAACGACCGGGAGCCGCCGGCACCGCCGCAGGAGGTCAGGGTGGCCAGACAGCCGTCCAGGAGCTTCAGAGCCTCCCTGCTGAAGGGGGGATGAATGTCTCCAATGGCATGGCGCAACTTCTCCAGGTGCTGGGACGAGAGCACAGGCGAATAATACTCCATGGCCCGTCCGGGGAGGTTGTGGGCTTCGTCGATCACCAGGCTCGGCTTCCCCTCCTGGTCCATGGACATGTCGGTCATGCGGCCCAGTGCGGAGCGGGGGGCAAAGACATAGTTGTAGTCGCAGATCACCAGGTCCGCCTCCCGGCTGGCGTCCAGTTGCAGTTCAAAGGGGCAGACCTGGTACTGTTCACCCAGCTGGCGGAACGTGCGGCTTTTCAGGCGCCGCTTGCGGGCCAGGGTGGCCAGGATGTCGTTTTCGTGGAGTTTTGCGTAGTAATCCCGGGCATATTCGCAGTAGCCGGGATCGCAGAGCGGCTCGTCCTTAAAGCAGATCTTCCCCTTGGCGGTGATGGTCAGGGACCTGATCTTCGAGCCCTCCTGCTGAAAACGGTCGACCGCGTCCTCGGCCACGGCGTGCTGGCTGTTCTTGGGGGTGACGTACACCACCCGCTGGCCACGGGAGAGCGCCTCCTTCAGCACCGGGAAGAGCACGCCCACGGTCTTCCCCAGCCCCGTGGCTGCCTGGAGCAGCATGGCCCTCCCCTCCCCCATCCCCTCCTGGATGGTCCGCATCAGGTCGACCTGGCCGGAGCGCGGGGTGGCGAAGGGGAAGGGAAACGAGGCGGATTCCTTCCGCCGCCGGACGGCCCGCTTCTCGGCCAGCCTGGCCTCGCTGACCAGTTCCTTGAGGCGGGATTCCAGCCATTGCTCAAAGCGGGGGATGTCCAGGACAAGCTCCAGCTCCCTGCTCTCCCGGCCTCGGGTGGAGACGAGGAGGAGACGGAGACGGGGGATTGCCCCCTGTTCGCGCCAATGGAAGTAGCCATAGCTTAAGAGCTGCAGGGAGTAGGGATGCTCCAGGGGGGTGTCTGACAGCCGGCGGGAGAGTTGGGCAATGGCGACACCGGACTTGATCTCTTCGATCAGCGGCGGATCGGTGCGGAAGATCCCGTCCATGCGGCCGTCGATACGGAAGCCGTACCCCTCCCGCTCCAGCAGGCAGCTGACCGGAACCTCGGGCTGGTAGGAAGGATCACTCTTGCGCCCCTTCTGAATGCGGGCGTGGATCTCCCGCCCCTGGGCGGCGGCGCGGCCGGAGCCGGAGTAGGACTCGATGCTGCCACGGGGAGGCGACGGCAGGGCAAAATCCCGCAGGGCCAGGGTGATCAGTTTCATCGTGGCTGCCGCGCCACGATCCAGAAAAGAGTCGTATGTCGGTGCATGGGGATACCCTGTACAAACGGACGGCTCAGAAAAGTGACGCCCTACCCATGGTTGGCGGAAGAGGCACCAGGCCGTTGCTCAGACGGTAACGTAGTCGAACTCAACCGGCTGGTAGATCATGGTCAGCCAGGCGCGAACCTTGCTGATCGCTTCTTCCCTTGTCGCGGCTTCCTGGTTCATGGAGCCGGCAATGGTGCTGTGGGTGAAGGTTATGAAGGAATACCTGACGCAGAACTCCTGCTGCATCTTTTCCACCGGGGTCAGCCATGAACCGTCGCCGGCCTGGCTGGAGCCGGCAATGACCCGCAGGCGCGTGCTGTCCGGGTTGTCTTTTTCCAGCAGGATCGTGCCGACCGGCAGGTCCGGGTTGGCGCTGCTGGACAGATGCTGCTGCTCACCGTTTCGCAGCACAGTGGCTGTCATACTGTTCCGTTTCCCTTCATCAATGTAGTCTGTCATCTGTTCTCCTCGCGGGTTATGTGCGGCTGTGCGGCCAGAACCTGTCATTTTTGCGGAGGCACCTGAAGGGCCGGCAGCGTCAAGGCGGACCGCTGCTCTTGAAGCCGTCACCCCATACGCCGCGCTGGCCATGCCGTGAACAGGTGCTGCAAGCCGCAGTTGTGGTGATCAAGCAGGGAGGAAAGCTAGCATGCCGGGCAACGGCTTGCAAGATTGATGTGCAGGTCTCGGGGGATGTTTTCGCGCCATCACGGGAGGGGGTACGGGCCAGCCTTCCCACCCGTGCGCCTCTCTGCGGTGCGGCTGTTCATGGCCGTCAGAACTGGATATCGAGCATGACGGAGAGCTGGCCACGCAGGTCTTTCCTGATGCCCAGGTTGTAGCGGTTCGCCGCGTTGGCGGCGCCATGGATAGTGCCGATGTAAAAGGGAAGTCCGATGGTTCCGACGAGCCCCGCCACCGCGTAGTTTTCCTGCTTCACGGACATGACGGTGCCGGCGATGAACAGCCCGTTGAGAAAAAAGGAGGTAATGCCGTCGCCATAGTGACCGGCATAGATCTGACCGCTGCCGGGGATCAGCGCGGAGAGAAGGCCGGCCGTCAGGGGAGATTTTTGAGCCGGCTCCCGGTTCCGGTCCAGCAGGCTGATGGCCTCACTGACGTTGTGGGCCCTTTCATCGCTGGGATAGTCAGCCAGGTAGCGCTCCAGCTGTCGGCGGCAACCGGCGGTGTCCTTGCGGTCGAACCGGATCAGTGAGTTCCCCAGCAGTGCCCTGCGTCCAGAGTCCGAATCGGGATAGGCCGCGACTACCCTGCTGAAAGAGCTCTCCGCTTTTTCGGGCCTGTTCAGCCCCAGATGGCTCATCCCCTCATAGTAGCCCGCTTGAGGTGCATATCCGCTGCCAGGGTGGTTGGCCTGGAACGCGGCAAAGGCACGCACCGCCGCTTCGTACTCCTCTCCCCGGTAGTACGCCATGGCGATCCTGAACCCGGCATCCTCCACCTGCCGGGAGGCAGGGAACAGGATAATGAGCTTCTTGTATTCGGTTATGGCGCGATAGTACTCCCCCTCGGCCATGAAAGCGTCGCCAAGCTTCAGTTGGACCTCCTCGGTCAGCAGTATTCCGGTGCCCTCCCCGCGACTGGGGGCGGGGAGGATGAGCAGCAGCGCCACAACCAGCAGAATGAGTCGGTTCACGGTATCGGTCATTGTTCGGTCAGGGTATGTGCGGAGACGGGATCAAAGAGTCTGCCGTTGGGAAGGAGGGGATAGTCCGGTCCGGGTTTTTTGAAGATGTTGCAGCGTGTCAGGCGGTCAGCCGTCATTATCACGCCGCGCAGTCCTCCATACTCGCCCACAGCCTGCCGGGCAAAGGCGGAACAGGAGGGGGTAAAGCCGCAGCGTGGGCCATCGATGGGTGATACGTAGGTGCGGTACAAATGGATGGCCCCCAGGAATACGAACCGCAAGGGTGAGGTTTCCTGACCGGGGGATGGAGCGGAGCGCGTCTCCCCCCCCCGGTCAGGTCCATTCATGGCCGTTGCGAGACATGAGTGGGGAACTGCGACCAGCAGAAAGCCCCCTGCCATGGCAAGCAGGGCCGGTAAACGGAAGCGCCGTCCCGTTGCGGAACGATCAAGCAGGGCACGGGGCATGGGGGATGTTACTCCCCACCTGAATTTTCAAGTACCTGTTTTTTCATCTTATTATACTGCTCTTCGGTTATGGCACCCTCGGTGTAGGCCTTCTTCAGGTCAATCAACTGCTGCCCGGTGGTTGTGGTTGTCGTCGTGCTTTGAACCTTGGTGGAGCCGCCACCGCAGCATCCACCGAGAATCGCAGCAACGACAGCCAGAACTACACATGTTCGTAATGCATTCATCGTTCTTACCTCCCTGGAATATGTCGGTACGCCTGCGTTGCCATGGACACTGTCCATGCATGAGAAGACCTACCTTGCCTGCCATTGCAGGTTACAGCTGGATGATCTCCATCCGGTTGTGGGCGTCGGGGTGCCGTGTGGAGGGCCCCTCCGTCAGGATGGCAATATCTCCCGGCGCTCGATACATCTCAACCCACCTGCGCACAAAGGCATCCCAATCCTCGGGATGCCCTGTCTCATGCACGGGAAATACGCCGTAGGAGAAGGCCAGGTCCTGGCAGGTCTGGTGGCGGGAACTCACCGCCGCGACCCAGACCGGCAGCCTGAAGAGCGACAGGCTCCGGGCGGTAGCGCCACTGCGGGTCGGGGCGAACACCGCCGCCGGGGATGCGTAGGTAACGCTCGCCTCCACCGACACGGCGATGAGGTGCGCCGGCTTGAGCGTGCCCTTGAAATCCCCTCCCCCGTACAGTTCCTTCACCGTGATCTGCCGCTTGTGGGGCTCCACGGCAGCCGCTATGCTGGCCAGCATGGCCACGGCATCCACGGGGTACTTCCCCATGGCGGACTCTCCCGAGAGCATGACGCAATCGGTGCCGTCCAGGATGGCGTTAGCCACATCCGTAGCCTCGGCGCGGGTGGGGCGTCGGGTCTCGGTCATGGACTCCAGCATCTGGGTTGCCGTAATGACCGGTTTGGCGCGCCTGTTTGCCTTGCGCATCAGATCTTTCTGGATGATGGCGATCCTCTCTATGGGCACCTCCACCCCCAGGTCTCCCCGGGCGATCATGATGCCGTCGGAAGCATCGAGGATATCATCCATCTGTTCCAGGGCGTTGGAGCGCTCGATCTTGGCGATGATAAAGGGGTGGTAGTCCATATCCTCGGCCGCCCGCCGCACCGCCCTGATGTCGTCGCCGTTTTCCACGAAAGACTGGCTGACGGCGTCCACCCCCTCCTGGGCGGCAAACGTCAGGCACTCATGATCACGTTCCGTGAAAGCGCTGATGCCGAGATCAATATCCGGAAGGTTGAGCCCCTTGCGTGAACGGAGTTCTCCACCCACCACCACCCTGCAGGCAACGTCGTTGCCAATGACGGACACGACTTCGATCTGGATGATGCCATCGTTGAGGTAGAGGGCATTACCGGGGGTGACCACCTGGGGAAGTCGCTTGAAAGACACTGACACTCTCTCCCGGTCACCGTCGATGTCATCGCTGGTCAGCACGATGGAATCCCCCGGTTTCAGCTCCACCGGTTCATCCTTGAGCGTGCCGATGCGCATCTTCGGTCCAGGGAGGTCCGCCATGATGGCCAGTCGCTTGCCGGTGGCACGGGAAGCGGCGCGCAGGTCGCCAATCACCTGGCGGTGGCTCTCGAAGGAACCATGGGAGAAATTGAGCCGGGCCACGTTCATTCCGGCCATAAGCATCTCCTCCATGACCTTCCGGCTTGAAGAAGCCGGACCGATGGTGCAGATGATTTTCGTTTTGTGGTCTGGCAGTTTCACGATGCACCTCCTGATTCTCTGGTTGCGGCACTATCACTGCAAGGGAATCATCCCCTGAAGAGTGTGCTGTCGGTCCCCCGCAGATCGCTCACCGCCCGCTTGACCCGCTCGGCCATGGCTGTTTCCGCCAGCGCCAGATAGGTGCGGGGATCATAGGCCTTCTTGTCCCCCATGTCTCCGTCCACCTTCAGCACGCCGTCATAGTGGCTGAACATGTGACCGGCGATGGGACGGGTGAAGGCGTACTGGGTGTCGGTGTCGATGTTCATCTTCACCACGCCGTAATCCAGGGCCTCGCGGATCTCGTGGAGTTCCGAACCGGAGCCTCCATGGAAGACAAGGTGAAAACGTGCCGCTTCGCCGTAGCGTGTGACCACCGCATCCTGGCACTCCTTCAGGACCGAAGGCCGCAATTTGACGGCGCCCGGTTTGTAGACCCCGTGAACATTGCCGAAGGTGGCGGCCAGCAGATAGTGCCCCCCCAGCGGGTTGAGGCGTCTGGCCACCTCCAGGGTTTCCTCGGGGGTGGTGTAGAGCTTGGCGCTGGCATCGGCCTTGATGCCATCCTCCTCGCCTCCCACCACGCCGGTCTCGATCTCCAGGATCAGCTCACAGGCCGTGAAGCGCTCCAGAAGCCTTGTAGCCGTATCCAGATTATCCTTGAGCGGCAGGGCGCTGCCGTCGAACATGTGGCTGTTGAACAGGTTGGGCAGCCCGGCGGCCCGGCGCTGCTCCGTCTCCGTCACCAGCGGCAGCACGAAGCTGTCCAGCTTGTCGGCCGGACAGTGATCCGTGTGCAGTGCCACGTAGATGGGGTAGCGCTGGGCCGCCCGGTGGACATGCTCGGCAATGGAGATGGCACCCAGGGGCATATCCTTGAGCGCGGTGCCCGATGCAAACGCCGCTCCCCCGGTGGATACCTGGATGATGCCGTCGCAGCGGGCATCGGCAAGGCCCCGCAGCACGGCGTTGGCCGTGGCCAGTGAGCTTACGTTGATGGCCGGATAGGCAAAACGGTTCTCCCGCGCCCGGTCCAGCATCCGGCGGTAGGTCGTGAAATCGGCAACTGGCATGGTTCCTCCCTTTCCTCGCACCCCGCCTTCCGGCCAAAGGCACATTGTAGCGTTCTCCCAGAGCGGCTGTTCTCACAAAGATCGCCCGGAAAGACAGCTGGATATTCGGTTTGAGAGAGATGATAGTCCGATGAATCGAGTGAGCCCTGTTGGTTTGCCAGAAAACGGTGATTCCTCGGACGAATAACATTCAAACCATATCAAGGCTAAAACAGTTCTTCGGGAAGGCAAGGTAAAATGTCGGTTCAGGTCGTTTTTGCATCCCTTGTATGTATCTGCTCCGACGATGCCGTTGCCGAAGGTTCTTCCAGCTCCCGGACGGGAACCGACCAAGCGTCGGACCTGCCCGTTGCGAGACATGTGACTGCATCGGGACGTTTTATCCCCCAATACAGGCAGCCAGATTCCTTCTAGTGTACCCCTTGGCAGGTCCGTTTCAGGTTGCGTAAAATATCATTAATCTCATGCAGGGCAAAGCTAAAAGAGGGTTTCTCAAGACACGGCCATGCCAAATTATTGGTTTTTCAGGGGTACTATTCCAACAGGCTTGCGACCAGTCCGAAAAACAGGCGGGGCAAAGCCAAAAAGGCCTAACGGTTCTTTGGGATCGTTCGGTCTTTGACTCTGTTCGCTCCCCTACTGCCCACCCCTTTTTTCAGCCACCCCTACCCCCACTCCGCGCTCAACGTCTCAGCCTGGTCCAGCACCAGCTGCACCGCCTCTTCCTGTTGATCCGGCGGGTATTTGTACTTGCGCAGGATGCGCTTCACCATCAACCGCAGCTTGGCCCGCACGCTGTCGCGCACCGACCAGTCCACACTTATGTTCTTGCGCAGTCTCTCCGCCAGTTCGTGGGCGATTCTTTTCAGGATCTCGTCCCCCATCTCACGCACCGCTTCCTCGTTGTTGGCCAGGGCATCGTAGAAGGCCAACTCATCGGCATTGAGCCCCAGCTCTTCGCCCCGGTTGATGGATTCCCGGAACTTCTTGGCCATGGCGATCAGCTCTTCCATGACCTGGGCGGTTTCGATGGCCCGATTCTGGTAGCGGGCGATGACCTTGGCCAGCAGCTCGGAGAACCGGGACTGCTGGACGATGTTGGTGCTAAAGCGGGTCTTGATCTCCCCTTCCAGCAACCGCTCCAGCAGCTCCACCGCCAGGTTGCGTTCCGGCAGGTTGCGCACGTCGTTCAGGAAGTCGTCGTCCAGGATGCCGATGTTCGGCTTGTCCAGCCCCACGGCATGGAAAATGTCCACCACCTCTTCCGACACCAGCGCCGAGCCGATGATCTGACGGATGGCCAGCTCGCGTTCCTCATCCGTGCGCCTTTGGGTGCTGATTTCCCGTTTGGTCAGTAGCACTTTCACCGCCTGGAAGAAGGCCACCTCTTCCCGCACGGCCCTGGCCTCGTCCAGGGTGCAGCAGAGGGTGAAGGCCTTGGACATGGCCAGCGCCGTATCGGCGAAGCGTTTCTTGCCGTCCTCAAGGCCGAGAACATGGTTGGCGGTTTTTGCCAGCAGGCCGTGGCCGCCGGTGAGGAAGCCGCTGTAGTCGAAGTCGTGTAGCATGGCCCGCAGGATGTCCAGTTTTTCCTCCAGCACCGCGTAGGCTTCGCGGGCATCCACCGTCGGCCGGCCGCGCCCCTTGCTGGCGGTGTATTCCTTGAGCGCCTGCTTCAGGTCATTGGCGATGCCGATGTAGTCCACCACCAGCCCCCCCTGCTTGTCGCGGAACACGCGGTTGACCCGGGCGATGGCCTGCATCAGGTTATGCCCCTTCATGGGCTTGTCCACGTACATGGTATGCGCGCAGGGGGCGTCGAAGCCGGTCAGCCACATGTCCCGCACGATGACCAGCTTCAGGGGGTCGTCCGGTTTTTTAAAGCGTTTCTCCAGGTTCTTTTTTACCTGCTTGGCATGGATGTGCGGCCGCAAGAGCGGCTTGTCGCTGGCCGAGCCGGTCATGACGATCTTGATGGCACCCTTTTCCGGGTCTTCGTCGTGCCACTCCGGCCGCAGGGCGATGATGGCATTGTAGAGATGGACGCAGATGTCCCGGCTCATGGCCACCACCATGGCCTTGCCGGTCTGGGCCTGGTTGCGTTCCTCGAAGTGCGCCACCAGGTCGGCCGCCACCTGCTTGATGCGCGGCTCGGCGCCGACCACCTTTTCCAGGGCCGCCCACCGGCTCTTGAGCCGGGCCTGCTGATCGTCCTCTTCGTCCTCGGCCAGTTCATCCACCTCGGCGTCGATCTCCGGCAGCATGTCCGTATTCAACCCCAGCTTGGCCAGGCGCGATTCAAAGTAGATCGCCACGGTTGCCCCGTCGTCCTTGGCCTGCTGCATGTCGTAGATGCTTATGTAGTCGCCGAACACGGCCCGGGTGTCCCGGTCCTCCGATGACACCGGGGTGCCGGTGAAGGCCACGAAGGTGGCATTGGGCAGGGCATCCCGCAGATGCTGGGCATAGCCCACCTGATACCCCTTGGCGTCCCCCTTGAACTTGGCCTCGAAGCCGTACTGGGTGCGGTGGGCCTCGTCGGCGATGACGACGATGTTGTGGCGGTCGGACAGGACCGGGAAGCTGTCCTCGTCCTCTCCCGGCATGAACTTCTGGATGGTGGCGAAGACGATCCCACCCGATGGCCGGTTGGCCAGCTTGTCCCGCAGGTCCTGTCGCGTTTCCCCCTGTACCGGCTGCTCGCGCAGCAGCTCCTGGGAAAGGGAGAACACGCCGAACAGCTGCCCGTCCAGGTCGTTGCGGTCGGTGATGACCAGGATGGTGGGGTTCTCCATGGCCTGTTCGCGCATCACCCGCGCCGCGAAGCAGGTCATGGTGATGCTCTTGCCCGAGCCCTGGGTATGCCAGACCACGCCCCCCTTGCGGCTGCCGCCGGGGCGGGATGCTTCTACTACCTGCTCGATGGCCGAACGCACCGCATGGTACTGGTGATAGCCGGCGATCTTTTTCACCAGGGTGCCGTCATCCTCGAACAGCACGAAGAAGCGCAGGAAGTCCAGCAGGTAGTCCGGGGCCAGCACGCCGCGCACCAGGGTCTCCAGTTCGTTGAACTGCCCCAGCGGGTCCAGGGTCTGACCGTCGATGGTGCGCCAGGCCATGAAGCGTTCCACGTTGGCGGAGAGCGACCCCAGGCGCGCCTCGGTGCCGTCCGAGATCACCAGCACCTCGTTGTACTGGAACAGGTCCGGTATCTGCTCCTTGTAGGTCTGGATCTGATCGTAGGCCTTCCAGATGTCCGCCTTCTCGTCGGCCGGGTTCTTCAGCTCCAGCAGCACCAGGGGCAGGCCGTTGACGAACAGGACGATGTCCGGGCGGCGGGTGTATTTCGGTCCCTTGATGGAGAACTGGTTGACCGCCAGCCACTCGTTCTTTCCCGCCTCGGCAAAGTCAATCAGACGCACGAAGTCGCCGCGCGTCTCGCCGTCCTGCTGGTACTGGACCGGAACGCCATTGACCAGCAGCTGATGGAAGGCACGGTTGGCGGCCAGGAGCACCGGCGTGTCCAGGTTGAGCACCTGTTGCAGGGCGTCCTCGCGGGCCACCTGGGGAACAAGGGGGTTCAGCCGGTTGATCGCCTGGCGCAGGCGGCCAACCAGCAGCACCTGGCTGTAGCTGCCGCGCTCAGGCCGCGGTCCGTCCGGCGCGATGTCCAGTCCGTAGAGGGGGGTGTAACCGGTATCGGCCAGCCAGCCCAGGGTTTCCCGTTCCAGGTGCTCTTCGGTCATTTCACTTCCTTGTCAATTTTCAACGTTCCTCAACCGGCTCAATAACCCGTGCCACCGCGCACCCGCATTTTTTGCAGGTACCGTTCAAGACGAGAGAGTTGCCGCACATTTTCCCATCCCGAAGCCGTATCGTTGTCACTGCCCGACATTCCCCGCACCAGACATTGTCCATGAGCTCTTTCTGGTCTACTGCGGGAATCTGCCGCCAACGTATCTTTGCATCGGACGTAAATACCGGCATCTGTATGACGTTAGAATGCCCTTTACTCACTTCAACACATCCCAATAACCACCCTTGTCGGATCCCACACGACGCAACCGGCCTTCGCTTTGCAGCTTTTGCAGATTACGCTCGATGGAACGCGTAGTGACGCCAATGCTCCTGGCAAGTTCCGCGATGGTTAGAGCCTTGTTGTTTCGCAAAGCAGCCATAATTTTCTCCGACGTTTTCAGCGACGTTTTCTCCGACGTTTTCGCGAGGGCGTCGGCCAAGGTATCCTGCAAGGCCAATAAAACAAACTCGATGAATACCGTCGAATCCCCTTGTTTATCCGCATCTGCCAAGGCCTGGTAATAGCCTGCCTGTCGCAATCTGATCACCGATTCAACCGGCAGGTAGGCCAGCAGGGGTTGCCAGCGGCTCAGGATCAGCGTCTGCCACAGACGCCCCATGCGACCGTTACCATCCGCAAAGGGGTGGATAAACTCGAATTCGTAATGGAACACGCAACTGGCGATCAGGGGGTGTACCGGATCCGATGCCAGCCAGGCCAGTAAGTCGGACATGAGCGCAGGCACTCGCTTGGCGGGAGGCGCCATATGCACCAGACTCCTGTCGTTGTAGACCCCGACACTGCCGCTCCTGAAGACGCCCACTTCGTCCACCAGGCCCGCCATGAGCAAGTTATGTGCCGCCAACAGATCGGCGGCCGAGTGAGGTTGCCAGGCCGGCAACTGTTCGTAAGCGGCAAAGGCGTTTTTTACCTCCTGAATCTCGCGCGGCAGACCGATCACCGCTTTCCCCTCCAGGACGTCGGTTACCTGTTCGATGCTCAGGGTGTTGTTTTCGATGGCCAGGGAGGCCTGGATGGTGCGGATGCGGTTGGCTCGCCGTAACTTCGGCGACAGGGCGGATGCACCGGATACCGACCAGCGGGTGACCAGTTCGACGATCTCCGCAACCTGTTGCACGATCCGTGGTGTGATGGTGAAAGGCGGCTGATAACTCATGCGACCCCCTCCTCAACAAGCGCTTCGGCATCCGGCAGGCGCAACCGGCCGGAGATCAGGCGGGGGAGCAGGGTGTCGCGGAGAGTGGCGAGGGTTTGGGCTTGCAGTTCGTTAAACCGAATGCGCCTTATCAGTGGGTCTGCTGTTTCACGAAATGCTATTGTTGTAGTTCCATTGGGAATAACTGCCTTTTCGATTGCAAAGTCTGGCCAGTGTCCTTTGTATTCAGAGAATTTGACGCGATCTTTGGTTGCATAATATGCCCAGACGGTATCAACGTCTTTACCGACAAATGGCAAAACATTTTGAATGGCCGAAAAATCATACGAAATCAATCTCATGTAACAGGTGTGATTTGCAAACACCACAATCGGTGCATCTAGGCTTGCTTTAACACTTGGCGGATCATTATGAAATCCAATGATTCCGGACTTGCCTTGGTCAAGGATTGGTACGTTACCTTCAGGCAAGGCCGACTTGTTATCATATTTCTTGCCCACGGACAGACGAGTTATAAAATCCACGAAATTGCCAATTCTCCACCCCATCGGCACCAACCCCAGTTCCGATTCCTCGAAGCTGTCGGGGAAGAGCGCGGCGGTGTCTGCATCCATACCTTCCGGCTCCCGGCCTTCCTGTTTGGCGCGCACGGGGTCGAAGTCCACGAACCACGATTTGAACAGGGCTTGGGCGATGGCTTCCAGGGTGGTGTTGGTTTCGCGGAGGAGGGTGATGCGATCGTCGAGGGCACATAAAAATTCACTTATAGTTTCTCGTTCCTTTTTAGGGGCCACCGGAATTGGCAGCTCCGCAACGTCTTTTAAATTAAATGTTGGCTGTGCAGTTGTATTCGCTCGATTATCCATAAAGAAGCGAGCTATAGGTGATCTCAGTGCAAACATCACATATTTAACATCCTCGATGACAGGCACAACGCCAACTGCCCGTGAACAATTAAAACCACAGTATTCTTGCGGAGCAATTGCAACTCGTCCGAAATTGGCTCCAACTAAAGTTATTAGTAACTCCCCGCCCTTCAATGTGGAACGCTTAAATTTCTGATGAAGTGTTTGTGCAACATTAAAAGCGACCGACTTATTAACGTACCCATCAAATACATCGCCGGTATTAACCATAGGAACTCCATCGGCTATATGACTTCCTGGTTGGACGATGCCGTAGCAAATGCCTCTGGATTTATCAATTAGGCTATTAAGAGCCGTCCACACCCAGCCTTCGGGTAAAGGTGGCAAATCTACTACAATGTGGGGGCTATTTTTACTAGAACTCATATCCCAGCCCTCCCAACTTCCGGCGTATCAGTTCATCCAGTTCTGCCCCCTTGGCCATCTGCTCGCCCAGCAATTCGGTCAGCCGCTGCATCTTCTCGGCAAAGGCTTCGTCGTCATCCTCCACCGCTTCCGCCCCCACATAGCGCCCCGGTGTCAGGACATGGCCATGCTCGGCGATCTCGGTAAGCCGCACGCTGCGGCAGAAACCGGGGATGTCCTGATAAATCCCCCCTGCCCCCCCTTTGGTAAAGGGGGGAATATCAGCGTCCCCCTTTGACAAAGGGGGATTGAGGGGGATTTCACCATCACCCCGCCAGGCGTGCACGGTGTCGGCGATCCTCTGAATGTCCTCGTCGCTGAACTCGATCTGTACCCGGCTGATCATGGTGCCCAGCTTGCGGGCGTCGATGAACAGCACCTCGCCCTGGCGAGTGGTCTTCTGCTTGGCCAGGAACCAGAGGCAGGCCGGGATCTGGGTGTTGAAGAACAGTTGACCCGGCAAGGCCACCATGACTTCCACCCTGTCCGTCTCCACTAGGGCGCGGCGGATGTCCCCCTCGGAGTTCTGGCTGGAGGACATGGAACCGTTGGCCAGCACGATACCGGCCCGGCCTGTTGGCTTGAGGTGGTAGAGCATGTGTTGCAGCCAGGCATAGTTGGCGTTGCCCTGTGGCGGCGTGCCGTACTCCCAGCGCGGGTCATCCTCCAGGCTAGGGTGCCACCAGTCGGAGACGTTGAAAGGGGGGTTTGCCAGGACGAAGTCGGCCCGCAGGTCGGGGTGCTGGTTGCGAACGAAGGTGTCGGCCGGTTCCTTGCCCAGGTTGAAGTCGATGCCGCGAATGGCCAGATTCATGGCCGCCAGCCGCCAGGTGGTGGGGTTGGATTCCTGGCCGTAGATGGAGACATCGCCGATCTTGCCGCCGTGGGCTTCGATGAACTTTTCCGACTGCACGAACATGCCGCCGGAACCGCAGCAGGGGTCGTACACCTGGCCGTGATGGGGGGCGAGAATGGCCACCAGGGTCTTGACGATGCTGGCGGGGGTGTAGAACTGTCCGCCTCGCTTCCCTTCGGCGCTGGCGAACTGACCGAGGAAATACTCGTAGACCTGGCCGAGGATGTCGCGGGCACTCTCCCCGGTGACACCGAAGCCGATGGTGGAGACCATATCCACCAGCTCGCCCAGCTTGCCGTCGGGGAGCTGGACGCGGGCATAGCGCTTGTCCAGGATGCCCTTGAGCTTGGGGTTTTCGGTCTCGATCAGGGTCAGGGCGTCGTCGATGCGCTTGCCGATGTCCGGCTGCTTGGCCTGCGCCCGGATATTCTCCCAGCGCGCCGCCTCCGGCACCCAGAAGACGTTCACCTCGCGGTAGTAGTCCCGGTCCTCCAGCTCGCAGACCAGAGTATCGTCGTCGGCGTCCCCGATGTAATACTCGTCATCGGGATCTCCGAAACGCTCCCTCAACTCAGAGCTGCGGGTCTGGAAGGTGTCGGAGATGTATTTGACGAAGATGAGGCCGAGCACGATGTGCTTGTATTCGGCGGCGTCCATGTTGGCGCGCAGCTTGTCGGCGGTGGCCCAGAGGGTCTTGATCAGCTCGGGGTTCATGGGGTGGCAGGCCTCCGGTGGGGTGATAGTGCATGTCAGCAGTTCACATGAGCTTTCTTACATAGCAGAAATCAGAGCAGAATAACAATGGAATGAGTATCCATTAAAAGATGGAGGGGCTGTGAGACAACAAAGGTTGCACCAGGGGGGCACAAAGAGCGGTTAAACAAAAAGGGTTACGGCAAATTGCCGTAACCCTTTAATTTTTATGGCGGAGAGGTAGGGATTCGAACCCTAGGTACGTTGCCGTACACCTGATTTCGAGTCAGGCACCATCGACCACTCGGACACCTCTCCGTGAGCGGAAAAGCACCTTACCCCATTCTTGCTGAAAATTCAACCCCGGATGATCGAAACAGCGTCGAATCCGGCCCTATTCTGCCGCGCACAACAAGCCACCCCACTCCCAGCAGCCAAATGACTACCCCATCATCTCCCTGACGCTTCCCACCAGATAGTCGAACGTCTCCTCCCGGGTACAGACAAAGCCGGGCATAGTGTTGAGTATTTCCTCGACCAGGTGGAGGACTTTTCCGTCATTAGACTCCAGTTCATCCATGACCGCATGAAACATGGGCAACAGTTCATACAGGTCGTTTCGGTTGAAGGGAGAAGCGTCAGGCTTGCCGCGGAACTTGGGCTGCTCCCTGTTGCTCACGTCACGCGGGTATTTAAACTGTAAATCCGACGGCTGGATATGAATTCCCATACAACCTCCTCGGTCAAATCTGTCTGCAGCATGTACAGGCGAGTCCAGAAAGGGGCAGCCTGGTCGGTATGACGCGCTCAGGAACCGCAGCCGCGACACCCACCGCAATTAACCTTGCTGTGTGGCAGCCCCTGGGGTACGGGGCAGTTACGGACAGACTCCCTGTTTATCTCCCACGCACCATCAACACATCCCCCCTCCAGCGCCCCGCTCTTCAGCATCATCAGGACCCTGGTCATGGTGGTGTTCAGAACTGCCGCCGCCTCGTGTAGTGATATGACCGGACTTTCAACTATTGATGCACGTGTCATAACGCCTCCTCACCGTTGCCGGATCAACTGTCACAGCCAATCCTCTTCTGCACTCATTTTAGTCAATTGACCACTGACCGGCATTCCGATACTCACGCTGAATACCCTTCGTCTCCCCCACCCCAAGCCGGTTACGAACTCTCCGGGAGGATCAGCACCGATCCGCCTGTTGCATACAGTTGCAAAGTCAACGCCAATGACTCTACCAAGATCCCTTTGTACATGGGGGGCAGACAAGATTGTCAATAGTCCCAGACGGCGGTGGGGTCTTATACGCTTTCATCGTTCTTCTGTACCCAGCACAAAGTCCAGGCTTGAAAAGCAGATACTATCCGTCTTAGACATAGATGCAACTGGCGCTATATCAGTATGTTGACATTGTATGTTTCAACCATCTAGTGAGTACTGCATATCTGGCAAGCCACTCGATTTCTGTGCGTCCGTGTAGCAATGGCCTGCCTGTTTCTGATTGATTCTTTTTGCCGGGGTTGTGGCCGTGCGCGATGATTCGATGGGTACTGAAGCGTGGGATGGGGCCATGCTCTATAAAAAAGCACGGCAATCCGAGAGGCTGGCTGATAGAAGGACAAGGGTAAAGACAAAAAAACCGGCAGGCTCAAGAGAGCCTGCCGGAATGTACGGCAGATGATACGTTAGCGCATCAATTCAGTGCTGGTGATTAGCCCTGAACAACACGACGTGCAGCGCGCTTGATGCTTACCAGGTTGCGGAAGCTGACGTTGTCGGTGGTGATGTTCTTACCCTTGGAACCGCAACCGAGGGTCAGGGAGGGAATCAGAACATTGTACAGGCCGCCGATTGCGCCGTGGCTGGTCGGGGAGTTGAAGGTGACGCGGTTGGCGTCAACAGTCTGTGCAAACTCGAGGCAGGTTGCTTCGCTGGCGGAGTGAACGCCGGCAGTGTGGCCAGCGCCACCCTTCTGCAGCAGGGCTTCGCACAGGTCGATGGCGGCTTTCTTGCCGTCAACGATGTAGTAACCCAGAGTCGGGGAGAGCTTTTCACGGCACATCGGCTCTACGTCCTGCAGGCCTTTCAGCGGGCCAACCAGCAGTACTTCGGTGTCGGCGGGCACGGAGAAACCGGCCATTTCAGCGATCTTGGCAGGTGACTGACCGACAACTGCGCCGTTGACGACATAGTGGTCGAAGTACAGTTTTTCCAGTTTGGCTTTTTCGTCGTCGTTGCAGTGATACACTTTGAGCTCTTTCAGTTTGGCGAGAGCTTTTTCAGCAACCTTGGCATCGTCGAAGATCAGGTTCTGCTCGGAAGCACAGACAACGCCGTGGTCGAAGTTCTTGGAGAGAACGACGTCGGACATGGCCTGGTCGATGTCGGCATCAGCTGCGACATACACGGGCACGCCACCGGGGCCAACGCCGAAAGCGGGGTTGCCGGAGCTGTAAGCAGCCTTAACCATGGCGCCGCCGCCGGTTGCCAGGATAACATCAACACCGGGGTTGGTCATCAGGGCGTTGGTGGCCTCGATGGAGGGCTCGGTTACCCACTGGATGCAGTCTTTCGGTGCGCCGGCTGCGACAGCTGCGTCCAGACAAATCTGTGCGGACTTTTCACAAACCTTCTGTGCGCGGGGGTGGAAGCCGAAGATAACGGCGTTGCGGCATTTGAGGGCGGAGAGGACCTTGAAGACAACGGTGGAGGTCGGGTTGGTGGTCGGGGTTACGGCGGCAACAACACCAACCGGCTCGGCGATTTCGATGATGTCATTTTCGTCTTTGATGACGCCGACGGTCTTGACACCTTTCATGTCGTTCCAAACAACAGTGGAACCGAAGTAGTTCTTGATAACCTTGTCAGCAACTTTGCCCAGTCTGGTTTCTTCAACAGCTTCTTTGGCAAGTTCTTCTTTTTTCGCATCGAAAGCCTTGGTGATGGCTTCGCAGATAGCGTCGGTCTGCTCCTGGTTGAGCTTCTTGTACTCAGACACGGCTACTTTGGCTTTCTGCACCATTTCATTAATTTTCTCAGCTACGGCCACGTGTTGTTCCTCCTGGTTTTTTGGTATGTGACAAGCCTACAGACGCAGGTTCAAATCAACGCCAACAAACAGCGAACACTGCCCTATAGCGCTAACATCACGCACCTTATTAGTAAACCAAGAGCAAAGTGTCAAGGCAATAAGATAGAACAAATCACACTATAACGGCAGATTGCGATATTTTAAACAAGGCACAACCACCCGATAACTAGCGATAAAACACCAATCTATTTATCAACATAAAAAACTGCGCACAACCAGATTAAGCCGCATTCAAAACAGAGTATTATTCTTGCCCGCCACATCCCCCAAAACAGCCTTGATCACGTATCAAATCACCCTTCCCGGCAGCCAGCATGTAGGCACGAATCAAACAGGGATAACGGAATTTCACTCGTCTTTCAGAAAGCAGCTGCCATTTGTGTGTATTTATGAGAAAAGAAACGGAAACACGGCCTTGTTTCACGAGTACATTTTCATTTTCAACCAATCCATGCTACTACGGAAGCGATTCCCTGACGGGGCTGCCCACACCGCCGCGAGCGGCACCTAAGGTTTTTAAATAGCATAAATCGTGCCACAGGACACCGACAACTGACACTAGACGTCGGAAAGCCGTCGGCACCACTGATCAACCGGAGAACAGTGCAGGTATCCGGGTGCAGCTGGGCAGAGGGTGACTGCTTCGCCGGAGCACAACGCGCAGCCAGACAGGTATTTGTAAAATCAAACAGATAGCGAGATTCAGGCCATGACCATCGACCCACTTTCCCTTGCATTGTTCGTTGCCATTGTAGAGGAAGGCGCCATTGCCGCTGCTGCGGAGCGTGAGCATATCGCGCCATCGGCGGTGAGCAAACGCATCAAGGAATTGGAGCAGCGCTTCAACACACTGCTCATCAGACGCACCAACCGGGGGGTCATTCCCACGGACGCCGGTGTCACCCTGCTACATCTGTCGCGCGGCCTTCTGCACGACCTGAACAATATCCAGCTGCAGTTGAACGAATACTCCAGCGGCGTTCGTGGCCATGTTCGTCTGAGCGCCAACATCTCCTCCATCAACCAGTTCCTCCCCACGGAACTGAAATCCTTCTCCGAACTGCATCCCGACATCCAGATCCACCTTGAGGAGAATGTCAGCGAAAACAGCATGAAGGCGGTGATCACCAACGCCGCCGACCTTGGCATCATCACCATGGGCTCCTATCGCCCCAACCTTGAGTACTACCCCTACCACCACGATCAGTTGATCGTGGTCACCCCCCGGCAACATCCTCTGGCCGACAGAAAGAGGATCTCCTTCGGCGAAACCCTGGATTTCGATTATGTGGGGCTCTCGGCCGGGAGCTCTCTCCACAGCCGCATACTCAGGGCAGCCAACGAGCTGAACAGGACCCCCAGGCTGCGCATCCAGGTCAACGGCTTCGACGCACTCTGCCTGATGGTCGAGGCAGGCCTGGGTATCGGCATTGTTCCCGAGGGGGCGGCAAAACCGTACTTCAAGGGGCTGCGTCTCCGTTCGCTCATCCTCGACGAACCCTGGGCCAAACGCGAACTCAAGCTGTGCGTGCGCTGCTTTGATTCCCTGCCTATTGCCGCGCAACTGCTGCTGCGTCACCTGCGGAGCGCATCGCCCTAGCCTGTCTGCCCTCTCCATACGCGATGGCAGCCTCGCCAATCGCCGCTTCCCCTGGCCAGTGCTTTCGCGTATGTTTGATTCCATCCCACATCCAAAGAGGTACAGCCATGCCCAAGACCATCGCGGAGAAGATATTCGAGAGTCACCTGGTTGACGAGCCCTTTCCCGGCACAAAGGTCCTGCGTCTGGACGTCGTGCTCTGCCATGAGATCACCACCCCCATCGCCATCGACGACCTGGTGCGCCGTAACAAGGACCGGGTCTTTGACAACAGCAAGATCAAGGCGGTCATC
>MTLE01000490.1_pt1 | contig 22243 bp, 20 predicted proteins | sample 1982461 | NCBI WGS metagenome assembly MTLE01 (sample SAMN05712605, study PRJNA340218) | biofilm metagenome | isolation source: sample SPL anode biofilm adapted to -200 mV | place: USA | collected 2012-02-03
GTGATGAATTTATGTGTAAATGCCTCTCAAGCAATGCAAGGGCAGGGTATTATCGAGGTTAGTCTTAGGAAGACTCGCTCCGAGGAGGCTCAATTATATGGGGCAAAGACAATAGGTCTTAATGACTGGATTGTCTTAACTGTTAAGGATACCGGGCCCGGTATTTCTAAGGAGATTCTGGATCGAATATTTGAACCTTTCTATACCACAAAGCCGGTGGGTGAGGGGACGGGCTTGGGATTATCAACTGTTCATGGTATTGTATCCCGTTATAGTGGTGTTGTTGGAGTAAATACAAAACCAGGTGAGGGAAGTCAATTTATGGTCTTCCTACCTATAATACATGGAAAGCTAAGTATATGATAAATACAAAGCATAATTTAACCGTTTTGTATGCCGAAGATGAGGAGATGATTCGTCTTCCTTTTACTGAAATGCTTGAGAGACGCATACAAAGGGTAATCGCAGTGCCCACAGGCGAGGAGGCTTACGAAGTATATCGTAAGGGGGGCATAGATATGTTGATTACCGACATTAAAATGCCCGGCATTAGTGGTTTTGAACTTGCGGCTAAAATTAGAAAGGAAGACCAGTTTATTCCGATTATCGTTACCACGGCATATGAGTTTAAAGATTATCTGATGCGTGCAATTGAGGTTGGGATAAACAAGTATCTGGTGAAACCAATTAATAAGGCTTCGCTAACAGAGGCTCTGGATGATCTGGCTAGAATGGTCACCTTCAAGAGAAACATGGAGGAGTGTAATGAGATATTGAGCCTGATACTTAAGGTAGAAAATAGAGTCGTGATCTGGTCTGAGGTGAATGAGAAGTTTCAGATTAACTCTGATTTTCTTAAGTTTTTTGGGTTTGATAGTTATGAATCCTTTTTTGGAAGATATGCTAATGTTTATGACTTCTTTAAACAAAACTCAATTCAAAGTTTTAACTACAGTACCACCGAAGATGTCCAATGGATAGACTCTTTTATGAAGATTAATGGGGTTGAAAAGAATACTATTTTAAATTTGTCAGAGACTGGTTTCGGTTCTAATACTAACTTTAAACTACGGTTTAAGTTATATCGTGATGACACAAGGTTGGCGTTTGTTTTGAGTGAAAAAATATAATCTATTTACCTATGGATAAGATAGCTGTTTCAGTCTTATATGTCGAAGACGAAGAGTTTATTCGCATGCCAATGGCTGAAATGTTAGGTCGAAGACTAGAGAAAATTGTAGCTGCAGGCAGCGCTAAGGAGGCGATAGAATTGCATATAAAGGAGGATTTTGATATTTTACTGACAGATATCAGGATGCCGGGCTTGAATGGATTGGAGTTAATAAAAATTCTACGCCAGAAACAACCCGATTTAAAGGCAATAATACTTTCGGCCTATAATGAGACAGATTTCTTCACTGAGGCTATTGATCTTGGCATAGATGGTTTTCTTATTAAGCCAATTGACCGGCAAAAGTTATTTGCTTTACTTACTAAGGTAGGTAGTCAAAAGATACAGGAAAATATTGCTAAAGTAAATGAAGAGAAGTTTATGGCATTGGCTGCTTCGGCTAATGATGCTATAATCATGCTTGATGGACTTGGCCTGGTGAATTTCTGGAATAGAGCAGCAGAGATCATGTTTGGCTATTCTTTTGAACAGATTATTAATGCTTCTATTGAGCGGCTTCTTGTATCTGTGAATGGATCCAGTTTGACAATTGATGGAATCAGAGGTCACGAAATGTTATTCGATAAGGCTATTGTCATTTCTGAATATTCGGCTCTTCCGAGAATAGGCCCTACTTTTCCCGTCGAGATATCATTTACAACCTTTAAAGTAGGTGGTCTTGATCAGTTTCTTTTGATCATAAGAGATGTCTCTGAAAGAAAGAAACGTGAGGCGGAACTGTTGACTGCCCTTGATCGAGCAAATGAAGCTACAAGAGCAAAACAGCAATTCTTGTCGGTAATGAGCCATGAGATACGAACCCCACTTAATGGTATACTTGGGGCTGTTAATCTTCTTTTGCAAGAAAATCCTCGAGAAGATCAGTTAGACTACTTCAAAACACTTGAGTTTAGTGGAAACCACCTGTTGTCATTGGTAAATGACATTCTTGATTTTAGTAAAATTGAGGCCAATAGGATTCAGTTTGAGCGAATTGATTTTAATTTGCGAGAGCTTGTAAAGGGGTTGATGAAGATCTTTGCGTTTAAGGCTAATGACAAGGGTATAGAACTGAAATTAAACGTGGCTGATAATATCCCTGATGTGGTCAAAGGAGACCCAATGCGTCTTAATCAAATCCTTACCAATTTGATAGGAAATGCGGTTAAGTTTACCGAAAAAGGGGAGATAAGTTTAAAGATACATATAGTAGAGCAGCATGAGAAGTTCTTACGGTGCCGATTTGAAGTTGTAGATACTGGAATCGGTATTCAGCCGGAGAAGCTTAGTACAATCTTTGAGTTCTTTAGTCAAGCCGATACGAATACTACCAGAAAATATGGCGGTACTGGTCTTGGGTTGGCTATCACAAGAAAGCTTGTTGAACTTCAGAATGGTACAATTGAGGTCAAGAGTGAAATGAATAAGGGTAGCTCTTTTTCCTTTGAACTCTCATTTGAAATTGCAATCACGGATGCCAATAGAGAGGTTAAAGCAAGTGGTAACCAACAACACTCTCTGAAAGGCATCAGAATTCTCTTAGTGGAGGATAATAAAATTAACCAGATGATAGCTGGTAAATTCCTAAACCGTTGGGATGCAGTAGTGGTCATTGCGGAGAATGGTAAAGAAGCATTGGAAAAAAGTCTGGAAGGTAAGTTCGATATCATTCTGATGGATCTTCAGATGCCCGAGCTCGATGGCTATGAGACTTCCCGTTTAATTAGAGCCAGAGCAGATGATTACAGTCTGAATATACCCATCATTGCACTTACTGCTTCAGCTTATAACGAGGTTAAAGATGGTGTCATGCTTTCTGGTATGAATGATATTATTAATAAACCTTTCATCCCTGACGAATTGAATAGAATAGTCCATGAATATGTAACCAACCAGGGATCATCATGGATTTCTCAAAAACCTATTGTTGATTAAGCTTGCTGCTGGCTGCTGGCTGCTGGCGACTAGCAACCGGAATCTTCATCTTTGGGTTTCTCCGGATTCGAGACTCAAAATCATGTTGTCCGAGATTAACTTTAAAGAGCCACACGGCATATTGCCTTTATAGCTCTTATTTGTAGTTTTGTTTTACCACAAACATATACTACAATGGATTAAAGTACATGCGTTTATGGACAGTCGGTTATCGGACAGCTGATTTCTTTAATTGACAAAAAACTTATTACAGAAGCCAGTATCGTAAATAGAGATACTCAGACTGGTTTTGCAACCCGGATAAAAGATAATGCAGTCTATGAAACTCTTTTTACTGGACAATAACGATTTGGAATGAATATTTTCTGTTCTTTTTAAAGTTATACTGGTATATAACTTTGGACAAGAAAGTGTTTTTTTGCCGAACTTATATAAAAGTAATCGTACATTTACCATAAAAAAAGATTTTGTCGGAGACATTAGGAAAACATATTAGTCGCTATTTCGAGGGAAGCGAGAGGCTTACCAAGCAGGAACTTGTTGGTTCAATCAAAAAGGATTATCCTGATTGGTCTGATAATACTATTAATATGTACTTGTCCAAATTGAAAAAAGAAGGAGTAATCAATACACCGTCCAGAGGGATTTATGAGTTGGATAATCATATACCTTTTCAACCCAATATTTCTATTACACTAAAAAGAATATTCAATAAGATAAAGAGAGAATTTCCCTATGTCACTATTTGTATTTGGGATAGTGTATGGTTGCACGATTTTATGCGTCATCAGCCTTTCAAACATTATATAGTTGTGGAAGTAGAAAAAGATGCTTTTAAGTCGGTCTTTAGTTTTCTAAGTGAAACAGTGAAAAATACTTTTCTTAATCCTGATGAAGAAGTATTTGACCATTACATAAATAGTCTTGATGAGGTTGTGATTATAAAAAGTATTGTGTCTGAAGCTCCTTTGACAGAATTACAAAAGGTTATAGTACCTACATTGGAAAAGTTACTGGTGGATATGCTTATTGACACGGCTCTTTTTTCGGCACAACAAAATGAAAAGGAATTTATGATACGAAGTGTAATGCAGAAATATACGTTAAACGAATTAAAAATGCGTAGGTATGCTGTCAGAAGAAACAGAGAAGCTGAAATTGAAAAGCTGATGAATATAGGATTGGCAAAATAGTGTTATTTATGCCAATAGGATATAAATTATGATAGATTCAAAATCGTATACGATTGAGTGGATTACTGAGTTACGAAACAAGTGTGGGAAACGCATTGATCCAAAACTAATTGAAAAGGTAATATACGCTTTGACTTTGTTGGAGCAGCTGCAATTGAACAATCTGAATTTTGTGTTTAAAGGTGGAACATCTCTACTTTTGGCAACAGAAAGCCCTAAGCGATTTTCGATAGACATTGATATTATTACAGAAGAACAAGAGGATAAAATTAAGGAGGTTTTAAAAAAGATAAGCCAGTTAGAGATCTTTATCCGTTGGGAAGATGATAATGACCGAAAACATTCTTCTGGTGCACCCATCGGCCATTTTAAGATGTTTTACAAAAGTGTCGTCGACGGTCATGATGAACCGATATTATTAGATTTATTGTACACACCCAACCCATATCCCGAAACCAAAGAATATCCGATAATCCACAGTTGGTTAGCCACGTCGGGCAAAGATACGATAGTTGTATTACCAACGTTTGAGGCAATTTTGGGAGATAAGCTAACCGCTTTTGCACCCAAAACCACAGGGATATTGTATTCAAAAAACAGACCTGTCGAAATCATCAAACAGTTGTTTGATATAGGTTTCTTGTTTGACCGAATAACCAATATCAATGTAGTAAAAGACTGTTATTTAAGAGTGGTAAGTGAAGAAATCGGTTATCGAAAATTAAACGTAAATGCCGAAGATGTACTGAAAGACATTTGGCGGGCTTGCTATACCTTAGCGGAACGAGATATGAAGTCAGATGAGTTCAGACAATTGCAATTAGGTATTAAGAACTTCACGAATTTCATTATTGGCCGCTTTTCAATAGAAGAAGCTATAACAGCGTCAGCTAAAGTTTCTTATCTGACTTCATTGCTAAATAATGAAAATCAGGAAATAGAGCGATTCGTAAATCCAATGGAAATCAAAGGCTGGCTGATTGAAGACCAATCCTTCAATAAATTGAACAAGTTAAAAAAGACCAATCCTGAAGCGTTTTTCTATTGGTATAAGAGTATACATATAGTTACTATAAGTACCTAAAAAATTAAAATATGGCAGAATTAAATGTAAGTAAAAATCAGTTGGAAAATTGTTCAGTGAAATGCAAAACAAAGAACCAAAATACTGATGTGTAGTTTTCAACATTCTATATGTCAAAAAGTATTTTTAAAACAACCCTACTTTTTAATTCTACAGGACCACAATGACTCAAAATTCAAAAATAACTGCGCTCATAAGTATCTTATCTCCTCAAGTCTCATCCTTTCAGTGCCTCATGGGTTATTGTTGATTAGCCGTTAGCTAATGGGCGCCAGTAGCCAGCCGCCCGAAGCCACTATTTGCCTCCTCTTCTTTCCTAAATAAAACTAAGAAACCTTAACTTTGCCTTTCTAATCATCACTTATGATTGAAATACTAACAGAGCTTTGGACTGGCCTGATTAATACGACATGGATTGAGGCTATTGCTGTTTCAACAGGATTAGCAAGTGTCTGGTACTCCTCGAAAGAGGATATTAAGGTTTATCCAACCGGAATAATCTCGGTCTTAATTTATGTCTGGCTCTGCCTCCAGAATGGTCTATACGCCAATATGGGGATTAATGCCATATACTTTATTATGAGCGTCTATGGTTGGTGGCGCTGGTCTCATCCATTAGATTCTGCATCTGATTACCTGCCAGTAACCCGCCTTACCAAAAAAGAGTGGATCGTAACAGCCATCTTTGTCATTGTTGCGTTTGCCTTGCTTGTTTGGATATTATCTCGTTGGACAGACAGTAGGGTGCCTATCCCAGATGCTTTTACCACTGCAATCTTTATCGCAGCAATGTGGATGCAGGCCGAGAAAAAAGTTGAGAGTTGGCTTCTCTGGATTGTTGGCGATCTGATATCGGTGCCGCTCTATTTTAGTGTTAATATGGCGTTTACATCCTTTCAGTACATGGTTTTCCTAATACTGGCAATCAATGGCTATAGAAACTGGTCTCGGTCGTTTAGACTCAAAGAAAACATCTAAAATGGTAACAACAGATTTCTCTACGGTAAAACGTATCGCAATAACGGGTCCCGAAAGCACAGGTAAATCCAGTCTTTGTGAGGCACTTGCAAACTACTATAATACAATTTGGGTTCCTGAATATGCAAGAGATTATTGCGAGAAACTAGGACGTGACTATATTGAAGAGGATATCGCCATCATTGCTAAAAAGCAACTAGAGATAGAAGAGGAGTGTGCCTCAAGAGCCAATAAATTTCTCTTTATCGATACTGATCTTAATGTTCCTCTTATCTGGGGTTTACACAAGTTTTCAAGAAATGATGCCTGGCTGGAACAGACCTATAAGAATCATATCTATCCGCTTGTCTTGCTTACTGATATTGACCTGCCATGGGAATATGACCCACTAAGGGAGTATCCTGACCAACGCAACTTCTTCTTTACATGGTTTGTGAAATTACTTGAGCAGCAGAATGCTAATTACCATGTTATAGGAGGACAAGGTGATGAGCGGCTCTTGAATGCAATTCGGGTTATTGAGAATTGGTTAAGCGGGTCGTGAAGGATTGGATAGGCTTATTTGTTTTTTAATTTAGTTGATTAAACATCTGATTTGATATGCAAGAACTCAATATAAAGGCTAATTTACATTCCGTAATGACCAATATCCCTGATGGTGTTGATTTGGTTGCTGTTTCCAAGACTCATCCTGTAGAGATGATCAAAGAGGCATATCAGGCTGGTCAAAGAAAGTTTGGTGAAAACAAAGCACAGGAGCTCATCTTGAAGGCCCCCCAACTCCCCAATGATATAGAATGGCATTTTATTGGTCATCTTCAAACTAATAAAGTCAGACAGATTATTCCCTGGGTGCATCTGATCCACTCAGTTGATAGTTTCAAGTTACTTCAGGAGATTAGTAAGGAGGCAGTTAAAGCTAACAGGACTATTGGTTGTCTGCTGCAATTGTATATCGCATCTGAAGAGACCAAGTTTGGTCTGGATTTAAAGGAGGCTCAAGAGTTAATTAGTCTCTTTCGTTCTGATCGGTTGGAAAATATTGTGATTCGTGGTGTCATGGGGATGGCAACTAATACCGATGATGAGGAGTTGATTGCTGCCGAGTTTAAGTCCCTTAAAGGCTATTTTAATGTCCTTAAAACAGAGTTTTTTAGTGAGGGTGATCAGTTTAATACCATTAGTATGGGGATGTCTTCTGATTACAAATTGGCTATCGAATGTGGATCTACCATGGTTAGGGTGGGTTCTATGATATTTGGTGAGAGAACCTATCTCTAAGCTACTTTATAGCTTTTAGAAGACTCAAACTTTCATGGTCATGTTGTGTACTCTATACTTTGCTTTTTAAGTCACTAGTTGTATCGGTTATTATGAGAACCAGCTATCAGGTAGGCTTGGATCTTGCGTTTAGTTTATCCTAGCCTGTCTAAGAGATAATTTTGGTTTTTCTTATCGCTGGATCTACTTATTCTTTAGTAGAAGTCTTAAAAATGTTTAATTTCGATCGTCAATCAAGAATTGGGCGTTGATCAATCGATGTGATCATTGGACAGTTTTTTGTAATCTTGAGCAACCAATTAACAACCACCTTACGGGTCGAATAAGATACTCGAATTAGAAATCTTAATCATAATCAAAATCAAATAGAATAAAGCATGAACACTGTTTTTAAATACTCTTTTTTGTTTGTACTAACTATTCTTGGAGCCATCTGTCCAAGTATTATTTTTGCACAGACTCAAGTTCAAGGTGCAGTTGAAGGTACATGGAGTGGTAATGTTGAGGTTATTGGTAACCTCTGGGTTGAAGAAGGAAAGAGCCTAACCATTCAGGAGGGCACCCAGGTGGTTTTTAGTGGCCCCTATATCATGAATGTTTGGGGTTCGGTAGTAGCCAATGGTTCGGCGACCAGCCCAATAAACTTTACTGTTGCCGACACAACTGGTTTTGCTGATTCATCTACCCTGGTAGGTTCATGGCAAGGTATTGTTTACTCACATGTACTTAGTACGAGCGATAGCTCTATTTATAACTGGGTAAATTTTAAATACACTAAAGATCTACGTGATAATGGCGAAACTTCCTCGGGAGGGGCTTTCACTATCACTGGTTTTCCAAAGATAAGACTATCAAATTGTCAATTCTTTAATACCAAATCGTGGAGTGCCGGTGGTGCTATTGCCATGAAGAGCGGTGCTGATATCAAGATTGAGAAATGTCTGTTTGAAAATTCAGTGTTGTATGATTCATTAATGGGATTTGGTGGAGCGCTCTATGCGTTTGAGTCTTCTCCAATTGTACGTCATAATAAGTTTATTGGAAATAAAGCGGTATGGTTAGGTGGCGCTCTTTGCTTCTACTATAGTCAGGCTGTTATTCAATTTAATGAATACACTCAGAATCATGCGGATATAGGTGGTGCAATTAGTTTGGTTCATTCAACACCAAAGGCATCGATGATCAATAATCTTATTTATGGTAACTCTGCGACTTTTTTCGGTGGCGGGATGGCTTGTAATAATGATAGCAAACCAATCATTGTTAATAATACCATCGTAAATAACATGGCTGCCATGGGTGGAGGCTTCTATTGTAATGACTCGGCTATGCCTAAGGTTTATAATTCAATTATTACCAACAATATGTCTTATGGGGCAGGAAACCAGGTCTATATATGGGATATCTATTCCGCTCCAAGTTTCTACTATTGCAATGTTGAGGGTGGACTAAGTCAGTTTGCCGGTAGTGGTGCATTGGGTGGTTATCATGGAGAATTTCTAAATAACCTTGATACGATTAATGATTTTCAGACTGAACCAGGGTTTACTTTTGTCCCTTCAGCCAGTTCTCCTTTGCACAATACGGGGACTCCTGATACTACGGGACTGGGATTAACAGGTGCTGACCTGATTGGAAACAATAGGATTGTTCATAACAGAATAGATATCGGTGCTTTTGAACGTCAAACCGGGGCTGGTATACCTGTTTTGAGTGAATCGCTTAATATCTATCCTAATCCTGTTGTTGACGACATGGTGATTGAGTTTTCGGCAATGGTTACCGGCTCGGTCAGAATCGAGTTGATTTCCCTGAGTGGATCGCGCTTTTTTAATACTGTAAAAGGCGTGAATGAGGCTGTTTTACGAATCTCACTCTCTGAGTTAGCCGGTCATAAGGTTGCTTCAGGTGTCTATGTGTTAAAGCTTCAAGGTGCCGTAAATTATTCAGGAAAGATCATTGTCAAATAAAGTGATTTTTGGTCACTTTTTGCTACAGCAATCAGGCTCTCTTTGGAGTGTCAGTGGGCGATTTTAAGACCAACTACCCCTGCGATAATCAGAAAGGCTGAAGCTAGTCTAAGAAAGCTAATAGGATCTTTAAAGAAAAGGATTCCGATAAATAGTGTACCAACTGCACCAAGGCCAGTCCAGATGGCGTATGCGGTACCAATTGGAATAGATTTCTGCGCCATCCAGAGGAAGTATCCGCTTAAGCCCATTGAAATAACGGCGACAATGATGAAGATCCATTTATATTGAGTGGTCTGGCTTAGTTTGAAACCGAGTGGCCAGCCTATTTCAAATATACTGGCAAGGATAAGATAGAACCAGGGCATAGTGATAAACGTTTAAATATTGCTCAAAGGTACGGTATTATTGAGGATTGATCTTATTGAAGCGGGGAATGTGGCTTTGCACGTCGACCTCATTGCTTATCTTTGTGCCAAATAATTTACATCATGATTGTAGTTACAGGTGCCGCAGGGTTTATTGGAAGTGCCATGATAGCAAAGCTAAACAGGTCAGGCTATCAGAATATTATTGCTGTTGACCATTTTGACAGAGATGATAAGAATGCCAATCTTACGAATCTGACAATCTCGCAGTTTGTGAATCGTGATACATTCTTTCAATGGCTCGATAATAATCATGACGCGGTACGTGGGGTTATTCATTTAGGAGCGCGGACGGATACGACCGAGTTTAATGTTGCGATCTTTGATAAGTTGAACCTGAATTACTCAAAGCAGATGTGGCTTAGCTGTACAAAGTATAACATCCCTTTGTTATATGCTTCATCAGCTGCTACCTATGGCGGTGGTGAATTGGGCTATTCAGATAACCATGAGATAGTTACTAGTCTTAAGCCACTAAACCCATACGGTGAGTCGAAGAATAACTTTGATATTTGGGCATTAGAACAGACCGCTACCCCTCCTTTTTGGGCTGGCTTTAAGTTTTTCAATGTTTATGGCCCAAATGAGTATCATAAAGGGAGGATGGCTTCAGTTGTCTTTCACTCTTTTAATCAGATAAAGAGTTCAGGTGAGGTGAAACTGTTCAGATCACACCGTCCCGATTTTGAAGATGGTATGCAACTTCGGGATTTTGTATATGTAAAGGATGTTACCGAGGTTCTGTTTCGTATGCTTGAGACTAAGAAGCAGTCGGGTATTTACAATCTTGGTACAGGTCATGCCCGTGCCTTTTTACATCTGAGTGAGGCCACTTTTGCAGCGCTTAACCTGAGACCTAATATCACCTTTATCGATACTCCAATTGATATTAGAGATAAGTATCAGTATTTCACCGAGGCCGATATGACAAAGCTTCATAATCTGGGGCTAGGAATAGAATTTACCTCGCTTGAAGATGGAGTGTTGGATTATGTTAGAAATTATCTGGTTAACCATCTTTATTTATAATAAAAAGGACCTCATCGCATTGAGGTCCTTTGATTACTCTTTCCGGCAAATTTTGATTTGATACACGCTTATAACCTGCGTCATTCCCTTACCTTAGTGCTTTTCCTGTTTATTCAGTTATTTCTACGATATTTCCTGCTGGGTCAATTACTACACTTTCATACATCCCATCTCCGGTAATTCTCGGCATCCCTCTAATGATTACTCCCTCTGCCTTTAATTTAAGGGTCAAACTATCAACAGTCTGTCTGCTACCTACACTGATAGCAAGATGCCCTTGTCGGAGTGATGACTCCAACTGAGCCATATCCTCCCTATACATTAGTTCCAGTTGAGTTTCACCCTCTTCGAAGCCTAACCAGTAAGAGCAGAAACCAGTTCCGGAGTTGCGATAATGCGATAGGAGCACCGCTTCAAAATATCTCTCATAGAAGTGTCTGCTCTCCTCAAGATTATTACACCAAAGTGCAATATGCGATATTTTTGTCATGCTTAATTCTGCTTTTACGAATCTATTTCTAAAACTGAGCCAAACCGGACAATCGTTTGATATTCTGTTTGAAAGCGAAATCCTCTTAGAAATGATGTGATCGGAAATGTACAAGGGTCTGCTCCTAACTGGACAGACCCTTGAGAATATGAATTATTTGTCTGGAAAAAGTCTTAGGTGAAACAATTGGGAAGACTACCCGATTTTAGAAGAGACCATTAACACTGGCGTTAATCTTTTCAATTACGATGGCAAGGTCTTCGGCTTTGTTAGCAAAATCAAGATTATCGATATCAATTACTAATAGACGATGAGGGTAAGTGGCTATCCATGAGTCGTAACGTTCATTCAAGCGTTTCAGATAGTCGAGTCTGATAGCCTCTTCGTAAGGGCGACCTCTCTTCTGGATATTTCTAACCAGAGATGGTACAGATCCTTTAAGATAAATGAGTAGATCGGGAGGTTGGATGAATGATACCATGAGTTCAAAGAGAGATTGATAGTTGTCGAAGTCACGGGTACTCATCAGACCCATATCGTGGAGGTTAGGCGCAAAAATATTGGCATCTTCGTAGATGGTACGGTCTTGGATGACTGGTGTCTCTCCTCGTCTGATGTCGACCACCTGTCTGAATCGATGATTTAAAAAGTAGATCTGAAGGTTAAAAGACCAGCGTTGCATGTCTTCATAGAAGCTATTCAGATATGGGTTAGTGTCAACATCTTCGTAGTGAGGATTCCAATTGAAGTTTTTAGCAAGGAGGCTTGTGAGAGTAGTTTTTCCGGCACCGATATTGCCGGCAATGGCCATGTGTTTGAACTCCGGTTTAGTGATCGTCTCGATCTTTGACTTTGATGGGGGTTTATTCATGATATCCTAATTGACGAGCAATAGTTAATACTTCATTTACTAATTCACGGTGGTTAGATAGTCGGGGAACCTTATTTTGACCTCCAAGTTTGTTTTTACTCTTAAGCCATTCATAGAAGGTTTGATTGGGGATCTTTCGTACTAGTGGTTCAGCAAGAATCATATTATGGTATCGCTTTGCTTCATAATCTGAGTTGAGGCTTTTTAATGCATTGTCAAGGGCCTCAATAAAGAACTCAAGCTCATCAGGTTCTTTCTCGAATTCTATAAGCCATTCATGGGCTCCTCGTTGATTGCCTGAGAAGTAAACCGGCGCCGCAGTGTATTCTCTAATGACAGCGTTAGTTTTCGAGCAAGCAATAGAGAGAGCCTTATCAGCATTATCAACAATAAGCTCTTCACCAAAGGCATTGATAAAGCTCTTTGTTCGGCCAGTGATTCGGAATCGATAGGGTGTGAGGTCGGTAAACATGATCATATCACCAATTTTATATCGCCACAAACCTCCATTTGTCGATATAACGACCGCATAATTCTTCCCCTTTTCTACTTGCTCAAGACCTAAAACTCTTGGATGCTCCTTCTCAAGCTCTTCGAATGGGATAAACTCGTAATAGATGCCATAATCAAGCATTAGAAGCATTGATTCAGAACCGATCTGATCCTGAATGCCAAAAAAGCCTTCAGATGCATTATAGGTCTCCATATAGTTCATTCGAGGCGATCTTATAAGATCATGAAATTGTTCTCTATAGGGTTGGAAACTTACACCGCCATGGAAAAAGACTTCGAGGTTTGGCCAGATCTCACTAAGATCATTCTTGCCTGTGATTTCTAATATCTTATGAATAAGCAATAGAGTCCAACTGGGTACCCCTGCTATACTTGTGACATCTTCACGTGAGGTTACCAATGCCAGTTTCTCGATCTTACTTTCCCATTCATCCATTAAAGCTACTGATAGATTCGGAGTACGAAGAAACTCGGCCCAGAAAGGTAGGTTTTGCATTAGAATTGCTGAAAGATCTCCATCATAGTAACTCTCGTTGTTCACCTCACGAATAGTATGACTGCCTCCCATTGCGAGGTTTTTCCCCTCAAAAAGATTCGTATCAGGATAGTTTAGACAATAGAGGGCAAGCATGTCTTTTCCGGCTTTAAAATGGCACTCATCAAGTGCTTCATAGCTTACCGGAATAAACTTGCTTTTACCGGCTGTAGTGCCTGATGATTTGGCAAACCATTTTATTTCAGTAGGCCAAAGAATGTTTTGTTCGCCTGATCGTAGTCTGTCAATATAGGGTTTAAGGCCATCGTAATCGCTGACAGGAAGTCTTTCAGCAAAGATGTTACCGGAAGTGATGGAATCGAAATCGTATTTTCTACCCCATTCGGTCTCTTTAGACGCTGAAAGCAGTTTTTTTAAGACCTCAGATTGAACTTCATGAGGGTACAACTTAAAGAGTTCAATCTGATGAACTCTTTTTTTCATTAGCCAGGAAACAACTGAACTTATTAATGCCATACCAGATGCTGTCAAATACTTTTATCAAAGTTACTGAAATTATTCAGGCCAGCAGATAAGATTTCTGGGTATGCCCTGAAACCTTATCTTTGAAGGAAAAAGCTTAAAAGATGTTGTTATATCCGAACTGTAAAATCAATCTGGGGTTGAATGTTTTAAGAAGGCGCAGTGATGGCTATCATGAGTTAGAGACGCTTTTTTATCCCGTGAATGCTACCGAGGCGATTGTTATTGAGCCTTCAGACTTATTTAGTTTTAAAGTTGAAGGGATTACTATTGATGGTGATTTAAAAGATAATCTTTGTGTTAAAGCATGGAACTTGATAAGTAGTCGGTATGAACTAACTCCTGTTTCGATTACTCTCTATAAGTATTTGCCTATGGGTGCCGGTTTGGGTGGTGGATCATCTGATGCTGCTTATGTGATCAAAGGGATAAATCAACTTTTTGATTTGGGAATGGCCGAAGTTGAGATGGCGGAGATCGCTGCAACAATTGGATCAGATGCCCCATTTTTTATTTACAATAAGCCAATGCTTGCTTCAGGACGGGGTGAGATATTAGAGCCTATTGACTTTTCTCTTTCAGGATACCATATCAGATTGATTAAGCCCTCATTTGGTATAAGTACTAAAGAGGCTTATAGTGGCATAACCCCAAGTGATGAAAACAGTCTTACGGTTAAACAGATATTGGAATTGCCAATTAGAGAATGGCAAGGGCTACTGAAAAATGACTTTGAAAGACATTTGTTTGAGAGGTATCCTGAGCTGGCTCAAATCAAGGAGGACTTTATTAAGCAAGGGGCTGTTTATGCTGCCATGAGTGGAAGTGGCTCTACTATCTTTGGCCTGTTTGACAATACCCCAACTCCCTATTTTGCTAAACCTGGGTATTGGTGTTGGACGGGGCAATTGTTTTAGTTGAGGTGTCTGGTTAGGCTATTTTGGTGCTTTGCGGTATAGATAGATGGCGAGAATTGCATAGAGTATATTAGGAATCCAAACGGCTGCCAGAGGGGGAAGGTTTCCGAACCTGCTAAATACCGTTGTTATCTGCATGAATAGAATATAGCTGAAGGTGATGGCAATCCCTAACCCGAGATGCATACCAATACCACCTCTGACTTTCCTGCTGGAGAGTGATAATCCGATGATAGTTAGGATGATTGCCGATAGAGGAAAGGCCGTTCTTCTATATTTCTCAACAAGAAACTCGGAAAGATTGGAAGAGCCTTTAAGTTTCTCTTTTTCAATAAAAGCATCCAATTCCGGCGCTGTCATAATTTTCATGTCCTCGGCATCTACAACAAAATCACTCGGCGTCATACGTACAGCGGTGTCGAGTGTGTTGCCTGAACTGAGGGTTTGAATAGTATCGGCTTTGAGGTTTCTAATAACCCAGTTTTCGAGTCTCCAGGTGGATTTGGTTGAGTCATATACGGCTCTATCGGCCATTAATTTAGAAACGAGACGTTGATTCTCAAATTTCTCAAGGGTAAACCGAAGTCCTGATTTATCATTTCTATCGAATGATTCTAGGTAAACGAAGACCCCAGGTTCAATTTGCATGTGAATGTTGGTGTTAGTTACATTCTTTTTAGCCTTGATGTACTTGAGTTCAAAGTTTCGTAGTCCTTCGTTCGTAATTGGTATGACGTAATTTGATAGGAAGATAGAAGAGATAGCCAGGAAGCCAGATGCCAGAAGGTACGGTCTCATCAGTCTCCTGAAGCTCATGCCGCTGTTGAGCATGGCAATAATCTCAGTTCTTGCGGCGAGTTGGCTTGTGAAGAAGATTACCGAGATAAAACAAAAGAGAGAGATGAACATGTTGATGAAGAAGGGCAGGAAGTTGAGGTAATAATCGAAGATTATTGCATGCAACGGAGCATCCTTCTTTATAAAGTCATCTATTCTTTCTGAGACGTCAAAGATGATGATGATGATTTGAAGCAGCGAGATAGAATAGAAAAAAGTACCTAGAAACTTCTTGATAATATACCTGTCGAGTATAGTTAGTCCGGGTATTCTTATTTTCACAGCTTAAGTTGTTATAGCATTATTAACAGCTAAAGTCGATTAGCCAGTTTGGTAACCATGATGTTTTTCCAAGAGGCAAAAGTGCCATCCATGATTTTGGTGCGAGCCTCTTTTACAAGCCATAAGTAGAAGCCGATATTATGGAGGCTGGCAATCATGGGAGCCAGATATTCGTTGGCTACAAAGAGATGTCTGAGGTAAGCCTTGCTGTAATCCTGATCAACAAACGAGAGCCCATTTGGGTCAAGTGGTGAGAAATCATTTTTCCACTTTTCGTTTTTGATGTTTATAATTCCTTCGGAGGTAAAGAGTTGTCCGTTACGACCATTTCTAGTGGGCATGACACAGTCAAACATATCAATACCTAATGCTATGCTTTCGAGTATATTGACCGGGGTTCCAACGCCCATGAGGTATCGGGGTCTTGAGGTGGGTAAGATACGGCAGACTTCATCAGTGATTTGGTACATGGTTTCATGAGGTTCGCCAACAGAGAGACCTCCGATTGAGTTTCCTGCAACGTCGAGAGCGGCTATTTTCTCGGCAGAGATTTTCCGAAGGTCAGAATAAACAGAACCCTGTACGATAGGGAAAAGAGCTTGTCGATGACCATAAACAGGTTCACTGTTATTAAACTCTGTTAAGCAGCGATCCAACCAGTCGTGAGTAAGAGCGAGACTCTTTTTAGCATAGTTATAATCGCAAGGATAAGGCGTACACTCATCGAAAGCCATCATGATGTCAGCTCCAATAATACGTTGGATCTGCATGACCCTTTCAGGGGTGAAAATATGTCTTGAGCCATCGATATGCGATTGAAAGGTGACACCTTCCGGAGTGATCTTTCTCGTGCCAGCAAGACTGAATACCTGAAAACCACCACTGTCGGTCAGAATAGGCCTTTCCCATCCATTAAAACCATGCAGTCCTCCGGCATTTTTTAAAACATCAAGTCCAGGTCTTAGATATAGGTGATAGGTGTTGCCCAGAATGATTTGAGCCCGGGTGTCATCCTTTACATCTCTGATATGAACTGCCTTGACCGATCCAACCGTGCCAACCGGCATAAAAATCGGGGTCTCAATGTCTCCATGGTCAGTATGCAAAACGCCGGCACGGGCGGAAGAGAGAGTGTCAGTTGTCTTTAAGTCGAATTTTAGCATATCCCGAATTATAAAAATGCTTTCTGAGAAAGCTGTGCAAAGGTACTAAATCTCCTCATTGTCCTGAGGTTAAAATGGAAGTGGTTGATAATCGATTTATAACTTCCATATGTATTGTACTGATTCGATTCATCTTTAAATTATCTTTGCCAAGCATTTTTAAACAGTATGATTGAACCTCTTTTTACCTATCTATTCTACTCATTTATTGGGTTAGCTCTGATTCAGCTACTCTTTTATTGGTTGATCTTTGGTCAGTTAGCATTCCGTAAAAGGAAGAGTTGCCCGAATCTGGAGCCTGTTTCAGTGGTTATTTGTGCCCGTAATGAGTATGAAAATCTTAAAGAGAACTTACCTCTTTTTTTAGCACAAGATTATCCTGATTACGAAATAGTTGTCGTGAATGATGCCTCTGATGACGAGACTTATTATTTCTTAAAGAATTTGGCAATCCAACATAAACACCTGAAGGTGGTTAATATGGGCGAGACTCCAAATTTCTTTAAGGGGAAGAAGTTCCCTTTATCTATTGGGATAAAATCTGCTAAACATGATCTTTTACTCCTGACAGATGCTGATTGTGTGCCAGCTGAACCGACATGGATTATGAATATGGCCTCGGGATATTGCAAGAAGGGCGAGGTTGTTTTAGGATACGGAGGGTATGAGGAAAAACCCGGACTGCTCAATAAACTGATACGGTTTGATACTATGCATATTGCTATGCAATATCTTGGATTAGCCATTGCCGGGATGCCCTACATGGGAGTAGGTAGAAACCTGTCGTATCGAAAATCACTGTTTTATAAGAATAAAGGCTTTATAAGTCACTATTCCATTCCCTCTGGCGATGATGATCTCTTTATAAATCAGGTTTCTTCGCGCAAAAATACTGCCGTTGTTGCTACACCTGAAGGTGTAACTATCTCTGAGCCTAAGACCTCTCTGGGAGAGTGGTTTAAGCAAAAGAGAAGGCACCTCACAACCGGTACAATGTATAAATCTCATCACAAGCTGGTATTGGGTACCTATTCATTGAGTCAGTTGCTCTATTTTGTTACAGGTATCATACTCCTAAGTTGGCTATATCAATGGGAAATTGTTGCCGGGGTAATGGTTTTTAGGTTAATAACACAGATAATTGTCATAAAGAAATGCATGAAAAGACTGGGGGAAAGGAAATTGTTGTTATTTTCGCCAGTGCTTGAGATAATTATGATGATTATTAACCCGTTAGTTGCCTTGAGCAATTTGATTGTAAAGCAAAAGACATGGAGGTAAATTCTAACTTCACCGATAAGGCTAATCGCGACTATGCGCTTGTTCAGGCTGCCCTGAATCAAGGTGATCAGCGTGCTTATGCTGAGTTGATGAATAATTACCGCGATTCTTTATACTTTCTTTTGCTTAAAATGACCAATGATCCTGTGGATGCCGAGGATCTTACCATTGAGGCTTTTGGTAAAGCCTTTCGTAATCTGCATCAATATACTCCGAACTATGCTTTTTCTACCTGGCTTTTTAAAATAGCGTCGAATAACTGCATTGACTTCATGCGGAAGAAGAGCAAGCGCCTGACCTCACCAGAGTATTCACTTTCCGATGATCTTTATGGGCAGGAGTATGGTGAACGTATTGCTTCTGAGGCACCTGATCCCGAAGAGAGTATTATCTCGAAGCAAAAGAGTAAGCTTATGCGGGATATAGTTGACCGCCTGAAGCCTCATTACAAGCTGCTGGTTGAGATGAGATATTTTAAAGAGATGTCTTATGAGGAGATTGCTGTTGAACTCAATTTGCCTTTAGGCACTGTTAAGGCACAGCTTTTCAGAGCGAGAGATTTTCTCTATCAGGTGCTCAAAGACCATTCCGGTAATTTATAAGATTGTCATACCACCAAATATATTTACAACTATGGAACTAAATCAATTCCAACAATCCATATTGAACGGAATCCCGGATACCTTGCCTGCTTTAAAGGATTATGATCCTGGTATAAATCATGCCCCCAAACGGAAGGCAATACTTTCAGAACAGGAGAAGAAACTGGCATTACGAAATGCTTTAAGATACTTTCCTGAGCACCTTCATGCTAGTTTAGCCCCTGAGTTTGCCTTAGAATTAGAGAAGTACGGGCGTATTTATATGTATCGTTATCGTCCGGATTATAAGATCTTTGCCCGTTCTATAAATGATTTTCCACATAAGAGTAGGCAGGCCGCAGCTATCATGCTGATGCTTAGCAATAACCTTGATGATGCAGTCGCGCAGCACCCTCATGAACTGATCACTTATGGCGGTAATGGAGCGGTTTTTCAAAACTGGGCTCAATATCTTTTGACAATGCAGTATTTGGCCACAATGACTGATGAGCAGACGCTCGTTTTATATTCAGGTCATCCCATGGGCTTATTCCCTTCACATAAAGATGCTCCCCGTGTCATTGTAACTAATGGTATGGTTATACCCAACTATTCTAAGCCAGACGATTGGGAGAGATTTAATGCAATGGGTGTTTCTCAATATGGTCAGATGACGGCGGGCTCATTTATGTATATTGGTCCTCAAGGCATAGTACATGGTACTACCATTACTGTTTTGAATGCTGCTCGCATGCATTCAAAACCAGGTGAGACGGCAGCGGGTAAGTTGTTTGTCACCTCTGGATTGGGTGGTATGTCAGGCGCTCAACCTAAAGCAGCCGTAATTGCAGGTGTCGTTGGCGTAGTAGCAGAAGTTAATCCCAAGGCAGCCGTTAAACGTCATGAACAGGGCTGGGTAGATGAGCTTCATTCCGATCTCGATGAGTTAATTGTTAGAATAAAGAAGGCGGTAGCTAATAAAGAGGCTATCTCGCTAGCCTATTTAGGTAATATAGTTGACTTATGGGAAAAACTGGCCGAAGAGAATATTCATGTTGATCTTGGCTCAGACCAAACTTCATTACATAATCCTTGGGCTGGAGGTTATTATCCGGTAGGCTACTCTTATGAGGACTCTAATCGGATGATGGCCGAGGAGCCTGAGAAGTTCAAACTAGCTGTCAGGGAGAGTCTCAAACGTCATGTAGCTGCAATCAATAAGCTTACCTCTCAAGGCATGTATTTCTTTGATTATGGTAATGCTTTTATGCTTGAGGCAGGCAGGGCAGGCGCTGAAATCTTCAAAAATGATGGAACGTTTAGATATCCCTCTTATGTACAGGATATAATGGGACCTATGTGTTTTGACTATGGCTTTGGTCCTTTCCGTTGGGTTTGTGCCTCATCTGACCCCTCCGATTTAAGTCTTACTGATAGAATTGCTGCTGAGATTCTCGAGCAGATGTATAAAGAGGCACCTCAGGAGATTAAGAATCAGATCTCCGATAATCTTACCTGGATCAAACAGGCGGAACAGAATAAGCTCGTTGTTGGTTCACAGGCTCGTATTCTTTATGCAGATGCCGAAGGTAGAATTCGCATAGCCGAAGCCTTTAATAAAGCAATTGCCGAGGGTAAACTTAAGGGTCCAGTTGTTTTGGGACGCGATCATCATGATGTATCAGGAACTGACTCTCCTTTCCGTGAGACTTCAAATATCTATGATGGCTCATCATTCACCGCCGATATGGCCATTCACAATGTGATTGGTGACTCCTTCAGAGGGGCTACCTGGGTTTCGATCCACAATGGTGGTGGTGTCGGTTGGGGCGAAGTCATTAATGGTGGCTTTGGAATGGTTTTAGACGGATCAGATGATGCCGATCGCCGCTTGAAAAATATGCTATTCTGGGATGTTAATAATGGGATTTCCCGTCGTGCCTGGGCTAGAAATAAAGAGGCTCTGTTTGCAATAAAACGTGCCATGGAGGTTGAACCCAGACTTAAGGTTACTATACCATCAATAGCCGATGATTCTATTATCGATGGTGCATTTAGTAAATAGCATTTTTCATCATTTCCATTCTAATTACTAGTGAGATTATTGAAATAAGAGGAGATCAGTTGGGTCTCCTCTTGTTGTTTTTGATAGTGTTTTTCTGTAGCTTAGTCATGAACATTTTAGCAAGTTTATAGCTTTCAGATAAGTGTTCCGTGCTTTGTCTTTTTTGCCCTAAATGCATTATTGAAATGATTATTTTATCCCCTGCGAAACGTCTCTCAGCTAAGCATCCCGGTTTGGTGCCTTTTCAAACCATTCCCAGGTTTAAAACTGAAACCGAAGCCATTGTCAAAGAGCTTAGAAAGCGAAATGTTGATGAGCTAATGGACTTGATGCATATCAGTTCAAAGCTAGCTCAGGAGAACTATGTTAGATTTTCCGTATGGCAATGGAGTGAAGCGATTTCATCCCCATTACTACCTGCGCTTATGGCCTATGATGGTGATGCCTATAATGCATTAAAGGCATGGGATTTTAATCAGGATATGTTGCTAAAGGCACAGAACGGATTAAGGATTATCTCAGCATTATATGGTGTTTTAAGGCCTTTTGATCTTATAATGCCATATCGGCTTGAAATGCAGGCTCCTCTTTCAGTAAAGGGTAAAAACAATCTATATGAGTTTTGGGGTAAAAAGATAGCTAAAGGTTTATGTGATGATATGTCAGAACAAAACGACTCGTTGCTTATAAACCTGGCTTCGCAAGAGTACAGTAATAGTATACTTCCTTTTCTGCCTAAGAAGATCAGGGTAGTCACTCCCGTTTTTTATCAATTGGTGAATGGGAGACTTCAATTCTCTGCCTTATATGCTAAGCAGGCTCGTGGAATGATGACAAGGTTTATTATTGAGAATTCAATAGAAGATCCGGAGTATCTTGTGGCATTTCAGGATGGAGAGTATCAGTTTGATCAGTCTCAATCTAGTAAAGATCGGTTGGTTTTCTATAGGTAAGACAGTTGTAATCGGGTGAATATTGGTAGCTTCGTTTGTTGTTGTTGGTGGATTATTATGAACTAATTTAAAGAAAAGACTAGAAGATTCGATCTCCACTATCCCTGCTCCCCGCCTCCCTGCCTCCCTGCTCCCCGCCTCCCTGCTTCCCCGCATCCCAGCCTTCCCGCATCTCAATACATCCTCAACATCTCCTCAACATC
>MTLE01005536.1_pt2 | contig 22233 bp, 15 predicted proteins | sample 1982461 | NCBI WGS metagenome assembly MTLE01 (sample SAMN05712605, study PRJNA340218) | biofilm metagenome | isolation source: sample SPL anode biofilm adapted to -200 mV | place: USA | collected 2012-02-03
ATGCGGGCAATGGCTGGATTGGCGTAATTGGTGACGCCGTTCGCGTCCAGGCTCCACACTCCTTCACTGGTGGTCTCGACCAGCAAACGGAACAAGCCTTGGCTTTCTCGCAGTTGTTCTTCCGCTAATTCCGCATTGCGCAGGCTCTGCCGCAACTGGGTCTCCACCGCCTCGCGCTTCTGGATTTCCACCGCCAGCCGCTCATTGGCTTCCCGCAAAGCGGCGGCTTCCCGGGAAATCCGCTCCGAGTGCGCCAAGGCCAAATGGGTGCGCACGCGATTAAGCAACTCCTCCGGCTGGTATGGCTTGGTGACAAAATCGGCCGCCCCATGTTTCAAGCCTTCCACCCAATCCCCCACCTCGCTAAACGCGCTCACCATGATCACGGGCACCTGGGCGGAGGCTGGCTGCGATTTGATCTGCTGCAATACTTCCGCCCCACTCAGGCCCGGCATGCGCATGTCCAACAAGATTAAGTCGGGGTTCTGCTTGGCCAATGCGGCTAAAGCCAGCAAGCCGTTTTCCGCCAGCAAGATTTCATACCCCGCCTCTTTTAATATCCGCCCTAATAAAGTTCGCGACGCGGAATCATCGTCCACGACCAAGATTTTGGTTTTCCCACTCATGTTACGCTTATCGAACTGCCCCCTTGGCTCAGCTAAGATATCTGGCATAATCCCACCGGTTGCCAATGCAATGACAACCCCGTGATTATCCCAACTTGGCTAGCCAGATTATAATGTTTAAACCCCTCTACCGCAAACAGAATAGGTGAAAATCAGGCATTACATTAAACCGGCCGCATGGCCGTAATAATGCAAAAGACGGACCCGAGGCGTTAAATAAATATGTATAACTGCCTGCCTATCACCCTGTTCCCTTCGGAACTCAATTCGGGGGGACAAACCACCAATCACCAGGGTCAATCCACTAGTGATCACGGCGAGAATGGTTTTGGCTTCGATTGGCGGTCAAGGTTGCCGGGGTACCCAAGGTGCTTAGCTCAACTTTCAGCATTGGGGATTGTGGCTGGGTCGTGGTCCATTTCACTTGGCAACCATTAGTTGACGTACGCAACAGCTGAGGGTCTACCGGCACCCGGGCCACCTCCTGCCAAGCCTTATCGGAAATCACGGCATATTCGCCTCCGGAGTATTTAATTTTGCCACCCGCGGGAATCCTTTGATCGGCAAAATGGGCCACCGGCCGGCCATTGATTTCCAGAGTGAATCCGTGAATTTCCTCTTTCGACTCCGATTGCACCAACCAACGCAAGGGTTGCGGGGCGTCCGATGAACGGAAATCCACGGTATTAATTCCATTGGTGCCCAGCACCGCTTTGGTTAGATGCACTGCTTGCAGTTGCCAGCGGCCTTGGTCCGTTGAAACGAGGTGAAATTCGCGCGAATTATCCCGCAATTGCGCTTTGATTTCGGCGGGAAAAGCCCCCGCCATGCGCGCGGTTTCCCATTGGTTAACCGCGTCGAGAATCGTGTCCGTCATGCTCAAGGCCTTGGCTTGGTCCACACCCGAAGCATCGGCGGATTTTTGGGCTGTGCTGGTAATGCTGACGGCGAGGGCAAATCCCGCGTCGAAACCCGCCGCGCGGGCCAGCAACCATTCGGCGTCTTCCAGGCCGGTTTCCGGGCGCAGGGCAAACCAGCCCAGCATATGGGGCATATAATTGCGCTCAAAATAGACCTGATTTTTGAAACGATACAACGTCTGGCTTTCGCGGAAACCCGCGTACCAGGGTTCCCCCCAATTCATGCGGGTCTGCATGTGCCAGTTGAAATGCCCCGGATTGCTGGCGTCATTGATGATTTGGCCGCGCAAGTCCGGGCTCAATGCCTTATACCAGGCCTGAACGAAAAGGGTGCGTCCATATTGCCCGTAGCCGGTGGACCAGTTGCCTTCCAGGCCGTCAAACGAGAGCTGGCGGGCTCCGGTTTCATTGAAAATTCCGGCCACATTGCGGGCGATTTCCTGCCCTAATTTTGCGTCCGTAAGAAACACCTGATAATCGTGGTCCATCAAACGGGCCACCGGCTCATTGCGTTTATGCGCCGTTGCCTTTGTGCCCCAAGCTCCGCGCTGGCAGCCCATCAATTTCCAAGGCGCCTGGGCGGACACGGTTGCGAAACGCACCAGTTCCTGGTCGATGACCACGGTGTTCAACGCGCTTTTGTTGGTGAAAATGTCGGGGGCGATGATGGCGATTTCTTTGTCGCTGGCGCTGATATCGGCGATCAAAGCGCTGGCACCCACTTTCGCCAATCGCGGATCGGGCACGGGCGTGACATACGCATCGTTGGGCGTAATGAAGTTGGAAAGGGTGTGAAATCCCACCCGAATGCCCGCTGCCCGGGCTTTGCTCACGCACGCTTTAAATCCGGCCAAGCCGTTGGGAAAGAGCTCCGCCTTGAATTTGAAATGACCCCAAGTTTCGAAGGGCGAGCTATGGTAAAGATACCGCAAGCCCGCGCGTCGGGTCATCGCAATGGCGGCGTCCACGTTTTGCTCTGAAAAATCCGCGATCAAATAGGAAGCGCTGGCTCCCGGCGCGGTTTTCGCCCATTCGCCATCCAGCATCGGATGCGGCAAGCCTTCCTTAACTTCGATTTTACCGATAGTGGCCAAGGCTTGGTCCGCCGGGACCGCGAACAAAGCAATCTTGCTACCCACCACGCCTCCATCGCGAAACGCGGGCACGGCGTATTGGCTGTAACCCCAATTAGGGATTACCCGAGCCTCATCCCGATTGCGGCAAAACGCCTGCAACACGCTGCCCTTATCGACGGGCCGGGCCGTGTCGCCGCGATACGACTGGCTCTTCTGTAATTCCGGGTTCAAGTTCTGGTAAAAGCCGTGATCATCCGCGTTAAAATCCTCCTCGATGTCATTCTCCCGGGTGGGATAACCACCCAAAGTTTTAGCGTTAAGCGTCTGCAAGCCGAGGGCAAACTCGCGATCTCGCACCACACCCACGGTCTCGCCGATGATTTCGCCAATCGTGGTGCGATACAGCCCCCATAACACCAGTTCGACCCGCTGCGGACACTCCACCGCCAGCACTTCAAACGTGACATAGGCCGAATTCCGCCGCACCCGCACCACGGCCTCGGCTCGCAGATCCGAGTAATGCAGCGCCAAGCGGCGGGAGGATTTATCATAATCCGCATGGCTGGGGGCATGCCATTGGCCCGCCACTCGCAAGCTCAATAGCGGGCTAGCGGCATCGGTCAGGAGATAATTGCGCCCATCGGAAACCCGTTGAATGCCACTCAGCGAACCTTGAGTGTCCACCACAAATTTGGCGTCCCGTGTTTTCAGGACCAGTGCTGGCTCCGCCGCGTGGGCAGCCAAAGGCATCGCCGCCAGAAGAAAGCACACGCGAGCTCCCTTGGAACACGATTTCCCCAAGCGTAAAACCGGCCGTATAAAGAGAGAAATTAGGTAGGTTGGATTCATAAATGGCACCTCAACCTTTCACAGGCAATAAGCGAAGGCAAGGCGATAATCCGACGCAATTGGGGTGGGATTTACGCTGCCAGTGGAAATAAAAAACCGGAGGGGAATGGCCGTTCCCGCTCCGGTTAATAGAATAGCTTTTGCGAAATTACGCCGGCTTTTGCGCGCCGTTGAGCATCGGCTCTTTATTGCGTGCGAAAAATTCCTTGGTCAACGCGCCCAAACAGGCGTCGCGTTTCTCAAACAAGCGTTTGAGCGGGCGTTTGCCGTGGTGGGCCAAGGCGTAGTGCGTGATGATGGGCAGCGCGATCGTGGTGTCGGAATAGCACACCACGGCGTCGGGCAAACGATCCGGGTCGAGTTTGCCCCAGCTCACGGCTTCGTGCGGCGTGGCGCCGGAGAGGCCGCCCGTGTCGGGACGCGCATCGGTCACCTGGAAGAAATAGTCCTGGCCGACTTCGCTGATGCACAGCACTTCCTGAATCTGCGGCTCGGTCTGGAGCATGAAATTCTTGGGGCTGCCACCACCCATCAGCATCACGGCGCTCTTGCCTCCGGAACGCTTGGCCGCGAGCACATAGCTCGCCGATTCGTTGACGTCGATCGAAGGATTGATCTTCAATTTGTTGCCGCGCAACGCCAGGCCCGCGATGTTCATGCCAATGCCCGAATCGCCCGGGGACGACGTGAAAATCGGCACTCCGCAACGATAGGCGGCGGCCAGGACGGAGACATCTTTGAGCCCCGCCTTGCGCTCCCATTCCGCGGCGTATTTGCCGAGGTAATAATGCATTTCGGCGGTGCCCATCTCCCGCTGGAACTCGGGCTGGGTGAGAATGGTGCGCAAGCTTTCGTCGGTGGCCAGCAAGCAATCGCTGTAGCCGAGGAGCACGTCGTAAATGCGCACCACATCGTTCGAACGCAATTCGGTGTCATCCAACTGATGGCTGCCGACGTGCAGGGGGTAGTTGAACGCGAAATGCAGATCGTGATAGAGGTTCGCGCCGGTGGCGACCATCCAATCCACAAAGCCCGCCTTGATGAGCGGGATGATGCTCGAACAGCCTAGGCCAGCCGGGGTGAGCGCGCCCGCCAGAGTCATGCCTACGGTGACGTTAGGCTCGAGCATTTTGTGGGTGAACAGATGGCAGCCTTCCCGCAACCGCGCGGAGTTATAGGCCAGGAAAGCGTTTTCGATCAGCTCGGCGGCCTTTTCCTTGCCGGTGATGCCCTTGGGCAGGATGCGTTTGCCGGCCAGATACTTGCCCTTGTGGGGGCATTTCTTCTTTTGCATCGCCTCGGACATTGCGTTCAAATTCGCGCGGTAACGGTTTGACTTTTTCTCACTCATAGTAGTTCCAATATTGCGGGGCAATATACCCCCGCCGGGAGTTTTGCCAATCACTTACTCGCACAATGTGACTTGGCATGGACAAAGGATGGAATTTGTTTAATCTGCTTCCCGGTATGTCGATGTCACAGACGAAGGAGCCTTTGCCGGCTATTATGGGTTTCACCATGCCTGCGGAATGGGAGCAACATCACGGCACTTGGCTGGTGTGGCCGCAGAATCCCACCGATTGGCCGGGTAAAATCAGCACCATCCGGTGGGTGTATGTCGAAATTATCCGCCGGATCACCCCCGGCGAGACCGTCCACTTATTGGTGAACTCCGCCGCCGAAGAAAAAGTGGCGCGCCGCCACCTCGCCAAAGCGTGCGTGGATATTTCGGCGATCGATTTCATTGTTCACCCCACCAATCGTGGATGGACTCGCGATAGTGGCCCGATCTTTGTCCGTCGCGAGGGCGAAAACCCCGAGACCGCCGTCGTCAATTTCCATTTCAACGCCTGGGCCAAATATCCCGACTGGCAAAAAGACCGCACCATTCCCGTCATGGCCGCCACGCGGCGCAAAAAACGGCTGTTTGACGCCCGATGTGACGGCCGCGAGTTTGTCTTGGAAGGCGGCGCCATTGACGTCAACGGCAAGGGCACGCTGCTCACCACGGAGGAGTGTTTGCTGGATCCGGCGATTCAAGTTCGCAACCCGGGATTAAGCCGCGAACATATCGAATCGACGTTGAAAGATTATCTGGGAATCAGCCAAGTGCTATGGCTGGGCAATGGCATCGCCGGGGACGACACGCACGGGCACGTGGATGATCTCTGCCGTTTTGTCAATCCCACCACCGTGGTACTGGCACAAGAGCGCGATCCCAAGGAGGCCAACTACCGGCCTTTGGAGGAAAACCGCGAGCGTCTGCAAGGCCTGCGGCTGGAAAACGGCGGCAAGCTGGAAGTGGTGTCTTTGCCAATGCCCGCGCCGATCATGTTTGAGGATTACCGTCTGCCGGCCAGTTACGCGAATTTCTACATCGCCAACGCGGCGGTAATCGTGCCGACATTCAACGATCCCAACGATCGGATTGCGCTGGGGATTCTTTCGGATCTATTCCCGGACCGCCCGGTTATTGGCATTCACGCCATGGACTTGGTCCTCGGCCTGGGCACCTTGCACTGCTTAAGCCAGCAGGAACCGGCGTAATTTTAAAACCCAAAAAGGCCGCCAGTCACTCGACCGGCGGCCTTTTTTACATCCATTATTTTGCGCCCCACTTTTCCCGGGCGCACTTAGCGCCTATTTCGCTTTTTTCTTCTTTTTATCGGCCTGCGCTTTTTGCTCAAGGCGCTCCTCTTTATCCAGGCGCAATTGTTCATCTTGCATGAACTCGCGCTCGCTAGCCCGCACGCCCGGCAGCCGGCGGCGCTCGATATCGGCGGCTATTGCGGCGTCTTCCGGCCGTTTTAGGACGGTGGGCCGCATCAATACCATGACTTCAGTGCGCTGATTCTTGTCCGATTTACTACGAAACAAATTGCCTAGCAGCGGTATGTCTTTGAGGACCGGAACGCCTGAGTTACTTTTAGTCTTGGTATTCATGATATACCCTCCGAGCAGGATAGTTTTCCCATCCTCCACCGAGACGGTTGAGTCAGCTTGGCGCTTGGTGGTAGTGGGCACGTCATTGCCGTCTATTTTCATTGGAGTGCCCAAAGAGCTAATTTCCTGCTGAATCTCCATCACCACCAGCCCATCCGGGGTAATGTAAGGAGTTACCGTCAAGCTCACACCGACTTCTTTCTCCTGATACTGAGAGTAGACTCCACCATTATAGTAACCACCGGAAGTGCCCGTGACATAGGGCACCGTATCGCCCACGAAGAAATTGGCTTCCACCGCGTGAGTCGTTTGAATTCGCGGCTTGGAGATAACATTCACTGTGCTATCCGAGGAAAGCGCTTCCAACATGACATCAAAGTTGTTTCCGAAACTGCCCAAATAGCTCAAACCACTGTTCCCCAGAAAACTGCTGGCGTTGTTGGAGGTGCTGCCAAACGCGGAACCAGATCCAATGGGCAGGGCTTGGCCATTATTCATTATGCCCCCGCCGGTAAATTTGCCGGAAGACTTTGGCTGCTGCGTCGCGTTCACTCCAAATTTCAATTGATGATCGAGTGAAACCTCCATCACCACCGCTTCGATCAACACCTGCGCCAAAGCCACGTCGAGTTTGGCCACGATATTGGTCAATACATCCATGTCGCGTTTATCGGCATAGACGACCAGCGAATTGGCGCGCTCATCGGGCAACACCTTGGCATCACCCAAAATTTGCGAATCACCCAAAGCCGCGCGGTTGACAATGCTCTGTAAATTACGCTGGAAATTATTCACCGCCGAGGTGGGAGTGGATGCGCCACCAAGTTGATTGGCATTGTTAAGACTATTATTCATGCCCATCCGGTTGCTGGTGGTGGAAGTGCGGCTGCTGCTGCTGCGGCTGGTGCGGCTGGAACTGCGAGTGGAGGAACGGGTGCCACTGGTGCTGCCGCCGGAACCGCCAATCAATCCCGACATCACATCGTAAATATCCGCTACTTTGCCGTACTTAATGGGGATTACCTCCAGTTTGTACGCGGACTCGGTGACCTTATCGATGCGCTCCACCATCTCCATCATGCGTTTCACGTTCACCGCGTAATCGCGAAGCACCAAAATGCCGCTGCCATCGAGCGGGGTAATGCCGTTGGGAATCTTGGAGAAGTCCTTCAAAATCGTAGCTACTTCACTGGGTATCGCATTGGTCAGCTTCACGACTTGGGTGGTAAACTGGGCCGCTTCCGGCAATTTGCCGGCATTCCCGCCAAAGGCGCCGCCTTCCACCCCCGCTTTATCTTGGGGCACCAGGCTGATCATTTTGTCACCCACCGGCACCGTTGAAAAGCTATTGGCCGCGAAAATGGTATCCAATACCTGAATTGCTTCTTCCCGGGTCAATGGCTCCTGGGTTTTGATGGTGATATTGGCGCCCGTACCCACGTTTTGCGCTCGCACCACGATGCGTCCCACCAAGTCGGCGTAGAAATCGAGCACTTGCTCAATGGGCGCGTTGTTCCAGCGAAAGGTCACTTTTTCCACGTCCCCGTCCATGACGATTTCCCCGCTGCCATTGGTGGACGTGTTGTCGGCTTTCGGCAATCCCGGCATGGTCATCATCGGTGGCGGCACCCCATTGGGCAAACCAACTCCCGGGCGGACTCCGGGACGAAGACCCGATGGATTATTGCCCCGGTTGGGAAGCAACGACGGCGGTTGGGTCGTGGTGCGGGGGCGCGGCGGCTGCATGATGGGGCTGACCGGCGCCGGAGTGGTGGCGGCGGGCTCGGGATTCGCGTTGATCACCGGGATGGTCGCGGGAAACGCGGGCGGCGCGGCGGTCGGCGAAGTGGGAGCGCCCGGGGGCGCGGTGGGATCTTCCACGACGCCTTCGGCGATTGGCCCACTGGGCGGCACCACCGGTGGATCTTGGGCCGAGAGAAACCAAGTGCCAGCCAGCATGGCGGCCACGATGAAAATGGTGAGTAGAGTTTTCACGACTTCTTTGCGGGTTCGTTCTTTCGTTGGTCCGGCGGCGTCTTGCCGGGCGGGGGGGAAGAAACTTTGGGTTTAATGCCAGGGGCATTGGTGGGGCGGATCACGGGCACCGCCGAATTGGCGGCCGTCGCTGGTTTCGCCGTCTTGGGCGCAGCATTTGTTTTCGCCGCGGCGGAACCAGGTTTGGCTGGCACTGATGCCACCGGCGGATTTTGCTTGGGAATCTTCTGGTAGCTAGCCACCAGGGTGATGTCCCCTTTGAGCCGGGTGCTGGTCGGGTCGGGTGATAACACCATCGACCTAACCCGGATGATGGAGTTGGACGAGCCAATAGTCAGGAGGAAGTTCACCAAGTCTTTTTCCTCCGCCACCAGGGCAACCTTGCGCGCCTGTTCTTCAAAATAGGCGTTAGTGGTGAACAACAGGCTGGCGGGGCTGTTGTCGTTAATCCTCACATTGGCCAAGGCGGCATAATTGTAAATGGCTTTGGCCAATTCCAGCGATTGCTCCGAGGCGGCAATGGAGGACCCCGAGCCTTCCAACTCTTTGAGCCGGGCTTGCGACTCCGTCACTTTCTTGGCGTCGGTCTCTTTTTGGTATTTTTCCAAGGTCAAGCGAGCCTTTGCCAATTCGTTTTGGGCTTTTTTCCAATCCCCAAAGTGCGGCCAGATCAGCCAGAAATTGATCACGACAAAGAACGCCACCACCACCACCACGATGAAGCGGCGCTCCTGCGGACGTAAATTCATGCGGTCGAGGATGGTGTTCATCACAAATCCGTCCGGTTAAGTTCGCAGGAAAAATTCCAGCCTTTTTGCGCCCCGCCTTGGTTATCTTTGATAGACGGCGGCGATACCGAATTAAACAGCAAGGGGCTGTTGGTGTTTTCCAGCCGGTACTTGGCAAGCGCGGAATTATACGAAAAAATCTGCCCTTCCCCTTCGGAAGTGGAAATGCCCGTCAGCGTCAGTGTCTTGCCATCGCGCAATTGGAGGCTGGTGAGCGTGAGTTCGGGCGGCAACAGGATGCAAGCCGCCTTCCAGCAATCCAGCGCGGCGAACTTCAAATTTCGCTGATCCTGCAACACGCCAATCCGCTCCCGCATGCGCACGGCGTTGGTATAAGCCGTATTCAGCTCGGCGATCTGTTTGTCTACGCGGCCTTTTTGGAAATTGACCACTTGCACTCCCGCGAAATAAATCAGCACCCCAAGGAGGTATACGCCAATGGCCGCAAACAGGGCGCCCATCCAGATGCGATCGATCAAAAGCTGCCGGAACCGGCCCACGTACTCGGCGGGGACCAAATTGATCTGTGCCTCTTCGCGCACCAATCGCGCCACGCTGAGCGCAGCCAAGTCCGCGGCGGATTTCACGGGCACCACCTCCATCCGCGACGCCCAGGTTTGCAGTAGCGGCAGCCACCGGGCAGAAGTGGCGTCATCGGCCACCAAGTGGCATTTAGGCAACTCCGCCAGCCAGCCTTCCATTTGACCGGCCCATGCCATCTGGGTGAGTTGCTGCATCACCAGCTCCCCCCATTTATCGCCGGGCGTGATCCGCAAAAAAGTAAGGTTGCACAGCATGCCCCCCGCCCACCAGGCCACCAGGCACATATTATGGCCGCTGGCTCCTTCCGGGAACAGCCACACCCCGTCGCCTTCCGGCTTGATCTCCGCCAATTGGTGCAGCACGGGGATCTCCAGCCGGTCGGTTTGAAAACCTTTGCCTTCCAGGGCGGTCAAATATTCTTCCACGCTGGAGCGCGCGGCAATGACCACGACCACCGTCTGCATGCCATCGGCCCCGCCCGCCACCGATTCGGCTGCCCAGACAATTTGCGCGACGGGCAGCGGGGAGAGTTTTTCCAACTGCAACTCCACCATGGCGGGCAATTCGGCTGGCTCGCACTTGGGCAGCTGAATGACGCGCAGGAAAACATCCTCGGCGGGAAACCACGCCAAGTTTACGCGCCGTTGCCAAAGACTGCGCAAGTCCTTGGAAACCCACATGGCGGGCAGCGCGGCGTCCAGCGGAGTGGTGGTTTCGCCGGTTTGGACCGGCTGGTTATCGCTGATTCCGAACTGCCAAAGGCGGCGATTCTCCGGCTGGGTATGAACGACGGAGCAAGAATGGAGGCGTTTCATTTCTTGGCTCCTCCCGGGGTGTGATGCGCTTCCATCAAAGCGTCCAAATGTTCTTCCACCTGGGTCACCCGCAAGATTTCCTCAATCGTGGTCTTGCCTTGCATGACTTTGTCCCACCCGTCATTGCGCAACGTGCGCATGCCTTGCTCGATCGATTTGGCGGCCACGGTGGACGCCGCCGCGCGGCTAAGGATCAACGGCCGCAAACTTTCGTTCAGCACTAGCAATTCGTAAATGCCCTGGCGGCCTTGGTAGCCCAACTGCCGGCAACTATCGCATCCGGCGCCCTTGTAAAACTTGGCGGTGGCCATGTGCTCCTGCGGGAAGCCGATGCGATCCAAATAATCGCGGGCCACCTGGATTTCCGCCCGGCAGTGCGGGCAAATCGTGCGCACCAGGCGTTGCGCCAGCACGGCTTCCACCGAGGACGCCACCAAGAAAGGCTCGATGCCCATATCCACCAAGCGCGTGAAGGCGCTGGGCGCGTCGTTCGTGTGCAGGGTGCTGAACACCAAGTGCCCCGTCAGCGCCGCGCGAATGGCGATTTCCGCCGTTTCCAAATCGCGAATTTCACCCACCATGATGACGTTGGGGTCTTGGCGCAGAATGTGGCGCAATCCCATCGCGAAGGTCAGGCCGATTTCCGGCCTCACGGCGATCTGGTTGATCCCTTTCAACTCGTATTCCACCGGTTCCTCGACCGTGATGATGCGTTTGTGGACCGAATTGATGGTGCTCAGAAACGCGTAGAGTGAAGTGGATTTGCCGGAACCAGTAGGCCCGGTCACCAGCAGAATGCCGTGCGGCTTGACGATCAGCTCGCGGATGGCGTTCTCCTCGCGCTGGCCAAAGCCCAGTTTTTCCATTCCCAGGAAGATTTTGCCACGGGTCAGCAAACGCAGGGAGACGCTTTCGCCGTATACTGTCGGCACTGTGGACACGCGAATGTCGATTTCCTCCCCCTTGATCCGCACGTTGATGCGCCCGTCTTGCGGCAGCCGCTTTTCCGCGATGTCCATGCCGGACATGACTTTGATACGCGAAATCAAGGCGGCCTGGTAGCGCTTGAGTTGCGGCGGCATGGGGGTCTGGTGCAAAATGCCGTCAATGCGATAGCGGATGCGCAACTCGTCTTCGGCGGGCTCGAAATGAATATCCGTCGCGCGGTCTTTGAAGGCTTCCCAAATGATCTGGTTGACGAACTTGATGACGCTAGCTTCCTGGTCGTTTTCGGTGATTTCCTTGTCCTCACCTACCACCAGTTCCATAGGTTCATCTTCGGCCAGCTCGTCCAAAGTTTCCGCGCCGACGCCGTAGTACTTCTTCAGCGCTTTTTCGATTTCGAACTGCGGCGCCAGGGCAAATTGCACCGGGCAGCGGGCGTCGAATTGCACCGCGTTGAGGAGCGCGGCGTTGAACGGGTTGCAGACGGCGATCTGGAGCGTCCCTTCTTCAAACCGGGTCGGCAGGGCGTTGAATTGGAACGCCACCTTGGTGGTAATCTTTTGCCGCACCTCGGGGGGGACGGTGGTGGCGGGCAAGTCCAGGTACGGCCAGCCCAATGTGCGCGCCAGTTTCTGGAGCAATACATCCTCCGTCAACCCGAGTTCCCGGCAGAAGAATCCCATCTGCGGCTCTTGGTTGCCGGTCGCGGCTTGCGCGCGCCAGGCCTTGAGGCAGCCGTCAAATTTTGCGGCATCCGCCAGGTCGGCTCGGGCAAAAACGTCTCTTATAGTTACAAATGCCATGCGGCGCTCCAATTATCCGAACAGTGAAAACTAAGAAAAGTTGCGCTCTGGGTCAAAGAAATATGCGGATTAGGCGTGGGCTTGTCCCTGAGCGTAGACCATGTATAGTAGATCCACCTATGCAATCGATCACGAAATTGGTTCACAATAGTGGCCGCCGCTCCTGTGTCAGCCGCTGGTTTGGCTTGCTTGGAGCCTGCTGGCTCTTAACCCTAGCCGTTTCGGCCACCGCCGCCGAAACTCTTGCCACCAGTGCGGGAGAACTGGTGATTAACCCCATTAATCACGCATCCATGGTATTGCAATGGAACAAGTTGACCATATATATCGACCCCGTGGGCGGAGCCGCCAAATACGCCGCATTCCCCAAAGCGGATTGGGTATTGATCACCCATGAACATGGGGATCATTGGGATAATGCGACCCTCACGGGGATCATCAAGGAGCACACCACCATCGTAACCACCGCCACGGTCGCCCAAAAGCTGACGCCTGAATTAAGCAAACTGGCCAAAGTCCTTAAAAATGGGGTATCGGTGCAGACCGACACCGTCATGGTAGAAGCCATTCCCGCCTATAATTTAACCCCGGAAAGGCTCAAATATCATCCCAAGGGGGTGGGTAACGGCTACGTTCTAGCTGTGGGGGGCAAACGGATTTATATCAGCGGGGATACGGAAGACATCCCGGAAATGAAGGCGCTGACGAATATTGACGCGGCGTTTGTCTGCATGAATCTGCCTTATACCATGACCGTTGACCAAGCGGTGGGCGCGGTTCGCGCGTTTAACCCCAAAGTTGTGTATCCCTATCATTCACGGGGCAGTGATGTGGAGCGTTTTAAACGCGAAGTCGAAGCCGGTTCCGGCATTTCCGCCCGCATCCTCGCTTGGTATCCCTAACCGCTAGTTTTATTAAATATGACCCATGCCGCCACCTGGGGTGTGCTTTTAGCCGCCCTCTTGATGTTTCCCACCTCCATGAACGCCGCTGAAAGCAAATCCGCCAAGACTGCTGGTCCCAGCCGGGTTTATGTAGGCACTTACACGGGGGCCAAAAGCAAAGGCATTTACACGGGCTTAGTGCAACCGGATGGCACCTGGTCTCCGCTGGAACTGGCCGCCGAACTAGTGAATCCTTCGTTCTTGGCGCTCCATCCGTCCGGAAAATATTTATATGCGGTCAGTGAAGTAAACGACCCCAAATTGCATGGTGGAGCGGTGGTGGCTTATGGCGTTGATCCCGCCACCGGCAAACTCACCCTAATTAATCTGCAACCCACCGGTGGGGATGCCCCTTGCCACTTGGCAGTGGACGCCACCGGCCGCAGTTTGCTCGTGGCTAATTATGGTGGCGGCAGCGTTTCCGTATATCCCATTGCGGCTGATGGCCACCTAAAAGACGCTAGCTCTTTCATTCAGCACGATGGTTCCAGCGTGAATCCTCAGCGGCAGAAAGGTCCGCATGCCCATGGCATCGTGTTCGATAAAGGTAACCGGCTAGCCTTGGTGGCGGACCTGGGCATCGATAAAGTCGTCGCCTACAAATTCGACCCGGCCAAGAGCGACTTGGACTTCAATAGCAGCGCCACGGCAGAAGTTAAACCGGGTGCCGGGCCGCGGCATGCGGTGTTTCATCCGAATGGGAAAACGCTCTACGTCATTAACGAACTCGATTCGACCATTTCCGTCTTTAGTTGTTCCAGCTTGCGCGGGAAGTTAAAACTCACGCAATCCCTCTCCACGCTGCCGGCGGATTTTCACGGGGAAAGTTTTTGTGCGGAACTGGAGGTGCATCCTTCCGGCAAATTCCTCTACGCCTCCAATCGCGGCCATAATAGCATAGCGGTGTTTTCGATCAAAGGTGGCGGCAAACTGGAATTTGTAAAAGCGGCCCCCTTCCCTGGCAAAACACCTCGCCATTTCAAGATCGATCCCACGGGCCAGTTTCTTTGCGCTGGATTGCAGGATTCCGACTTGATTGCCACTTACACCATCAATCAAAAAACGGGGGATCTCACCGAAACCGGCCAAAAAGTGGAAGTAGGCGCGCCCGTATGCGTGCTGTTTGCGCCGCTGCCGTAATCAATCGCGCGCCTCCAGGGCGTCCCGCAAACCGTCGCCAAAATAATTCAAGGCGAGCAGCGTGGAAACGAGCACCAGGCCGGGCATGGTGATCAGCCACCAATACATGCGGATGGGATTGATCTGGCCCGCGCCATCGGCGATCAACGAGCCTAAACTGGCTTGCGGCGGCTGAATGCCCAATCCGAGATAACTGAGAAACGATTCGCTCAGGATGACCGAAGGGACGGTCAGCACCAGATACGCGATCACAATGCCGCGCACGTTGGGCAGGATATGCCAGCGAATGATTTGCCAATGGCTGGCACCCAACGCCCGGCTGGCCTCCACAAACCCGCGCGTGCGCAGTGAAAGCACCTGGCCGCGCACAATCCGCGCCATCGTTAGCCAGGATACCGCGCCTAAACCCGCAAATAAGAAGAGCAAACGCGCCACTCCGCCCCATTGCGGATTCAGCCAATGCACGAGCCAGCGCTTGAACAAATCTTCCAAGGTCGTGATGAGCACTATGACAAAAACGATGGAGGGCAGCGAGTAGAGCACGTCCACCATACGCATGAGGGCGGCGTCCAAACGGCCGCCAATGTATCCTGCCACGGCGCCCCACAACACGCCGATGAACAAGCTCACTGCGGTGCCCACCGCTCCGACCAGCAGTGAGATGCGCGCTCCGTAAAGCACCCGGGCCAGTAAATCGCGCCCGTGCACGTCCGTGCCGAACCAATGCTGGCTATCCGGCGGCTGGAATTGCGGCCCGGTGGGAACCGAAGGATCATAGGGCCAAACCCAAGGCCCCACCAATATCGCCAAGAGCAAAAGCGCGAGGAATCCCACCGAAAATACGGCGAGCTTGCCGCGAGCGAACCGCCGCCAAGCGCGCTGGTTTTGACTTAAGGAAGGCGGGTTCTCACTCATATCGCACCCGGGGATCCAGCACACTATAGAAGAAATCGACGAGCAAATTCAGCACCAGCAGCAAGGCCGCGTAAACCAGCACCAAGCCAATCACCAAAGGGTAATCGCGGTTCAAGGCGCTGTTGACCATAAACACGCCGATCCCGGGAATCTGGAAAATATTTTCGACCACAAAGGAGCCGGTTAAAAGATCGGCCAATAAAGGCCCGCTATAAGAAACCACCGGCAACACGGCGAGCCGGAACGCGTGCCGCCCAAGCACTGCTAGCTCACTAGCCCCTTTGGCCCGCGCCGTCGTAATAAATTCGGCGGGCAACACCGAAAGCATCCCTTCGCGCATCAATCGGGCAATCTTGCCCGCGTAAAAGATGCCCAAAGTCAGCACCGGCAGCACCGCGTGCCAAGGCGTTTCCCATAATCCCACCGGAAATACCCGCCAATGCAGGGCGAAAATCATGATGAGGATAGGACCGGCCACGAACCCCGGGATGCATACCGCGAGCAACGAAAAGAAACTGCCAAAATTATCGAGCCATTGGCCTTTGCGAGCGGCCGTTAGGCATCCCACAGGAATGCCCACGGCCAGCGCGAAAATAAAAGCCATGGTCCCCAAGGCCAGCGAAACCGGCAAACCCTGCAAAATGATATCCGTGACGTTCTGATTGCGGTACTTCAGAGAAGGCCCCAAGTCGCCCCGCACCGCGCCCGCTAAAAAACGGCCATACTGCTGCCAGAGGGGTTCGTCCAAATGGTACTTGGCCTTCAATTGCCGCTCAATTTCCGGCGACGCGGGTTTGCGCTCTTTATCAAATGGGCCGCCCGGGGCCATCCGCACCAGGCCAAACGCCAGGAAACTGATGACCAGCAAGAGTGGCACGCTAAATAAGATGCGCTTTAAGTAAAACATATCGCCAGGCGATCAAGGTTGAGGCCACGACATCGCCGTGGCCTCTCGTCTGCTGAGGAAATAACTGACTGGGCGGGCGGCTTCCGTCAACCGGAAACCGCGGCCAACGCGCTCACCAGGTCCCCGTGCGCAAGTATTCGTCGATGCCTCGCGCCGCTTTGCGCCCCGCACCCATGGCCAAAATGACGGTCGCCCCGCCCGTGACAATATCGCCGCCGGCGAACACGCCCGGCTTGGAGGTTTTCATGGTCGTTTCGTCGGCCACGATGTAGCCCCACTTATTCGTCGCTAAATCATGCGTAGTGGATTGGATCAGCGGGTTGCCTTTATTACCGATGGCAATCACCGACACATCGACGGGCAGCACGTACTCGGAGCCTTTGACTTCGACCGGCCGGCGGCGGCCTGAGCTATCCGGTTCGCCGAGTTCCATCTTGATGCACTTCACGGCTTGCAACCGCCCTTTCTCATCGCCCAAAAATTCCACCGGATTGTTGAGCATCATGAATTGGACGCCCTCTTGCTCCGCGTGCTTGATCTCTTCTTTGCGGGCGGGCATTTCCGCCGCGGAACGCCGGTAAATGAGGTACGCGTTCTTGGCCCCGAGCCGCAGTGAAGTGCGGACGGCGTCCATCGCGGTGTTCCCCCCGCCGACCACCGCCACGTTCTTGCCCCGGCAATCGTACACCGGCTGGTCATACTCCGGGAACCGATAGGCTTTCATCAAGTTGACGCGCGTCAGAAATTCGTTCGCGGAATAAACCCCGCAAAGTTGTTCGCCCGGGATATTCATGAATATCGGCAACCCCGCGCCAGTGGCCACCAAAGCGGCGTGATAGCCTTCTTCGGTCAACAATTCGTCCAAGGTGTAAGTGCGGCCGATCACGACATTCGTGCGAAAATCCACGCCCATGCGTTTGAGGTTTTGCACCTCGTCATGCACGATTTGCTTGGGCAAACGAAATTCGGGGATTCCGTACAACAGCACGCCGCCGATATCGTGCAACGCCTCGAACACGGTGACCTGATGGCCCTTTTGCACCAAATCGCCCGCTGCGCTCAGCGCCGTGGGGCCGCTGCCGATGATCGCCACTTTCTTGCCGGTTGCAGGAGCGTTCGTGGGCAAACCAATCTGGCCGGTGTTACGCTCCCAATCGGCGATAAACCGCTCCAAATTGCCGATGGCCAGCGGCGCGCCGCGCTTGCCCACCACGCACTCGCCTTCGCATTGGTCTTCTTGCGGGCACACCCGGCCCGTGATGGCGGGGAGCACGTTATCCTCGCGCATCTTGGCGGCGGCGGCCTTGTAATCGCCCGCCACGACCAACTCGATAAATTCGCGCACTTTGACGCCCACTGGGCAGCCATGCATGCACTGCTGGCTCTTGCACTGCAAACAGCGATCCGCCTCCAGCTTCGCCATTTCCTCGTCCAAGCCGAGGTTCACTTCCAAGAAATTCTGGCGGCGCTCGGCGGGTTCCTGCTCCGGCATGTGCTGCCGGGGGATTTTCATGCGATCTTTCGGACTGATAGGTGTGGACATGGGATGAAATGGGTTAAGGGTTAGTGCCAGTTTTGCCGCCAATGGCCGCCGCTTGAGCCATCAGTTTGCACTCATGGTCGTTGGGGTTATTAATAAATTGCTCGAGCGCGACTTTTTCCCAATCTTGGTACATGGTGTTGCGGGAAGCGAGCACCGCGAAATCGACCTGGTGGGCGTCGAATTCTGGGCCATCCACGCAAGCGAACAGCGTTTTGTTGCCCACCGTCACCCGGCAACCGCCGCACATTCCCGTGCCATCCACCATGATGGGATTCAAGCTCACGATCGTTTTAATGCCATACGTGCGCGTGGTTTCGGCCACGGCGCGCATCATGGGAATCGGCCCGATGGCCAGCACGTAATCGATCTTGGTCCCGCCATCGATCAACGACTTAAGCTTCGTCGTCACGAATCCTTTTTCTTTGTAGGAACCGTCATCGGTCGTGACATACGCCTCATGGCTGATCTCTTGCATCAAGTCTTCCAGGATCACCAGCGATTTGGTCCGCGCACCGATGATCGAAATCACATGGTTGCCCGCGTCTTTCAGCGCCTTGGCGATGGGGTAAGCGATCGCGGTGCCCAAGCCGCCGCCAATCACCGCCACCGTGCCGTACTTCTCAATGTCCGAAGGCCGCCCGAGCGGGCCGACAATATCCTCGATGTACTGTCCGGTTTCCTTTTGATTGAGCATTTTGGTGGACTTGCCAACACCCTGCACAATCAAGGTCACGGTGCCTTGCTTCGTGTCGGAATCCGCGATGGTCAGCGGCACGCGCTCGCCGTTGGAGTGGACCCGCAAGATGACAAACTGGCCGGCTTTGCGTTTGCGTGCGATGGCGGGTGCGTCAATTTTGAAGAGTTTGACCTCGGGCGATAAAAATCTCGCTTCAACGATTTGGTACATAATATTCGTGCTCCCACAAGCTGGCCGGAAATGCCAAAGCCGCGATGTCTGCGGGGCACCAGCCTAAGCCGCCTTTTCCAAGGGTATGCCCACCATAATAGTCCACACGGAAGCTGGCAAGGGATATGACGCAACGGAACTCAAAAAGCATTGGTTTGCCAGCCGCAAAAAAGGAGTGTATGGCTGTTATCGTATGAACAACCCGCTGTTACCCCGCTGGCATGCCTGGGCTCTTTACTGCCTGACTTTCTTGGCCGCATCCGCGATGGCGAAAGACACCCCTCTGGCGCTTTACCCTCAAAATCCCCATTATTTCTTGTTCCGAGGCAAACCGGAAATCCTGATCACTTCGGGTGAGCACTACGGGGCGGTGATTAATCTGGATTTCAATCAGGAAAAGTATCTCGACACGCTCTATTCTAACCGCCTGAACCTCACTCGCACCTTTACCGGCGCTTACGTCGAGCCGCAAGGCGCTTTCGATATTAGCGACAACACCCTCGCCCCAGCCCCGGAGCGTTTTATCTGCCCCTGGGCGCGCAGCACCACGCCGTATTACGCCAACCGCGGGAATAAGTTCGATCTCACCCGCTTCGATCCCGCCTATTTCAAGCGCCTGAAATCCTTCCTCCAGCTGGCCTCCAAGCGCGGCATCGTGGTGGAAATGAACCTGTTTTGCCCCTTTTATGAGGAGTCCCAGTGGAACCTCAGCCCGATGAACCACCTGAATAACGTTAATAATTTGGGCACCATCGAGCGCACCAATGTCTACACGCTCGACAAGCATGGTGGCCTTCTCGCGGTGCAGGAAGCCATGGTGCGCAAGATCGTGGAGGAACTGCGCGATTTCGACAACCTGTACTACGAAGTGTGCAACGAACCTTACTTCGGCGGGGTCACCCTCGAATGGCAGCATCACATCGCCGAGGTCATCCAACAGGCCGAAGCGAAGCTCAAGCGCAAGCATCTCATCTCCCGCAATGTGGCCAATGACAAAGCCAAGGTGGTCGATCCGCATGAGGCGTTCTCGATCTTCAACTTCCACTACGCCACGCCGCCCGACACGGTCCACATGAATTACCTGCTGAAAAAAGTCATCGGCGATAATGAGACCGGATTCAAAGGCCAATTGGACGCCACTTACCGCATCGAAGGCTGGGAGTTCATCATGGCTGGTGGCGGGCTTTATAATAATCTGGATTACTCTTTCACCGTGGGCCACGAGGACGGCACGTACAAGTATCCCATCAAACAACCCGGTGGTGGCTCCCCTGCCCTGCGCCAGCAATTGCAGTATTTAAGCCAGTTCATGCACAGCCTGCCCTTCACTCGCATGACGCCGGATAACTTTATCATCAAGGGGGGCACGCAAACCGGCGCCGTGGCGCGCGCGCTCGTGGAAAAAGGCAACGCCTATGCCATCTATATCCGTGGCGGCCGGCATGCCGATCTGAAGGTCGATCTATCCGCCGGCTCGTACAAAGCCGAGTGGTTCAATCCGCGCACCGGCAAAGTCGACAAATCCGCTGCGTTAAAACACAGCGGCGGCATTGCTGTGCTGCCCTCCCCGGATTACGAAGAAGACATCGCGTTGCGGATTCTCAAATCCAAGTAATCCGGCGGTGGCCTCAAGGGTCCAGCCGCCGATAGTTCACGCCTAACTGGTCCAGCCGCAATTGCTGAACTGCGGCGCGTTGCTTGAAACTCGCGAAATCCCGGCCTGTGGCGGGCGACCAGAGTATCTCCGCCAACGCGGCGGCGCGGGGATAAACGAAATACTCGGCCTCCCGCAAGCAGTGAATGTATTCGGTCCAGAGATTGCCTTGTCCGCCGAGAATGTGATGCTGCTTGTCCAGCGGCAAACCGGGCGGCACCGGCTCGAACGAATACACTTTATCGACCGGCAAAAAGCCGCCAATGCTCTCCGGTTCCGACGCCTCTTTGCCCTGGGCGTAATCCAGGTAACAATGCGTGGTGGGCGACATAACCACATCGTGCCCCGCCGTAGCCGCTGCGATGCCCCCTTCGATGCCGCGCCACGACATCACGGTCGCCCCCGGAGCCAAGCCGCCCTCTAAAATCTCGTCCCATCCGATCATCCGCCGACCATGCTTGGACAAAAACGCCTCCAGCCGGTGATTCAACCAGCTCTGCAACTGCGCCTCCTCGGTGAACCCCTCGGATTTCATGCGTTGCTGGCAACGCGGGCACTTCTTCCAGCGCGTGCGTGGGGCTTCGTCCCCGCCAATGTGCACGAATTTGCTGGGGAATATTGCGAGCACTTCAGCGAGAACGTCTTGGGCAAACGGAACCGCTTTGTCATTACCCATGCACAAAATGTCGTCATCGATTCCCCAACTGGTGCGCACCGAAAACGGCCCATCCGTGCAGGCGTACTCGGGATACGCGGCCAGCACCGCCATGACGTGGCCGGGAAACTCGATCTCCGGCACGATGGTCACGTGGCGCGCCTGGGCGTAGGCGACGAGTTCGCGCAATTGAGCCTGAGTGTAGAAAAACGGTCCGTAGGGCTGGCCATCACCCTGGTTGCGATCACCCCGGCGGGGGGATTCCTTCCGGCTCGCGCCCACCTCGGTGAGGCGCGGGTATTTTTTGATCTCGATCCGCCAGCCTTGATCGTCCGTCAGGTGCAATTGCAGCACGTTCAACTTGAAACCAGCCATCGTGTCGATGAACTTTTTCACGTCCTCCACCGGCATGAAATGGCGGGCCACATCCAGAAGAATGCCGCGCCAACCAAACCGGGGCGCGTCTTGAATCTCCACACAGGGAGCGATCCACCCCTGGCTGGGTGCCGTCACCGGGCCCGGATGAAAAACCTCAGGCGGCAGCAGTTGGCGCAACGTCGCCGCGCCATAAAACAACCCCGCCTCGGCCGCCGCTTTAAGCACGACTTGGTTGGTGGTTACCTCGAGCAAATAACCTTCGCGGCCGAGCGTCTTTTCCAAGGCGTTATCCAATTTTAGCACAATGGCAGATGACGCCTCCATCTCGGCCACGACAGACAGCGGAAACCCAGTGGGCAAGCGCAAACTCTCGGCTAAGGTTTGGGCACTTTTCTCCGCGCCTCCCGAAGCCACAATTTGCGTGCTGGCCTCCAAGCGGAAATGGCCGGGGCGTACGGTTTGTTGCTGGGGCAAAGGGATCAAGGCGGTTGCGGCTGGGGATTGAGCGAGAGTGTTCATAGCTATAGATTCGGCGGGGGTGGCGCTAACGGCCAGCGGAGTCAACGCTTGCGCCATCAGCCAACAGCCACCCATGAACCCGCTGGCCAGGGCCAGCAGACGCGGCAGGCATGTAGGTAATAAGGGCATAGCGGTACGCTTCCGGCATTTCGGAGAATTATACCCACGGGCACAAATTTCACAATCTTCTTGAGCCGCATAGGCAAAAATCGGCGGCGTTTTTTCCTCTCCAAACGACCGGAAACCCGCAAAATGAATCCCCAGCCAAGCTTTGTGTTCGGTTTGGCGTTCGGTGCGGATATATACGTGATGGAAGACTGGCAACTATTGCGCGAGTACGCGGCGGGCGGCTCCGAAACGGCGTTTCG
>MTLE01006647.1_pt1 | contig 22080 bp, 17 predicted proteins | sample 1982461 | NCBI WGS metagenome assembly MTLE01 (sample SAMN05712605, study PRJNA340218) | biofilm metagenome | isolation source: sample SPL anode biofilm adapted to -200 mV | place: USA | collected 2012-02-03
AAAGAGCCAAAGAAATTATTGCTCTGAACAAAAAAGGCCAGAAACCAGACTCTCTTGAAGATCAGGCTGATGAAGAAACCAAACCGGTTGTGGTTGATTACGAAAACGGCGTCGGACAGGATAGTCTTACTCGTTTTGACACCAAAAAGAAACAGGGCGGGAAACAAAACAATAACCGCAAAAACAATCAGCCGAAGTTCAACAAAGCCAATCAGGCAGAAAACAACGACAACAAACAACGATTTCAGAAACCAATAAAGAAAAAAGACTCCGGGAATGTCAAAAAGGATAACTAAATTTTTGTGGGCATTATCATCATTTGTTATTTTAACTGCATGCGCCAACAACGACGTGTATTTTCAATACCAAACCATTCAGCACGATGGCTGGAATAAAGATAGTGTGTTGACTTTTGATGTGAATATAACCGACACGATATCAGCATATAACATTTATGTAAACATCAGAAATACAAGTGATTATCCATATCAGAATTTGTGGCTGTTTTTAAACAAATTAAATCCGGACAGCACACTTGTAAACGACTCGATAGAATGTTACCTTGCCGACCAACACGGAAAATGGTTGGGGTCGGGTGTTGGATCAATTAAAGAAATGCCCGTTTTATATGAACAAAACAAACATTTTAAAGCCAGAGGAATTTACAAATATGAAATAACTCAGGGCATGAGAGAAGATGTTTTGAAGGGAGTCAACGACATTGGAATAAGGGTTGAAAAAATAAAATAGAATTGTAAATTAAGTATAAGTGGGCAAAAATAAATTGGCAAAATTTGCCGATATGGAAGAGTTTCCACACGTTTTTCAGGTTTCGTCACATTCGGTACGCGAAGGTGCAAACTTTGAAATGAAAGGGAAGTGGAATGAGCTATTTTTCAAAAACGATCATCCCATCATCCTCGAATTAGGATGTGGAAAAGGAGAATATACAGTTGGTCTGGGACGGCTTTTCCCCGAAAAGAATTTTATCGGGGTGGATATTAAAGGAGCGCGCATCTGGAGCGGAGCAAAAGAATCGTTCATCAGCGGAATGACCAATATCGCTTTTTTAAGAACAAACATCGAAATGATTTCTCATTTTTTCGGAGAAAACGAAGTGAGCGAAATTTGGCTTACCTTCCCAGATCCTCAAATGAAAAAACTGACAAAGCGCCTGACAGCCACAAACTTTATGACCACTTACCAGAAATTTCTAAAACCGGATGGAATGATTCATCTGAAAACAGACAGTAATTTTATGTTTACCTATACCTGCGAAATGGTTGCGGCCAATAATTATCCTGTTTTATTTTCTACCGATAATCTGTACGCTTCCGGTTTAAACGACCCCGTTTTAAACATAAAAACATATTACGAACAACAATGGCTTGGGCGCGGGATTACAATAAAATACATCAGGTTCAAACCTGAAAAAAGAGCTGAATTTATTGAACCTGAAATAGAAATAGAGCATGATACCTATCGCAGTTTCGGTAGGAATCAGGTGAGCAAAGTCTGATTTTTAAAGGCTTTTTTGAGATTTTCCGTAAACAATTTCCGGTTTTCAGTGTTTACCCCGAAGTTCAAGGTACGTAGATTAAAGAATTTTTAAATTTTTCAAAATGACAATCACTCAGCAAAAGATACTCGAAGCGCTTACGCATGTGCGTTATCCGGGAACAGGTAAAGATATCGTTTCTTCCGGAATGGTACAGGACAATATAGACATACAGGGAAACAAGGTTTCATTCTCACTTTATTTTGAGAAAATGAATGATCCTTTTGCTAAATCAGTTGCAAAAGCTGCCGAACAGGCTATCCTGACATATATTGGTGAAGATGTTGATATTAAAGGCAATATAGAAATAGTAACAAACGAACCGCCAAAACAGGAACCGGTTTCCATTTTACCAAATGTGAAGAATATTCTGGCCGTTTCATCCGGAAAAGGCGGCGTGGGGAAATCCACCGTATCATCCAATCTTGCTGTTGCGCTGGCCTCATTGGGTTACAAGGTTGGGTTACTCGATGCTGACATTCACGGACCTTCTATTCCCAAAATGTTTGGTGTGGAGGATTTACACCCTGAAGTTATCGAAACAGGTGGTCGGCATACAATTATTCCAATTGAAAAATACGGAGTGAAAATTCTTTCAATTGGTTTCTTTGTCGATCCAATAAATGCATTAGTTTGGCGCGGACCTGTGGCAAGCAATGCGTTAAAACAACTTATTACAGACGCTGACTGGGGCGAACTGGATTATTTTGTAATGGACTTGCCTCCCGGTACAGGTGACATTCATTTAACTCTCGTTCAAACAGTTGGTATCACCGGAGCGATTGTGGTTACCACACCTCAGGAAGTGGCCTTGGCTGATGCCCGCAAAGGAATAAACATGTATGTTGGTGATAAGGTAAACGTTCCGGTTTTAGGACTTGTTGAAAATATGGCATGGTTTACTCCTGCCGAGTTGCCCGAAAACAAATATTATATTTTTGGCAAAGATGGAGGTAAGCGTTTAAGTGAAGAAATGAACATACCTCTCCTCGGACAAATTCCATTGGTTCAGAGTATACGGGAATGTGGTGACTCAGGTCAGCCAATTGCATTTGATGATAATAGTGTCAGCTCGTTGGCTTTCCGTGAACTGGCTCAATCAGTTGTTGAAAGAGTGAAATACAGAAATGAAAATATGGAGGCAACGAAAAAGGTAAAAATGGTGAAATAGCAATCATTATTCACCTTTTTTAATCTTAAGTCTGTTGATTTTTTTTATTGGTTTAAACAACAGAAATAACAATTTCTCATAGATATATACACGTAAAAGTGTCATTCTTAGAATATTATAACAACAAAATAAAAAATTTTTAAAAAACAATATATTCTGTCAAATATCAGATATACAATAAGATAATACATTTTGTTAATACAATTGTAACATTTTGTAACAATATTGGGATTTTATTGAATCGCTTTAAATCAAATATATTATTAACTTTGAGGCTTATTAGTAAAGTTTTCAGAGGAATTAAAGTATTAATATCTGGGCTTTATCTTTCCCGGCGCATGAAGAGATTATTATTTATTTTTCTTTCATTCTCAATCTTCTTATCAGCTTTCTCGGAGGGTAAAAACTTTTCGAAGTGGTCAATATCCGCTGAAGGTGGCATCAATAAATTCGACGGCGACGTTACTCAGGCACAAACCAATATTTTCCCGACTTCATACGCAGACATCACATTCAATGTCAATCTGGAATATGCTTTGACTCCAATTTGGGGACTGTCAGTGGATTATTCTTATTTCCCAATCAGCGCACGTACTAACCCCGGAATTGATATCGCTACGAAACTGAACACTTACGATATAAATGCGACGATTAACTTCACACGTATGATTTTTCCTCAATCCAGATCCAGATTTTATGTAAACGGATATTTGGGTATAGGTTATTCAGACTATAAATACAATACTACTCCGGTAAGTTATCTTCTGGCCCCGGGCTATGGTGTTGCTGTTACTGTTCCGGTTGCATTTTCTCTTGAGTACAACTTCTCAAGATCCATGGCAATAGGAACAAAAGTCCAGTACAGAGCATTTACCAAAGACAACCTGGAAGGTGTTAATCTATACACAAATGATCCTCAAACTCATGGCGTTACGAATGATTTTATCGGTTCAGGAACTTTATTCCTCCGGTATAAATTTAATTCCAAAAAGAAAAGTCATTTGCGCAACCTGACAATGGAAGACTTTGCTCCAAATGAAGCTTTGGTACTTGCAAGACAAAATGCAGGGAAAATAAGCAGACTGGATAAATCATTGCAAAATTTAGAGAAAAAAGTGGACAATCAGGGCAGACGACTTGATTCATTAGTAGTTTACCTGTCAAACGATGGAACCGACACTGATGGTGACGGAGTTCCGGATCACCGCGATCTGGATATGAATACACCTCCTAATACTGCCGTGGATTTCTGGGGCAGACCATTAGTGATCTCCGGAAATAACGGACTTAACGGTACTAACGGTAATTCTACCACAACAATTGTGTACGATGAATCCACTCCTGCGGTGTATTTTGACTTTGATCAGGCCAATCTGGACGATGACGCTTTGATTGTTATAAGCAAAATTGCTGCAAAAATGAAGGCCGATCCTACTCTCTACGTCGAAGTAAGAGGCTACTGCGATTACCTCGGGAACAATCCGTATAACGACAAACTCAGTAAACGAAGAGCAGACAGAGTGAAGGCCGAACTGGTAAAAATATGGCACATTCCTGCCGATCATATTATTTCAAACGGTAAAGGGAAAATACTTGAACCGCGTATTCAGTACAGACCAAACCGAAGATGTGATTTCTTCTTTGACAAACAATAATTTATATAGATAACAGATTAATACAGAGCCCGTTTTAAAGCGGGCTCTGTTGTATTAAACGACTGAACGTCCTCAAAACAAATTGAATTATTGAAAAAACAATTATCTTTACAATTCTTTTATTATCATATTTCATTCAATCTTAATTTAATACTGATACTATAAAAAACAACATTAATGAAACCAACAATTATTGATTTGTTAAATGAGAGTGTGGACAAATATGCTCAAAACCCGTTTTTATGGGAGAAAACAACAACAGAATTTGTTCCGACAACATATCTTGAGACGAAACAACAGGTACATATTTTAGCAGCAGGTTTAATTCAACTCGGAATTAAAGCGGGCGAAAAAGTAGCTTTACTTTCCGAAGGACGAAATGCCTGGATTATTGGTGAGTTAGCCATTTTACATACCGGCGCTGTAAATGTCCCGCTATCAATAAAACTGGAAGAAAGCAATGATTTAATTTTTCGGTTAATTCATTCCGAAGCCCAATATATAATGGTTTCAGGAGGACAATTGAAAAAGATCAGAACGATTGCAGAAGCGCTTCCGGACATAAAAAAAGTAATTATTTTTGATGAACAATCAGAATACAAAAACAATGAAATTTGTCTGAAAGATATAATTACTGCTGGAAAAGAATTAATTGAGAAATCACCTGAAACAGTAACTGAGCGATCTTCAAAAATTAAACCGCACGATTTGGCCAACATCAGCTACACTTCAGGAACCACAGCCGATCCCAAAGGAATTATGCTGACTCACCGGAATTACACCGCCAATGTAGAGCAGGCTCTCACCCTGATGACAATACCACAAACGTACCGCACATTGCTGATTTTACCACTCGATCATTGCTTCGCTCACGTTGCCGGATTTTACAGTTTTATGGCTTCAGGAGCCAGTGTGGGAACAGTTCAGACTGGAAAATCCGGGATGGACACATTAAAGAATATCCCGATTAACATTAAAGAGCTGAAACCTAATTTATTGCTGAGCGTTCCGGCATTGGCCAAGAGTTTTAAAAAGAACATTGAGAACGGAATCAGATCTCAGGGACCGGTTGTAACATGGCTGTTTAACAAAGCGTTAGACATGTCTTATTCTTACAACAGGGAAGGCTACAACAAAGGAAAGGGATTTCAGATTTTGAAAAAACCATTTTTGAATTTATTCGATAAAATAATATTCTCAAAAGTCCGCGAGGGCTTTGGCGGTCATCTTGATTTCTTTATCGGCGGAGGCGCTTTACTTGATATCGATTTGCAAAAATTCTATTACGCGATAGGAATACCAATGTATCAGGGTTACGGACTTTCCGAAGCAACGCCCATTATCTCATCAAACGGACAGGCGCATCACAAACTCGGTTCTTCAGGCTATCTTGTAAAACCTATGGAATTAAAAATTTGCGATGCAGATGGCAAAACATTGCCTGATTTTGAAAAAGGCGAAATTGTGATTAAAGGCGAGAATGTAATGGCTGGCTATTTTAAAAATGAAAAATCCACTGCAGATACAGTTGTCGACGGTTGGTTACATACGGGTGATATGGGCTATATGGACAACGATGGTTTCCTATACGTTGTGGGACGGTTTAAAAGCCTCCTAATATCAAGTGATGGAGAGAAATACAGTCCTGAAGGCATTGAAGAATCGCTGGCTGACAACTCGCATTTTATCGATCAGGTAATACTTTATAACAATCAAAATGCATATACCACAGCTCTTATTGTCCCCAATCAGGAGGCTATGAAACGGTATGTGAAACGGAAAAATCCGAAACTTGAATGGGAAACCCGGGAGGCAAAAGAACTGGCGTTAGACAAACTACAGCGCGAAATTAACGAATACCGAAAAGGTGGAAAATTCGAAGGAGCTTTTCCTGAACGCTGGCTGCCGGCAGCGGTTGCAGTTATCGGAGAGCCTTTTACCGAACAAAACGGCCTGGTAAACAGCACAATGAAAATAATGCGCGGGAAAGTGGAAGAACGCTATGCTGCACGCATTGAGAATCTGTATTCGTCCGGGGCGAAGAGCATTGACAATCAGGAGAATATTGATGCTTTGAAATAAAAATGAAAAATGTCCCGATAGTTATCGGGATGAAAAATGAAGATTAAAAAATGAAAAAGAAAATAGTATTGTTTGTTTTAATTTTATTGAATGGTTCGTTTGTAAAAGCTCAAATATTTGATTCTTATGATCTTGGTGTTGGTTTAAGGTTTCAAAAAACCGAACAACTTTACTGGGAAAATGGAGTTGGAGCCGACTTTACATCTGACTTTCTGATGCACAAAAAAATTCATCTTACCATGAGTTATGCTACAAGCAGACTGGGAAGTGCAATGATTGGAAACGCGATCAAACAGGATAATTACCGCATAGGAGCTAACTGGCATTTTCGGTCTGAAAAAGATTTTCAGATTTTAGCCGGCCTAAACACCGGATTTTTTCATGCGGATATGGAAAATGCAATTTTTGATGTTTTACCACACAATTCAATGCTTCTTGCTGTGGAAACCGGGCTGTTTTACAAATTTAAATTCCCGATGGCTGCCAACTTATCAGTGGGCTACAATTTGATAACAGGCGATGGAGTTTCCGGACCGGGGAGTTTGTTACCCGTATATTATCAGCTAAGTGTTTATTACTACATTGGTAAAAAGTGAATACAAAAATCAAATTTACGACAATGAAAAACATCATAAAAACTTCTGCATTATTTTCATTAATCGGGCTATTTACAGCTTGCAGCAGTACGCCTGACATTACCTCGTCCATGCTTGATTCCGGTAATATCTCGTATGCGGTTACTGATTCACTTGAGAAACATCTGGTATCGGAATATCTGAGCAACCCTACTGAAATTCAGGAAAACACACCGGTAATAATAGCTGCTCACGGTTATACTGCCACCACTTTTGAATGGGATGAACTGAGAAATTATGCTGACCAAAAAGGAACATTTTACGTTTCTCAGGTTTTGCTCGGTGGTCATGGTCGCTCGTACGAAGCTTTCAAAAAAGCAAGCTGGGAAGACTGGCAAAGTTCCATAAAAGAAGAATACAGAAAATTGGACAGCATTGGATTCAAAAACATATACCTTGCAGGTTCTTCTACCGGCGCTCCGCTGATTATAAATATGGTAAAATCAGGATTTTTTAATCAATATACCGCTCCACGGGGAATATTTCTGGTAGACCCTATCATCGTTTCTTCCAATAAAACACTGACTTTAGTCGGCTTATTAGGGCCGGTACTTGGGTATCTGACTGTAGATCTTGCACCCGGTGAAGAAGGTCACTGGTATGTGTATCGCCCGCAGGAGACACTAAAACAACTTCAGGAACTGATAGACTACACCCGCATTGATCTTGAAAAAGGAATAAAACTTCCCGAAGGAACCTATATGAAAGTTTATAAAAGCAAACAGGATGCCGTGGCGGATCCTGTCAGCGCTTTAATGATTTACAAGGGAATGAAAACTTTTGATGGTGGAAATATTGATGCCGAAATGGTGGATTCAAAATTGCATGTGTTTACCCGACTGCGTGGCAGACCTGATGTCACTGCTGCCGATACCGAACTTCAGCAAAAAACATTTGCCGAAATGGAAGCGAAAATGATTGAAAATATTTTTATGCCGTTTTAAAGAATAAATGCCTGAAATTATGATTTCAGGCATTTTTTTTAAAGAGTTGCTGTTATCAGTTTACTGATTTCTTCAAGGTATCGAACATCAGTTTCCTCCAACACTTCGTATTTCTCACTGTCAACATCCAGGACACCAGCCACTTCATTGTTCTTACTGAACACCGGAACCACAATTTCTGACACGGAACTGCTGCTACAGGCGATATGACCGGGAAATTTTTCTACATCCGGAACTAAAAGGCTTTTTCTCTCTTTCCATGAAGTACCACATACGCCTCTGCCGTATTTTATTCGGGTACATGCTATCGGGCCCTGAAACGGTCCCAAAACCAACTCATTATTTTTTACAAGATAAAAGCCTACCCACCACCAACCAAAAACTTCACGGAGTGCAGCTGAAATATTGGCCAGATTTGCCGTTAAATCACTTTCTCCGGTAATTAAAGCACTTAATTGCGGCAATAATGCTTCATATTTATCTGTCTTCGCTGCGGCCGCAGGGATGAACAATTCTTCTGACATTGCGTTTCTTTTTTGTGTGCAAAAATACTTATTTGCAACAAAAATCAATAGGGAAATCAGGGAATTTTGGAATTACTTATAAATCCTGAGAATCATTTTTTCTTATAAAGTTAATATCTGTTTCTGAAAATTGTAAAAAGAATTGTCATTTTTCCTGTCATTTTAATCATCACACGATGTTTAATTTAACAAACAAATATCGAAAAACGATAAAATTATTTTGTTAATTAAAAAAATAATACTTCCTTTGTAATCCAATGTTTTTTCAATAAAAATTCAATATTTCGATAAATAATTTTCTCACTAACAATAATAAATATGAAAAAGAACCTTCTCAGATTGGTGTCTATTTGCTTATTCGCCCTTTTTGCGTTGAATGCAACAGCTCAGACCCAGCCACTTCCAATGGATCCGAAAATACGTTATGGAAAGTTAGACAATGGTCTTACTTACTACATACGTGCAAATGCAGAACCCAAACAACGTGCTGAATTTTACATTGCTCAGAATGTTGGATCAATCCTGGAAAATGACAATCAAAACGGATTGGCTCACTTTCTGGAACACATGGCTTTTAACGGAACTAAAAATTTCCCCGGAAAAGGAATAATTAATTTTCTGGAAAAACACGGAGTTAAGTTTGGCGAAAACATAAATGCCTATACTGCTCTGGACGAAACAGTTTACAACCTGTCCGATGTTCCCACTACCAGCGAGAGTGTTATTGACAGCGCATTACTTGTTTTGCACGATTGGTCAAGTTTTCTGACTCTTGATGGCAAAGAAATTGACGACGAACGCGGTGTAATTATGGAAGAATGGCGTACCCGTTTTGGTGCCGACCGCCGCATGTGGAAAGAATCGAACATGATTAAATTCCCTGGATCGCAATATGGTAAAAGAGACGGTATCGGTGATACTGCTGTTATCAAACATTTCAAATATCAGGTAATACGCGACTATTACCAGAAATGGTATCGCCCGGATCTTCAGGCAATTTTAGTAGTTGGTGATATTGACGTGGATAAAGTGGAAGCAAAAATCAAATCCATGTTTTCGGATATACCCAAGAAACCGAATGCAGGTGAACGCCCTATCTATACTGTTGCCGATAACGATAAACCAATTGTAGCTATCGTAACTGATCCAGAAGCAAGGATGACCCGCATTGAGCTCGAATATAAACACGACATATTACCGGCTGATGTGAAATTATCAATTAGCGGATATGTAAAAGGCATTATCGACAATCTGATTTCAAGTGTCATCGGCGAACGTTTTGATGAAATAACACAGCAGGCCGATGCTCCGTTTGTAGGAGCGTATGCTTATTACGGGGAACTGGTTAAATCGAAAGATGCATTTACATTATTGGCAATTCCAAAGGAAGGACAGGAAAAAGAAGGATTGAACGCGTTATTACTGGAAGCTGAAAAAATTAAACGCTTCGGGTTTACAAACGCCGAACTTGAAAGAGCAAAAACCAATTTGCTGAAGAGAATGGAAACTGCTTACAACGATCGCGACCATCAGAAAAACAACGCTCTTGTTCGCGAATATGTCCGCAATTATCTGGATCATGAACCTATTCCGGGAATTGAATGGGAATACAACACACTTCAGATGATACTTCCGAAACTTACAACAGAAATGGTAAACAAAGTGGCAGAATCTTATGTGACTGATACAAACATGCTGGTTACCATTATGGCTCCGGAAAAACCGAGTGTAAAATTGCCGACAAAAGATGAAGTTCTGGAAGCAATAACCGATGCAGGAAAAGCTCAGTTAACAGCCAAAGCAGAAGAAACTGTAAATAAACCATTGATTGAAAAAGCTCCTCAGGCCGGAACAATAAGCAAAGTAACGGAAAATGCAAAACTCGGTACTACAGAATGGACGCTGAACAATGGTGTGAAAGTTATTTTTAAACCAACGACTTTCAAAAAGGATGAAATTCTGATGACGGCTTACAGCGACGGAGGAATATCCAAGGTTAAAGATTTGTCGGCACTTCCTTCGGCAACACTTGCCACAACAATAGTAACCAACAATGGTTTGGGAGATTATTCCCAAGTGGAATTATCCAAAATTCTGACCGGGAAAGTAGCTTCCGTTCAACCACAGATCAGTGCTTATGAAGAAGGTTTTGGCGGCAGCTCTTCCGTGAATGATTTTGAAACCATGCTTCAAATCATTTATCTGTATTACACTGCACCACGCAAAGATGACAATGCATACAAAGCATTGCTGAACATGTATCGTGCAAGTCTTGCAAATAGCGTAAGCGATCCACGTAAAGCATTTTCGGATACTATCAACACTTTAATCACCGATCATAATCCACGAACAGTACTGATCAATCTGGAAACAATCGATAAACTGGATCAGGACAAAGCACTCGAATTCTTTAAACAGCGGTTTGCTAACCCTGCCGACTTCACATTTATATTTACAGGTAATATTGACCCTGCAAATGACAAGGTGAAAGAAGAAATTTGTACTTATCTTGGCGGTTTAAAAACAACTAAAGGAACCGAAAAATACACCGACAACAAAATACGTAAACCAAAAGGCAAAGTTTCAAACACTTTTGAAAAAGAAATGAAGACAGCAAAAGCGTCAAATTTTGTTGTTTACAGTGGAAATATGCCATACAATTTATTAAACAAAGTAGTTATGGGTGCAATCGGTGATATTCTTGATATCCGGTATACTGAATCCATTCGCGAAAAAGAAGGTGGAACCTATGGTGTTGGTGTTCGTGGAAGTGTAAGTTCGGTGCCGGTAAACAGTGCTACGCTGTATATGCAGTTCGATACTGATCCGGCTAAACAGGCCAAACTTATCGGTATGATTTACGACGAAGTAAACGACATAGTAAAGAACGGGCCAAAAGCCGAAGATCTCCAGAAAGTAAAGGAAAATCTTTTGAAAACATATAACGAAGATTTAAACGAAAACAGATGGTGGTCGAATAGTCTGGAAACATATTACCATAACAAACTGGATTATATTGATGATTATAAGGCTGCAGTTGCAAAACTGACTCCGGAACTAATCCAAAAAACATTGAAAAAACTTGTTGATCAGGGCAATATCATGGAAGTGGTAATGAAACCAAAAGAATAAATTTTACGACAACAGAAACAGGCGGGAACAGAATTATATTTTGTTCCCGTTTTTTTATTTGTAAATAAATTATAAAATCACAGTTTGTTGCTTGAAAAATGTTTTTCTTTTTCAAATCAGACAATATGTGCAGTTAATAAATAAATTAAATACTATTTTTGCAGTTCTTTCCTGCAAATCAAATCTTGCGTTTTTAATCTGACTAAGATTCTAATACCTGCGATATGAAAAAAAATCTGTTGGTTCCGGTTTTGCTGTTTTGCTTAATAGCTTTTGGCACAAAATCCTATGCCACTGAGCCTTATTGTCAGAATCTTGGATTCGAACTTGGAGATTTCACCAACTGGACAGGCTACACATGGATATACCGGACTGATTATCCGGCATATAGCACTTCAAAAGTCCAGGGAATCATATACGGCAGGCAAACCATAATGACCGATACCACTGCCTATGATGCCAATACCGGAGGTAAATTAAAGAAGATACCACCGGGATCAAGATATTCTGCCCGACTTGGTGATGCGGTTACGGGAGGACTGGAAGAAAGTTTATCATATACCATTACAGTTGATTCCACAAATGCTCTTTTACTCTGGAAATTTGCTGTTGTATTGCAGAATCCCTTGTCAGGCCATGAAAAGCAGGAAGAACCACGGTTTAAAGTCACCTTGCTCGATCAGTATGGCAACACAATTCCTGATTGTTCCAATTATGATGTTTATGCCTCAGACGCGAGTATCAACGGGTTTCAGACTTATTATAAATCCAGTAACAATCCTATCATGTGGCGCGACTGGACTTCAGTAGGTGCCAATCTTATGCCTTATTATGGTCAGACCATCACTATTGAATTCATGGCTGCAGATTGTACGCACCAGAATCACTTTGGATATGCCTATTTCGTGGCAGAATGTGATCCTTTGAACATTAAGGTTGATTTTTGCACCGGCGATTCGGTTGCAAAATTAATAGCTCCCGACGGTTTTGCGAGCTATCGCTGGTTCAACAGTGCAGGTGACACAATTGCAACTGATCAAATTCTGGAAGTGAATAATCCGAGTGAAGGTGCAAATTATTCCTGCCGTATGGTTTCCGCCACCGGCTGCTCGCTGACACTAAATTCCACCATATACCGATACGAACCAAATGCCGATTTTTCGCACGATTTGGTAGATTGCAACAAACTGAACAACACGGTTCAGTTTTCAAATCTGTATGGAACTTCCAATGGTACTTTGGAATACGATTGGAACTTTGGTGACGGCTCCACATCCACAGAAAAGGATCCAACGCATGTTTTCACTACCTCAGGCATGCATCCGGTAACGCTTGTCGTCAGTAATCCGCCATCTGTTTGCAAAGACTCGATGACCAAACAGGTGGAAACTTTTTATCCGCCGTTGATAGGCATTTCAGGCGATTCTACTTATTGTCCAGGATCTACCACAACTTTAAAAGGTTACGGAGCGTACCGTTATTTGTGGAGCAATGGTTCAACGGCTGATTCCATTGAAGTAGGAAAAGATACTACTGTCTGGTTAATTGGATACTCAAGTATGGGTTGTTATACTGATACAATCCGGTATAAAGTACATCAGGAACCAGACTGGCAACTTACATTGGATGGAAATTCCATTTTTTGTGAAGGAGATGCCACAACACTTTCAGCAACAGGCGCAGTATCCTATCTATGGAATACCGGAGAAACTTCCAGTTCCATAACAACAAACAAATCAGGCATCTATTCCGTCACTGGGACAAATACGCATGGTTGTAAAAAGACAATAAGCATAAATGTAACTCAAGATCCTCTACCCAACTCTGGTTTTTCAGTTTCAGCCTTAACTGTCGATAAACGTCATAATCAGCTGAATTGTAGTTCTACAAATCAGACTGGTGTTAATTATCTGTGGAATATGGGTGATAGTATAACCGAAACCGGAGCCAATATTTCCCATACTTACAATGTTTCAAATTCGGTAAAAGATTATACAATCACACTTACAGCTACAAATGAAAACGGCTGTGTCAGTTCTTCATCTAAAACGATTGATGTGGTTCCGTTTATCCCGAATGTATTTACACCCAATGGCGATGGAGTGAATGAAGTTTTTGTTCCGGGATTACACGTTCAGATTTTTGACAGGTACGGACTGAAACTTTACGATGGAACTACCGGTTGGGATGGAACCTACAACGGCCAAAAAGCTGATAATGATACTTATTTCTACCTGATAAATTATACCGACAAAAATAATAATGAGCAGATACTGAAAGGTTATCTGACATTGAAAAGATAATCTGCATTAATGAAACGAAACCTTTTAATTCTTTTATTCACCGGTTGGTTCTTATCAACTTTCAGTGCCTTCGGACAGGCCGATATAAGCATGGCAACCCACTGGTACAATCGTGCCAATTACAATCCGGCATCCATAGCCAAACCGGATTATATTTATCTTTTTAGTAATGTCAGAAGTCAGTGGACAGGAGTAAACGGCTCGCCTACCGTATTTAATATTCAAGCTTCCGAATATTTTCATTCAATGCGTTCAGCATTTGGAATTTCTCTTGTCAGCGATCAAATCGGGGCTACAATTGCCATCAATCCAATGCTGACGTATGCCTACCGAATTGCCAATGATCCGGATTGGTCTCTGGCTATGGGGATTTCAGCCGGAGTCTTCAGCCGGTTTGTGGACGGATCGCTCTTCGAAGCAGAAGATGTCACCGATGCGACTTTGTTTTCTGATCTTGAACGTATCATCAGCCCCGATGCCAATTTAGGATTTGAATTTCAAAACAGGCATTTTATATTCGGCATATCGACAACTCACTTATTTTCAGTCATAAAGGATTCAACTTTATTTCTGAATACCAATCACAGATATGGTTATGCTATTTACAAAAACACTGATTCAGAACTTTTTAATTATAATCTGGGGCTACAGGTGGTGAACAGAAATAATCTGACTGTACTTGAAGCAAATACATCCATTCGATTTAAGCACCCGACAGGACTTGCTTCCGGTCCGCGCGAAATATTTGATTTAGGGTTAACATACCGTACCTCCAAACAAATAACTCTTTTGTTGGGAATAAACATAACACAAAACTTCAGAGTAGGATACGCATTTGACCAGAGTTTTACTGTTGGTTATAATCAAAACCCAACTCATGAAATAATGATTGAATACCGCATACCATCAAAAGCATCAAGTACCTGCATTCAATGTCAGAACAATGATTACTGGTATTTTTAACAACCGGATAAATTTTATTGAAAATTCTTTAGCAGAGTATTAAATAGTTAATATTTCTCCGTTTTTCGTACGGTTTTTATACCAAAATCAATAAAAAATAAAAATAATGTGTTGAAAATTTGGCTCGTACCTACTTGTTTTTGTTATTTTGCACCCAATTTCAGCCAATGTACACTTAACTAATTGAAAGTATGCCAAAGAATCTTGTCATTGTAGAGTCCCCCGCCAAAGCCAAAACGATAGAAAAATTTCTTGGAAAAGAATATCATGTCATGTCCAGTTTCGGACACATAAGAGATTTGGCAGAGAAAGGTATCGGAATTGATTTCGAACATAACTATACTCCTCAATACGTAGTTTCGTCGGACAAAAAGAAATTAGTATCCGAATTAAAGAAGGCTACCAAAGAGGCGGAAACCATATGGCTCGCTTCCGATGAGGACCGCGAAGGAGAAGCAATAGCATGGCACCTGTACGAAGAACTGAAATTAAAAAAAGAAAATACCCGCCGCATTGTATTCCACGAAATTACCAAAGACGCCATACTTCATGCTATTGAACATCCACGTGACATTGACATTAATCTTGTGGATGCACAGCAGGCAAGGCGGGTTCTTGACAGAATCGTGGGATTCGAATTATCGCCTATTTTATGGAGAAAAGTACGCCCGTCGCTGTCGGCAGGACGCGTACAGTCTGTGGCAGTACGTTTAATTGTTGAGCGCGAACGCGAAATCAATCAGTTTACGCCCGAAGCTTCATACCGTGTTAATGCGATTTTTGAATCGGTGGATTTAAATGGGAAACCGGTAGAACTGAAGGCTGAATTACAACAACGGTTCGCAACAAAAGCTGAAGCAATGGCATTTTTGGAAACATGCAAAAATGCTGATTTCAATATAGACAATATTATTACCAAACCGGCAAAAAAATCACCTGCACCGCCTTTTACAACTTCTACCCTGCAACAGGAAGCAGCCAGAAAACTCGGTTTTTCAGTGGCACAGACCATGCAGGTAGCACAACGACTTTACGAAGCAGGGAAAATTACTTACATGCGTACCGATTCGGTAAATCTTTCCGATCTTGCTCTGAACACCTCAAAAGCCGAGATTATCAGCATGGCCGGAGAAAAATACGTTCATATCCGCAGATTCAATACAAAAACCAAAGGCGCTCAGGAAGCTCACGAAGCAATTCGTCCGAGTTATATAAATGCGCACACGGTTGATGGTACGGCTCAGGAAAAACGGTTATACGATCTGATATGGAAACGGACCATTGCTTCGCAAATGTCGGATGCTGAATTGGAAAAAACATCAATTTATATTAATGTATCTGGCAGCAAGCACCAGTTTGTCGCTTCGGGCGAAGTGATTGTTTTTGATGGATTCCTGAAAGTATATATTGAATCTACCGACGATGAAATGGATCCCGAAAATGACTCATTGTTACCGGTAATGAAAAAAGGAGAAAAACTTACTGCTTCAGAAATTGTGGCACAGGAACGTTTTTCTCAAAAACCGCCAAGATATGGCGAAGCCAGTCTGGTTCGCAAACTCGAAGAACTGGGAATCGGACGTCCATCTACCTATGCTCCCACAATTTCTACCATTCAAAACCGTTCTTATGTAGAGAAAGGCGATCGTCAGGCAGATAAACGGGAATACAACGTACTTAAACTGAAAGGCGGTAAAATAACGGATAAAATCAAAGAAGAAAATACCGGTGCGGAAAAATCAAAACTCTTCCCTACCGACATAGGTACTGTTGTAAACGATTTTCTGACAGAATATTTCCCGGGAATTCTGAACTATAATTTCACTGCAGACGTTGAAAAAGAATTCGATAGTATTGCCGATGGTGATATTAAATGGACTGCTTCCATTGATAAATTCTACAAAAAATTTCATCCGATTGTAGAAGATACAATGAAAAATTCCGAACGTCAGGTGGGCGAACGAATACTGGGTACTGACCCAAAAAGCGGGCGTCAGCTTTCAGTTAAAATAGGGAAATACGGTCCTCTGGCACAAATCGGAACTGCCGAAGAAGAAGAAAAACCCGTTTTTGCTTCGTTGAGGAAAGAACAGTCAATTGAAAGTATAACTCTGGAAGAAGCACTGGATTTGTTCAAACTTCCGCGACAGGTTGGTGAGTTTGAAGGAAAAGTTATGACTGTGGCCATTGGCCGTTTCGGACCATATATCCGTCATGATTCAAGTTTTTATTCATTGCCTAAAGCGGATGATCCGCTGGACGTCACCACCGAACGCGCCATTGAAATTATTGAAGAAAAAAGAGAAGCAGAGAAAAACAGAATAATTCAGGTTCTGGGTGAAAATGCCGAAATTCAGGTCTTAAATGGTCGCTTTGGACCATATTTCACTTGCGACAAAGTAAATTACAAAATACCAAAGGGAACAGATCCTGCGGCTCTAACTCTTGAAAAGTGTCACGAGTTAATGGCTTCACAGCCTGAAGCTGCAAACAAAAAGAAATCTTTCGGGAAAAAAGCGGCAGCGCAAAAAACCGAAAAGAAGACAGAAACCAAGACAAAACCTAAAGCAAAAACGGCTAAAGCAAAATCGACAAAAACAAAAAAATAATTGCTGACAGTTTTGTATAAATTTGATTGTTTAAAATGAAAAGATTATTAATAATTTCCATAGCATTGTTTTCCTGTTTGATGGTTTGGCCGGAAAAACCGGTTACACTTTCGGATGGTGAATCTGCAATTGTATATTCATTACCAAAAACAAAGCTTTGCATTACGGTAATTACTGAAAAAGTAACGCAAAAACCGGGAATGTTTTACAGATATTCTGAACGTTATCTTGCTACCAGCAATGTAATTACAGAAGAAAAAACTTTCTACAGACTAAAAAATATTGAAGTTAAAGCTGTAGCTACTCCTGACGAAAACAGAACTTATTCTGTTTCTCCGGCAAAAAATATCCTTCTGTCGAAGCTCACCGTTAATGATCTGGGCATACTTTGTGGCATAAATGTAGCCTCGGTCAACAATACCGGATTAGCTGCTGAAAGTAGTGTTCCCAATACAGTAAAAGAACCCGAAGCCCTGCTTCCGCTGGGCGAAGAATACATGATGGCAGGTTCTGAAGCAAAATTAGCCGAGGGTGCCGCCAAGCAAATTTACAGAATTCGTGAAAGCAGATTGAGCCTGCTGACGGCTGATGTGGATCATATGCCAGCTGATGGATCGTCTTTTAAAACCATGATGGACGGTCTGAATAAAATGGAAAAAAAACTTACTGAACTTTTCATTGGCAAAACCACCACTGAAACTATTACCCAAAATGTGTATTACGTCCCATCAAAACCTGTTAAAGATCAGGTAGTCTTCAGATTGTCAGCCTTTAAAGGAATTGTTCCGACAGATGATTTGAGTGGCACTCCGTTTTATATCACAGTTTCTCCGTCACAGGTCGGAACTGTAACAACCGATTCAAAAGCCAAAAAGGAAACTTCGTCGATTTATACCATTTTACCGGCTCAAACACAAATTACAATTGGCGACGGAATTAATGCCCTGTACAAAAATGAATTCTTTATACCTCAGTTTGGTATACTTGTCCCGATTCCTTTGGATGTTTTCAAAAAAAATGACACAAAAGTAAGCGTTGATTCACAGACAGGCCGACTTCTCAGTATAGAATAGTACAATATTAATTGATAATTTCAGGAAAGACTTCAGCAATCACATGCCGAAGTCTTTTTGTTTATACGTGCTGAACAATAAAAAAGCTATTTATTGGGGTCTTTAAACTAAAAATTCTTTAGATTTGCACATATAAATCTTCCAATAAAAAATCCATGAAAAGAATTCTTTTTTTTCTGTCGTTAAGTCTTTTTACTTTTCAGTACATGAATGCCCAGATTGTAAACACAGATAGTATTTTGAAAAATATTGCTGTTCCGGTTTTTCCGGATAACACAGTAAATATTATTGACTTTGGCGCTAAACCTAATGGTGTTACAGATTCCCGTCAGGCTATAAATAATGCAATTTTCAGTTGCAGCAAAAAAGGAGGTATCGTAATTGTTCCGGCAGGTAAGTATTTTGTGAAAGGTTCAATTGTTTTGCAAAGCAATGTCAATTTACACGTTGACGATGGAGCTGAGATTATTTTCAGTTCTAAACCGGAAGATTACATGCCATTCGTACTGACCTGCTGGGAAGGAACACAATTGTACAATTATTCTCCTCTGGTCTATGCGTACAAGGCTTCCAATATAGCAATAACCGGAAATGGAAAACTGAATGGAAAAGCTTCAGAAGTATTTGCCACATGGCGTCCTCAGGGCTCCGAAAATCAAAACCGGCTCAGACAAATGGGAATTGATCAGACTCCTGTTAAAGACCGGAATTTTGGAGTAGCATCCAACCTGCCCCCAAGCATGATTCAGTTTTTTGATTGCAAAAATATCCTCGTTCAGGACATTCACATTGAAGATGCGCCTTATTGGGTAATACATCCCGTATTGTGCAATAATGTAACGGTACTCGGAGTGACAATTAACAGCAACAATCTGAATAACGATGGCTGCGATCCGGAATACACACAAAATGTACTGATCGAAAACAGTACGTTTAATGTCGGCGACGATGCTATTGCCATAAAAGCCGGTCGCGATCAGGATGGATGGAGAATCGGACAACCTTCCGGAAATATTATTATCCGGAACTGCATTTTTAATTCCAAATGCAATGGACTATGCATTGGAAGCGAAATGTCGGCAGGCGTGCACAATGTTTTTATGGAAAATGTAAAAGTAAAAAACGCCCTGAGTGGAATTTATTTCAAATCCAATCCTGACCGGGGTGGATTTATCAAAAATATATGGGTCAGAAATATAAAAGTTGATAGTGTACGGACAGCATTCATCCGCTTCGAAACAAATTATCAGGGAGCCAGAGGCGGTTTTCACCCGACTCAGTACAGCAATTTTTTAATTGAAAATGTAAAAGGAAATTATTCGGGCGAATGCGGATTTTATGCAGTAGGGCTCAAAGGCTACCCAATGAAAGATATTCTCGTGAAAAATGTAAAACTAAAAAGCTGCAAAACTCCTTATATTTTGAAAAACACGGAAAATGTAAAATTTGAAAACGTTGATTTAGGTGGAATGAAAATGCCCGAAAATCCTGAAGAAACGAATGACGACAAACTACATTCGTGGTAAAACAAGTTATCAGAATCTTTTCTTCACCAATACGCTCAGTCCATCAGGAATAATTTTAATATGAATTTCTTTCCCTTCTTCGTAAGGTTCACCATCGTAGTGGAAAGGTCCTGCTCCATCGCGTAACAGAGTAATTTCGTCCGAACGGAGAGTCGTCATAAACAAATCCTTATCAATGGTTTTTGCAAAAAGCTGTAAAGCCAGTCCCGGAATAGCGATTATGGGGAAATTACTCATAATCGAAATATCTAATTTTCCATCCTGAACGCTTGCCTGTGGCGCAATGTAGGCATTGTTTCCCCATTGAGATGCATTGGCAAATGTCAGGACAAAAGCTTTGGCTGTCAGATCAATTCCGTTTCCTTTCAAATGATAATTCTGAGATTTATAGCTAAAATAGCCGGTTATGATTTTCTCAATATAACTCATGATACCTCGCTTTTTCCCTTTTGCAAATTCAGTGCTTACATACGCGTCGAATCCGGTACCACAAGTACAAAAGAAAGGTTTATCATTCACTATTCCGTAGTCCATCAATATTGATTCCGAAGTGTTTAATTGTTCTATAGCCTTTCTGGTATTCATTGGGATATTAAAATGTCTGGCAAGTCCGTTTCCCGATCCTATCGGAATAATCCCCAGCGAACAATCAGTATGTACCAATGCCTGTGCTATTTCATTAACCGTACCATCACCCCCAACTGCCACAACATTGGAATATCCCTTTTTTACAAAATCTTTTGCCAGTTCAGTTCCATGCCCGCGGTACTGAGTAAAAACTATTTTCGGTTCAAACAACCTCGCATCAAGTTCTTTCTGAATCAATAAAGGAAGTTCTTCCTTTTTACCCGTCCCGGAAAAGGGATTGATAATAAATGCGATTTTTTTTCTCATTTTAGTTTATTGTTTTTCATTTTTTTCGAAACGGTTGGCGAAAATACTAATTATTTGTGAATCTACATGATTTGTGGATATCGTTACATTTAAGTGAAAACTCTTTTTATTAAATTTTCAGGAAATATCAGACAATAAATTCCTGAAAAAACTATCCATGTTAACACTTTGTTGTATCTTTGCAATAACACCAACCTTTCAAAATTCTATCATCATGTCCAAAAAGAAACGCACAAACCAAAGCACACGTGTCAACAAAAAAGAACTGGTACGTAACATAATCAATGTATTTAACGAAAATCAGGAAAAAACGTTTAATTACAAACAGGTATCTACATTGCTGAATATAAAATCCGAATCGCAACGGGTTTTTATTAACCAGTTATTGTATGAATTGCTGGACGAAGATTTTTTGGTGGAGATTTCGAGGGGCAAATTCAAGGTAAATTCCCGGGGTGGCTATATCGAAGGTACAATTGAACGTCAGGGAGTAAAAACATATCTTATCCCCGATGATGGCGGAGAAATGGTCTTCATTCCCGAACGCAAAACCAATCACGCTCTGTTAAATGACAAAGTAAAGGTATTTCTTTATGCCCGACGCAAGGGGCAACAACCCGAAGGTGAAGTTGTTGAAATTATTAAACGTGCTCAGGACACCTTTGTCGGAATTTTGGATGTATCCGACAATTATGCCTTTCTGACGCTTGATAACCGGTTGATGACAAACGATATTTTCATTCCTAAAAGCAAACTTAAAGGAGGAAAAAACGGGCAGAAAGCTGTTGTGAAGCTGCTCGACTGGGAACCAAATGCAAAAAATCCGGTTGGTGAAGTTATTGATGTATTGGGAGATAAAGGCGATAATACCACTGAAATGCACGCTATTCTGGCGGAATTTGGCCTGCCGTACAAATATCCTGCTGAAGTGGAAGCAGCTGCTGACAAGATAGATGCAGGGATTACCCCCGATGAAGTTGCAAAGCGAATTGATATGCGTAATGTGATCAC
>MTLE01001029.1_pt1 | contig 22038 bp, 15 predicted proteins | sample 1982461 | NCBI WGS metagenome assembly MTLE01 (sample SAMN05712605, study PRJNA340218) | biofilm metagenome | isolation source: sample SPL anode biofilm adapted to -200 mV | place: USA | collected 2012-02-03
GATTACTGATTTGCTTACTGATTACCGATTGCTGCTTGCAGCTGTGATATCAAAACCTATATATTCTTACTTTTTTTTTAGAGGTTAAGAATTGTCTTTTATAGCGACAGGGTTCCACCTCTTCCCATTCCGATCCGCCAGCTGGCGGATAAGCCTGTCCACGTCGATGGTATCCGCCATCTGGCGGATGGGAGAGTAGAACTTGTCAGCCCGTTGGCGGATAGCCGCCGTTTTTTAAAAGTCCCGATTACACCAAAAGTGATAGTCGGGACTTTTTTTTTGTGTCCGTCTGTCTACTACTTATACTCTACTACTTAATGATTACTGATTTGCTTACTGATTACCGATTGCTGCTTGCCGCTGTTAATATTCAAGTTCAGCGCGTAGATTTTTAGGTAAACCGGCTACCACTAAGTCATACGAATGTTGAATCAGTTCGTGAAGGAGTTTTTTGGAAATTGAAGCATCAATAAATACAGTATTCCAGTGTTTTTTATTAAAATGCCAGGCGGGAACTATAGAGGAATACTCTTCACGCAATGCGATAGCTTTTTCAGGATCGCATTTAAGTGAAATTTGAGTTTCAGGATTATCCAGAGGAATGAGTGCAAACATTTTTCCCTGCACTTTTATTACAAGTGTCATTTCGTCAAACGGGAAATGCTCAGTTGCACCTTTCAGGCTTAAACAATAATCGTGGAGTTCTTCGTAATTCATTTCTTGTAATTACTTAATCAGTACACAAACATACAAAATTATTTTAAATAAACAGGGATGAAAAAACGTCCGGACTTTTGAATAAAGCCGGACGTTTCAATTTAATTTTGTAATGGTAGAGATTTTTATTTCACTTCCACTCCATTTGTCACTTTTATTTTAGGTTGGATAAGAACCAATTTGCCATCAGAATTTTCTGCAGAAAGAATCATTCCTTCACTCATCACGCCACGAAGTTTACGGGGTTCAAAGTTGGCAATAAAACAAACCTGTGATCCGATTAATTCCTCCGGATTCGGATAGGAAGCAGCTATTCCTGATAAAATAGTTCGTTCTTCCAAACCATCGGCAATTCTGAACTGAAGTAATTTGTCAGCTTTTGGAACTTTCTGGCAATCCAGAACTGTTCCAACACGGATATCCATTTTCAGAAAATCCTCAAAAGCCACATTTTCTTTAACAGGAGCTGCTTTGTAATTTGCAGTTTCATTGGCTTTTTTAGTGTCAAGTAATTTTTGTACCTGAGCATTAATTACGTCATCTTCTATTTTCTCGAAAAGCAATTCCGGAGTTCCAAGTTGCGCTCCAGTAGTCAGTAAATCAATCTTGCCCATATCTGCCCAATTGAACGATTTCAGATTCAGCATTGAGCGTAATTTTGCTGACGAGAATGGAAGAAACGGTTCGAAAGCTATTGCCAGATTAGCAGCTATTTGCAAACTGAGATGCATAATGGTTGAAACTCTGTCCATATCAGTTTTTGCAACCTTCCATGGTTCTGTATCAGCCAGATATTTATTTCCGATACGTGCCAGATTCATTGCTTCTTTCTGAGCATCACGGAAGCGGAAATTGTTGAGTAATTTTTCAACATCTACCTTAACGTTTACAAATTCATCAAGAGTTTGTTTGTCATACTCTGTCAGTTCTCCCAAAGCGGGAACTTTTCCATCGAAATACTTTTGAGTAAGTACCAATGCCCGATTTATAAAATTTCCGAAAATGGCTACCAATTCATTATTATTTCTGGCCTGAAAATCTTTCCATGTAAAATCATTGTCCTTGGTTTCAGGAGCGTTTGCTGTTAAAACATAGCGCAAAACATCCTGTTTCCCGGGAAAATCTTCCAGATATTCATGTAGCCAGACCGCCCAGTTTCTCGATGTTGATATTTTATCTCCCTCAAGATTCAAAAACTCATTGGCAGGGACATTGTCCGGTAAAATATATGATCCTTCGGCTTTGAGCATGGCCGGAAAAACGATACAGTGGAACACAATATTATCTTTCCCGATAAAATGTAACAGACGTGTTTCAGGATCTTTCCACCATTTTTCCCATGAATCGGGCAGGAGTTCTTTTGTATTGGAAATATAACCTATAGGAGCATCGAACCATACATAAAGGACTTTGCCTTCTGCTCCGGGTACCGGAACAGGTATTCCCCAATCAAGATCACGACTCACTGCACGTGGTTGCAAGCCCATGTCGAGCCAGCTTTTACATTGTCCGTAAACGTTGGGTTTCCATTCTTTATGATCTTCAAGGATCCATTGACGTAACCATGCTTCATGCTGGTCAAGCGGGAGATACCAATGCTTAGTTTCACGCATCACAGGTGCAGAGCCACTTATTGCCGATTTAGGGTTAATCAGGTCAGTTGGATTTAGAGATGTACCGCACGACTCACACTGATCTCCATACGCATTTTCATTTCCACAATGAGGGCATTTTCCGGTAATATATCTGTCGGCCAGGAATTGCTGAGCTGTTTCGTCATAATACTGTTCGCTTGTTTTTTCAACAAATCCGCCTTTTTGATTGATCGTTTTGAAAATATCTGACGCAACTTCACGATGAGTTTTAGAGGTTGTACGTGAATAAATATCAAAGGTAATTCCGAAATCTTCAAATGATTTTTTGATAATGCCGTGGTAACGATCTACAATATCCTGAGGTGTTACTCCTTCTTTTTTTGCTTTAATGGTAATGGGCACACCATGTTCGTCAGAACCCCCAATGAAAAGTACATCTTCACCTTTGAGGCGAAGATAGCGAACATAAATATCAGCCGGAACATAAACTCCGGCAAGGTGTCCGATATGAACCGGCCCATTGGCATAAGGCAATGCGGAAGTAACAGTGGTACGTTTGAAATTTGTCATTTTTGAAAATAAGTTGATTGATATATCGCTATATTGGTAATTTATTTGTATAAATCCGGCTGACCGGATTAACATTACAATTAATTGCCAAAACGGATTGCAAAGATACTGACAAAATATTAAAATAAGAATAAATTTTAGAGGTAAAACAATTGTTTAGCTTTAAAATGAAGCTTTTGTATAAATGTAATGAAGCAAAAATGAATTTATTTAATTTCTTAAATTTGCTGAATCAATGGTTTGAATTTATTTTAGTTATATTTGTATTGTACTTCAGTAAGAAAAGCCGGAAGCAAAGTACAAATATGTGAAATCACAGAGAATTGCCGGTTATCAGAAAATACTTTTATGGAGGCTGCCAGTGAATTATTCGACGGCCTTTAATATTTAAAATTTATTCTCTATTTCTAAAAAAACAGTGATTATGTCCTATGAGAAAACAATATTGAAGGAACAATTGTCTCATTTCTCAAAAAGTGAATTATCAGAAATGATTTTGAAACTGGCAGGTAAACGTTATAATTACGAATTTTTACTTGTGAATTTCCTGGATAAAGATGGTGGAGAGAAAACTTTGTTTGATGAAACTAAGGAAGATATTGACAAACTTTGTAAAAAAGAATATCGCGGGAGCACCCTTCAGAAACAGTCGGTGAACAGACTTAATGCCTGTGTAAAACGTATTAATGAATTTACTATTGAAACCAAAAGTAAAAAACTTGAGGCTGACTTAGTTCTTTATGTTTTGGAATTACAATTTTCAAATCCGGTAAAAGTGTTTGGAGCCAGAGTTTCCGGTTACGACTATAAAGTCGGTTTATTACTAAAACGATTAATATCACTTGTTACAATGAAACTTCATCCGGATTATTTCGTTGATTATCAGGATAAAATAAATGAATTCCTTACTAAATTGCATAAAACTTCCAACAGAATTAATACAATCAGAGAACTGCCTGCAATAATTGAAAGATAGAAAAATGGATTTTTCAGGTCTCATCGGTCGGTTATGAATAAGAAAAAAGAAGTGGTGTTATATTTCATTGTGAGCTTGACTGACTAATATAAATATCAGTCAACTCATTTTACGAAACATGATTTTGTCCTCCCTAAAGAATTTTTTGTCCACTTTCCATACTTTTAGAATATGTATTTTTGTATCATCTGATTCTAAATTTCAGACATAAATCATTTTCACAAATTCATATTCATCCCCTATGAAATTTATACATTTTAAATCCAATCTTCTGATTTTGATTGGATTATTTTTGTTGAATATTCCGAATTGTTTTGCAAAAACTCCTCTGTTTTCTCCAAACCCTTGGAAAGATGATTACAGAGAAATCTCAGGACTTGATAATTACAAGAGTTGGGGTACTTATAACGTCCATGATCCGTCGTGTCTGAAAATTGGCGACACATATTACATGTACAGCACTGATGCCATTTACTTTGACAGAGGCATGCATGGAGGAAAGCCGGATATAAAGCCGGGAAATATTCAGGTTCGGACATCTAAAGATTTAGTTAACTGGAAGTTCGAAGGATGGGCATTTGATTCAATTCCTCATGAAGCAAAAGACTGGGTCCTTTCGCACAGCGATAATAAAGGAGCTACCAATATTTGGGCGCCCTATATTGTTCATTACAAAAATATATTCCGATTGTATTATTGTGTGTCGGCTTTCGGGCTGCAAACGTCCTATATCGGGTTGGCTGAATCAGATTCTCCTCTCGGACCGTGGAGACTGGCCGGCGCTGTGGTGAAAACGCAGACGGGCGATAAGATGAACGCGATTGACCCAAGTATTGTGACTGATGTAAAAAACGGGAAACAGTGGATGCATTATGGCTCTTATTTTGGCGGATTATATGCCGTTGAATTAAATCCCGAAACTGGACTGACAAGTACTCCAGGCGATCAGGGACACAGTATTGCCCGACGTGCCAATATGAAAAAAGATAATATTGAAGCAGGGGAAATAATATATAATCCGGAATTTAAAAAATATTATCTGTTTATGTCGTACGATCCTTTGATGACAACTTACAACGTGAGAGTTGGCAGGGCAGATAAACCAGAGGGTCCATTTTTGGATTTTTTTGGAAATGATTTGCGGGATACGATTAACCATTATCCCATTCTGACACATCCTTACCAGTTTAAAAACCATCCCGGTTGGGCCGGTACGGGGCATTGCTCTGTTTTTACCGATGATAAAGGGAATTATTTTATGGCGCATCAGGGACGTTTGTCTCCTGACAATCAGCTGATGGATTTGCATGTGCGTGAAATAAAATGGACAAAATCGGGCTGGCCTGTTGTTTCACCGGAGCGTTATACTGCATCAAAGCAAAATAAAATAACTAAAAAAGACATACCGGGCACATGGGAAATTATCAGAATACAGGATGCCAGAACAGACAGGAAACTGGAATTCGGACAAATACTCTGGGGCGAAAATCAATTGAGAAAAACAGAAATTGATGCTTCAAAAGTTGTTCAGTTTAAGAAAGACGGACAAATGGAGGGCTCGGATGGACTTTGGAAATACACTCCTGAAAACGGACTGACATTAAAGTTGAAAGATGAAATGATAACCGGATTAATCGTATTTAACGGTCACGACTGGGAAAACCAGACAGAAACTATTCTTTTTACAGGTTTGGATAAAAATGGTTGTTCTGTGTGGGGGAAAAGAGTTTATAATTAAATGTTTTGGTATCTTTGTTGTAAAATATTTTATAATTCTTTCAATAATGAGAAAAAAGATTTTTTTACTTGCAGCGTGTTCATTGCTGATTATAAATATGTATGCCGCACCATCAAAGTTTATGTTGAAATCGCCTGACGGAAAGCTTGTTATGAATGTCTTTCTTACAAAAAGCGGTTCATTGTTTTACGATGTAGCGAAGGATGGTAAGCCTGTAATTCTGACATCAAAAATGGGACTGATCGGAGATATGGATTTTTCTACCAGTCTGAAAATTAAATCGGTAACAAAGCCTGCGCAGGTAACAGAAACCTATTCGGCTCCGGCTGAAAAAAGAGCCCATCGGACATATACGGCTAATTGTGCTTCGATGACGCTGCAAAATAAAGCAAAGAAAACTTTATCTGTTGAATTTAAAGCTATCAATGAAGGAGTTGCTTTCCGTTATATTGTGAAGAATGATACTCCGCTTGCGATAAAATCAGAGAATACGACATTTAAGTTTGATAAATCGGCCATTGCATGGATGCACCCGCACGCAAATGTGAAGGAAGGCTGGTGCGAAACTCAGCCGAGCTACGAGGAGCAATATCAGTACGAGATACCGGTCGGAACAGTTGCTCCCGAAAAAGCGGGTTGGTCGTTTCCGGCGCTCGCTAAAACCGGAAATATATGGGTACTGATTACCGAGGCAGGTTTGACTCCCGATTATGTCGGATCGAGATTGTCGCAAAATTCTCCTGAAGGTGAATATTCAATTGGTTTTCCTCAAAAAGGAGAAACCACTCATCCCGATGATCCGAATTATGTGATATCTGCAAATGTAACCTCTCCATGGCGTGTTATTGTGGTCGGTTCGTTAGGAACAATTGTGGAATCGCAAATGGTGTCCGATCTGGCAAAACCTGCCGACAAAAATATTAATTACAGTTGGGTTAAAACAGGTATTGCTTCGTGGAGTTGGGGTGTGTTGCACGACGAATCGGTGAACTACGACACCTCGAAACAATTTATCGACTATGCCTCGGATATGCATTGGGATTATTGTCTGATTGATGCCGACTGGGACAGAAAAATCGGGTATGATAAAATCAAGGAACTGACCGATTATGCAAGAGCGGAAAATGTACGTATTATCCTTTGGTACAACTCTTCCGGAGCATGGAACACTACAGTTTACTCTCCGAAAAATGCTTTGCTCGACCACGCATCTCGGGTAAAAGAATTCGAAAAATTGCACAATATGGGCATTGCCGGTGTGAAAGTTGACTTCTGGCCCGGCGATGGACAATCAGCAGTACAATATTATTACGATGTTATGAAAGATGCCGCAGATTATCATTTGCTGGTAAACTTTCATGGTACAACAGTCCCGCGTGGCTGGTCAAGAACTTTTCCGAACCTTGTTTCAATGGAGGCTATTCGCGGATTTGAATTTACAACTTTCGACCAAAAAGATACGGACATGGCTCCCAAACATCTGACCATGATGACTTATGCCCGCAATGTGGTTGGTCCAATGGATTTTACACCGGTTTGCTTTGGCGAAATTGTAGGAAAAAAACGGAAAACGGGCAACGGGCTTGAGATTGCGCTTACCGTTATTCTTCAGTCGGGCGTTCAGCATTTTGTAACTATTCCCGAAAGTATGGCCATACAGTCTGATTTTGTAAAAGACTATATGCGCAACGTGCCCCGTCATTGGGATGATATTAAATTTATTGACGGATATCCCGGAAAATATGTTGTTTTAGCACGTAAATGCGGCGAAAAATGGTATCTGGCCGGAATCAGTTCGCAGTCCGGAGTTCAAAAACTGACCCTTGATTTGTCAGCCTTAAAACTTAGCCAGAGCATGATTTCAGGTCATGCGCTCACAATGATTACCGATGGTGAAAATAACAGGAGCTTAATTCAACTACCGGTAACTATAAACGATAATAAATTAGACGTGGAAATAAAACCCAATGGAGGATTTATTGTCGTGTTGTAGTACTTAGATTTGCTTTCTTCATGCTTCATTCTTCATTTTTCACATTTCATTTTTCGCTCCTGACAATTATTTTGTCTAACACAAATCCGGGGTCAGGAAAATATATCCTTATCACTGCTTCGTTGTTGGTGACAGTGTGTGTAGTTGTTTTGCTATGATAGCCACGCAGGACATCTGTTTTCCATTGAGCAGAATTTTCGGGAGCCTCCATATCGAAAATCTGAGGTCCGTCACTATTGACGGAAATCCCGAATCTGAGTCCGTATTCATTATTGATAGGATGGGTCGGAAGTGATCTCACTTCAACTTCAATTTGTCCGTTTTTTGCAGGAATATTATATTCAACAAAAGGGGCGGATTTTATATCTTCTTCATTAGTAGGCTTATATGTTAAAGGAAAGATCGTCACACATTTACCCGATGTTCCGAGTCCGTTTAATATCTGAATGTCCCTGTCACGGGAAACGCGTGAATAAGCTATCTGATTTGCCGGGATGATAACAGTATTTGTTGAGTCGGGATTTTTGTTTTCAGTTTTTCCGGCTAAAACCTTTTCCAATCCTTCTTTAGTAGCTGTTTCGGGCATTTTGAATACATCCTGTCGGCGGGGCTGCCAATCCATTATGCCATCCCATTTCCCGTTCGAAATTTCTTTGTTGTATTGTTTGGTGAGTGCCTGGATCTGATTGAAAGCCGATAGCGATTTTCCTGCATAATTCAGACAGGAAGAATCGCCTTTTTGCATCAGAACAAGGCTTTGTTGCGCATAAAATATCTTTTCATTCATCAATTTAGCTCCCATTACAGGATAATAAATCAGTTGAAAATAAGCATCCTGCAAATAATCGGGTATATCAGCTTTCAACTCTTCCGCTTCACGGGCAATGTTTGAATATTCTTCCATTCGGTTATTTTGTTCGGAAACTGAAAATTCAACATAAGGCACATGTTCTGGTTTTGCTGCTTGTGCGAGCTGATAGTAGGTTTGTTTGATTGAGGCTATTTTATCAGCATATTTTTCTCCAAAAGTTTCCGCAGCCCAATACCTTGAATATTCCCGGGCTTTTTCGGGTGTCCACGAGTTGATGTCCCATGCCAGATCCATCGCAAACTGAATCTCTGCTTCGGCAGGTTTAATATCGCCTACGTTGAAAACCCAAAGCCTGTCGGCTCCGAAATCGTAAGCTTTTGTCATTTCAAAAGAAATAAGAGATGGCGACACGCTGGACAGCCATAAATAATCGTGTGGCGAACCCCAGTAGGAAAGATGATAGTAAACGCCACTCCTGCCGGAGCGCTTTTGCTCTTTTTCGTTGCTTAGTTGCCTGATATATCCGTGATTGTCGTCGGCCCAAACAATGGTGGCATCGTCGGGTAAATCCAACCCTTTTTGATAAAGCGTAAGTACTTCTTTGTAAGGACAAAAAATCTGTGGAATTTGTGTAGCAGGTTTGTGCAGGCGATTGGATAAGATATCGCGCTGGTCAACGATGACGCTGTCAAGCAGTTTAATTTTCTGATTTATGTCTTTCGGTCCCGGCATGCTGCCATCGTGAATACCACGCATCCCGATTGTATAAACCGACTCGTAACCGGCTGATTGTTTGGCTCTGTCGTCCCAGTATTTATCAATCTGGGCTTTATTTTTATCGTAACGCCATTCGCCGGGTTTGGTTCCGTATTCATTTTCAAAATTCTCAGCCCATTCAAAAACATTGTTTCGCAAAATAGGCTCGCAATGGCTTGAACCTACTACAATGGCATATTTATCCGCCATTACAGGATTTCCCGGATAATAGTAGAAAGCTTTAGTGCAATCGTGCATGGCGGGCCAGATATAATTGGCCTTTAGCCGGAGCAGAAGTTCAAAAATATGCGCGTAGGTGTTCGGTCCTATATCTTTAATGTCGGTATCCATGTTTTTTGCAGCCCATGGTTTCAATCCCCAATCTTCATCGTTCAGGAAAATGCCGCGATATTTTACCGATGGTTCGCCATACACTTTGTTTTCAGCCTTTATTGTCAGTTCCTGCTTTTTTTCGGGCAGTACATCGGCCCACCAGACCCACGGAGAAACTCCCATCATTTTCGAAATTTCGAAAATACCGTAAGCTGTGGCGCGACGATCGCTTCCGGCTACGACGATAGCTCTTTTTACACCATTAAAGGGGTTGTAGACATAACTTATCGAATAAGTTTCCCATTTTCCCTGAATGGCTTTAGCATTAATTTTGTGTTTTTTTGCCAGTTTATCAATGAATGCAGATTTTCCTAATGTTCCGGCAATAATCAATACATCAGATTTTTCTGTGTTGTTGATTACCTTCGACGGGTTTCCGGTTACTGATTTTGCATCATTCGCCAATGCGTTTGCAGCAATGCTAACAACTTCGGCATCTGCTTTATCGACTAAAACCGAAGGGAAATGACCCTGATTGATCAAAGGAAAATCAGGATTGTTTTTTGCCTGCAGATTAAAAACAAAGAAAAGAATCAGGGTGGAAATAACTGTGTTTTTTCGAAGAAGTATTGACATTTTTCTGACTTTTAAAATTGCTGGTTTCAAAAATACAAAAACAACAATTAAAAATCAACAACCCGACACGGAAATACAGGTTTTTGTATTTACAGACAACACCTAACAGGTTTTTAAATTCTGTTAGGTGTATTTACTCCGGATTAAAAATTCGTGTAATTAGAGTAATTCGTAGCTTTCAGATACATTCTTTTCTTAGAAGTTGCTGTAACAGAAAGTCAAGGCTGCTTTTTTGTATTTTTTATTCGTGCTGTTAAAAATGATTTTCTGGACTCACGCTCATTTGCTTTCGCATTTTGAGTTATTATTCAGATTCGGGCAGGATTGCAAATGACTGATATCAGCCTTGATTCCCAGCAATTTTTCGACCAACGGATTATCAAAGCCGGAAGCCAATTCAAACTCGGCGTCTATCAGCGGTCTGCGGATAAGCAAAGGCTCATCAATCATTGCTGCGATAGCCGTATCCTCGTCAAAATCATCAGGACTTATTTCGCCGCTTTTTATTCGTGGGGCTGACAGATTAAACCATTCCGATACAGGCATGTTTCCAAAAAAAGGGCGTAAGGTTGATGCAGTCCATCGTTCAGTCAATAACGAATGTGCCTCGACTGTATGACCATATTCTTCCAGTAATTTTTTTTGTTTGGTGTTATTGACACAACCCGGTTTTTCGTAAAAATGGATATACATAGCTTATTCGGTTTTTTTTGATTCGATTAATTTTCTGTTCAGTTCATCCCATTCTTTACAAGCCTGAAAAGTAGCTTCAGCGTATGAAGGAATTTCAGCATAATCAGCTGGTAACCGATCTTCAATAAGATCGTGCAACTCACCTGCTTTTTGCGATAAAATAAAACGAGCCTTCTTTACTTTAGCTTCCAGTTCTTTAATTTCTTCCGATGTCATTTGTAATAGTTTCCGTAAAGAAAGCAAACTATATGCCATTATATTCAAATCTCAGATATTCAGTTATTTATATTTGTAATGTATCAATAAAAAGTAACAATATTGTAGGCGCTACAAATAGATAAAATACAAATAGGTAAGTTTTTAATTAATGGACAGGAAAGATGAAATAAAAAATCCTGCAATTTCTTTGATAAAATTGCAGGATTAGGAAATACTATTTAACTCTGATTGTTATAGCTTTATCACATAAAGATTAAACGATTTCGGAGCCAGTTCCACTTCTAATTTATTGTCTGACATGGTAATTTCATTTGTCTTTGGTACCACATTAAATGGTTCGTCCAACGTGTTTTCAATATCCGGATTTGTTGACGTGAGTATCGTGTGGCTTCCTTTTCTCTCACCTTTTTTCAATCCCTGAAGAGTGTAAACCACTTTTTTGGCAATATCTGATGTATTTGCAATTTTCAGATATATTTCGTTCTTGTTTTTGTCAATTGCTGAGGATGCATACAGTCCGTCAAGACCTTCGAGTGCCGATTTATTTTCAAGTGTCGACAGTACGTTCGTTCCCACATGCATGCCGTAAAGCTGTTGTACATAGTAGTTTACCGACCGTACACTGCGCAGGTTGTCGAACCAGATAAGGTCCGGTTTCCATTGCCAGCCATCAATATGGGCAAACAGCGGGGCGTAAGTACATTGATACACCACATCGGCATTGCGCTCAAAACCAGTCATAAAGGCAGATTCGCAAAGCGCCGATTCGAAATTGTTTTTGCGGTTTTTAGGGTGGCAGGCATATTCTCCGGCAAAAACTTTAGGCCCTTTCCGGTCGTAGTTGTCGTAGCGTCCCGCGTTGGAAAGGAACCATTTCGGATCTTTGTAATAATGCTCGTCTACCAAATCTGCTTTCATTTTTTTCATTTGTTCCCAGCCATAATCAAAGTCTTTTCCATCGGGACTCGGGCCGGCAGTGCCTATAATTTTGATAAACGGATATTTAGCACGGATAGCTTTCATAAACGGTGCAAGGCGTTCGGGATACAGGCTGCCCCACTGTTCGTTCCCTACGGCAATCATCTTCAGATTGAAAGGTGCGGGATGTCCCATATCGGCACGCACTTTTCCCCATTTTGTAGTTACATCACCGTTGGCAAATTCAATCAAATCCAGTGCATCCTGTACATAAGGATCCAGTTCCGAAACAGGCACATGCGCTTTGTCCGTATGATTCTGGAACTGACAGGCAAGTCCGCAGCTAACTACAGGAAGTGGTTCCGCACCAATGTCTTCCGAGAGCTGGAACAATTCGTAAAAACCCATTCCGTACGACTGAAAATAGTCAGGGAAGAAACGGTAGGGGAAAGTGTATTCCCAGCGGTTTTCGTTTAGCTTGCGGTTTTCAACCGGCCCTATCGAATTTTTCCACTGGTAGCGTGTGTTCAGGTCGGTGCCTTCCACAATGCAACCACCGGGGAAACGGAAAACACCCGGATGCAGGTCGTACAGTGCCTGGGCAAGGTCTTTGCGCAGTCCGTTTTCACGTCCTTTCCATGTATCGACAGGGAACAACGAAATGTGATCCAAGTCCAATGCATTTTTCGAGTCAAGAAAAATTCTGATTCTTCCTTTTAATTCGGTTTGCGGCGATTTCAGCAATACCTGATATTTTTTCCATTCTTTGGAGTCGATAGAAAGTTTTTGCGTAGCAAAGATATTGCTTTGCGGGTCAATAAATTCAATGATTATACCGCTATTATCTCCTTCGGGTACCCGAGCCCATACCGAGAAACGGTATTCAGCATCCTGTTTCACACTGATTCCGAAAAAGCCTTCGTTGTCGAGGCCGGTTCTTTTTTCATCATGTCCCGGGTACGAAAGGCGAACATAATGAGGATTGTTTGTGAAAGCCGGTTCATCAGTTCTGACTTCCACTTTTCCAAACGATGTCCAGCCAAGCAGGCTTTGCGGAAATTCGAAGGAACGGTTTTTTACCATTTCTGCATACAATCCGCCATCAGCACCGTAGTTTATGTCTTCGAAAAAGATACCGTACATTGTCTTTTGTATCGGTGCTCCGGCTTTTTTTACATCAACAGTAATTTCATGAGTTTGCGCCATTGCAAGATTTGTTCCCATCAACACCGACGCAAGTAACATAGCAAAAGATTTTGTTTTTTTCATTGTTTAATAATAAGTATTTTGTACAAAGTAATATATTCTTTAAAGTTTAAAGGTGGACGAAACATTTTTTTTGGAGGAAAAATGTTAGGTTCTGAAAATTTCTTTTCTCCATATTGTTTTGAAATCTTAGTTTTTAGATTCTTCCAGTAAGAATGTACTTGGTTGTGTCCCAAAGTGTTTTGTGAAACATCTGGTAAAATATTTCGGATCATTAAATCCTACTTCATAGGCGATTTCGGAAATGTTCATTGCGTGCGAAGTGCGGTTTTTAATTATCAGTTCACGCGCCATGTTGAGTCTGTAAGTCCGGATAAACCGACTAGCCGATTGTCCGGCTATGTTTGTCAGTTTTTTGTGTAACAGGCTGCGACTGATTCCCATTGCATCAACAAATTCCACTACATCGAAATCAGGATTCACATAATTTTCGCGAATAACTTTCAAAGCTTTGTCAATAAATTTTTTGTCGAGCGATTCTTCTTCGAAATGAAGGGCTTCGGTGTTCATATTTTCCGAGAAGCTTATCTGAATCCGGTTGCGTTTTTCGTTCAAATTGGATATGATTGCTTTTAGTAAATCTTCGTCAAAAGGTTTTACCAAAAAAGCATCAGCGCCAATATGGAAACTTTCAATTTGGGTGTCGGTGGATGATTTGGCAGTAAGAAGTATTACAGGAATATGCGATGTTACAAAATTATTTTTCACCATTCGGCAAAATTCCATACCGTCCATTTCTGGCATCATTATGTCGCTGATAATCAAATCCGGCTGATACCTGTTTGTGATTTCGAGTCCGGCAACTCCGTTAGGAGCTTCCAGAATGTTGAAATCGTCAATTAAAATCGACCGGACATACTGACGCATGTCACTGTTATCTTCAACAATAAGCAGGATAGGCTTATTTTTTGATATTCCTTCGTTAAATGTATCATTATCAGTGTTCTGATTGGCAACAATCATTTGCATTGGTTTGCCATCTACCGAAACAATGGTTGATAATCTTCTTTCGATAGGAATAATAAAACGAAAACAGGTACCGCCGTTTTGTTGGTTTATTGCTTCAATTTTACCGTTATGAAGTTCAATGATTTGTTTACAAAGGTAAAGTCCGATTCCGGTTCCGCTTTGGCCGGATCCTGAGTATGCTACGTTTTGCTTTGATTGATAGAAACGTTCAAAGATACGGGTTTTGTCTTCTTCGGGAATTCCTTTTCCGGTATCTTTCACGGCAACATACAGTCGTTCTTTCTGATCGGATTTATCGAAATATGTGCTGGCAATAACTGTGATTTTTCCGTAGTCAGGTGTAAATTTAATGGCATTTGACAGCAAATTTCCCAGCAGTTTTTGCATATTATCTTTGTCGAACATAAATTCAGGAGGATTAATTCTGTATTGTTTAAGAAAAACGATACCACGGTCTTTCACTAAATCTTCGAAAGGTAAAATAATATCATCCAGAAATTCAATGAAATTTTGCTGGGTTTTGGTGAGTTCCATTTTCCCGGAGTCAATTTTCCGGAAGTCCATTAACTGATTAATCAGCGACAACAATAATTTAGAATTTCTTCGGACAATATCCAGTTGTTCCAAAACCTTGGGATTTGTGCTCAACTTCAGCGATCTTTCCACAGGTCCCAGAATTAATGTGATAGGAGTCCGGAATTCATGAGTTATATTGGTAAAGAAAGCAATTTTATCGATAGTTGCCTCTTCTAATTTTTTGGTAAGTTCTTCCAGTTCTTCTTTCTGGTGTGTGATTTTCAGGTTTTGCGATACCAGCATTTCGTTTTGCCGCGAAACTTCTTCCTGATGCTCTATCAGCACTTTTACGTTCGATTGAAGTTGCAGAGCCTGTTCTTTCAATTGTTCTTTTTGTGTTTCAATTTCAGCAGTTCGTTCCTCAACCAGTTGACGCAGATGAATTTCCTGTTTTTTTAACGAATTAATGCGGTAAACATAATAGCTGTAGATAATATAAATAGTTACAACAAAGAAAATAAGGAGGAACCACCATGTTTTGTAAAATGGAGGTATGACCTTGATATTCAGAGAAGTAATTTCATTCGACCATGTGCCATCCGGATTTGTACATTTTACTTCGAGGGTATAGTTGCCTTTCTTTATGTTGGTAAAATTGGCAAAGCGCCTGTCTGAGGTGACCTCGGTCCATGTATTGTCGAAGCCTGTAAGCCTGTAAGCATATTTGATTTTATCTGCCTGAACATAACTTAAAGCGGAAAATTCCACACTGAACGCTTTGTCAGACTCTCGGAGTGTTATTCCGTTTATCTCGTTTCCGTTGAAATTCAGAAAGGAGTAATTGTTTTTATTTCCACTGGGATAAACATCATCGTTCAAAACTTTTATTCGGGTAATGGAGACATAATTTTTTTTGGAAGTTGTAGTGGATTTTAACGGGTCAAAAACAGTTAATCCGCGTACATTCCCGAAATACATCTTTCCATCTTTTCCTCTGAAATATGAATCCCAGTAAAACTGATTTGATATAAGACCATCGGCAGTGGTATAGCTTCTGATACTGTTTTTGTTATAATTAAATGCACATAAGCCTTTATCTGAGCTTAACCACAAAGTTCCGGTTTCGTCTTCAAGCATACCATAAACCATATTGTCCAGCAATCCGGTTCGCTCATCAAAATTTTTGAATTTCATTTTGGCTGAATCATCATCCAGGCAATATATTCCGTTGCCATTACTTCCAAACCATATTTTTTTGTCTTTGGTTTCAGTTATGCAATTAATTTTCTCGGTAATTTTTGAAGATGGATTTGTGAGCAGATATTTGAAATAACTGTATCTGATCCGGTTTGTTTTTAAGTCTGTGTTGTTCAGGAAAATACAGTATAATCCATATCCTGTTCCAACCCAGAGACGTTTTTTCGAGTCAATATACAAGCCGGTCACAAACCTGATGCTCTCATCTATTGGTAAAAAATTAAGAATATGAGTAAATTTGCCGGTAGTAATATCCAGAAAATCAAGTCCATCGCGCATCCCAATCCATATTCCTTTTCGGTCATTATCAGGAACCATTGCCGCTACAAAATCATTATTAAGTCTGTTCCCTTTAACATTTGAAGTATATTGCTGAAAAACCGGTTGAAATTTATTCTCCTGTTTTAGTTTGTTAATACCTAAACCCCAGGTTCCCAGCCAGTAATCACCATTAAAATCCTGACATATGCAGCTTACCGAATTGTGTGTCAGCGAATGAGGATTGCCATATTGCGAAAAAGTGTGAATAAAATCTTTTGATCCCTTTTTCCGTATATTTAATCCGCCTTCAACAGTTCCTATGAACAAAGTATTTTCATCATCTTCATAAATGCAGTTTACCGGGTTTTTAGAAATACTTCCCGGATTATCCGGATTATGCACAATATTGGTAAAAAGTGTTTGATCGGGAGCAAGGATATTAACGCCCCCTTTTTCGGTTCCTATCCAGATTGTATTATCAATCACCAGCAGACAATTTACGAAATTATTGTTCAATGTTGGTCCGTTGGAAGGCGATTCTGAAGTAATCTTCGAAAATGAATCAGTGTGATAATCGTAAAAGTTCAGACCTATCAGAGTTCCGATAAGCAATTGACCCTCTTTATTTTTTTTAATATCACTTATATAGCTGGATGATAGAGAGCTATTGTCGAACGGGTCGGCTGTGTATTTATTTAACGCTTCGGTTGATGGATCATATTTAAATAATCCGTTGCCTGTTCCAATCCATATCAATCCGTTATCATAAAATAAAGCATTTACAATTCCGGGGAAATTATGCAATTTAGGATCAGTATTTAAGCGTTGGTAATTACCGTTGTTATCTTTTATCAGCCTGAAAACCTCATTATCATGTCCGACGTAAATATTATCATTGGCAAATAAAATGGTGGGAATAGCTGTGGAGGAATGAAAAATTTCCTCCGGAATTAAATCACTTGTTTCGTAATGGATTTTGGCCAGCCCATTGTTGTATCCGATCCATATATTGCTTTGTTCATCTTTTTCAATAGCCAGTATTTGGTGAGAAGTAAAAGGCAGGTTTGAATGTAGTTTTTTTGCAGCGGAAGATATAATTCCTGTTTTATAATCAAGGAAATATAGTCCGTTTTCAGTTCCGATCCACATGTTCCCATCGATATCTTCCATTACACAATGGACATTGTCAGTAGCCAGCGGATTAACAGGATTGCGGCTGTCAAAGTGAATAAACTCATATCCATCATACCTGTCGAGACCCCTGCTGGTTGAAAACCACATGAAACCACGGGAATCACGATAAATATTATCCACCATATTTCGTGATAATCCGTTGTCGGCTGTCAGGTAACTTATTTTGTATGGTATCGACCATGCAAAAACTGAGCAGAAAAAATAAAAAATTATAGGAAAAAGTAGTTTTTTCATGTATCAGAAAATGTCAGGTACGAAAATAAACAAAATATCTTGTTCTCTGCGTGGATGAATGTATATTATACGTGGATTATTTAATATGAAATAAGTAAAATGCGTAAAAAAGCTGGTAAATTCCGGTAAATATAAATTCATTAAGAAGTCAGGCAGTTCGTACAAACTCACAGATAAAATAATTGGTAATAAGTAAATAAATTTCAATCAAATTTCAAAGGAGATAATTTCAGCAATGATTTATCTCCTTTTTTATTTTATGTAAATGCTTCATCCCGTTTAATCTTTGTACTTTTGCATTGTATTTCGAAAAACTGAAAGTAGATGCTGAAAAAAATAAAACCATATATGATGCCCATAGCCATGGCATTGGGTGCTGTTTTTTATAATTTGTTCGGTGCAATTGCTTTTCTTACTCCGTACCTGATTTTTGCCATGTTATTTCTTACTTATTGCAAGCTCAGGTTGAGCGAGATCAGGTTATCTCCGTTGCATGCATGGTTGCTGTTGATTCAGATTCTTGGGAGCATCGCTGTATTTCTGGCTTTGAAACCGTTTAATGTAACGGTGGCACAAGGAGCAATGGTTTGTGTACTGGCACCCACCGGAACAGCAGCGCCGGTAGTGACAGGGATGCTCAAAGGAAATGTGGCAAGTCTTACCGCATACAGTCTGATAATAAATTTTGCAATAGCTGTCTCTGCCCCGGTGATATTTTCATTTATAGGAAGTTATAAATCATTACCATTTTTGCAGTCTTTTCTCACCATTGCCCAGCGTGTCTTTTTGTTGTTGGTTTTGCCATTTGCAATTGCATTGATAATTAGGAGGATAAAACCAGCCATTGTTGAAAAAATAGGTTCTTTTTCCGGCTTGTCATTTTATATCTGGTCTTTTTCTCTTGCGATAGTTACAGGGCGAACAGTTCAGTTTATGTTAATACAGGATCGGTCGAGTTATGTAACCGAGATTTTAATTGCTGTAGGAGCGCTCGTGGTTTGTGTAGCCCAGTTTTTGATTGGGCGTGGCATTGGAAGGAAATTTGATGATACAGTTGCCGGTGGTCAGGGTTTGGGGCAAAAAAATACTATTCTGGCTATATGGATGGCACAAATGTATCTTAATCCCATTGCCTCCATCGGCCCCGGCTCCTATGTTTTATGGCAAAATATAATAAACTCCTATCAGGTTTGGCTTAAAAGAAAAAGTTTATAAGCCTCATTATCTGAAGCGATTTCTCTCTTCTTCAATCTGAGCTCTGGATTTACTTTGAGTTACGATGTAGACTCCGGCAAAAACGAGAATACCTGCCAGCGCCTGAGGATAACCAAAATGGTCCATCCCGATTGCCACAGCAAGTAACGATGCTACAACAGGTTGTAAATAGTTGTACATGCTCAGAGTCGTAGGGCGAAGTACTTTTTGCCCGATTGGAATTAACAAATAGCCCGTAAAAGTGGCAAAAACCACCATATAAATTATACGCCAGATAGTACCGGATGTAAGCAGCGAGAAATCTGTTGCCATTAATGGCTGATAGCAAAATGGAAAACTGACAATTGTCCCGAAAAGAAACATCCATTTCATTACAGTGACCGCAGAATATCTCATTATCAGATTTTTAAACAAAGTCAGATAAATGGCAAATGAACCGACTGCTCCAAACACTATCAAATTTCCCCACAAATTGCTATTACCCGCTTGTAAATTGTTGCTGTTGAAAATTAACAATAAAGCACCTGATGCACCAACCAGAACTCCGATAGTCTTCATCATTGTAATAGGCTCTTTTATTATCAAAGCGGCTAAAATCATGGTAAGTATCGGTAGCATTGTTACAACGATGGAAGCATCAATGGGCGAAGTCATAGACAAACCTATAAAAAAAGGTAACTGATTCAGTGTGAGCGCAAAAAAGGAAGCAAAAAACAACATTAAAATATCTTTTGCAGGCACACGTTCTTTTTTTACAAATAAAGATGCAATCCAGAACAGAAGGAGTCCTCCGGCGAGTCGAAAAAATGTGAGCGACATTGGACTTAAAATTTCAGGCATCAATGACCTTGAAATAGGAGTGTTTAGTCCGAAAATTATGTTGGCTGAGAAAAGAGCAATATGTCCTGTAGTTTTTTTATTTTTCATATGTTTTAATAAACGTACAAAAGTACTAAAAGTTTTGAGGTATATAAATTGAAATACTCTGGTGGCAGAAACATTTGAACAAAAATTTCCACCGGATTTTTCAAAACATTTGATTGCCAATTTGTATTATAATTATACGATTGATTTCCCTGCAGGATAAAAACACTGTGATAAACCGGATATTTATGTATTAACAAGCTAATAATTTGCTAATTTGGTGAATAGTGTTTAGTTTTGTAGTTCTCATATTTTAATAAAGTCACCCGGTCAGGTTTTCGAAATAATTTTCGGTGAAGCCTGCGTAAATATTTGATATATGAAGTCCAATCCAAAAGAAAAACGTTCACTTTTTCCGGAAGAATGTTTGTTGCGCGAAATAGCCAGTCAGGCACGGTTGTCCATTGGTATTCCGAAAGAAGATGGTGATGTTGAAACCCGGCTTGCACTGACGCCTGAAGGTGTGTCAATTGTTACAGAAGAAGGTCACAGTGTATATGTTCAGCGCGGCGCAGGTGTTCCTATGTCATATTCCGATTTGCAATACAGCGAAGCAGGGGCGTTTCTGGTTGACGATGCTGCCGAAGTGTTTGGTGCCGATCTCGTCTTGAAAATAGCTCCTCCCACAATTGGCGAATTAAATCTTATGCACAATCGTTCTACAATTCTTTCGATGCTTCAACTCAGCAATTTATCTTCAGCCTGCATTAAGCTAATGATGAAAAAGAAAATGAATGCCATTGCCTACGAATTGATAAAGGATGAACAAAAAGCGTTTCCGGTGGTGAGTTCCATTTCCGAAATTGAAGGGAATACCGCGATTTCTGTTGCGGCTGAGTTGATGAGCAACGAGCACGGAGGAAAAGGAATCTTGCTGGGTGGAGTTGCCGGAATTACACCTACCGAAATTGTGATTCTGGGAGCAGGTATGGCCGGTTCGGTGGCAGCCCGTTCGGCATTGGCACAGGGAGCTTTGGTCAAAATTTTCGATCACGACATTAATAAACTACGTAAAATACAACATTATCTGGGACAACAGGTTTTTACATCGGTAATTCATCCGGCAGTATTGTTCAAAGCCCTTGCTTCGGCTGATGCAGTCATTGGAAATCTGAGGTATATAAATGGTTCTGAGAGATTTATGGTTTCGGAAGAATTAGTAAAAACCATGAAAAACGGAGCTATCATTGTGGATCTGAGCATCGATCAGGGCGGTTGTTTTGAAACATCGGAATGTAGAACTATTAAGAATCCGGTTTTCGAAAAACATGGAATTATTCATTATTGTGTTCCAAATATCTCAGCCAGAGTGGCCAGAACGTCATCTGTCGCTCTGAGTAATATCTTTGCACCCATTTTATTGAAAATCGGACATTCCGGAAGTGTGAACTCCGCAATCGCCGAGAGTTCCGGTTTCAGACACGGGGCGTATATTTATGAAGGAGTTTTAGTCAACAGACTTATAGGAGATTATTATAAAATTGATTCCAATGATATCAGTTTATTATTGGCAGGATATTGATTTTTATGAATAAATTCAAAAATTTAAAGAAGTGTTCTGAACTCTTTTGAGGCTTTCATGTTATTTACATAATTATTTAAAATAAAAAAATGAAAGCAATTTATTTAATTTTTAGTCTTAGTATTCTGTTTGCAATAAACGGTTGTTCTCAAACTCCGTCAAATGTCAATTCACTTTCTGCTGTTGAATTTCAAAAAATTATCAGTTCTCAGCCGGTTGTTTTGGTGGATGTAAGAACCAAACCGGAGTTTGATGCCGGACATATTGCGGGAGCTGTTAATGTGGATGTCAATAATCCTGATTTTGTTTCGCTAATGAAAAAAGTTGTCAACAACAATAAACCACTTGCAATTTATTGTCGGTCGGGTCACAGAAGTAAAATGGCGATTGCTAAATTAACCGATTTTAAAAATAAAATATACGAGCTGGGCAATGGTTTTAACGATTGGCAGCAATCCGGATTACCGGTAAAAAAATAAATTTCAGGATTGAAGTTGGCCCTGATTACTTGAAAAGTTTAGAAATAAAAGTGTATTTTTGCACTTTAGAAAAGAGGAATATATGCCGCTGACTCAGAATCTTGAACCTCAAACCGAAGAACTCGAAATTCAAAGGGAATTTGAAGCTCTTCTGGAGGATTATCGTAACACGAATCATAGACAGAAAGTTGAACTCATAACCAAAGCGTTCAATTTTGCAAAGGCTGCTCACAAAGGTATAAAACG
>MTLE01001291.1_pt1 | contig 22009 bp, 17 predicted proteins | sample 1982461 | NCBI WGS metagenome assembly MTLE01 (sample SAMN05712605, study PRJNA340218) | biofilm metagenome | isolation source: sample SPL anode biofilm adapted to -200 mV | place: USA | collected 2012-02-03
CTTAGGCGGGGTTTTTGCTTTTGTGCCTCTCGCAAAATTGCCACAGATTTACCTCTGCTTTGGCTGTTTCCCTGAATCACCATATCCCCAGAGCTATACTTTTATTAGCCTTATTGCATACACGCTGATAATAGTTATCATTAGCATCATACTGCGAGAGTGCGAGGTGGTATGTCGGACAAAAAAGAGAAAAAACATCAGGGTAAAAACAAAAAACACCACCATCCGCTGGCGCCGGATGAGCTGAAAAAACTGCTGCGGAAACCCTACAAATCGTCGCCCTGTAAAGGCTGTCCGGCGTTGTCCGGCGGGAAGTGCAAGTGTGCGCTCAAACGCCTGGGGTAGGTGAGAGAGAAATGATTCGACATAACCAGTTATCGTGTTTATGTCGAATCCAATACATTAATGATTCAACGTGTTTTTGATTAAATGAAGAATATGCTCTGATTGCGGCCCGTAAATGGCCTGAACGCCATTCCCAGCCATAACAACGGCTGTTGCACCACAATTCTCTAATTCGTTCTGATCAACCTTTCCGGGTTCTGTAACTGTAAATCGTAGTCGGGTAATACAAGCACCCATATGGGTTATATTGTTTTTACCTCCAAAAGCATTGATGATCGAGTTAATGTTCTCTTGGCTCAATAAATCAACGCTTTTCGTTTTTGTTACTTTTCTGCCTGGAGTATCAAGATCAAACACAGAAATAATGACCCGGAATACAACGAAATAAATCACAAAATAGGCTGTACCGACAATAGGTATCAGATAGGCTTTTGATGAAAGAGGATAGAGGGCTATGAAATCAAAAAGGCCTTGAGAAAAAGAGGTCGAGTATCTTACGCCTAATAACTCCATAACTACATATCCACTTCCTGCCAATACGGCATGGATTCCGTAGAGCAATGGCGATGTCAGCATAAATGTGAATTCAACAGGCTCTGTGATGCCAGAAACAAAAGCGGTAATAGCAGCAATGCCCATTGCGATTCCAACTTTTTTTCTCGCGTCTTTATGTGACGAACGCCAGATCGCTATTGCTGCGCCCGGCAGACCAAACATCTTAAACATATAACCACCAGCCATGTGGCCCGCATTTGGATCTCCGGCTAAAAATCTTGCCAGTTCACCATGGCTGACCTGACCAATGCTATTGGTATATTCACCAAACCCGATCATGAATGGTGTATTCCAGATATGGTGCAAACCGAGAGGAATCAATAACCTTTCTACAAAGCCATAAACGCCAAAAGTTATTTCTGGATGCTTATAAATGACATTGTCTGTAAAGTCGTTAATAAAAACCAGCAACATTGGCCATTCATAAGAAAATAACAATCCTAATGGAATTAAAAATAAACCACCAATAATAGGTACGGAACGCTTTCCAGCGAAGAATCCAAGAAATGGTGGTAATTCCAGATTATGGAAAAAGAAATAAATTAATGATGTGTAAGCTCCAATTAATATTCCTGAAATAATACCAGGATGAGACATGCCTGGCTCTAATGATAATTCAATAACTTGATTTAAAATAAAGAAGTTAAGAATCGAGCAAACTACTGCAATGGTATCATTTTTTGTAAACTCTAATGTTATACCTACAGCGACTAATAGTGGTATTAAAGATAAAGCTTCGTTTGCTGCTTTTATGTAGATGGGAGAAGAAAACTCTGGCACATAAATATTTATGATGTAATTAACGAATATAATAATTGCGGTAATAGGTAAAATGCACAATGGCACCACCTGGGCCTTCCCTAGGCGCTGAAGAATAGGAAATAGTTCTTTCATAACTAACTCTCTGGATCCTTAAGAATAATAGTGTGAATTACTAGTAGTTGATTCAATAATATTTAAATAAGTATATTTTCAGTGTTTGATCCACTAGCTAACAACTAACAAACATAATTGACGTTTTTAATGAATAGTAAAATGGTTTTTGCCGATAAGACGTATCTGTTTTGTAAATACTGCAGAGACTATTAGCTTTTTATGAGGCGAGAATATGGATAAAGCCAAACGTTCATTCGAAACGTAATTCATTGATATATAAGGTATTTACTGTCACTTTCTCTTCGGTTGTTGAGGCTGCTGTTGCTCGTCACACCTGAAAAATCATAAACTTACTGAATGATTTAGCTGGTTGCTTTCAGGATTATTGTTTCAATAATGAATAATTGATCACAATAACAAGAGAATTGGCTTGAATGTTTTGGTGTGTTATTTACTATTTGCCTGTCATCTCGTTGAATCAGTTCTGTGTCTACTGGTTTTCAGAAATGAAACATGTGATTTACGTTTTATCTTTTTTTGGAAATGGAGGAGTCATGTTTGATAATTATCTCATTCGCCCGGGAAGCCTGAGAAATGAAACGGTGAATGGCGAAGTGGTTGGTTTTTCACTTGCGGTTAGACATGCCAATTACCGTGGATGCTATCTTTCTCTGCACAATGGCTATTATTTATCAATTGATGGGGTGGAATACCCGAATTCTCGTCAATCCTTTGAAATAAACGGAAAAAAACCTCGCAGCTATGAGGAGCTATCACGAGCCGTCTATGAACACTGGGACTACGGCGATGATGCTATTTTACATGTTTCGCTGCCAGGCGGCTTACAACCAGGAAAACATACCGTGTTATTTCAACAGTCTGTTCTTGCTGCTTATGGCTATTTGCCGACTGATGAAGAATGGGTGAAAAATCCTCCCATTCCCGGCAAAGGTGCTGGCTCGGATAAAACGCCACACGTGGTGAAATATGAACTGGTTGTTGCATAAGGGGAATCAGAATGAAACGCGGTGTATCACTTTATAGCTATCAGCAATCTCAATTCTTTAAAGAATCAAATCTGGGCTCGCAAATTAATGAAGTTGCGAACAATTTATATGGTGCGGATGGCATCGAATTGATTGATGAAATGTCGATCAAATATCCTGTACCTGACAAAGCGTTTATGCAGCGCTGGTACCAATTAATTGACACGCATGGCGTTAAACCGGTGGCCATGGATGTGAGTATGGATGTGCTTCAATTCCGTACACATGTCATGAGTCATGATGAATGTGCGGAACGCCTGAGAAGCGATATTAAACTGGCGAAAATGCTGGGCTTCGAAATTGTCCGTGTGTTGTCCACGGTTCCACTGGATATTATGGTCAAAGCACTGCCGCTGGCGGAGGCACTGGATATCCGTATCGGTAAAGAAATTCACCAGCCAATGGCGTTAGAGGGTAAACAGGTCACTGAAATTGTCGAGTTCTGCGAAAAAAATTCGACTCGCCATCTGGGTATTGTGCCGGATTTTGGCATCTTCGGTACGCGCCCTTCAGAAGCCATGTTGTCATGGTTTGAGCGCCGCGGTGCGAACCCTGCTGCTTCTGCGGCGGCGGTGAAGCTGGCAAGCCTGGTGAAAACTGATCCAGCAACCTTTAACGTTGCCAACCAGACTGCCGGTAATGTCCGTGCTGCGTTCGGTCGGTTTATTGCCACAGGCGAATGTGAACAGGGCTTGAAAACCTGTTTTAACGCAGTGAAGGCATTGGCGGAAGAGAGCATCGAAAAACCGCAGTCACTGGATTACACTGTCGTGGCGGAAGGGTTGATGTTATCTAATACTTCGGCAGAAACTATGCGCGAGCTATGCCAACACATTACCCATATCCACGCCAAGTTTAACAATATGTCTGAAATTCCAGGCAAGCCTGGACAATATCAGGATATTGCCATCGATTACGTTTCAGCTATCGATGCGTTGCGCCGCGGGGGATACCAGGGTTATCTCAATTCTGAATATGAAGGACAACGCTATTTCCAGGATCGCGGCCGCGAATTCATGATGAATGAGTTTGAGCAGGTACGCCGCCATCAGGAGATGCTGAGAAGGTTAATCACAGCATGATGAAAAACGTCGACGAGTCTATATGTAATAATGTAGTCGCTTTTGTCGGAACATATGGTGATAAGGATAAATACCCTGGTGGTATTTATTCAATCAATGTCTCCGATAGCAATAATACATTAGCGATTAATCATCATTTACCTACCCCTATGCTGGCTGGGTACCTTGTTTTCGATCCTGAGACTAAAACGCTATATAGTGTCGATGAACGAAAAAATGATGGGCGAGGCCCTGTCGAACCGCCGGCAAGTGTTATGGCGTTTTCTGTAACATCTAAAAGCGGTGAGTTATGCTTCAAAAATAGCCATATAGCACCAGGTCCTTTTCCTACCTACCTGAGTTTAGATAGCGAAGGACGCAAACTCGTAACGGCTAATCATGGCGGCTTTGACCATGTAGAAAAAATCAAATTTAAAGATGGTAAATGGCAATCGGTCTATGAATATGATGATTCGGCAGTCATCTTATATTCTCTCGATGCTGACGGTTCGATTCAGGCTATTTCTGATCTTGTTGTTTTAACAGGTCATGGTAAAGACCCTAATGGCTCGAAGCAGGCAGGCGGACATGCGCAGTCTAACGCGCATGCTCATAGCGCTGTTATATCACCATGTAAGAATTTCTTGCTGGTGTGCGATAAAGGCACCGACAAAATTCTGGTCTTTAAATTGTCGGATCGGATGACATTAACTAACGAATATCAGTTTGCAGAGGAAACAGCACCGCGGCATCTGGAGTTTTCTGCGGATGGTAAAAGAGTCTTTCTGACTCTTGAACTATCATCCCAAGTTGCATCAATGCATTTTGATGCAACGTCTGGATCTCTGGATTTAATCGATATTATTTCGACTGTTAAAGCTGATTTCTCAGGATTAAATGAACCAGCTGAGATTCGATTGCATCCAAACGGTAAATATCTTTACGTTAACAATAGAGGTGAGGATTCTCTAGCTTGGTTTAGTATTGACGCTGATGGGCATTTGAAACTTGTCGACAATGTGCCTTTGGCAAAATCAATACATCCAGGTTTAGCCGCAAGAAGTTTTGCATTTACTCCAAATGGAGACTACATGCTGGTTGCCGATCGTCCTGCGAATCTAGTTAAATACTTCTTTGTTGATTTTAAAACTGGCGCATTGACATTAATATCTGCCATCGAGGTACCTCAACCGGCATATATTGAATTTGCCTTATTATAAAGTTTCGGCAGCATCAAGCTGCCGTCTTTTTAGATGAAAATATCGATTATTGGTGTTGTTGGCGGGATTGGCGAAGCTAATGATCTACAACACTAGCAATGTTCGTTGAAATTGGTTAGCTCGGGTAGCGATTTGCTTGTTTCTATCAAGGTAGATCTTAACCAATTTATACCTAAGTCATTTGAATGGTTTTTATGCCATTGCTGCATCATTTCAATTTTATTTGTCGCGACAGGGCACTTTACGATTTTAATTGGAAAATACTGACTATAGTAACTTGCAAATCGTTCATGAACTGTTGCGATTAAATTAGTTCCAATAATTTGGTGAACTAACATACTGAATGAGGATGTAACAACGTCGATACGTCGATTATATCCTGCGCTTTTTATAAATGATTCGTCAAGTGCCCATCCTATAATTTTACTAAACCTAGCAACTATATGACCTTCAGATAAATAAGTATTTAGATCCAATTCTTTTGCTGCCAATTTGCTTTCATTCCAAATGATGCAAACAAATTGGTCTTCAAAAATGAGCTCAGACGGATGCCGTGGTGATAAAAAACCTTTGGGTGTAATAATTAGGTCTAAATATCCTTTTTCTAAATACTCACTGATCGGCTCATCGATCATTGATGTAATTTCGAATTTAATATGTGGGGCAATTTTCTGTATTTTTGCTATAGTGGAATGTAAAATAACAGTTGCGGAAGAGTCTGATATATTTATTCTGAATGTTCTGGAGGAATTTGTCGGATCAAACGTCTGGTTTCTGTCTACGATAGCTTCACATTTATTGATAATCTCATGTACTTCATTTGCTAATTTTTCTGCAAATGGGCTCAACTCCATTCTTTGGCCAACTTGGATAAGTAACGGATCATTGAAATAATCACGCAACCTTGCCAATGCACCAGATGTTGCTGATTGGCTCAAATTAACCCGTTCTCCTGTCCTTGTGACATTCTTCTCAATCAATAAAACATCTAAAATAATTAAGAGATTTAGATCCAAACCATTGAGGTGCATTTGGCGCCCTTTGTAAAGCTTTCAAATTAGAATGTTATAACTTTAAACAATTAATACCAAAATTCAAATCATTTGAACCCATAAATGGAAATGTGATAAACCTCTCTTTTTTTGTCTAGTGTTTATAGTTTAGATAGAAATGTAGTGCGGATTCTGCTTTTTATGCTTAATCAATTATTCAATCCTTCAGTAAGGAGCTGTTCTGTGTTGAACAAGAGAGCTGCCAAAACAGGCAGTCCACAAATTGTTATTGATTTGTTAAGGATTAGTGGTCCACAAACACAGGCTTCGATCGCTCGTGCTACAGGATTATCTCCTGCTACGGTCAATAATGTTATACAAATGCTGAAAGAGGAAGGCGTTGTTGAGGTCAATCGGATTAATGGACGTGATACAGCTGTTTCTCTCATTTCTCGCACCGGAATTTTGCTCGCAATTACACTAGGTCATGAAGGGTTCTATATTTCTACATTTGACTTTTTGAGGGAAAAGAGAGCCAACTTTAAATATACAGTGGGTGCACTCGAAAATTCACCAATAGAGCTTGTTAATTATATTAGAAAAATAATAAATATAAGTCATTTTGACGAAACACAGATCTCAGGCATTGTTGTTGCGATTAAAGCACCAATAAGCAGTAAAACTGGGTGCATCCAACCGTGGGCGACAAATCGAATGCCGGCATGGGCAAATGTTTCGATTATTAATTTATTATCAGAGCAATTTAATGTTCCTGTTTTTGTAGAAAATGATGCGAATTTAGCCACTTTTGCTGAGTGGACATGGGGAAGTGGGACTAAGTCTGATAATTTTATAAATATTACTTGTTCATCACAGATCGGAGGGGGAATCGTCATTGGCGGCCGAATATTCAAAGGGGCTAATGGTATGGCTGGTGAATTTGGTCATGTTGTGATTGATGATAATGGTCCAATCTGTTTTTGTGGATCCAGAGGTTGCCTATCTTCATTGATTTCTGAGCGTGCCTTGATAAGAAAAATCAATCTTGATAATCAATACGAAAATGTCAATTCATTGAGTGATATTATCAACCTTTCTATAAATAATGATGCCGCATGCCAGCGTTTAATTAGAGAAACAGGGAGATATCTCGGGTATGCACTAGCTAATATAGCCAAGATTTTTGCACCACAAATAATTTCAATCGGCGGTTCATTATCTAGAGCCAGCGATACTTTATTCCAAAGCATCAATAATGTGTTTATAGAGCAAAATCTTGATGCGGTTTCTCCTGGCATATCGCTTGTGGCCTCAGAGCTCTCCGATGATGCAATAGTTTTAGGTAGTGCAGCCTATTTTCTGGCAGAAAATAATCAAGGTATCAGCGAGTTACCTGATTGGATGCAATCTCAAATCTAATACTATTGAAACATAGGAACCAGAAATAAGTCATAGACGTTACCATGTGTTTTTACGTCTATGCTGGCTGACACCAGTTTCTGGTTCCATCAAGTTAAATCATTCCAATTTTTTAGCTTATCAGAAAATGAGACTCTTCCCGTTTATCAAATTTTTCCAGCGCGGAATTCATTTGCTATATGCTGACAAGCTCTCGCCGTGATCGCCATCATGGTCAGTGTTGGCCCAACAGTTCCACTGGTTACAAAGCAACTTCCATCAGTGACAAGAATATTGTCTGCGTCCCAACATTGGTTGTATGCATTTACGACTGAATTGGATGGATCTGTCCCCATTCGAGCACCACCACTTTCATGAATAGCGGCACCAATACCAACACTTTTCTTGAATGATAATCTGAATATTTGCCGTAATAGCCAGGACTCTTTAGGTAGCAGCTTGACGTCTTTGTCCAAGCCGAGTGCTGTGCCGGCGAAATCCACCTGATAACCACTTTCTAACACCATTTCTTTTATATGGGCCAGCTGAGCTGTCATCAGTTTGATATCATTTTCACATAATGTGCAGTCAATATGGGCTGCAGGTACGCCCCAGGCATCCTTTTTTCTCGGATTTAATGAAATGCGGTTTTCCTTTCGTGCCAACATTTCGCCAAATCCCATCAGACCAAATTGTGATGGTTCAGAATCGGGCACATATCCGCGGCCAACGACACCCTGATAGCCAAAACCCCGAATAAAATCACTATTAGTCACTTTTCCAATATTTTCATACCGAGGAATATATATACCACCCGTTGGTCGGCAGTAAGGATCCTGTGGTACCGTATGATCGAACTCCCAACCTTTATTATCCGGTACAGACCCAGCGATCAGGCTTGGTGTTTGTTCAAAGAAGTAGCGGCCCAGTAAATCACTCGAATTGCCGATCCCATTCGGATGTTTCGCTGATTTAGAATTCAGTAACAGGCGTACCGACTCGATGGCGGAGGCACACAGCACAACGATACGGGCATTCACATTGTTTCTTTCGTGACTGCGTCGATCGATATAGGTCACTCCGGTGGCTTTACCGGTTACGGGGTCGGTATTGATTTTCTCGACAACCGCATCAGCTCTAACTTCCAACAGGCCTGTCTCCAGTCCGGCGATCACACCCAGTGGCACGCGTTTTAGATTGGGTGCTGAAAACCGCCAGCTGATGACTTTCCGCTCGGGGTGCATTTTTTCGACATTACTTTTAAATTTTTTCTCAGGAGTTGTGAGAATTGGCGCAGATATGTACTTACCATCGGGCAGGTTTTTGATATTTTCTTTGGTGCCATACACACCAAGAAACTCTTCCACCTTATCGTAATAAGGCTCTAAGTCTGCATAATTGATAGGCCAATTATCACCATACCCATCAAATGAGGCGGCTTTGAAATCATAATCGGACATCCGCATTAATACACGACCATACGTGTGTAAGCGTCCACCCAATTGCCGACCGCGGATCCACAAATAATATTGACCGTTGGGGGTGGTATATGGATTATCCCAATCGTTAACAAACAGATGCCGGTACTCTTTGCTGATATAAGCTGCACGGGCTTGTAAAGGTTGACCGGTGAGAGTGATAGCCGCGCGTTCCAGTACACCAATCTTTTTTACTTTTTTATTTAGCTCTGGCTGTGGCGGAAAATCCTTTTCTTCCAAATAAGGACCAGCCTCTAACAATAATACTTTCAGACCTTGTTCTGTAAGTTCTTTGACGGCTATGCTGCCTGAAGGTCCGGAACCGACAACAATCGCGTCGAACATTTTATCTTTCATTTTTGCCTCTTGTTACGTCAAAGTTTTTACAATTTTTCATGAGCTAGAACATCCGATTAAATTTTAATCCTTAATCGGATGGTTCTATTTGAATCAATTAATGCCTAATAATTTACGAATATCATTGATGTCGCTGCCGGTATCAGCAAAATCATCAAAAGCACGATCGGAGACATTAATGATGTGATTTTTAATAAATTCACTGCCTTCGATTGCGCCATCATTTGAATTTTTAATGCAGCATTCCCATTCCAGTACAGCCCAACCGGTATATTCATATTGGGTTAGCTTTGAGAAAATGGATTTAAAATCAATCTGCCCATCGCCCAGTGAGCGGAAACGACCCGCCCGGTTCAGCCAAGGCAAATAACCGCCGTAAACACCGGTTTTACCGTTTGGAACAAACTCAGCATCTTTGACGTGGAATGCTTTGATTCGATCATGATAATTATCAATGAAAGATAAATAGTCGATATGCTGTAAATGTAAGTGGCTTGGGTCAAATAAAATATTGCAGCGTTTATGGCCTTTCACCGCAGTCAGGAATCGCTCAAACGTTGCCCCATCATGCAGATCTTCACTTGGATGCAATTCAAAGCAGACATCAACGCCATTTTCATCGAAACAATCGAGGATAGGCAGCCATCTGTTCGCCAGTTCCTGGAAACACTCTTCGAATAATTGCTTATTGTGCGGCGGCCACGGATACAGGTAAGGCCATGCTAAGGATCCGGAAAAAGTAGCATGTGCGGAAAGGCCTAAATTCTTTGAGGCAACTGCTGCATTTTTCAGCATTTTAGTTGCCCACTCCTGCGTTGCTTGCTTGTTGCCTCTTACATGGGCAGGGGCAAAGCCACTAAACGCTTGCTCATAGGCCGGGCTAATGGCAATAAGCTGACCTTCCAAATGAGTGGAAAGTTCACTAATTTCCAGACCGTATGATTTCAGAAGTCCAGTGATGTCATCACAATAAGATTGGCTTATCGCAGCAAGTTCAAGATCAAAAATGTGTTTGTGATTACATGGAATTTGCAGTGCTTTATAGTTTAAATCTGCCGCCCATTTAGCGATAGATTCAAGAGAATTAAACGGTGCGGCATCGCCGATGAACTGTGCTAAGAAAATACCTGGACCTTTTATTGTTTTCATCATGAACCTCGTAAGAAAACAGAAAAAGAGATCACACGCAGTTGAATCTTAATTACGTGTGATCATTTACATTAGAATTCCACTACAGAACCTGTTGCTGCAGATTTGTAGATTGCTTCCAGAATCTGTGTGACGACATAAGCCTGTTCTGGTGTCACAACCGGGTCTTTGTCATTTTCGATGGCATCAACAAATGCCGCCAATTCTGCATCAGCAACACGGAATGGCTCGCCACCAATGTCCATAGGGCCTGGACCGGAAATTACCAACGGATCGTAGTCGAACAGTTCGCCATATTTGGCGGTGTTAAAGGTCACAGTACCGGTACCGTTAACAGCTGAAGTTGGGGCTGCGGCGCCATCACCCACTAACTCCGCACCTGCTTTGGTTCCACACAGGGTAACTTGGCCTTCACGAGGTTTCTGGATGTTTAACGCCCAAGATGATTCCAGAAAAATGGTGGCGCCGTCTTCCATTTTGATAAAACCAAATGCAGAGTCTTCCACATCAATTTTTTTCGGATCCCACGGGCCAAATAAATTGCCTTCGTAGTTGTCTTTCATTTTGTGGAAGACAGAACCAGACACTAGTTTTGGTTTGTAGTTGTTCATGGTCCACAAGGTGATATCCAGAGCGTGAGTGCCGATATCAATCAGTGGACCTCCGCCTTGCTTTTCTTTATCCAGAAACACGCCCCAGGTTGGTACGGCTTTACGACGAACGGCGTGTGCTTTTGCAAAATAGACTTCGCCTAAATCGCCATCAGTGCTGGCGGCTTTCAGGAGCTGAACGTCTTTACGGAAGCGGTTTTGATAGCCAATGGTCAGTTTTTTGCCAGTACGCTTAGCTGTATCAAGCATCAATTTCGCTTCTTCTGAAGTCGCAGCCATTGGTTTCTCACATAGAACATGTTTGCCAGCTTCAAGCGATGCCACTGTGATTGGGCAATGCGCGTTGTTTGGCGTGAGAACATAAACAACATCAATGGATGTATCGTTTAATAATTCGTTATAATTCAGATAAGTTTTTGCGCCTGGTACACCATATTTTTCTGCTGCAAAGACTGCACGATCCAACTCAAGGTCACAGAATGCGACTAAATCAACTTTGTTTTTTGCTTTAGCAAAAGCAGGGAAATGTTTAGCTAGAGCAATACGGCCACAGCCGATAACGCCGATTTTTAGTTTACTCATTATTTATTCTCCAAATAAATTTAATAAACGGTGAGCCATTAATTATTAACGGGTGAAAAATTAACTTTCAGTTGTGAAAATGTGAAAATTAACTTGAGGTGAACATTAGTCTCTATTCATTGTTGGAATATCTATTAATTATTTGAAAATTGGAAATGGGTTGTATGGATACAAGGTATCTGACCTGCCGATACTGAGTGATTAAATAAAGTATTGAATAATATGTGTGATCAGAGTCACATAATGCTTTTTGTTTTTGTGTTTGTAGATAAAAAATAAATGTTTGTGATGCTTGGCGACCAGCGCTAGATTTATCCATCATTATGAATATTTGAATGATTTATGCGTAATCTTCCCTTTTAAGTTATTTTTATTTATCATTTTAACTCAAGGTTTTTGTGTGCATGCTGCTGAAATAAAAGGATTTATTGTTATTTTGCTTGGTCGGCTCATTATGTTTAATGTTTAGTAAATGAATTACAGATCACAAAAATGTCATGTTTAAATTGAATGTTTAAATGATTTGGTTTTACTTTGTTATTAGCGCAGCAGCTGGTTGTGATTCAGATGGATAACATTCTAGGGAATATGTATCTACGGGAGTAATTGACAATGGGAAATATTGCAATGAACGATAGTTCATCATCACGGCTAAATTGTGATCCAATTCAAAAAACAGAAAGTTCCGCAAAATTAATTTTCGCCAGATTAAGTCTGTTAATGTTGGCAGAATTTTTTGTATTTGGAGCCTGGTTCGCAACTTTAGGCTTGGTGTTATTCACTGTTAATCAGGCGGGTATTATTGGGTACGCATATATGTTATGTGCCGTTGCTGCAATAGTTTCTCCACTTACTCTTGGTGCCATTGGTGACCGTTTTATTTCATCTGAAAAAGTGCTTGCCTTGTTACATCTTGTTGGTGGTGGGATACAATTAGCACTTCCATCAATAATTGCATCAGGGGATAGCAATAAAATACTGTTGTTCATATTCCTGTATATGTTCTGTTTCCAACCAACGTTGGGATTGGTTAACTCGTTATCATTCGAAAACCTCAAAGGAAAACCTAATGCATTTCCATATTTACGCATATTTGCAACGGGTGGTTGGGTATTAGCCGGTGTCTTTGTCGGGTGGTTAGGATATTCAGCTTCAACTGGAATTTTCACCGTTGCTGGTATATCGAGTATTTTGTTAGGTCTGTACTCATTTTCTCTGCCGTGTGCAACTCCTGCCGCAAAAATGGCTAATGAAAAATCCAGTTTTTGGGACGCTATTGGCGGTCAATCATTTAAGTTGTTCCGTGACAGAAGCTTCTCTATCTTGATGATCTGCGCTCTGCTGACTTCAATTTCTCTTGGGTTTTATAACACGTTTGCATCCAACTTCATCGGTGCATTAGGTATCCAGAATGTCGCAGGTGTTTTATCACTAGGACAGTTATCAGAAGTAATCTTTATTATCAGTGTTCCGTTCGTTATAAACCGTATCGGTATGAAATGGTCATTGCTGATGGGCATGATGATGTGGGGATTGCGGTTTATTTTATTCATCCTTGCTGCAAATGGTTATTCTCAAACAAACGCGATTGTTGGCGTTGCGTTACATGGTATTTGTAACGACTTCTTCCTGATTATTAGTGCGATGTATATTGATCGCCTTGCCCCAGTATCATTGAAGGCTCAAGCCCAAAGTTGGTTAATTATCATGATTTCTGGATTCGGAGCTGTATTTGGTTCTGGAATTTCTGGTTCTATTTATGGTTCCACTGTCAAAGCTGATTCGGTGGCAACCTGGACTAGTCTATGGACGATACCTATTGGGATTGCTCTGGTTACATCTGTTATCTGGATATTAGGATTTAAAGAAAATAAAAATGAAGTTCAGAATTAGTTTTTCGTAACTCATTCGTAAGAATTAATAAACCTCTGTTGTGTCAATATTACCAAGCAGGCTCGATGTTTTAAATTTGTCGAGCGAGTTTAGATTCGGGTTTGCTTGGCTTTTTAGTGATTAAACAATTATTTAATCTTTGAAGTGAATTTGTCTGCATTCTGAATTCTTATTTATTAGGAAGGCCTGATTGCATCAAATAAATGGAAAATCATCACCCCATAAGGAAGGTAAAATATGAATATTTTGATTAATAAAAGATTTAAACTTAATAAATTGTTTTTAACTCTTGCGATGGGAGGTGCTCTGGCGTCAACCTCGGTAAGTGCTCTTGATTTTCACGGTTATGTTCGCTCAGGAATTGCTGAATCAACGGGGGGTGGGCAACAAGCCTGGGTAGCAAGTAAGTTAGGTCGGTTTGGTAATGAAACTAATGGTTGGTGGGGGATGAGTTTCAGCCAGGACCTTCTAAAGTCAGCCGATGGCAAAAGCTTCACCGTTGTAAGTAAATTGGAGGGTGATACTCCGCTTACTGGCACTGATGATTGGACCTATGGTGATGTGTATGGTGGCAATGGCCACATGGGATTGACTGAATTTTATCTGACTGCTACCGGATATATCCCTGCAATTCCAGAAGCGACCCTATGGGTAGGTAAGCGAGCTTATGGAAATCATGAAGTCCAGCTTCTTGATTATAAGCCAGTATTATCATCTGGTAATGGCTTTGGTATTGATGGTATCAAAGCGGGTGTCGGTGAGTTGGCATTTGGTATCAAACGTAATGATCAAAACTCATCATCCTGGACAACTACTTCACAAACTCCTGTGTACGATAATTCAGGAACCCAGACCGGGTATATAAATTCTACAACATCAAACTCAACTAAGTTTAATGTTGATTATGTGGATGTTCGTTATTCAAAGATTCCATTGGTTTCAGATGCCACAATGGAAATCATAGGTCAATATGCTATTGTTGATAAAACTGATGAACAGAAAGAGCTGATCGCGCAAGGAATTATTCCTGATGCGCAAAACTCATTTATTCCAACAGTAATCATTAATAAACCAGTAGGGAAAGGCTTTAACGAAACTTACCTGCAGTATGCACAGAAACGGTTTGCCAATAACTTAGTAATACTCGGGTATAATGATACTTATTCCACTACATTTGATGCAGATTACTCAGATGCAAGTGCATATCGAATCATTAATGATGGTGAAACATATCTGACTGATAACATTGTAATGGCCCATGCAATGGCATATTCAGCAGGTTCAGATATCACATCAGATCTTGATAAAGTCAAGTCATTTAACATTGTTGCCCGACCTGCATATATCTGGAACCAGAATCATAAAACCGCTGTAGAGCTTGGTTGGTTTAAACAAGTGAATACAGAAAATGGTGTGGATAAAGAAGAACAAGGTAAAAAAGTTACTCTTGCTCACGTTATTAGTGCTGGTCCTAGTGCGTTTGCTCGCCCTGATTTCCGATTCTATACCACATATATCAAAGCTGATAAAAATGAAATTGATAGCTGGACCTTCAATAATGGAAAAGATCATCAGGTCAGCTTTGGTGTTCAGGTTGAAGCATGGTGGTAATTATCTAGCGATTGATCAAATCTTAGTTCTATCTTGTTCATCGTCAAATGTCCTTTTCCCCAGTATGTACTGGGGTTTTTTTCGTCTGATTTCATGCAGACTAATGAAAGGGGATCTGATTCCAGTGACAGGTGTCCCTGTCACTGGAAAATAAATCAATGTGTAGCGAAGGCAATAAATGCTGGTTGGGGAACATTAAAATCAGATACAAACTCTAATGCGCCACTTTGACCATCAACATGAAACACCTTAATTTTATTGTCCGGCCGATCAGCAGAAACTAGATAGTCTTCATCAGGGGAAAAAGCGAAACTTCGGGATGCCAGCCCCGGATAAATGGATTTCGCCAGTTTTCCTTTCTCGTCAACTCTGAACCAAACGATAGCATCTTCACTGCGATTCTTTACGTACAGGAAACGGCCATTAGAATGAAGCCTGATTTCCGCTGGTTCGTTAGGGCTTTTAAAATCGCTACTCAGTGTAGAAATTTTATCCAGCAGGGCGAGTTTGCCGGTTTCAGGATTAAAATTCATCGATGCCAGTTCAGAAGATATTTCAAGGTCGAGATACAATCTGCTGTTATCTGCAAACACCAAATGGCACGGTGCCGACTCTTGTGGAAAGGAGTAGCTATTAACTAATTTGAGCTTGTTCGCTTGGCTGGTGTTCATCACCGTAAGTCCCCACGAATACGCAGCCGGCGCCTTCCTGTAGTTAGAACAATCCGGGAGGAAATAGCAGGCATGGTTTAGCCTGCTAATGACGCTATAGTCTCCTCTGAATATTCATTTGCAAAAAACTAGCAAACTCAATTATTGTTCACTCAAGACCGCTTTGTTTGTTACATAAGTTTTATTTTCAATATGCTTCTTATGATAATTCACGACCATGATTGATAATGAGGCTACAACTCCGGGAATCGCAAAAGCAAGGAACCAAGTTGTAATTGATACATTAGCAGTTAAAAGCATACCACCTACTATTGGGCCTAACATTCCGCCAATTCTGCCGGTAGCGTTAGCAAGGCCGACACCTGTTGTTCTGATTTCTCCAGGATAATATTGCGAGGCAAAACTATTCATCAATGAGTGAGCTGCGAACGCAAACATCCCAATCAAGCCAACAAACATGTACAAAATAATCAGATTGGCTTTTATTCCCATGCAGAATAAGCTGAGTGAACCAGCCACATAAATAATCGGCATCAAAACTTTAAAGCCAATTTTGTCAACTGTTGCTGCCCAAAGGATTGTCCCAATCAAGGTTCCAAGGTTTAACACAATAGAAAATGTCAGACTGGAACCCAGAGCATATCCATTTTGGTTCATTACCTGTGGTAGCCAAATGTTGACGCCATTTATGGTTAACAGACCACAAATATAAATCAAAGTAATTAAGATGGTTCCGACAAAATATTTTTTACTGAAAAGATCCAGGTAAGAAATTTTTGATGCTGATTTATTCTGAGCTGTATTTTTTTCCAGTGAACGTGTCGTGCTATCTAAGTTTTCCTGGAAATTTCCGTCTATTCTGGAAAGTATGCCGTTTAGCTTTTCATTCTGGTTGCTTTTAGCTAAAAATCGAGCAGACTCTGGAATTAACTTGATAAACAGCGGAATTAAAATCAATGGTAAAACTGAGAACCACAGAACAGGCTTCCAGCCGTATTCAGGCATAACATGCATTGCGACGAAAGGTGCCAGCATTCCACCAACTTGGTTCCCGCAAATGGCAATTGCAACCATCTTTGCCTTATTTGTTTTGGGGGAATACTCTGTTAGCAGAGAAATTACGATAGGTGTCGCACCGCCGCTTCCTACCCCCGCCATGAAGCGACAAAAACCAAACATTAATCCACTGTCGGTAAATGCTGCCATTACAATAAAGAAATTGAATATGAAGATGGAAACAATCAACAACTTCTTCACGCCAAATTTATCTGCCAGCAAGCTTAATACTATTGCGCCGAACATCATCCCGAACATCGCAGAGCTGCCAATAAAACCAACTTCTGTCGGGGAAATGTTCCACTCGCGTATAACAACTGGAACTATTGAACCAAAAACTGAAAGTTCATAGCCTGAAAAAATAATAATAAAAGTACAGATAGCTAATAATAGCTTATGAAACTTAGTGGATTTACTGTTATCCAGAAAAGCACTAAGCGCATTTTGATTTACCATCGTAGTTAATCTCATTGTGTAAGATAAATACTAATCCCAACAAGCCTGGTCTAATAATAGATTTGCAATTATGTGGGAGTTTTTTTGCTGCTGTCGATATTTATATGGTGCAGTTCATGGCCATATAAGATTTACAATCAGAAGTAGTAACTTGCATTTAGGGCTAGGACATCGGCACTGCCGTTCATGCCGCCAACAGATTTGACATAGTCGCTGTCCTTATCCAACAGGTTAAAGTAATAGTCAGCATACACTTTGAATTTTGGATTGAAAAAATAGGCCACGCCTACTTCGGCAAATTTTGCCATGTCGGCATCACCACCGGTGAAAGTACCACTCGCAGCTAAATTTTTACCTTTTGTCTGTACATACCCCAGCGATGGCCTAAAACCTGAATCAAACTTGTATTGTGCAATGACTTCAAAGTTTTCAGTTTTGCTGGCAAAACCAGCAGAACCACTTGAACCGGTGCGTGTGGTATTTTTGGTTTCAGCATAAACGGTGGCCAGATATATTTTATTGGCATCGTATTTAACGCCCATGGCCCATGCACTTGCTCTATCACCCAAGCCATCTTTTATCTGGTCGTCAGTACGCTTTGAATTACTGTAAGCGCCAATCAAACTAATGCCGTTACTAATGTCGTACCCCAGAGAAAAACCAATGCCTTCACCATTAGAGGTTTTTACATCGCCGTATTCATTTTTACTCTGGTACTGAACTGCGTAGTTCAGTCCTTTAGCCGGACCATCAGATTTTGGACTACGGTAAGTCACCACACCGCCAGCACGACTGGTCATAAAATTATCATTAAAATTCCCACCCCAGGTCATAGCAGAATGGGATGGTGCCACATCAGTGAAGGACTCGACATCGTACAATATGCCATTGTTCCGTCCGTAGTCGATAGTGCCCAAAGTGGCAGATTTCAATCCGGCAAATGCCAGACGGGTTTCTGTCGCTTGGTGATATGCGGAGGTATTAGTGTAGGCACGATATTCCCACAGACCATACCCAGTTAATTCTTCATTGATCTTGGTTTGACCTTTGAAGCCGACTCCTGCGAATCCCGCATCTTTATGTGTGTTTTCACCTGAAAAAGTGTATTTCCCTTTAGCAATGAGCTTACCAGTTAGATCCACCGTGTTGCCGTCTTTGTCATAAATGACTGCAGCATTAGCGGCGTCGGCAGTAAGGAGTGTCAAAAGAGTCAATTTGTACAGTTTATTAAAACCCTTATTATTCCTCATTCTCATGATATTATTCCTTATATATCATCATAAACTTACTATTCAGTGGCAATTAAAGGCTGATCATCATTAATGCATAAAAATCCTAGGCTTTATATTTTGAAAATATTGCCAAGAGATTTTATTTTTATTCTTTCATTACTGATAACTGACCATCCATTCTCGTTTTGTATATTACTTCTTGTTTAAGTTTTTAGTGCCCTCATTGGTTAATCGGATATACAGTGATCATGCAAATCCAAGGGCAATCTAAAGTAATTCCAAATGCTCCTCATGTTCAATGTGAAATCTCTTTTTTTGTGATCAATCATTTACTTTTTGAATGGTTTTTTTTAGATGCCTTAATGGGTGGCGCGCTCAAATTTGTATTAATCTCATGTAAAACAGCTAGTTATAAAATGTATCTTGATTTCTTTCTTTGGTTTAATCCAGTTGGATTTGAATAATTGAATGGTTTGCTGTTGTGAAGGGCGTTGTCGCTAACGTAAGAGATTAATTCTGTTGATTTAAAGAAGGTATCTGCCTGGTAAATACTTGTTATCGATAAAAACCATTATCCATTTCAACCAAATAAAAACTAATATAATTGAAAAAACATTGTCGAAATCGTAATGAAAACGTGTAGTAATACACTGTTGAATATAACTAATCAGAGTTTTTTTGCTTGCTTATTAAGTGAAAAATAATGACCTAACCCGCCATGCAGTATCGGCTCAATATTTTCTGTTGCTAACGATTTCCTCGCTCCCTTGCGAATTAGCAAGAGAAATATTGAGACCCCCCCGGTACCTGCTGGCTTTTATTTCCCGCATGCAGGTCGAAAGATTTGAATCTGGCGAATCTTACGGAGCCAGATATTCCCGCAAAAGTTGTTCGAACTGTAGCAAGACTGGATCAGCCGGACGCGATTTTAAGCGCGTGATTCCGACAGGAACCTGCGAGTCTGGCAGCGGTATAGCAAGCCTCTTCAGGATGTTTTCCAAATGACCCAAAAATGTTGGCATCAACAGGCTGAACATCCTCATTGGTGTGAACTGAACTTATGCGAGATGGGAATTCCCAGATTGAAACGAGGGAGCGAAATTCGCTCCCTTATTTACATTTACTTTTGAGGTTTACACATTATGCGTGGTGAGTTTGGATGTTAACTAATTTACGGGTTTGCAGATTAATTAATACGAATGAAACTGCTGCAATAAGACCAGTTCCGGCAAATACCATGAACCACCCCATGACGGAAACTTGATTTGCCATCAAAAGCCCGCCCACGGTTGGGCCAAGTAAACCACCGATTCGCCCCAATGAATTTGGTAAACCGATCGCGACAGTTCTTAAATCATCAGGATAATGTTGGGCGATAAATGCATTGACGAGCGAGTGAGCAGCAAACAGGAAGAATCCAACAAGAGTCACCAATACGTACAGAATTACAATGCTGGATTTAACCCCCATCAGAAGCAAACAGACAGAGCCAATAAAATAAATACTTGGCATTAATACCACAAACCCTTTTTTGTCTGCTACTGATGCCCAGTAAATTGCACCAGCAACTGTCCCTGCACATAAAAATATCGTAAAGGCGATGCTAGACCCAAGCGCGTATCCTGCATTTGTCATAACACCAGGCAACCACACAATAACGCCATTAATAAACAGCAGCCCCATGATTGCAATAACACATGCCAGGATTGTAACGAGTGCGTATTTCTTGCCAAATAAATCTTTATAAAAGACTTTATTCGCTTCTTTTTCTGCGGTGAAATTATTCAGTGCCGCCTCAACATTCACGCTGGCACTGTAGTTTTCATCAATTCTGTGCAGTACTTTTTTCAGGCCTTCTGCGTCTTTGTTTTTCATCATATAAAGAGCGCTTTCAGGCAGTGTTTTGATAACATATGGCAACAATATAATCGGAACTAAACCCAACCAGAATACAGGTCTCCACTGATCAAACTGGGTTGTAACATATATCGCAACAAATGAAGCGATAATTGCGCCAAATTGGTTACCACACAATGCGGTTGCAACGGATTTGCTTTTATTTGTCTTCGGCGCATATTCAGATAATAGAGAGATCACTAACGGGATCACACCACCAAACCCAAAACCGGCAATAAATCTAAAGACAGCAAAGACTTTTATGCTTGGAGCGAATGCCTGGCTAAAGGTACCAACGCAGAAAAGGATAACGGAAGCAATCAACACCCGTCTAATTCCATATTTTCTGGAAATAATACTGCAAACGAGAGCGCCAAACAGTGAACCAAATTCGGACAAGCTGCCAACGTACCCCAGTTGATCCCAGTTTAGATCTGTCCACTCTTTGAAAAGCATAGGAATTACTGAACCATAGGCAGGCGCTGCGTACCCGGTAAAGGTGATTAAAAACACTCCCAAAATAACCAGACTTGTATCAAATCTACTAAATTGTCTTGAATCTATAAATTTAATAATATCATTGTTCATATGATGCCTCGTAGCAGCGTTAAGCATGCTGTGTTTTTGTCAGAATGATTTGAGTTCCACTTCCGGAAACTAGTGGGTAAAAATTAATAGGTTTATCTGCATCTTATTGCTCGAATGCGAGTCCAGACGCATATAAAATAATTCCAATCATTCATATTGTTCAACCAATCGATCCGTGTTTTGTGATCAATCATTCAGTTTTTGAATGTTATTGTTTGGTGAAGGAGTGTGTGATAAAACGAATTAATATTAAAACTCTTTATTTACAGTGTGTTGCAATGATTTTGTTCATGACTGCTCATAAAAAACCCAACAGCAAAGAGGAATGATTGAATGATTTCTTTCTTGTGGTTGCTCATGCTTTTATCGTTTAAACGATAAATATTCCTTAATAATCATAGTGTTATTAATATTTGTTTTCTCTAAGAAAGATAAGGTATTGGTATGGGTTCTACAATTTTCCTCTTGATATTTGGGTGTTGAATAACATATCTCTGGGGCAGATACTTATTATCGATAAAAGCGATTACCCAAACCAAGATAATTGAAGTATAAAATGTTTTAGTCTAAACAAATGAAACGGTACCGGAAGCAAATTCGATTCATTAAAACTTATTAAAGTTTGGTCTAATTTTTATTTAACTATTGCAAATAGTGCTCTCATTCCGTTATTTCTAATTAAATAAAACTAACTACATTATCGATAATCGTCTTTTGTCTATTGTCACTGTTTTTCCTGACTGAAATTTATCGTGAGTTTTCAGATTTCTCTTCCTGATCGCGTTGTGCTGTCCGAATTCCCGCTACTATAGTGCGAGTGGGATGATCCTATCTAATGAATCAGATCTATTGAATTCCGGCGTGGTGACTGTATGAATACATCCGGTGGGCGTAAGCCGCTGAAGGCGATCTTCTTTGATTTTGACGGCACGCTGG